>Ga0210407_10001426_pt1 | contig 22468 bp, 25 predicted proteins | sample IncBWC27MmetaG_FD_150860 | JGI IMG/M metagenome (GOLD analysis project Ga0210407, IMG submission 150860) | Forest soil microbial communities from Barre Woods Harvard Forest LTER site, Petersham, Massachusetts, United States - Inc-BW-C-27-M | ecosystem: Environmental > Terrestrial > Soil >... | reverse complement strand
TCAGAGAGATAAATGGTCGGAGTGGCGGGATTCGAACCCACGACCCCTAGTCCCCCAGACTAGTGCGCTAACCGGGCTGCGCTACACTCCGACGGCGCTCCTTATAGGGACGGTCGCGACGCTGCGCAATGCGGCGCTTCGCCGCAATGCCTCACGCCGTCGGCGCGCTGGCATGCGCAAGGATTCGTTGCGCCTCCGCAATTTCGGCCAGCGCTTCGCGCAGCGCCGCAAGCTCGTCGTCCGCGATCCTGGGGTGGGTGTCTGGCGCGCCGGGTTTGTCCTGAGCCCAGGCGGGAGGCTCGGCGGCGCTTGCGGGCTCCTCGGACGGTCCAACGGGCGATAGAGCGACCGCCGACAGCGCCTGAACGCCCTGCTCCTTGAACAACTTCTGGACGCCCTTGATCGTATAGCCTTCGCCATACAGCAGACGCTTGATGATCCTTAGCCGCTCGATGTCGTCAGGGCGATAATAACGCCGCCCCCCGGCTCGCTTGAGTGGCCGGATCTGGGGAAAGCGGGTTTCCCAGAAGCGCAGCACATGCTGCGGCAAATCCAGCGAGTCCGCGACTTCGCGGATCGTTCGATAGGCGTCCGGGCTCTTCTCCATTGGCGCACCCGCTGGCGCCCGGCGTGAGAATCAGGGCGCCTCCGTTTAACGATGACGGACTATCGGTCGATCGGGGCCGAAACGCCAGGGTCCCGCTCGCGGAAGGAGAGCCCTATCCTTTTTCTGGTTCGTCGCGCCCGTTGATTTTCGCCTTCAGCACATTGGACGGCTTGAACACCATCACCCTGCGAGGAAGGATGGGCACCTCGACCCCGGTCTTCGGATTGCGCCCAACGCGCTCGCCCTTGGAGCGGACGACAAAGGAGCCAAAGCCGGATAGCTTGACCGTTTCGCCGCGTGCAGCCGCATCGCAAATCTCGTCCAGAACCGACTGGACCAGCTCCGCCGACTCCGTGCGCGACAATCCGATCTTTTGATAAACGATTTCCGACAAATCGGCGCGAGTCACGGTCTTTCCAGATTCGCCGCCAACCCTAACGTTCGCCATATCGAGCCCCAATCAATTTCCCCCTCCCGCGCGACATCAGCCCTTGACCGCGCACGCCCTCAAACGCACGCCGGCCACTCGTGTCCGATCCCGATCGGACCCTTTTATTAGTCCCGGCAGCCCCTGAGGCGTCGAGCCTATAATCGGCGGAATAGAAAATCCACGTTTGTCGCACCGCCGCAGCCGGCGCTGATGCGACCCCGCCCCCTGTCGTCTTGCGTCCTCCCGCAACCATGCCCCATAGGCAAGCCTAGCAAATGATGCAAGGAGTGTCGATTGAGCGCCTCGAAGCAGGATGGACCGCCTCGGATCGCGCTGGTGACCGGGGCCTCTCGCGGCATTGGCCGCGCAGCGGCTCTCGCCTTGGCCAAGTCGGGCGCGCATGTCGTGGCGCTGGCCCGCACCCAGGGCGGCCTTGAGGAACTGGACGACGAAATTCGAGCGCTCCGGCCTGAAGAACCGGAGGCTACGACCTTGGTTCCGATGGATTTGCGCGACTTTGCCGCCATCGATCGGCTAGGGGAAGCTCTCAATCGCCGGTGGGGCCGGCTTGACGCCTTCGTCGGCAATGCCGGCGTTCTGGGTCTATTGACCCCCTTGCATCAACTCGATTCGAAAACGTGGGACGACGTGATGGCCGTCAACGTAACTGCCAACTGGCGCCTTATTCGGTCGCTCGACCCGCTGCTCCGTCTGTCCGACGCGGGCCGCGTCGCGTTCATCACCTCTGGCGCAGCGAGCCGGGCCGATCTGCGCGCCTATTGGGGTCCGTACGCGACTTCCAAAGCAGCGCTCGACGCCCTCGCCCGAACCTACGCCGCCGAGACCCTCAACACCTCGACTGTCCGCGTCATGCTGATCAACCCGGGACCGCTGCGGACGCGCATGCGCGCAACTGCGATGCCCGGTGAAGATCCGCTTACGTTGCGCGCGCCCGAAGAACTCGCGCCGAAGATCGTCGAAATATGCTCACCCGATTGGACCGAGACGGGCAAGCTTTATGATTTCCCCTCGGACCGCATTCTCAGCTTCAAAGCTCCCGACTGAGGCGAGGCGGCGTCGCCTGATGGGGGCGTCTCGTCGAGCGAGGAACAGGTGATCCATCGACCACCTTGTTCGATTTCCGATCTCGGTTCTCTAAAAGCGCCGCGCGATAAGTCCGTCCTCGGATTTTTCCTTGCCGCGAGCCTGAAGTCTCTGTATGAGGGCCGCTTCGTTGCGTCCCGCCGGGGGCTGAACGGAGGGCTGCGCGCTTCTTTTAAAGCGGGCGTGCGGCAGGGCCTCGATTGTCCGTCCTCCCGTGTTCCCGCCTTCGAACGATCCGGTTCGAGCCTTTCCCGGGCTCGAAGGGCTCCGCGTGGGATGCGGTTGAATTGGAAAGGCCCAACATGGCTCTCTATGAGCATATCTTCCTGGTGCGCCAGGACGTCACGCAGCAGCAAGTCGAGACGCTGACGGAGCAAATCAAGACCCAAATCGCCTCCCTCGGCGGCGCCGTCACTAAGGTCGAGCCTTGGGGTTTGAAGTCGCTTGCCTTCCGCATCAAGAAGAACCGCAAGGCTCATTTCACGCTCCTGAACATCGCCGCGCCTTCCGAGGCGGTGGTCGAGGTCGAGCGCCTGTTGAGCCTCAATGAGGACGTCATCCGCTATCTCACCATACGCGTCGACGAGCATGAGGCCGGACCGTCGGCTATGCTGCGCAAGCGCGAGGAGAGCGATCGCGACGACCGCGGACCGCGCGGACCGCGTGGGGATCGGCCGGATCGTGGCGATCGGGGAGACCGGGGAGATCGCCCTCCGCGCCGCCCGCGTGAAGATGCAGCGGTAGGAGGAGCAATCTGATGGCCAGCTCGCCCCGCCGCCCCTTTTTCCGCCGTCGCAAGTCGTGCCCGTTTTCGGGCGCCAACGCGCCGAAGATCGACTACAAGGACATGCGCCTGTTGTCGCGCTACATTTCCGAGCGCGGCAAGATCGTGCCCTCGCGCATCACCGCGGTGAGCGCCGGCAAGCAGCGCGAACTCGCCCAGGCGATCAAGCGCTCCCGATTTCTGGGCCTCTTGCCCTATGTGATCCGCTAACGACCGTCGGGCGTCGCCGCGCCTGAATTTCGAACCCGCCGCGTTTCGACGCGGCGGCAGTTGGAGGCGGGCGGGCGGCCCCCTTCTAACCGCAAGCCAACGCGGGACAGCGCGCCTCATGTTGCATCGCTTCGTCATCGCCATCGGGGCCGGATGCGCCGCCGCGCTGCTGTTCGCCGTCAGCGCCCAGTCCAGCCTTCTGGCGATGACGCTGGCGTATCTCGCGCCATTGCCGATCATGATCGCGACCCTTGGCTGGGGCCTCGACGGCGGGGCGATCGCCGCGGCGATTGCAATCGCGGTGCTCGCCGTGGTCGCCGAGCCGTTGTCCGCACTGGTGTTCGCCGGCTCGGTCGCTGTTCCAGCCTGGGCCTTGGCCGCGTTTTCGGTCAGTCCGCTCGCGCGTTATTTCAAGCGGCTGAAACCGGACGCGCCAGTCCACGCGCCACTCGGCGCCATCATCTCGCTCGCGGCGCTATTGGGAATGCTCGGCAGCCTCGCAGTGCTGACGACGGTCATCGTGATCTACGGCGGCTACCGTGAGGCCGCACGCCACGTCGCGGAGGCGATCACCACCCTAGCTGGCGACGCGTTTGACGGCGCGCCTGGCAACCTGACTGCTCGCGAGTTCGCCGACGCGCTCGTGCGCTACGGCCCGCCCGCGATCGCTGCCTCGACGCTGATGATGCTGTGCGTCAATCTCTACGCCGCGGCCCGTTCCACCCAATTGTCCCGCAATCTTCCGCGGCCATGGCCCGACGTACCGACTTCGCTTGCGCTTCCGTGGCCGGTGGGCATCGCATTCCTCGCTTGTCTCGCAGGCGCTTACGCCCTGCCCTCTCCGACCGCGCAATATTTCTCCATCGGCGTCGGCGGGTTCGGCGCGGCGTTGGCGCTGCAGGGCCTCGCGGTCGCGCACGCGCTGTCGCGCGGCCTCAAGATGCGGCCCCTCATGCTGATTGCGCTCTACGCCTGCTGCATTCTGCGAGCCAAATACACCCTTCCCGTTCTTGCGGCCCTCGGCATCATCGATGGATTCCTCAAGCTGCGCTCGCGCGCAGCCCTCATCGCCTCCCCTTCCCCTACTGGACCAAACAGGAGATAATTCCATGGACGTTATTTTACTCGAGCGCGTAGGCAAGCTCGGACATATCGGCGAGACGGTGCGCGTGAAGGACGGCTACGCGCGCAATTTCCTTCTGCCGCGCGGCAAGGCGTTGCGCGCGACAGAGACCAACAAGAAGAAATTCGAGGTCCGACGCGCCGATCTCGAGGCGCGCAACGCCGAACTCAAGCGCAGCGCGAACGAGGTGTCGGCCAAGCTCGATGGCGTCAAGGTGGTCATCATCCGCCAGGCCGGCGAGACCGGGCAGCTCTACGGCTCGGTGTCGGCGCGCGATATCGCCGAGGCGCTGACCGCCGCCAGGCACAAGGTTGAACGCGGCCATGTCGCGATCCAGCAGCCGATCAAGACGCTCGGCCTGCACCCCGTTCCGATCCACCTGCATCCCGAGGTCGAGTCGAAGGTCACCGTCAATGTCGCGCGCTCGCCCGAGCAGGCCGAACGACAGGCGAAGGGTGAAGACCTCTCGATGCGCGAGCAGACCTCGATGGACGACCTCGGGCTCGAAGTCGGCCGGGCGCTGGCCGAGGCCGGACCCAACGCCAGCTTCGACCAGTGATGAAGCACGAAGGGGGGCGCGCACAAGTTTACGCGCGTCAACGATTCCAGCGGCTTAGCTGCGTTTTCGCGCAACTTTTTGCGCTTCTTCGGCCGCACATCAAAGACCTCGTTCTAAGGCGCCGCGAAGCGGCCTCCGAAGAACGCTCTTGTCTTCGCGAGCGGCAGGCCCCACTCAGCGGCCTTCGAGATACGCCGCATTGGCGTTCATCAGGACGCGACCGGACCGCAGCCAAGTCCGGTTCGTTTCTGGCGCCGGCGAAACGCATAGCCCGCAAAAGCGAGAGGAACGTTCGCTTGGCTCGTCGTAAGTCATTGAAATCATTGTGAGCACTGAATCACGCATTTCGCGGGATTGCTTGTTTTCAAGGACTAAACCGCCTTTTCGTTTCGCGCTTTTTACGGCGCGCCTTTCTTCAGCCCCAAATCGGTCCCGTGTCATGCCCGCGAACGCGGGCATCCAGCCCTGCGTTGCCGAATTTTGGATTCCCGCTTGCGCGGGAGTGACAAGACAAACAGACGCGCCTCATCTCGACGCTCGTCGCGCAACAATTGAAATCCGGGGCTTTGACGATCTGCGCATGGTAACTAGTTTTTCTGCAAATGTCGATACATTTTTATTTCTTCTGATTTGCTGAGAGGCGGCTCTGTCCGCCGACCGCTCAAGCCCAAGAGCCGCGCCCCAGCACCGTGAGGCGGAGTGTCTTGCGCTTCGTGAATCCAAGCCGCTCATAAAGAGCGATGGCGGGATTGTCCGTGAACGCATGCAGGAAAGGCATGGCGCCTTCCGCGCGGAGCTTGCGGACGAGCCAGGCGACGAGAAATGCGGCATAGCCTTTGCCGCGATGCTCGGGGCTAACGCAGACCGCGCTGATCTCGACCGCTCCGTCGAGCCGCATGCGCTCGCCCGCCATGGCGGCGAGGGCGCCGTCGACCCGAATCCCGATGTATTGACCCAGCTCATGCGTGCGCGGACCAAACGGGCCAGGGTTCGTCTGCTCTGCGAGCCGCAGCATCTCCGGGACGTCGCTTGGGCCGAGCACGATGGGCGCAAGACCCTCAGCCGGCGCCGGCGTCTTCCCGTCCGCGATCATTTGGAGGATCGGCGCTTCTCGCACGACTTCAAAGCCGGGGTAACGCTTGAGCATGTCGGGCGTCACCAAAGCGACGCGCCCGTCTTCCGCAAGGAGCTCCCTCAAGGCTGCGAACGCTTCGGGCGAGTCCTCCGCCGTCGCCCCGAAGGGCGCGATGTCGGGAGGAAAACGGAGCGCCAGCGACCCGCCTTCGGCAAACCGGCGGTCGCCGGTCGTGAGCGCCGACCAGACGGGGCGATTGAGGGCACTTTCTATCGCGGCGCTCACCATGGCGAAGTCCTAATCGAGAAACTCGGGAGTCGCCGTCTCCGGCGCGGCGCGCAGCCGAACCGGCGCAGTTTCGACCGGACTGACAAAGGCGTAGGTCAGCCCCGCCGCGAGCGCCGCCACCGCGCTTGCGACCAAGAGTACGAGCGAGAAAAGCCCGTCGAAACTCGAGCGAGACAGATCGGCGATTGCCGCTCGAAACGGCTCCGGCGTTTGCGCAACGACGCCCGGAATATCACCAGCGACGATCCTCGCCACGGTGTGATGCGCATCGCCCAATACATTCGATAGAGGCAGGACGGACGCCGAATGAAGGAAACGCTGCTCGGTCTCAGAAGCGAGCACGGCGACGAGGCCAGTGATCCCAATCACCAGGCCGACAAAGCGCAGCGTCCCGCTGATGCCTGACGCCATGCCGCCGCGCTCCGGCGGAATGACGCTCATCGAGACTTTCGCCGTCTCGCCATTGAGCAATCCGGCGCAGCAGCCGGTCGCCAACATTCCCAAAGCGACGAATCCATAAGGCAGATGAGAGCCCACCATAAGGGCCGTCGCCACGTTGCCGGCCGCGACAATCGCAAGACCGAAGGTCAGCAGATCGCGGCCTGAGATCCGGCTTGAAAGAGTAACCGCAATGCGTGGGCAGAAGAACAAAGGCAGCGCAAAGGGCAGCATCCCAAGTCCAGCGGCGGCCGGGTTCAGCCCAAACGCGTTCTGAAGATAAAGCGGCAGATAGGTCATCATGACCTGAGCGGCGGCAGCGTAACCGAGCATCGCGAAGGCCGTCCCTACGAACGTGCGCTTGCGAAAGAGCCCGAAATCCACCGTCGGCCGTTCTTGGATCAGTTCAGCCGCGACAAAGAGCGCAAACAGGACAGCGGGCGCCAATAACTTCGCAAGGGTCTCTTCCGCCGACCGACCCACGCGGTTGGCGCCGATCAGCGCCCAGATGAGACAGAAGAGTCCGCCGCCGAACGACAGCATGCCCACAATGTCCAGTCTTTGCGCGTCCGGATCGCGAGACTCTTCGACGGCGTCGATCGCGAGCCAAATGAGCGCCGCGCCAACGGGAATATTGACGAGGAACGCCCAGCGCCAGCCGAAACCCGAGGTAATCACCCCACCCACGAGCGGGCCCGCAGCGACAGCAACGCCAAGCAAAGTCCCCCAGAATCCGAACGCCTTGGCCCGTTCCGCGCCTTGGAATTCATGTCCCAACTCCGCGAGCGCAGCGCTAAGCTCAATCGCCGCGCCCACGCCCTGCAGCGCGCGCGCCGAGTTGAGAAAGGGCGCGGATGGGGCGAGGCCGCACATGAGCGACGCCAGGACGAAGACCGCCAGGCCAACGATCAGCATCCGACGCCGTCCGCACCGATCCGCGAGCGCCCCCGAGGGCATCAGAAGCGCCGCGAAGGTGAGGACATAGGCGCTCACCACCCATTCGATGTCCGCGAAAGTCGCATTGAGATCGCGGGCGATGGAGGGAAGCGAGACCGCGACGATGTTCGAATCGAGCATGATCATGAACGACACGCCCGAGGCGCAAAGCAGGACGCGCGCTCGGCGCGCGCTGATCCATCGCACTGGGCGCTGTTGCGCCTGAGGCGCAGATGTCAGAGCCTCTTGCGTCATGGCGCGATCCTTTGATCGGTTCGGCCGAGCCGCGGGTCATAGGCGATGTCGAGCAGCGCCGCGCGCAAACTCTCGCTGTGGTCGTTGCCATAGACTGCGAGAAATTCGTTTTGAGCGACCTGCCAAAGCGCCCGCGCGTCGCGATGTTTCGATTGGCCGTGAGCCGTCAAGACGACCCGCCGCTCGCGTCGATCCTCCGCCCCCGGTTCAAGCGCGACATAGCCATCCCGAATGAGCGGCCTCAGATTGTGGCCGACCGCCGAACGGTCGGAAACGAGCGCGCTCGCCAATTCGGCAAGCGTGGGCGCGCTTGCGAAGCGGGCGAGTTCCGCCAGAATTGTATATTGCGTCGATCTGAGACCACAGGACTCGAGCGCGTCGTCATAGAACTGAGTGAGCCGGCGTGACGCCTTGCGCGCCGCGCCGACGAAACACTCGCCTGGGCGATAACCGGCCATCGGCGCTTGCGACATGGCGCGCTCCTTCGTTTGGTATCGTAACGATCGCCTGTCAGCTTCCGGGGCCGAGAGCGCAGCCGGTTGGCCGCGGCCTGTCCCGGACTAGTGGGGACGCCTCCGGCCGAAGAATGGGCATATGCCCATATCAGAGTGATTTGTCAAAAGGGATCGCGATGGCGCCGTCCGAGGACAGCGCGCCCGCGTATTACGCGATTGCCCTAGTCATGAGCCCTCAAGCGTCACGGCCGGGCTGTCCGGCCGTCCACGTGGTCGGCGCCTCGCCGATCTCCGGATCGGCGCGAAGACGCCAAGCATCGACTTCGCGCGTCGCGGTACGTGAGCGGCCGGCCGACGTGCGCAGCGGCGTGGATGACCGGGACGAGCCCGGCCATGACAATTTCTAGCTCGCCATGCGCCCTTAAGGCCGCCGCCAGCGTTCGCGTCAGCTCGGAGGATTCCCTCTAAACTCCCTGCTACGCAAAGCGAAATTCGCTCACATGCTGGTACTCGTCCTCCGGCCATAGCACGCAATCGGTGAAGTGCCTCCGGTTGGGCGAATCCGGGAAAGCCTGCGGCTCGAGCGCCAGGCCCGCATGCGCCCCGTAATGCTGGCCGTCCAATCCGGGCGCGGGGCAATTGAGGGGCGCCGCAGAATAGAACTGGACGCCCGGTTCGGTCGAGAACAGGCTCATCGTCAGACCGTTCTTCGGCGAACGTACGGCCGCGATTTGAGCAAGACCGCCTTCTTCGTCGGGCTGAAGCGCGGCGACAAAATTCGTGTCGTAGGGCGTCAAGCTCGGATTGCGAACCGTGCGGGGGGTGCGAAAGTCGTATGGCGTGCCAGCGACCGCGCGAATCTCGCCGGTTGGAATGAGCTCCTCGTCAGCTGGCGTGTAAAAATCGGCGAACAGCGTCAGCTCGTGGTCGAGAATGTCGGGCGAGCCGTCGAGGTTGAAGTAGCTGTGCTGGGTGAGATTGACGATGGTCGGGCGGTCTGAGACGGCCGAGAGCTCGACCCTGAGCGTCGCGGGTTCCAGCAAACGGTAGACGCAAGTCGCGGTGAGAGCGCCGGGGAAGCCGGAATCGCCATTTGGCGATTCGAGGATCAGCTCGACCGATGAGGAATCATACGCGCCGAGCTTCCAAATCCGGTGGCCAAATCCGTGCGGGCCTCCGTGCAGCGTATGCTTCTGTCCAGGCTTGCGCTCGAGCTGATAGGCGACGCCGTCGAGGACAAATCGGCCGTTGGCGATCCGGTTGGCGAACCGCCCGGGCACCGCGCCGAAAGACGGCGAGTAAGCGAGATAGTCGTCGAGCGTGTTGAGGCCGAGCACGACCCGCTGCAACCCGTTGGAGGCTGGCACGACAAGGTCGCGCACCACCGCGCCCCAAGTGAGAATTTTCGCGCTCGCCCCTGCCTGGGACGCGATCGTGACTTCGAACACGGGTGTTTGATCAATCTGGCCGAAAGCATTTGCGCTCATTTCGTCCCCCCAAATCGTTGTGGCCCGCGGGCCACCCTTCAACTTTCACCCAACGACCGGCGCCTGCACATCCGTGCGGTCGAGTTCGGCGCGAACCGAGGCGAAGACCTGGCGAAACATCGTATCGGTCAGCACGCCGGTATTGGTGTTGTAGCGCGAGCAATGATAGCTGTCGAAGAGGCTGAGGCCGGTGGGCGCCACCGGATGGCGCGCGCCATGCGCGAAGGGAAACTTCGCCAGGGTGAGTTTGAGCGCGCGCAGCGTGCTTTCATGCGCGATCCGGCCGAGCGCGACCATGACCTTGAGCCGCGGCAGCGCCGAGATCGCCGGCGTCAGATAGCGGCGACAGGTCGCGATTTCCTCTGGCGTCGGCTTGTTCTGCGGCGGAACGCAGCGCACGGCGTTGATGATCGCGCAATCGACGAGGGTCAGGCCGTCATCCGACCGGCGATCATAGACGCCCGAGGCCAAGCCGAACTCGATGAGCGTCGAATAAAGAAGTTCGCCCGCGTAGTCGCCCGTGAAGGGACGTCCCGTCCGGTTGGCCCCGCGCAATCCCGGCGCAAGGCCGACAATCGCCACGCGCGCGTTCGCGTCGCCAAAGGTCGGAACCGGCGCGTTCCACCAGTCCGGGAAGGCGGCGCGGTTCGCGGCCCGGAACGCCGCAAGACGCGGACAATCCGGGCAGTCGTGCGGCGGGCTAACGTCGAACGCCACGCGGCGGTCGAGGCCTTACTCGCGCACTTCCTCGACGGGCTGCTGGATCGGGGCGAAGGACTGGCTTCGGCGATGATCCATCGGGCGCTGGGGCCTGTCGCCAGGATCGCGGCCGATCCGCTGGATCAGGTGGGCGAGATCGATGAACTCATCCGCCTGACGGCGCAGTTCATCCGCCACCATCGGCGGCTGGGTCGAAATCGTCGACACGACCGCCACCCGAACGCCTTTGCGCTGGATCGATTCAACAAGCGATCGGAAGTCGCCGTCGCCGGAGAACAGGACCATCAAGTCGAGATGCGGCGCCATGTCCAAGGCGTTGACCGCGAGTTCGATATCCATGTTGCCCTTGACTTTCCGACGTCCGGTCGAGTCGACGAACTCCTTCGTCGGTTTGGTCACGACCGAATAGCCGTTGTAGTCGAGCCAATCGACCAATGGACGGACGGAGGAATATTCCTGATCGTCGACCAAAGCTGTATAATAAAAGGCTCGGATGAGGCGTCCTTTGGTTTGAAATTCTTTCAGAAGGCGCTTGTAGTCGATGTCGAATCCGAGCGCTTTCGCGCTGGCGTAGAGATTTGCCCCGTCAATAAACAGGGCGATCCGTTCCAATGATGACATATCGGGTTCTTTTCGCGTTTCGATGTTTAACATAAATTGGCTGTTATGTTGCGGTCAAGAGCAGCCAGAGCACATGACATTTTCATGAAACCAGGATCAAGTCTGAAATGAGACAGGACACAGGTGTCCGCGTCAATTTTTTGTTTTCTCACATGTACGGTTTACCGCTTCAATATCAATCTGCTTGCCGCGAGAATCGCGAATCTCAAACAAATGACGCGCGGAAACAAGCGACAAGTATAGGGTTTGTCCAGCCTGAAATCCAAGGGTTTGCCCACAATTTCGCGCCGCCGGGGTTGTTCCGCCCTCGGAGCCGGCGCAGCGGGACGCTAATCATCAAGGATTGACGAGGCCGTTCCGCCAGCGTTTGGTAGGGTGGCATTGGCCGCCGAGCAACCGGGCGCGATGCGATTCCTGATTACGGGCGGCTTCAACGGAGGGCTTATGAAACTCGCACGATATGGCAGGGCAGGTAAGGAAAAGCCGGCGCTGGTCGACGGAAACGGAAAATTGCGGGACCTGAGCGAAGTGGTGACGGACATCGACGCCGATGTGCTCAGCCCCCGCGCTCTGGCGCGCCTGGCCAAACTCAAGCCGGAATCCCTGCCCGCGGTGCGCGGCACGCCCAGGATCGGCCCATGCCTCGCCCATGTCGGCAATTTCATCGCCGTCGGGCTCAATTACGCCGACCACGCAGCCGAATCGGGCATGCCGGTCCCCAAAGAGCCGGTGCTGTTCACCAAGGCCCCTTCCTGCGTGATCGGGCCGAACGACGACGTCATGATCCCCAAGGGCTCGAAAAAGACCGACTGGGAAGTCGAGCTCGCGATCGTCATCGGCACGCGCGCGAGCTACGTCAGCGAGAGTCAGGCGCTCTCCCATGTCGCGGGCTTCTGCGTCTGCAACGACGTGTCGGAGCGCGAGTTTCAGCTGGAACGTTCGGGCCAGTGGGTGAAAGGCAAGAGCGCGCCGACCTTCGGCCCGCTTGGACCGTGGCTGGTTACGCCGGACGAGATCAAGGACGTGCAGGGGCTCGGCATGTGGCTCGACGTCAACGGCCAGCGCATGCAGACCGGATCGACCAAGACGATGGTGTTCGGCGTCAAGACCCTCATATCCTACATCTCGCAATTCATGATCCTCGAGCCTGGCGACGTCATCACCACCGGCACGCCGCCCGGGGTTGGCTCCGGCATGAAGCCGCAGCGTTTTCTCAAAGCCGGCGATACGATGTCGCTGGGCATCGACGGGCTCGGGCAGCAAGCGCAGCAAGTGGTCGCCTGGAAGGCGGGTTGAGCCCTTCTGAATGAAACGCCTGTGGTCGTGGACGGGGGCGGTCTTCGCCGCCGTTTACGCGCTGGCGTTCATCGCCCTCTATGTCGACTATGTGAGGCGTTCGGACGCCTGGTTCGCCGACCTTCCGCTGTCGCTCGCCGCCCTGCCCTTCACACTCGTCATGCGGACGCTGAACGGCGGCTCATTCGCCTTCGGCGGCTCCATGACCGGGCGCGTGATCGCCGCGGGCCTGTTTAGCTCCGCGCTCGCCTATCTCGCCGGCCTGATCGTGGGGACGATCGTTGGCTTTGTCGTGCGATTGGTGTTGCAGTCCCGCGCGCCGCATCCGCGTTGACGCGGCGCTAGAGCTTCATCGTCCCAGCATCAACATAAGGTTCTGCACCGCGGCGCCCGAGGCGCCCTTGCCGAGATTGTCGAATTTGGCGATGAGCAGCGCCTGCCGGCGCGCCTCGTTGGCGAACACGTGGATCTCGATGTCATTCGTGCCGTTGAGCGATTCCGGCTCGATGTGCGTGGCGTCTTTGCTCTCCACGACGCGGAAATGCTTCTGCCCGCGATAGTGCTTTTTGAACACAGCGCTAAGGTCGGCCGCTTTGGGCTTGCCCGGCAGCGCGTCGAGATGCAGCGGCACGTTGACCAGCATCCCCTGCCGGAAATTGCCGACCGAGGGCGTGAAGACCGGCCGCGCGGTGAGGCCGGAATAGAGCTGGATTTCCGGCATGTGCTTGTGCTCGAGATTAAGCCCATAGAGCTCGAAGGCGGGCGCTTTGCCCGTCTCATAGGCCTCGATCATCGACTTGCCGCCGCCGGAATAACCGCTGACCGAGCCAATCGAAACGGCAGCGTCCTTGGCGATCATGCCGGCGTCGGTCAGCGGGCGCAGAAGCGCGATCGCCCCGGTCGCATGACAGCCCGGATTGCTGACCTTGTTCGCTTTGGCGACAGCTTCCCCCTGCCCCGCGATGAGCTCCGGGAAACCATAGATCCACCCCGGCGCGACCCGATGGGCCGATGACGCGTCAATGACGCGGGGCGCGTCGGCGCCCATCGCATCGATCAGATGAGCCGCCTCTTTCGCCGCCTCATCCGGCAGGCAAAGGACGACGACATCGACTTCGTCGTAGAGCTTTTGCTTGGCGGCCGCGTCCTTGCGCGCTTCAGACGGCAGACTGACGAGCTTCAGGCCAGAGACGCCCGCAAGCTTCTCCCTGATTTGCAGGCCGGTGGTGCCCGCTTCGCCGTCGATGAAGATTTTTGCTGTCATGATCGCCTCTGCCCAAGTCCGAAAGCTGAAAGATAAGCTGCGCTCGCGTGCGAGCTAGCGTTTTCAGCGTCGTCGGGGTCGGATCGGCGAGCAGGCGGTCATGAGCGCTCTTTCGTACAAACCACCGTCATGGTCAAGACGCGAAAGACGCAGGTTCGGCCGAGCGCACCCAGCGGACTCGCTAAGGGACGATCGTCGCCTTGAACGTCACCGCGGGTTCGCTTGTCTTGCGGTTCGCCGGGTCGGAGAAAAACGCGTAAGTGTCCGGCTTGGCGAAATGCGCCCCGTAGAACGGATTGGCGTATGTCCCGTCCGCGAGCGAATAGGCGAAGCCGTGCAAGGAAAGCTGCGGAACCTCGGTTCTGACGAGACCGTCGACCGGATAGCCGTCGTTGCCGGGGATTGACGTCCCGGCCGGCTGCAGGCCGGTAATGGCGATCCCATTGGCCTCGCCTTTTATCTTTGTGATCTCGTAGAAGCCATCGGCGTTTGGCGTGTCCGTCGTGGTGAGGGAGCCCGACGCCGCAACCCCCTCGCCCTGATAACTCCAACGCCACTCCCTCGCTTCCGCGGGAAGCGCGACAAGCGCCGCGGCGATGACGAGCGCCAGCCCGAGTTTCAAAAGGGTCTCCATGTGATGCCTGCGCGGCTGAGATTACGGCTCAAACACAATTCGGTCCACCATCGCCCTCGGTCAACGCGCTCAATCGGATTCGGCGCGACCCGCCAGGCGACAACGCTAGCGGTTACTACCCACGCCGTGCGTCACAATTGCAAAACTCTGGATCAAAACCGTCGCAGGCCGGCACCTGACTAGCTCCCGCTGTTTTTGATACCCTGCAAATTGGCCCCCGCTTGTGAGGAGCAAATGCAATTCGATCAATCGAAACGTCGTGAGTTCATCACGCTCCTCGGCGGCGCGGCGGCGCCATGACCGCTCGCGCACGGGCGCAGCGTCCGGAGATGCGGAGGTGGGTTACCTCAGCAGCAGCTGAAAGGTTATTTTGATGCAGGCCACATCACTCGCGGTGCGATTGCTCCTGTCGTTTAGTTGCGCGATGCTTGCCGCATCGGCCGTGGGTGAAGACACTGGCCTCGGTCCACCGGCGGCGCTGGCGCCAGGGCAAGCGCCGCCGCTGCCGCAAGCTGGCCCATTGGCGGAGCCGCGCTCATCAGATCAGGTCGGCTTTCCCACAGCTTTGACCGAGTACGTCATCTCGCCGACCACGCTTCGGCCTGTCAGAGTTGCATTGGGTCAGAAGCTGTTCTTCGAGCCTCGGCTGTCAGGGGACGGCGCCGTCGCCTGCGCCACCTGCCACGATCCGGCGCGAGCCTTCACCGACGGCAGGCCCGCGTCAATCGGCATCCATGGCCATATTGGCCAGCGCAACGCCCCGACCATTCTCAATGCGCTCTATAACAAACATCAGTTTTGGGACGGCCGCGTGGCTACGCTGGAGCAGCAGGCGGGGCTGCCGATCACGAATCCCTTCGAGATGGGCTCGGCCAGCATCGGCGATGCCGTGTCCAGGATCGCCAGCGACAAGGACTACCAGACCCAATTCATGCAAGCCTTCGGCCGGGCCGTGAACGAACAGGATATGCTGAGCGCCATTGCAGCGTACGAACGGACGCTGGCTTCCTTCGATTCTCCCTTCGATCATTTCATCGCCGGAGAGGCAAACGCCATCAGCGACTCGGCCAAACGCGGTTGGGAATTGTTCAATACCAAGGCCCGTTGCAACCTCTGCCATGCTTTGACGGACAATCAGCGGGATGTAACCCTCTTCATGGATAACGACTTTCACAATATCGGCGTCGGTATCCTCCGGCATCACGTAGCCCCCTTGGCGCAGCGCGCCGAGCGCGAGCTGGCGCAAGGCAATCTGCCCGCGGTCGACGCCGCGGCGATCAGCAGCGATCTGTCCGTGCTCGGGCGCTTCCTCGTGACTAGGACGCAGGAGGATATCGCGTCGTTCAAGACGCCGGGCCTGCGAAATGTCCTCGTGACCGGGCCCTACTTCCACGACGGGTCGATGGAAACACTGTGGGATGTCATGGATCATTACAATAAGGGTGACGGAATCACTAACCCGTGGCTCGACAAGGACATGCAGCCGTTGGCGCTGACGGAGCCGGAGATCGACGACGTGGTGGCGTTTCTCGCCTCACTGACCAGTCCCCAGTACAAGGAGCTCGGCGATCGGGAGTATGCGCGCCAACTGGCTCTGTCGAAGGTGAGCCGCACACAGCGGAACACCGGACGGGCATTCGGTCCAAAGCCGAAGCAGCCGCCGCCTCCGCCACTCTGATTGTTCGGCGAGATTGCCTAAACGATCCACGCTGGAGCCGAGGCGCAAGCGTTGGGGCAGCTCACGGCCTCGCCCATCGAATACCAGCTCACTCCGGGGACGGTTACCGAACGACGCATTGCGCTGGATGTTGCAATCGGGATTAAATGAACTAGCGGCTGAGCGAAATACATTCCGGTGCAGGTCTACTTCCGCCCCCGAACCAGCCGCCACGGTAAGAGGCGATTGGGTTCGACCCTAATTCATGGGGCCGAAAGTGATTTCCCGAGCGCGCTGATTCCGCGCCGCCCGTGGTTCAAAGCGGCGCGAGAGGCAACGAATTGGGGGAGGGGGAAAATGCATTGCGCTCGAATAGGCGAAGTGAGGTCTGCGCTGCGAATTGCCGCCTTTTTTGCGGTGGCGATTTTCGGCGCCTGTGACCTGGCAAAGGCTCAAAACTGCCCCTCACAACCTCCGAGTCAGACCCTTAAGATTTTCAACGACTCAGACCAATATATCTTCCCCGAGCTTGAAACCGGCTTGGGCACACCGGATGTCTGGATCCAGGCGATCTGCCAGGTTCCAAACAGCAAAACCGGCACTTTGAACTATGGGAGGGATAAGACCTTCAGGTTCTATATCAATCCAGAAGGTGGCATCGCGCCGGGGCAAAGCGTCTCGATAACGATCCCCCTGTTCACGCAATTGGTTGCGACCGTAGACCCGACGCAGAACGACCAATATGCGGAATGGTGGCAGGGCGAAAACATCCAGATTTTTTCCAGCCCAACATCGACGCCGCCACGGGCATTTACGGAAGACTACAAGTCGATATCGAGGACGGCTCAAACTGCGCTGACGTCTCAGGCGGCCAATCCGACGTTTCCGAGCTGCAGCGGATGCCGGGTGCAATTCTTCTCCGACACCGATGGCACGCTCCCGAAGAACGGGCCGAGCCAGCTGTTCGAAGCCACCCTAGGGGCCCGTCAGGCGCAACCGGTCGTCAATGACTCGCCGCCGAATTCCCTCGACGTGACGAACGCCGATTTCGACGTGAGTTACGTGAACGTCGCCTACATGGCGGGCGCGATGGGACCCTATCAGAACGACCAGGTCGGCTATGTCGGTTCGCCGATGCAGCCGGTCCAGCCGCCTGGCGGCTTCCGGCCAATTCTCAACCAGTTCGAGAATGACTTCAATTGGCCGCGCTTCGTGGTCACCTATTCCGACGGTACGACCGAACGCATTCCGAAGCTGCCCTCGCCGCTCGAGCTCCTGGCGAGACTGAGCGGCGCCAATCCGCCTGCCGATCTCGATCCGGTGCCGCAGTGGCCGACCAACGTATGGGCCCCGATCCAGGCGCTCCGCAACAATTGGGCCAGTTATACGAGTTCGTGCAGCCACAGCGCCAATGGCTACACCACCTTTTGCGACGCGCTCCTGGACGTCAAACAGATCGTCATGGACAATTATGCGAATTACCAGAGCCTGTTCACCAGCACCGGCCCCTGCAAGGGAACGCCGGTCGCCGCCACCCCCGATCGCATCTTACTGCATGTCTACGGCTGGACTCCATGGACGGAGGCCAAGTCGGGCACGGGATGCGGCCCGGCCGTAAATCTGCTCGAAAACACGCCCCGCTATGCGTCAAATGGCTATGAGAAATATTCGAAGGTCAAACTGGAGTTCGACAACCTGGAATACGGCAACTATCCAGATGGGGCTTACGCCTTCGACCCGTGGGTGCAGTTCCTGCATGGGCCGAAATATCTGAACATACCGGGCGTCTACGCCTATTCCGTCGACGACGCGGTGGGCAACATCCAGGCCGAGGCCGAGGGGTTCATCATTGACATTGGCAGCCTGACGCACCTGGAAAATCAGCTGCCGGCGGCGCCGCCAATCAATATTGCGCTTGGATATGCGTCGACGGATGCGGTCAAATTTGCGAGTTACAGCGTCTGCAAGAATGAACCGGCGCGAACCAAGCCGGTCAATCCCTTAAATCCCGCCTTTATCATCAACGCCAACGCGCCGCAGAACTGCCCTGTCTACCTCACCGACAATAAGCCCGTCCAACAAACTTACACCTTCACGGTTACGAAGCCGCCGCCGTTCACGATATTCACACTGTCCCAGGTCATGAACGGGGACGCCAAGTGGAGCAACGGACCGACCGGCAACACGACGAGCGTCATTGATTGCAGCGGCAACCAGACAACCCCGCCCTTCCAGCAGTCGAGCAAAGCCTGGTGCTGCAGCTTGACCAGTCGCAGCGGCGTCTTCGCCTATTCGCAGCCGGATCCCCACGACCCCCACCAATCGCTCACCCATACCGTTGTGACGATCCCAGCTCTGCCTAACGCCTCCAGCAGCGACGCGACCTGCAGCATGGGACATTGAGGGGCGCGAAAGAAAAAGGGCGGCTTGCGCCGCCCTTTTCCAATCGTCGCGGGCTGAACGCCTCAGCGCTTGGAGAACTGGAAGCTCGCGCGCGCCTTGCGGTGGCCGTACTTCTTGCGCTCGACCACGCGCGAATCGCGGGTGAGGAAGCCTTCCTTCTTGAGCGCGGGCCTGAGCTCCGGCTCGAAATAGGTCAGCGCCTTGGCGAGACCGTGGCGCACAGCGCCCGCTTGGCCGGAGAGGCCGCCCCCGCTCACCGTCACCGTCAGGTCGTACTGAGTGATGCGGTTCACGACAACGAGCGGCTGGCTCAGCACCATGCGCAGCACGGGCCTTGCGAAATACTGGTCGAGCGGTTTCCCGTTGACGGTCGCGAGACCCCTGCCCGGCTTGATCCAGACACGCGCCACGGCGTTCTTGCGCTTTCCGGTCGCGTAGGCGCGTCCGTACTTGTCGAGCTTCTGCACATGGACGGGCGCTTCTTGAGAGGCCGGCGCAGCCGACGTACCCGCAAGGTCGGCAAGAGAAGAAAGAGTCTCAGCCATTGGTTTCAGCGCTCCGGCTGTTCTTGGGATTGAGTTTGGCGACGTCGAGCACGGTCGGCGACTGCGCGGCGTGCGGGTGGTCGGGACCTTTGTAGACTCGAAGGTTGCCGAGCTGCTTCTTGCCCAGCGGCCCACGGGGAAGCATGCGCTCGACCGCCTTCTCGACGATCCGCTCTGGGAAGCGGCCTTCGAGGATCGACTTGGCCGAGCGTTCCTTGATGCCGCCGATATAGCCCGTGTAGTGGTGATAAACCTTCTGATCGCGCTTCCTGCCCGTGAACGCCACCTTGTCGGCGTTGATCACGATGACGTTGTCGCCGTCATCGATGTGAGGCGTGAAGCTGGGTTTGTGCTTGCCGCGCAGCCGCATGGCGACGATCGAAGCGAGCCGTCCGACAACCAGATCCTTGGCGTCGATGACCAGCCACTTCTTCTCGACCTCGGCCGTCTTGGTCGAATGGGTTTTGCCGAACATAGATTCGTCCGTTCGATTTCAGGAGGCGGGCTTCTAGCCGCGGAGACATACGAATGTCAACCGCCAAGCGCCGGAATCGCCACGAAAACCGCTGAGGTCAAGGGTGCGGTATCATGATACCGCACATTTCGCCGCCTTGCTCCCGCTTTTACGCGTATTGGTCCGTGATCATAACGGAACAGCTTGGCCCCGCTTCGGAATCGAATAGGTCCCGGTCGCATGAGCGACCATCTCACTCTCTCCGTCGGAATAGAGCGCCACCTCGCCAACCGCGAGCCTCTTGCCGAGCTTGATCAGCCTCGCCTTGCCGATCAGATCAACGGGCGCGGGCTTGCGGAGGAAATTGATCGAGGCGCTGGTCGTGACCGCATGCGCGACGGGGCCGATCTCGGCAAGAATCGCCACATAGAGCGCGGCGTCGCAAACTCCGAACATCGTCGGGCCGGAGATCGTGCCGCCGGGCCGCAGGTGCTTGGGATGATAGAGTGGCTGGACGTTCACCGGTTCGGACTTCTTGATCATCAATACGACGAGCGGATCACCCGACCTTGGCTCTGGCGCGCTTTATCTCAACGAATGCTGCAATACGGGCGTGACCGGAGGCGGCGGGGCGGTGGCCGCGACCACGATCACCGGACTGACCGCGGGCAAAACCTATCACCTTGACTTCAGCTATTGGGGCGACAACCGCCCGAACGACGGCGTGCAAACCTATCCCTCGTTCCCCGGATTCTACGATCTCTTCCTGACGCTCAATGGGGGAGCGCCGATCACCTATGCGGGCGTGGATCAATTTCCGGGCTCGAGCGCGCCCCACGGCGTCGATCTGATCTTTACCGCGACAGGGCCGACCGAAACCCTTGCGCTCAGCCAGTTCTCGTCAGGGAATTCCCAGCAGTCGCCGATCCTCGGCGCCTTGGCCGTCTCGACGCCCGAACCGTCGACCTGGGCGATGCTGGGGCTCGGCTTCGCCGCGCTCGGCTACGCCCACTTCCGCCGAGCACGCAGAAGCGCGGTGAGCCCTCAGGCCGCCTGAAAGTCGTGGCGATAAGGGCGCCCGCGCGCTCCCTACTTGAGCGCTTCGTTGAGCATTCGCGCCAGGCGAAGCCCAGCGACGGCTAACTGGCGATCGAGGGTCGGGCGGACCGCCGCCAGATAGTCGGCGCCGAGATGCGCGTCCATCGTGACACCGGCGACCGCGACGTCTCGAGCCGCCTTGTGCGCCTCGAGCGCCCAGTCGATCGGCGTTCCTGAATCGAGCGCAGGGTCGTTGTGGGCGGGGAGCCAATCCGTCTCGAGGTAGTCGACATAGCCACCCCAATCCCAAAATATGGAGCGAATGAGACCAACGTCCCAGACCGTATGCAGATTGCTCGGCAGGCAATCGTTCTTGGCTGGGCTCGAAAAGTAGCAGACCGCAAGGTCGTTGTAGCCGTGCAGCTCGCCCACCGTGTGCAGCGGCTGATTGACGTCGCCGACGAGGTGAACGACGAACTTGAGCGCATCGCGCCTCTGCGCGGCTGATGAAGCTGGATCGGCCAAATCGCGCAAGCTGCGGGCAAGTTCGAGAATGACGCAGTCGCCTTCGGTCGACGGCGCGCAATCCCTGCCCTCCACATAGTCGTCAGCCGCAAGCGGGATATCGACAAAATGCCAACCGGCGGAATCGAGGTGAACCGCGCGATAGTCGTCGGCCCAGCTCGCGATGGACGCGAGCGAAGCGTTCTCGCCCAGAATTTCTCGCACCTTCGCCGCCGCCTCCGGAGACAAGCGCCTTTGCGCGATCTCTGCGACGATCGAATGCCCCTCCGGCCCCCACGCGTGAGCTTGCGTGAGCAGAGCGAGCGAACTGTATGAGGCAAGGACAAACTTTCTCATGGACGGCCCCCAAACCTCTCGGCGCGCCGCGATGTGCGGCGTCAAAACGCCTGTAGCTCTTTTCGGCACGCCTCGCTGAAATCCCGCAGCGGGTCGATGTGTTTGTCGATCCAATTCTCCCGCATCTCATGCAAGGTGATGTTCGGCGCCAGATAGGTGTCGACGATGATCCGAACCACCGTGTCGGCCGCCTCCACCACTTCCGGCGAGGACAGAAGGCGTATGCGGTTGGTCAGCGCGTAAATTCCAATGAGGCCGGAGACGTCGTCTCGGCTGGTCTGCAGAGCGTCGGAATATAATTTCGCCGCCTCATCGAGAAACCTGCCAAACAGGGCGGCTCGATTGTCTCTCTCGGCGGCGCGCCGTTGGGCGCGGGTTTGCGCCTGTTGCGTCACCCATGAGGTTGCGAACGACGCGAGGCCGCCGATGGCCGTGCCGGCCAGCGCGGCGAAGGCGGATATGTAGGCCGTATCCATCGGGCTCGACCGAAGTTGAACCGTCAAGTGGGCGGCGTCGTCGCGCGCGGCGCCAGCGCCACTGCGGATTCGGACGTCAGCATGAGGAACGTCAGCGTCTCCTGGAGATAAAGGCGCACCACGCTGTCGGTGTGGCTCAGATAGCCGATCGACACATCCTGCCCGATGTGCAGGTCGAAATCGCCGCCGCGGGTGGTGAGCACGAACGCGCCATCGATGGCGGGCGCCCAGATGATCTCGTCTTTGACGAGCTTCTTCACGTGCTCCAGCACCGGGTAGCCGTTGTCGACGGTCTCCGCGAGCGCCGTGTAGGCCTCCGCGCCGAGCACGACCGAGTACGGCCCCTTGACCCCGACCAGACGAAGCTGGCTCAAAGCCTGGGCGATCGCATCTGGATACTGACGCACGTCGGCCGGGAGCGTCATGATCGGATTGCTGGTACCCTGCCGGATGCCTTCAATCTGAGCCGCCGCGTAGCCCTCGAAAATGGCGCGATCCTCGGCGTAAGCGATTGTCTGCGCGGCATCCTTCGCCGGTTGCCAGTCGGAATCGTTCGAGCCCCGTTCGACATCGTCGATCTGCTGGCGATCGAGGTCGAAGGGGACCCTGAGTTCGACCAGAGGCTTGACCTCGCGCTGTCGCGCGACGACGCCTTCGCCCGGTGCGGCAATTGGCTTGAGGTGGCCGGTTCCGATCGCGGAGAGGCCGGCGCCGCCGGCCCCCTCGACGTCGACGACACGCCGCCCGG
>Ga0210407_10001424_pt1 | contig 22474 bp, 15 predicted proteins | sample IncBWC27MmetaG_FD_150860 | JGI IMG/M metagenome (GOLD analysis project Ga0210407, IMG submission 150860) | Forest soil microbial communities from Barre Woods Harvard Forest LTER site, Petersham, Massachusetts, United States - Inc-BW-C-27-M | ecosystem: Environmental > Terrestrial > Soil >... | reverse complement strand
CGAGGTGGTTGCGCAGCACATCGAGCAGCGGCGTGTCGCCACCCGCGGTGACGCGGACGGCGCTGCCGTTCACGGTGAGAGAGGTCGATTGCATCGGGGTCTCGCGGGCGGGTACGTGAAGCCCCATCAGAGCATGGCGCTTTGGCACGGGCAACAACGGCGGGACGCGCCCCTCACCCCGACCCTCTCCCCGCAAACGGGGCGAGGGAGCGATCGGATTCCCTCGCCCCGCGCCGGCGGGGAGTGGGGCGGGAGGGTGAGGGGCGTATCAGGCGGCCAAACTGGTTTCGACGACCATTCGAATTTATAGTGCTCGCACAAGACCCCGGGGGAGGCAATGTCGATCGATGTCGCGGATTGGCTGAGCGGGCTAGGTCTCGGCAACTATGCGCCGGCCTTCGCGGCCAACGACATCGACAGCGAGATCCTGCCCGAGCTAACAGCCGATGATCTGATCGGCCTCGGCGTCACCTCGATCGGCCATCGTCGCAAGCTGCTGGCGGCGATCGCCGCTCAGACCCGCAAAGCGCCGCAGCCGGGCGTCGAGACCGCGCCCGCAATCTCCCACGAAGCCGAGCGGCGCCAGCTGACGGTGATGTTCTGCGATCTGGTTGGCTCGACCGCACTCTCGACCCGTCATGACCCCGAGGATCTGCGCGAGCTGATCGGGGATTACCACCGCGCCGTCGCCGAGACGGTCGGCCGCTTCGACGGGTTTGTCGCCAAATATATGGGCGACGGCGTCTTGGTCTATTTCGGCTATCCGCAGGCGCATGAGGACGATGCCGAGCGGGCGGTGCGCGCCGGGCTGGCGGTGATCGAGGCGATCGGCAAATTACCGTCGCGAGAGGACTTCCGCGTCCGGCTCGGCATCGCCACTGGGCTCGCCGTGGTCGGCGATCTGCTCGGCGCGGGTGCAGCCCAGGAGCGCGGCGTCGTCGGCGAGACGCCGAACCTCGCCGCCCGGCTGCAGACGCTGGCCGCGGCGAACACGCTGGTCATTGGCGAGGCGACACGCCGGCAGATCGGCGCGCTGTTCGACCTCGCCGATCTCGGTCCGCGGGCGCTAGCCGGTTTTGCCGAACCGCAACCGGCGTGGCGGGTCATTGGTGAGAGCGGGATGTTGAGCCGGTTTGAGGCATTGCGCTCGGGGACGACGCCGCTCGTCGGTCGTGACGAGGAGGTCGAGCTGCTTACCCGCCGCTGGCGACAGGCGAAGAGCGGCGAAGGGCGCGTGGTGCTCCTCTCAGGCGAGCCGGGCATCGGCAAGTCACGGCTCACAGTGGCGCTTTCCGAGCAAATCGAGGACGAGCCGCACACGCGCGTGCGCTATTTCTGCTCGCCGCACCATCAGGACAGCGCGCTCTATCCCTTCATCGCGCAGCTCGAACGCGCCGCCGGGTTCGCCCGTGATGACGCGGTCGAAGAGAAGCTCGGCAAACTGCGGGAGCTGCTCGCGCCCGGCACGCGGGATGACGACGATATCGTGCTGTTGAGCGAGCTGCTGTCATTGCCGAGTTCCGCCGCGAACCTCAACCTCAGCCCGCAGCGCAAACGCGAGAAGCTGTTCGAGGCAATGCTCAATCAGCTCGAAGCCGAGACGCGGCACCGGCCGGTGCTGATGGTGTTCGAGGATGCCCACTGGATCGACCCGACCTCGCGCGAGCTCTTGGATCTGACCGTCGACCGGGTGCGGCATCTGCCGGTGCTGCTCGCGATCACCTTTCGCCCCGAATTCCAGCCCCCCTGGAGCGGCCGCCCCCATGTCACGGGTTTGACACTCAATCGGCTCGGCGAACGCGACGGCGAGGTGCTGGTGCAGAAGCTGGCCGGCAATGCCGCGCTGACCCCCGATATCGTCGCCGAGATCGTCGAGCGCACCGACGGCGTGCCGCTGTTTGTCGAGGAGCTGACCAAGGCGGTGTTGGAAAGTGCGGCGCAGGGCGACCGGGTTGCCGCGGTGCTGACTACCACCTCGCTTGCCGCGCTCTCGGTGCCGGCGACCTTGCATGCCTCGCTGATGGCGCGGCTCGACCGGCTTGGACCGGTCGTCAAGGAGATCGCGCAAATCGGCGCGGTGCTCGGCCGCGAGTTTGCCCATGAACTGATCGAGCCAGTGGCGCGGCGTCCTGAGAGGGAATTGCAGGCTGCGTTGGGTCAGCTCGGCGATGCGGGATTGCTGTTTTGCCGCGGCATCGCTCCGCATGCCTCCTACCTGTTCAAGCACGCGCTGGTGCAGGACGCTGCCTACTCGACCTTGTTGCGCGGGCGACGGCAGGAATTGCACGCGCGTGTCGCGACGGCGCTGGAAGAGCATTTCGCCGATCTCATCGAGCGCCAGCCCGAATTGCTCGCCCATCACATGACGGCCGCCGGCAACACCGAACGCGCGGTCGTGCAATGGCTGAAGGCAGGCCAGCATGCCGCAGCGCGATTGGCTTACCTCGAAGCGATTGCCCATCTCGAGCGGGGTCTCGGCCTGCTGCATTCGCTGCCGGAGAGCGCGGTCCGGGACGGAAGCGAAATCGAGCTGCAACTGGCGCTGGGGCTCTGTCTGATTCCGGCCAAAGGCGCCCTCTCAGCCCAGCTGCCCTATACGCGGGCGCACGAGCTTGCCGAGAGAAGCGGCGAGCCGCAGCAACGCTTTGAGGCGCTCTATGGGGTGTGGTTGTCAACTAACGTGTCCGGTGGAATAGCAGCCGCCCGCCCGCTCTCCGAGCGACTGCTGAGGATGGCCGAACGGGAGGGAGATGATGGATTGCGGCTCCAGGCGCATCACAGCGGATGGTCGACGTTGTGGGCCGCCGGGGATCCGGCAAGGACTCGCGAGCACGCCGATGCCGGGCGTCTTCTCTACAATCCGGAGAAGCATGCGTCGCACCGTCTCGTCTATGGCGGACATGATCCCGGTGTCTGCGCCGGTAACGCCGGCGCTCAGGCCGAATGGTTGCTCGGATATCCCGAGAAGGCGCTCGCAAGCATAGCTGATTCTTTGGCGTTGGCCGAGCGGCTCGCCCACCCGTTCACGCTGAGCCTTGCTCTCATTTTCTCCTCGATGCTTCACCTCAATCGCCGCGAGCCGGACCGAGCTCAGCGCCAGCTCGAAGCTGCCGAGGTGCTGGCGGCGGAGCAGCGGCTCTCGCTCACCCTCGAACCGGGCATTTTGCGCGGCGCGGTTCTGCTCGGACAAGGTGCAGTCGACGAAGCAATCGCGCGCATTCGCGAGGGCGTAACGGAATGGACCCGGCTCGGGCATACTCTCCTTTTGCCTTATGGTTTGGCGTTCCTGGCCGAGGGTTTGGCGCGGCACGGCGATCGAGCGGCGGCGCTGGCCGCATTGCGGGAAGGTTTGGCATCGGCGGATGGCACGGGCGAGCATTTGTGGGACGCGGAACTACACCGCGCTACCGGGACTGTGCTGCTCGGCGAAAACAAGCTCGACGAGGGCCAGGCCTCCCTTCAGCAAGCGATCCGCATCGCGCAAGCCCAACAAGCGAAGTCGCTGGAATTGCGCGCCGCGACAAGCCTCGCCCAGTTATGGGGCGAGCAGGGCCGCCGGGCCGAGGCGCGCGACCTGCTGGCTCCCGTTTACGGCTGGTTCACCGAGGGCTTCGACACCACCGACCTCAAAGCGGCGGCCGCTCTCCTCTCCGAGCTGGCCTGAAGCGGAGCTCGTCATGGATATCGCCGAATGGCTGCGAGGCCTCGGGCTGGAGCAATACGAGAATGCGTTCCGGGAGAACGCGATCGATGTGGACGTGCTGCGCGACCTGACGGCTGACGACATCAAGGAACTCGGCGTCACGCCGATTGGCCATCGGCGCAGGCTGTTGACGGCGATCGCGGCTCTTCGCGGCGACACGCCGCAAGCTGCCGGAGAGACTGAACCCGCCGCTGTTACGGTCTCCGGCGAGGCCGAGCGGCGCCAGCTGACGGTGATGTTCTGCGATCTGGTCGGCTCGACGCCGCTGTCGACGCGCTTTGATCCCGAGGATCTGCGCGAGGTGATCGGCGCCTATCACCGCTGCGTCGCGGATACGGTCGGCCGCTACGCCGGCTTTGTCGCCAAATACATGGGCGACGGGGTGCTGATCTATTTCGGCTATCCGCAAGCGCATGAGGACGATGCGGAGCGGGCGGTGCGAGCCGGGCTCGCCGTCATCGCCGCGGTCGGTAGGCTCGCGACGCCGGAGCCGTTAAATGTGCGGCTCGGTATCGCCAGCGGGCTGGTCGTGGTCGGCGATCTGATCGGCACCGGTGCCGCGCAGGAGCGCGGCGTGGTCGGCGAGACCCCAAACCGCGCCGCCCGCCTGCAAACGCTGGCCCAGTCAGGCACGCTCGTCATCGCCGAGAGCACGCGACGGCAGATCGGCGGGCTGTTCGATCTCGTCGAACTCGGGCCGCAAGCGCTCGCCGGCTTTGCCGAGCCGCAACCGGCGTGGCGGGTGCTCGGAGAGAGCGGGATGTTGAGCCGCTTCGAGGCACTGCGCTCGGGGACGACGCCGCTCGTCGGTCGTGACGAGGAAGTCGAGCTGCTTACCCGCCGCTGGCAACAGGCGAAGAGCGGCGAAGGACGGGCGGTGCTGATCTCGGGTGAGCCGGGCATCGGCAAGTCGCGGCTCACGGCGGCACTTTCCGAGCAAATCGATACCGAGCCCCACACCCGCCTGCGCTATTTCTGCTCGCCGCACCACCAGGACAGCGCGCTCTATCCCTTCATCGCCCAGCTCGAACGCGCCGCCGGGTTCGCCCGCGACGACACGGTCGAAGAGAAGCTCGGCAAATTGCGGGCATTGCTCGCGCCCAGCGCGCGGGAGGACGACGATATTACGCTGTTGAGCGAGCTGCTGTCGTTGCCGAGTTCCGCCGCCGACCTCAACCTCAGTCCGCAGCGCAAGCGCGAGAAGCTGTTCGAGGCGCTGCTCGACCAGCTCGAAGCCGAGGCGCGCCATCGGCCGGTGCTGATGGTGTTCGAGGACGCCCACTGGATCGATCCGACTTCGCGTGGGTTCTTGGATCTGACCGTCGACCGGGTGCGGAGGCTGCCGGTGCTGCTGGCGATCACCTTTCGCCCAGAATTTCAGCCGCCCTGGGGCGGCCGCGCCCACGTCACCAGTCTGGCGCTCAATCGGCTCGGCGAGCGCGACGGCGAGGTGCTAGTGCAGAAGCTGGCCGGCAATGCCGCGCTCGCCCCCGATATCGTCGCCGAGATCGTCGAGCGCACCGACGGGGTGCCGCTGTTTGTCGAGGAGCTGACGAAGGCGGTGCTGGAAAGCGCCGCGCTGGGAGACCGGGTCGCCGCGGTGCTGGCGATGACATCGCTTGCCGCGCTGTCTGTGCCGGCGACCTTGCATGCCTCGCTGATGGCTCGCCTCGACCGGCTGGGGCCGGCGGCTAAGGAGGTCGCGCAGATCGGCGCGGCGCTCGGCCGCGAGTTCACTTACGAGCTGATGGATCATGTCGCCGCGCGGCCGGACCTCGATGTCGCGCTCGGCCAGCTCACCGATGCCGGCCTGTTGTTCTGCCGCGGCGTGCCGCCTCAATCCTCCTACTTGTTCAAGCATGCGCTGGTGCAGGACGCTGCCTACTCGACCCTGTTGCGCGGCCGACGGCAAGAATTGCACGCGCGCGTCGCGGCGGCGCTGGAAGAGCATTTCGCCGATCTCGTCGAGCGCCAGCCCGAATTGCTCGCCCATCACCTGACGGCCGCCGGCAACACCGAACGCGCGGTCGAGCAATGGCTCAAGGCCGGCCAGCTTGCCGCGTCGCGGTCGGCCCATTTCGAGGCGATCGCGCATTTCGGCCGGGGTCTATCATTGCTCGGTTCCTTGCCGGAAACCGAGAAGCGGGACCAGCATGAGATCGCTCTGCAACTCGCCACGGGCCTGTCTTCACTTACAGCGAAGGGGCTTGGATCGCCCGAGGCGGCAGTAGCGTACACGCGAGCCAGAGATCTGTGCGAGAAGACCAACGACGCGGATCGCCTCTTCGTCGCGCTCTGGAATCTGTGGCTGAACACCGCGATGCGCGACATCGATGCGGCCCGCCCCCTGTCGAATCAGCTGTTGATATTGACGAAAACCGAGGACGACAGCGCGCTGCGGCTGCAGGCCCATCACAGCGCCTGGTTCACCCGCTTCTATGCCGGCGAGCCCGCGCCGGCGCACGGTCATTGCGCTGAGGGCCGCCGTCTCTACGATTTCGAGCGGCATCGGTCGCATGCGTTTCTCTATGGGGGCCACGATCCCGGAGGTTGTGCGCACCTAAACGGGGCCTGGCTCGAGTGGCTGCTCGGTTATCCCGACAAGGCGCTCGCCAGTGTCGACATCGGCGTGCGCCTCGCCGAGCGGCTCGCCCATCCGCTCAGCCTTCACCAAGCGTTCTTCTACGGCGCGGTTCTCCACCTGTTCCGGCGCGAGCCGGAGACGGTGTTGCCGTACGTGCGCGCTGGCGAGGTAGTCGCCACCGAGCAGCGCGTCGCATTGTATATGGAGCCAGAGATCTTGCGCAGCGGCGCGATCCTCGACCAGGGTGAGGTCCGGCGAGCAGCCGCCTCACTTGGCGACAGCCTTGCTGAACGGCAGGCAATCGGCCGGCGACTGCATGGACCGTACCAGCTGGCGCTGTTGTCCGAGGGGCTCGCACGTGCCGATGACCGCGACGGCGCGGTCGCTGTGCTGGCGGAGGCAGAGGCTGCGATCGAGACGAGCGGCCAGCGCTGGTGGGAAGCGGAAATTCACCGGCTTCGGGGGATGCTTCTCCTGTCCTCGCAGGGGTTCACCGAATGCGAAGCCCGTTTCGAGCGGGCGTTAGACGTGGCTCGGCAGCAGCAGGCAAGATCGCTGGAATTGCGTGCCGCGACGAGCCTCGCCCGGCTGTGGGGCGAACAAGGCCGGCGGGCGAACGCGCGGGATCTCCTCGCTCCCGTTTACGGCTGGTTCACCGAGGGCTTCGACACCGCCGATCTGAAGGACGCGAAGGCGCTGCTCGATCAGCTGGCGTGAGGCGGCAATTTCACACCCGCGGAGCGGCGCTCATGCGGCGCGTTCGAGCTGGTAAGGGCGGACAAGAAGGTCAGCCGGAATTTTCCACGCTTCGCTGATCTTGTGGATCATATCGACCGTGAACGCGCGCCGGCGCGAGAGAATTTCCGACGCGCGCGAGCGCGCGCCCAAGAGTTCGGCGAGCTCGGCCTGGGTGTGCCCGAGTTCTTCGATGGAATAGCGGAGCACGTCGATTGGGTCAAAACTCTCGTCGGTCTCAATCGGCCAGCGCTTCGCTTCGTACAGTTCGATGAGCATGACAAGCACCTCGAGCTTGTCGCCTTCCTCGGTGCCCTCCGGCGCACCCCAACAGGCCTCGATCGCAGCGAGCGCCGCGCGGTGATCTTCGTCCGTTCGGATCGGCCGGATGTTCATCCCGTATTTCCCTTAGAATTGCGACGCGGTCAGCACGTCGATGCGGTCATATTCGGCGTGCGTGCCGATGAATTTCACGAAGGCTATCTGCCGGCGGAAGTCGAAGGCGGCCACCAGGCGATAGTTCCCGCCCGCAATCTCGAACCTGACGCGTTCGCGGTTCAGCACTTTGGCTTTCGGCGCCGCCTCCTGAACCTCGTCCGTGGAGGTCCAATGCGCGGCTCTGAGGAGTTTGTACCAGCGTTCAAGCGAAACCTTTGTCTCTGGATGCTCGCCCCAGAAGGCGGCGGCCGCTCTGCTGCCCGAGCTGCGCTAACGGCTAACCTAAATGAACCGCGAAAGTGGTGTTCGTTGCGATACTGACGATCATAAAATTGCCTTATTAAAACAGCACATTCCAAGGCTTGACGCCGCGGTGGCGGAGCTGTGGCACTGTGGCCACCCGCACACAGAAACGAGTGCGTATATACGGCAAATGTATGATAATGTCAATTATAAAGTCGAATAACATGAGAGTTAGGCAATCTCCTGGGCGTGCCCAAATTCCGCTGCCGTTCCGCTGCCGATGCCGCTTGGGCGCACAAAATTCCGCTGCCGAGGGGATCCGCCAAACCGTGGTCAAGGCATTGATTTTGATGATATTGTCGACGCTGCGAGCGAGCATCTCAGGGACGCGAACGAGTGATGTCCCTGAGCTCAGGGAGCAGAGCCGGGGTCGGGCCTGTCTCGAAGTGCCGGCGCGGATCGGCATGGTATCGTTGGGCCCGGCTCAAAGGGAGGCTCTGATGATTTTGTTCGAACCCCGGCACTGGCGTCCGGCGTTGATCGGCTTGCTCGTCGCCGCGGTGCTGGCACTTACGGCCACACCGTCACCGGCCGGCGAGCCGGCGCCGTCGGGGCGGGCGGTCATGGCCTGGCACGTCACGATCGCGCCGAGCTGGTTCGATCCGTCGACAGCACCGGCGCAGATCACACCCTTCGGCATGCTCTACGCGATCCATGACGCCATGGTGCGCCCCTACCCGGGGCAGAAGATGGGCCCGAGCCTCGCTGAATCCTGGGAAGAGAGCGAGGACGGCAAGACCTACGAATTCAAATTGCGGGCCGGGTTGACCTTCCACAATGGCGATCCGGTGACGACCGAAGACGTCAAGTTCAGCTTCGAGCGGTACAGCGGCACCGGTGCCAAGACCCTCAAGGACCACGTCAAGGATATCGAGATCGTCGATCCGCGGGTGGTGCGCTTTCATCTGAAGGAGCCGTGGCCCGATTTCATGACCTTTTACGGCACCACGGCGACCGCCGTCGGCATCATCGTGCCGAAGAAATACCTCAGCGAAATCGGCGATGACGGTTTCAGGAAGCATCCGATTGGCGCCGGACCCTACAAATTCGTCAGCACCAACCCGGGCATCGAAGTCGTGCTGGAGGCCTTTCCCGGCTATTGGCGCCGCGTGCCGAGCGTCAAGACGCTGGTCATGCGAAGCGTCCCCGAAGCGACGACGCGCGCCTTAATGCTGAAGACCGGCGAGGCGGACATCGCCTACGCGCTCGACGCTCCGGACGCCGAGGACATCAAGAACACGCCGGGCCTGCAGGTCGTGCCGTCGAAGCACGCCTCGATCTTCTGGGTCGAATTCCCCGACCAGTGGGACCCCAAATCACCCTGGCACGATCAGCGGCTGCGGCTCGCGGTCAATTACGCGCTCGACCGCCAGATGATCAACGAGGCGGGTTGCCTGAGCCTCTGTCCGCCGGCCGGGGTCATCGTGCCGCGCGTCATGGATTTCGCACTGCAAGTCCCGGCGCTGCCGCAAGATCTGCCGAAGGTCAAGCAGCTGCTGACCGAAGCCGGCTACCCGAAGGGGTTCGACGCCGGCGAGTTTACCCCGAACCCGGGCTTCCCGACCGTCGCGGACGCGATCATGAACGACCTGAACAAGGCCGGCATCCGCGTCCGTATGCGGCAGATGGAGCGCGCGACCTTCACCGCCACCTGGCAGGAGAAGAAGCTGCACGGGTTGTTGATGGTCGGGGCCGGCAACGCCGGAAATGCCGCCAGCCGGGTCGAGTCGTTCATCTATTCGAAGGGCGCCTACGCCTTTGGGGGCTATCCCGATATCGACGAGATGTTCTTCCAGCAGGCGGGCGAGCGGGACGCCAAAAAGCGCGAGGCGATCCTGCACAAGATCCAGCAATTAACGATCGACCGGGCGATGTTTGCGCCGGTGATGGATCTACGTGCGCTGATGGGTGTGGGCCCGCGCGTCACCAAACACACGATCACCGATGTCTGGATGAGCCCGTTCCCGTCCTACGAGGACATGGAGATCAAGGGGTGGAGCGCTCAATAGATATGCTGGCCGCCGTTGACGGAAATCTCGGTCCCGGTGACATAGGCGGCGTCTTCGCTGCACAGGAAAAAGATCGTGCCGGCAACGTCGGCCGGAACCCCGAGCCGGTGGAGCGGGATGCGCGGCAGCAGCGAGGCGGTCTCGGGCGACAGCATCGCGGTCTCGATCTCGCCCGGGGCGACCGCGTTGACGCGGACGCCGATCCGGGCGAAGTCGGCGGCCATCTCGCGCGTCAAGGCCGATAATGCGGCCTTCGAGGTCGAATAGGCCGAGCCGGCGAACGGATGCACGTGATGGCCGGCGATCGAGGTGATGTTGACGATCGCGCCCTTGCCGCGCTCCAGCGCCGGGGCAAAGGCGCGGGCCAGGATCAGCGGCACGAAGAAATTGAGTTGAAACACCCGGTGCCAGTCGTCGATCTCGCCGTTGAGGCAGCCGAGCCGTTCGCGGGTCGGAGCCTTGGGCGAGACCCCGGCATTGTTGACGAGCGCGTGCAGCGCGCCGTCGAGAAATTCCCGCGCCTCGGCGACGAGGTGGTCGAGATCGGCAGGTTCGGCAAGGTCGGCGGTGATGTGATGGGTCCAGTTAGGGTCGCGCTTGCACTCGGGCGGCACGGCGTCGCGCGAGCAGGTGATGATCCGCCACCCGGCGTCGCTGAAGCGCTTGACCGTGGCGTGTCCGATCCCGCGGCTGGCGCCGGTCAGCAGCAGGACCTTGCGCCCAGTGCTCATCGGGCGGCGACCCGCCGGGGAAAATTCGCCCGCGGCTCCTCGATCCCCTCGGGATCCTGATGAATGATGATCTCGGCGTGCGGATAAGCGGCGCGCAGCTTGGCTTCGACCTCGTCGGAGATCTCGTGGGCGCGGATCAGGCTCATCGCTCCGTCCATTTCGATGTGGAGCTGGATGAAGGCGGTCGGCCCGGCGACCCGGGTGCGCAGATCGTGCGCGGCCGCCACCTCGGGGTGCGATTGCGCAATCGATCGAATCTTTTCGCGCTCGTCGTCGGCCAGCTCATGGTCCATCAGCTGAAACAGCGACAAGCGGGCGAGCCGCACGGCGCTGTAGACGATCCAGACGCCGATCGCGGCGCCAAACAACGGATCGAGCAGCGGCTGATCGAGCGCACTGCCGAGGACGAGCGCGGCGATCACCCCGATATTCAAGACCAGATCGCTGCGATAGTGCAGCTCGTCGGCGGTGACCGCGATTGATCCGGTGCGCCGCACCACATAGCGCTGATAGAAAACGAGCCCGAGCGTGACGACGATCGAGAAGACCATGACCGCGACGCCGGTCGGTGGGTTCCCGACGGGGACGGGCCAGAGCAGCCGGCGCACCGCCTCGGCAAAGAGCAGCATCGCGCTGCCGATGATAAAGGCGGATTGGCCGAGTACCGCGAGCGGCTCGGCCTTGCCGTGACCAAAGCGATGTTCGCGGTCGGCAGGGCTCATCGCATGCCGTACCGCAACCAGGTTGACCAGCGAGGCGACAATGTCGAGAAGCGAGTCGACAAGGCTCGACAGCAGCGCGACGGACCCGGTCTCGAGCCATGCTGCGAACTTGACAGAGATCAACACCGCCGCCACCGCGACCGAGGCGTAGGTCGCCAGCCGCCGCAACCGGTTGGCCGGCGTTCCGTGGATTACGGAAAAAGCCGTTCCCGTCGCCATTCCTCGCCTTCGCGAACAAACAACAAGCGATCATGCAGCCGAAACGGCCGCTCCTGCCAGAACTCTACGCGCCCGGGTATGACCCGGAAGCCGGACCAATATGCCGGGCGCGGTATTGTACTCTCGCCAAAGCGGCGCGAATACGCCTCAACCCGCCGCTCGAGCTCGGCGCGGCTTTCGAGCGGGCGCGACTGGTCCGAGGCCCATGCGCCGATCTGGCTGTCGCGCGGGCGGCTGGCGAAATAGGCGTCGGCTTCGTCGTCCGCGACCGGCTCGACCGGACCTTCGACACGAACCTGCCGGTTCATCGACTTCCACAGAAAGCACAGCGCGGCGTAGGGCTTGGCGAACAGCTCCGTCGATTTCCGGCTCTCGAGATTGGTGTAGAAGACGAACCCGCGTTCATCCAACCCCTTCAGCAGCACGACGCGAGCCGACGGCCGTCCGTCGGGAGCCGTCGTCGCCAGCGTCATGGCGTGCGCGTTGGGCTCGCCCTGCCAAGCCTCGTCGAGCCAGCGTCGAGACGGTGCAAGAGGTTCGAGCTCGGGAATCTCGTCGATCATACTATTGACGTCAGCTGGGCTTTCGATCGCGACGGCCCCGTACCTACTCCGAGGCTACGCTCTCGGCAACCGTCGGCGCCGCACGCCAGCGGCTACGCTGGCGCATCGCAGGTTCGAGAGCATCGGCGAGCAGTGCCGCTATGGTCACCTGCATTGCCGCCGCCTCGGAGCGGACGATCCGATCCATCGCCGGCGCCACCTGCCGCTGCCACGGCGCCGAGACCTGCTCATCCCATCGTCCCGCGAGGGGAAAGCGCAAGGCTTTGTAAAGGTCGTGCAGGGTGGCGGTTTCCGGGCTCCAGGCGAGCACCCAGCGGCCATCCTGGCTATGCGCGGAAAAACCCGCCTCAGCAAGGGGCTTGAGGTGCTCGTCGATCACCGTCGTCGCCACACCGAGTTCGGCAGCCAGCGCTGATGTCGATCTCGCTTCGCCGTGCTTCTGGGCACGCACCAAAGCCGCGATCAAAGCAAGGCTCAAACCGAGCCGCACTCCACCCGCCGATACATTGCCGATGCGCTGATCAATACGCCATTTCGGCAAGGCAGCGGCAACCACCGCACCGAGCAGAACCGCCATCCAGGAGATATACATCCATAACAGGAAGATCGGGATGATGGCGAGCGCACCGTAGACCGTGCTGTAGAAGGACGAAGCCCCGATATAGATCGAGAACCCGACCTTCAGGATCTCGATCGCCACGGTTGCGATCACCGCACCGAACGCGCCGTCGCGCCACCGCACGGTGCAGTTCGGTATCAGGCAATAGAGGAGGGTCAGAGCGACGAATTCGAGCAGCGCCGGCACCGCACGAGCGAGGCCATGGAGCCAACTGCTCGCGAGCCACACCATCGCTTCCTGCCCGAAGCCGACCTGACGCGCCGCGATCTCGAAATAGGTCGAGAGCGACAGACTGATCCCGACCAACAACGGGCCGAGGGTTATCAATGTCCAATAGGCGAGGAGTCGCTGTACCCAAGGACGCGGCGCGGTAACGCGCCAGATCAGATTGAGTTGGTCCTCGACGGTCACCAACAGCAGGACGCCGGTGGTGGCGATGCCAGCAAATCCGATTGCCGTCGTCTGTGTCGCCGAGTCGGCGAAGGCGCGGAACCACCACGCCGCCTGCTCGCCGATCGACGGCACGAAATTCTCCAAGGCCAACTGCAGAATCTGATCGCGGACCGGCGCGAAGATCGGGAAGCTCGACAGCGAGCCCAGGGCAATGACGGCAAGCGGCACAAGCGAAACGAGAGCGGTATAGCTGAGCGCACCAGAGGCAGCGAAGCAGCCGTCCACATTGAACCGGCGCAACGCGTAGAGAGCGAACGCGGTTGCTGTCGTCACCAGGTGTCGCAGCCTTCTGCCTCGCCCGGTCGACCGGCTCTCTTCTTCGGCAGGCGTCATTGCGCAAACCTTAGGCATCCCTGTTCGCCTAAACAAGCAGGCGGCCGCATTTTACCCATGGGAGGACCCTGATTGGCCCTGGATAGTCGCTTCGTGTAGGATGAGCGTAACCGCGAGCACTGGGGACGACGATGCCGCTGATGGCGGGTAGGCAGGGCCTCATCATGGGTGTCGCCAACGAGCGCTCGCTCGGCTGGGGCATCGCCAAGACATTACATGCGCACGGCGCCGCACTCGCTTTCACCTATCAGGGCGAGGCACTCGGGAAACGCGTGCGACCCCTCGCCGAGAGCGTCGACAGCGACTTCGTCATCGAGGCCGACGTCACAGCCGAAGAGAGCCTCGATGCCGTGTTCGATGCGCTCGCCGAGCGCTGGGGTCGTCTCGACTTCGCCGTCCATGCCATCGCTTTTGCCGACCCGGCCTCGCTGAAGGGTAAATATCTGCAGACGACGCGCGACAATTTTTTGCGTACCCTCGAGATTTCTTGTTACTCGTTCACCGATTTGTGCCGGCGCGCCGTGCCGTTGATGACGGCAGGCGGGAGCCTGTTGACATTGACCTACTCCGGGGCGGAGCGGGTGATGCCGCACTACAACGTCATGGGCGTAGCCAAGGCGGCGCTGGAAGCGAGCGTGCGCTACCTCGCGGTTGACCTCGGTGGCGACAATATCCGTGTCAACGCGATCTCCGCCGGCCCGATCAGGACATTGGCCGCCTCGGGGATCGGTGACTTTCGCTATATCCTGAAGTGGAACCAGCTCAATTCGCCATTGAAGCGCAACGTCACGATCGAAGACGTCGGCGGCGCTGGCCTATACCTGCTGAGTGATCTTTCGGCGGGGGTCACCGGCGAGGTCCATCATGTCGATTGCGGTTACCATGTGGTCGGGATGAAGGCTGTCGACGCCCCGGACATCTCGGTGGTGTGAGGGTGGTGTTCATCCGACCCTCACCCACCCAACCCGCATTGCGGGAGAGGGTGCCGAGCGCAGCGAGGCGGGTGAGGGCCCGGCGGCTGAGCCGGCGCGAGCGCTTGGTGAGTTGAGGCGATGGCGGGAAACTCGTTCGGCACGTTGTTCCGCTTTACCACCTGGGGCGAGAGCCACGGGCCGGCGATTGGCGTCGTCGTCGACGGCGTGCCGCCATGCGTCCCACTCGCCGAGCCGGACATCCAGCAGTGGCTCGACAAGCGCAAACCCGGGCAGTCGCGCTTTACCACCCAGCGGCGCGAGGAGGATCTGGTCAAGATCCTCAGCGGCGTGTTCGACGGCGTGACGACCGGCACCCCGATCCAGCTCTTGATCGAGAACACCGATCAGCGCTCGCGGGACTATCGCAACATCGCTGACCGCTTCCGCCCGGGCCACGCTGACTACACCTACTGGAAGAAATACGGTGTGCGCGACTATCGCGGCGGCGGCCGCGCCTCGGCGCGCGAGACAGCTTCGCGTGTTGCGGCAGGTGCAATCGCCCGCAAGATTCTCGGCCCTGGGGTGACCATCCGCGGCGCGCTCGTTCAGATCGGCCCACACGCGATCGACCGCAGCGCCTGGGACTGGCGGACCGTCGAAGACAACCCGTTCTGGTGCCCCGACGCCGCGAGGGCGCTCTTCTGGGCCGATTATCTCGACAGCGTCCGAAAAGCCGGCTCCTCCGCCGGCGCGGTCATCGAGATCGTCGCGAGTGGAGTGCCGGTAGGGCTCGGGGAGCCGGTCTACGACAAGCTCGACGGCGATCTTGCTCGCGCACTGATGACGATCAACGCGGTCAAGGGGGTCGAGATCGGTGCGGGCTTCGCCGCGGCGGGGCTCGTCGGGGAGAAGAACGCCGATGAAATGAGGATGCAGGATGGCCGGGTTGTGTTCCTGTCGAACAACGCCGGCGGCATTCTGGGTGGCATCTCCACTGGTCAGGACATCGTTGCCCGGTTTGCGGTCAAGCCGACAAGCTCGATCCTCAGTCCGTTGCGCACCGTCGATGTCGAGGGCAACGAGGTCGAGATCTCGACCCATGGCCGGCACGACCCCTGCGTCGGCATCCGGGCAGTTCCGGTGGGCGAGGCGATGGTTGCGTGCGTTCTCGCCGATCACCTACTGCGTCATCGGGCGCTGACCTAGGAAAAATGACAGCATGCGCCGCCTGCTGATCGGCTTTTTTGCGACCGTCGGTTTTTTCACCGTACTGCTCATCGGCGGCGTGGCGTTGTTGGTTGCCGGCCTGAAACCGCGGATAACCCCCCTCGCCGACCACATCATTTTGAATGTCGACCTCACCCAGGGGCTGGCCGAGGGTTCGCATGGAGATCGCCTGTTGCGGCTCTTGGTCGGTGCCGAACCCACTCTGCGCGATGTGCTCGACGGGATCGAGACCGCGGCCGGAGATCCGCGGGTCCAGGTGCTTCTGGCACGCGTCGGCGACGACGAGCTCGGCGTTGGCAAGATCCAGGAGCTGCGCGACGCGGTCGCCGCCTTTCGCTCCAAGGGCAAATTCGCCATGGCCTACGCCGACAGTTTTGGCGAGTTCGGTCCGGGGACGAGGCCCTATTATCTCGCGACCGCATTCGACGAGATCTGGCTGCAGCCGATGGGCAATGTCGGGCTGACCGGCCTATATGCCGAAATCCCGTTCTTTCGAGGCACTCTCGACCTTCTCGGGGTGGCCCCCGAATTCGACCATCGCGAAGAGTACAAGACGGCGATCAACAGTCTAACCGAAACCCGGATGACCCCGCCGCATCGCAAGGAGATGGACGCGCTGCTCGCCTCGATAGCCGGGCAAATCGTCCGTGGGATCGCCGAGGGTCGAAAACTGCCGGAAGCCGAGGTCCGCGAAGCAATCGATCGCGGCCCGCTCCTCGCCGATGAAGCGCTCCAGGCAAAGCTCGTCGATCGCCTCGGCTACCGCGACGAGGTCCTGGCCCGAGCCCACGCGCGCGCCGGATCCGGTGCCGAGCTGACCGGTTTGACGACCTATCTCGACCGCGCCGGGCGACCGCATAGCGAGGGGGCAAAGATTGCGCTGATCTCCGGGTCGGGACTGATCCAACGCGGTGCCGGTTCAGCTAGCCCGCTGACCGGGTCGCGGGTGATGGCCGCGACCGAGATCGCCCGGGCGTTTCGCGCGGCAGTACGCGACCGTGCGGTGCGTGCGATCCTCTTTCGCGTCGACAGCCCGGGCGGCTCGGTTGTCGCCTCGGAATCGATCTGGCGCGAGGTGGTCTTCGCCCGCGAGCGAGGCAAGCCGGTCGTCGTATCGATGGGCGATGTCGCCGGCTCGGGCGGCTATTACGTGGCCGCAGCCGCGGACAAAATCGTGGCTGAGCCGGCGACCTTGACCGGGTCGATCGGGGTTCTCGCCGGCAAGGTCGTAGTGGCCGATCTGTTCAGGAAGCTCGGGGTATCGACCGATTCGGCGCAGATTGGCGCCAACGCGGCGATGTTCAGCAACACTTCGGATTTTTCCGAGCGGGCGCACAGCCGCCTCGAGGCGTTTCTCGACGAGGCCTACAAGGGCTTCAAGGACCGCGTCGCCAGCGGGCGCCAGATGTCGCAAGAAGCAGTCGAAGAGGTCGCCAAAGGCCGGGTCTGGTCGGGCGAGGACGCCAAGGCGCGCGGGCTCGTAGACGCGCTCGGCGGTTACGCTGTGGCGTTGCGCCTCGCCAAAGAAGCAGCTCGGATCCCGCTCGACGCGCCGGTCAAACTCACCGTTTTTCCGGCCGAGAAAGATCCGTTCGAGACGATCTACGAGCGGCTCTTCGGCAAAGAGGGCGAGGATGACGGCACCAGTTCGCAATCAATTCAACGCTCGCTGAAGACGTTGCAGCCGCTGCTGCAAAGTTTCGAGGCGCTCCGCGACGGCCCCGGCGTGCTGCTCATGCCCGCCATCGGGCCGCTTCGGTGAGCATCTAGCGTTTGTCATGGAGGTCCTCATGCCCGACACGTTCACTGTCATCCACCACGCCGAGCGACCGACTGTAGCGTTCGCCGGCGGTGCCACCTATCAGCCGATCATCGGCGACGACAACGGTGCTGGCGTGCCGATCCGCACCGGCATTCAGACCTCCCCGCCGGGCTACCAGACCCGCCTCCACTCCCACCCCTACGTCGAGGTGCTGACCGTGATCGAGGGCCGCGGCGAGGCGTGGCTCGCGGGCAAGGAGGCCGTTGTGCCCATTGAACCCGGCGTCTCGATCGCCCTGCCGGCGAACCAGCCTCACGCCTTTCGTGTCATCGGCGACCAGCCACTCGTCACCTTCGGCACACACGTCTCGGACAAGCGCATCGTCAACTACCTCGAGCCGCTGGTCGACGAGGACTGACCGCTTCCCTTGCAGGCGGCGCTGCGGCACACTCGATCCTTCTCGACACCAGGGAGACAACCCGATGGCCATCAGCCGTTTCGATCTGACGCAACCCCCCGGCCCACGCATGAGCCGCTGCGTCGTGCGCGACAATACGGTCTATCTCGCCGGTTTGACGGCGAGCGACGCGACCCAGGACATCAAGGGCCAGACCCGGCAAATCCTCGACAAGATCGACGGTTATCTGGCCCAGGCGGGAACCAGCAAATCGAACCTGCTGTCGGCCAATCTGTGGATCAAGGACATGGCGTTGTTTGCCGACATGAATTCAGTATGGAACACCTGGGTCGATCCCGAGAACCCGCCGGCGCGCGCTTGCGTCAAGGCCGATCTGGCGCGCCCGGAGATCCTGGTCGAGATCATGGTGACCGCCGCCAAATAGCGTCCGGCGGGCCGGGTCCGCCGATCAGACGAACCCGATCTCGCCGTCGACGAGGTGCTCGAGCCCGAGTTCCGGGATCGAGAGAGTGACCCGCGGCTTGAGCACGGCGCTCTCGGGAAGACGCCCGTTGGCGAGCGCGTCGCGTACTGCGGTTTCGATCTCGCGTTGCGAGGTCACCCCGACGACTTTGAGGAACTTGCGGATATCCATGTTGAAGCGGTCTTCGTTCATAGTTCACCCTCTGCCATCAGACTGCCGGCGTCACCAGTGAAGTAGATCCCCGCGCCCTCCTCCGCAATCATCGTCTAATCCGAACCTTCCGCCGCTTCAGCCATGGCTCTGAGCTTTCGCGCCCGCGTGCCGTTGCCGGTTTCCGAGACGGGCTCCCCTGCCCCGATGCGCGAGCCGATCGCGCTTTATCGGGAATTGCGCCGAAAGGGGAGCTTGCAACCCGACCCGGCGCAACAGCTGGCGGTCGAAAAGCTCCAGAGCCTCCACCGCGCGCTGCTCCATTACCGGCCTGAGACCGGACTCCACGGTTGGCTCGCCCGCTTTGGCTTCAGCGCCAACGGAGCCGTCGAAATCCCGCTCGGCCTCTACCTGTGCGGACCCGTCGGTCGCGGCAAGTCGATGCTGATGGATTTGTTCTTCGGCACGGTGCCGAACCTGCGCAAACGACGCGTCCATTTCCATGCCTTCATGCTCGAAGTGCACGACCGCATCGAGCGGGAGCGCCGCGCCAGAACCGCCCAGCCCATCGACAAGGTCGCCGCCGACATCGCCGGCGAGGCGGCGCTGTTGTGCTTCGACGAGTTCCAGGTCGACGACATCGCCGATGCGATGATCCTCGGCCGGCTGTTCACCACACTCTTCGAGGCCGGGGTGGTGGTCGTGGCAACGTCGAACTGGGCCCCGGACCGGCTGTACGAGCATGGCCTGCAGCGCGAGCTGTTCCTGCCGTTCGTCGCACTCCTCAAACAGGAGCTCTTCGTACTCGAGCTCGACAGCGGACCCGACTACCGCCTCGCCCGGCTGGCGGGCAAGCCGGTCTATCATTACCCGCTCGGCAAGACGGCGCACGATGCGCTCGAGGACGCCTTTGCCGAGCTGACCGACGGCGCGTCCGGCGAAAGCACCACGCTTCTCGTCAAGCGGCGACCGCTGCTCATCCCCCGCGCCACGCGAACCGTCGCCTGGTTCAGCTTTGCCGAGCTTTGCGCCAAGCCTCTGGCCGCCGCGGACTACCTCGCCATCGCCGAACAATTTACGACCCTCATCCTCGAAGGCATCCCGCGCCTCGCTCCCGAGCAGCGTGACATGGCCCGGCGTTTCAACATCCTGATCGACGCCCTCTACGAGGCGCGCACCCTGGTGATCGCCTCGGCCGAGGTGCCGCCCGAGGAGATCTATGCCTCCGGCGACGGCACCTTCGAATTCCGCCGCACCGTCTCGCGGCTGATCGAAATGCAGAGCGAGGACTATATCGCCAACCGCCCGCGGCGGTGAGGCAACCGACCTAACGACCTTCGGCACTCCCACTGGTTTTGCTGCCCTGAACCATTCGACGACTCTGCTATGTATAGTTGTTCGATATGTGACAGCCGGCTGCATCTACAGCGAATCTACAGCAAAACTCCTCTTGAAGTTGTAGGTCTCCGACCGTCCCTTCGCAAACCGCCGGCGCGCGCCGGCACCGGCCGCCCCCCCTCCATCTCGTCGACATATGCGCCTTGCCCGGGTTCGCGACGCCCCACCGGCCACCGCGATCAACCCAAATATGCTGTATGAATTAGGCAATTTTATGGGTGTTAATATAACGCCTCAAAGCGCTGACGAGCATACGTCGGAGCCCTGCGATTCAGAAACTCTGGTTCAAGCCACTCTCACACTTTCCGACCTCACATTGTCTCTATCGCCAATCCTCGATCAGGTCGCGGGCAAATCAAACGTCGCCGTCAAGCTAGGATTACCATTTGCCCCGGACTGTCCTGTAGAAATTTCAGCTACATAGCCCATCCGACCAACACCTGCATGCCTTATCGATACTTTAAGGCCGTCGCCAATCGATGTCTCGCTTAAGTCGATTGCACTCAGCCAACCTTGAATATTTTCTCGGACGCCAGGGGTACTGAGATCCCCGTCGATGGCAGCTTGACAAAACACCTTCACATTATGAATAAGCCGTCCGAATGTCAGAAGCATCTCCAGCCGAACACTTATCTGTTCTCGGCCGACCGATCGAGACGAGCGCAATCCTGCGTCGCGATGGCACGTCGCAAAACCTGGAAAGCCCAGCACCCCTGGGACGCCGACGGGACAGAGGCTCGTGAAACCCAGCTTATACAGTTCCGCCACCCGTTTATCTCCAAGAATTGCCTCCACCGGCAGCACGATGTTAGTCGGTCGGGCCGCTTGGGTTGTCGTCTCCAGTGAACTTGATACGTCTATCGTCTTCATACGCTCGAACCAACCGCTGCGTTGGAACGAACGTGCGGCCACAGCCGCTACCGCGAACCCTGGATTGCCCCACAGCGCCCCTTGCGCAATATCAGCGTTAGGACGTTCTGTGAACACCAACGAGTGGACGGAGAACGAAACATTCTGATATGCTTCTCTTAAAAGAAACCTAGGGACCACAATGACAATGCGATCCGAAGCGAGATGCTCACGCAATCTGTTCCATTCGTCGTATTCTTTTTTCTGGAAAATCGAGGTAAGTTCTTGAACGTTGTGCAGTTCACAAAGGCTTTCTAACTCAAACATTGCCGGCGACGCCGAGGTGACGAACACTGATTGCACCGCGTTACAGATTTGTGACATCCCCTTGAGGATTGCCAGATCCGTCCGGGAATGCGCAAACATGTAGTCTCCGATTAGCACGCCGAAGGGATCTCCACCAAAACTTCCAAAGCCATCGTCAAAAACATGTCTAAAAAGTTCAGTCCTTTCAATCTCCATACCCTCCAAATCCTTCACCAAATCTTCCTTATTGCAGTCTAACACTCTCACGCGAACATCTGGAAAGTTGTTCGTTTCCTCTAATAAAAAGTATAACGACCTCCACCGCGCCTCCAATTCTCTAAATTTAGGATCAGTCATTATTTGGTTTAAGAGAACGTGAACATAACCCTCTGCGTTCTCAATCATTGAACGCAGTAGGTTAACCGGTTCTCGTATTATTTGCGTCGCGAAATACCGCTCATAATCTATGAAGTCATGTAACTGCGAGTTAATAACATCCCGCCTTTCGTATGACTGACGTGAGGTTGCTTGGATCCAACAAGGCAGAGTTGCAAGTGCAGAAGCGCCCTCCTCCCGGAACTGCTGTCGTAAACCAGGGTTTAACATGAATTCATTCACCACATCCTCAAAGTTATAATCGGCTTCAACGTTATCCAATAAAGATCGAAAACTCTGCTTGTACCGGATGAATTGTGCAATTTGTGGCACTCGTCGGCCTATTGTCTCAGGTTCAAAATCAATGATATGATTGAACTGTAAGCTTATCGTGGTGTTTGTCCCATCTGCTGGGATTGATATTAGTACATCTATTTCCGGGTGCTTCCGCTCCAGATATTCATTAAACGTTGATGTGCGGATTTCTCTAAATCGCCGATGTCGGAACCGCGTTTCGTGCTTGCCGTTGGACAAATCACTTAATACCCCAATAGTGAACGGAAGTCGACGTGTTACGGTTGTGCCGTTAGCAGCCGCTATTGGAATTCCTATTTCCATCGGAAGGCTCCTTCAACCTAGTTCAATGCGCTTCGGCCGCGGCAATCCAGGAAATTGTCGAACAAGATGAATGGTTCCGTTGCTACAACCCACAATAATTGTGTGGGTATTTTCGTCACACGCAACGCACGTTATAGCACTTGGAAGCTGCGTTTGGCTCACGATACGCATCGATTTGGGATCAACTGCGCGCAGAGTGGGGGTCCCATCCACGATGAACATCAACTTGCTTCCGGTATCGAAGACGATTCCCGATATCGCCCAATGGGAATGGCGCTCCTTTTCGCGGCCCGAGCGGCTCTCTAAGTCAACGATTTGCATTTCTCCCGTTGCGAAGCCGCAAGCTATCGCCAGGCCATCTGACAGAAAGCTTATGACAGAAGGACAGGCCCATTCGGTTTCTATATCGAAGATGAAGCGATGGGTATTTATGTCGAATAGAGCAAGACGGTTGCGTTTGCCACCGATACACAATAGATTATTTGCTTGGTTGTGGGCAAAGCTTTTTATAGAAGTTGAAAGAATTAGATGTATGTCTGTTGAACCGGTGGTTATATCTGTAAGAATAAGCGATCCTTCCTG
>Ga0210407_10001423_pt1 | contig 22477 bp, 20 predicted proteins | sample IncBWC27MmetaG_FD_150860 | JGI IMG/M metagenome (GOLD analysis project Ga0210407, IMG submission 150860) | Forest soil microbial communities from Barre Woods Harvard Forest LTER site, Petersham, Massachusetts, United States - Inc-BW-C-27-M | ecosystem: Environmental > Terrestrial > Soil >... | reverse complement strand
GCATATCGCGGATCAGTCTGAGCTTCGTACGTTTTGCGAATCGATTCGTGCAATTCCTTTTTCTCGGCGTCGCTCAGTTTTTTGCCTTCGCGCTCCAGCTGCTTGATTTTAATTTCCACCAGCGTGCCAGCGGCCGAATCGCCACTCATCACCGCATAACGCGCCGTAGGCCACGCAAACACAAACCGCGGATCGTAAGCCTTGCCGCACATCGCATAATGTCCAGCTCCAAAACTGCCGCCGCAAATCACCGCAATCTTTGGGACCACGCTATTCGCCACGGCGTTCACCATCTTCGCGCCGGCGCGGATGATCCCGCTCCATTCCGCTTCTTTGCCCACCATGAATCCGTTCACGTCGTGCAGAAAAATCAGCGGCAGCAGATTCTGATTGCAATCCAGAATAAATCGCGCAGCCTTGTCCGCCGACTCGTTGTAAATCACTCCGCCAAACTCGATGCGCTTTTCGCCCGTTCCTGGCGCCACGGTGCTCACGTTCTTCTTCTGGTTCGCCACAATCCCCACGGCCCAGCCGCCGATGCGCGCATAACCGCACAAAAGCGTCTGCCCATATTCCGCGCGATATTCCTCGAACTCGCTGCGGTCCACGATGCGTGCGATGATTTCGTGCATGTCGTACTGTTTCCCGGGGCTCGCCGAAAAAACGCCGTAGATACCTTCCTCGGCGTACGCTGGTGGCGCAGTGGTCTTGTGATCGAACGGCGCTCCCGCCGTGTGGCCCATCTTATCCACCAGCGCGCGTAAGCGTTTGATGCACGCCGGGTCATCCACCTCGCGAAAATCAATCGTGCCGCTGATCTGCGCGTGCATCTGCGCCCCGCCCAATTCTTCCGCCGAGGTTTTCTGCCCAATCGCGGCCTGCACCAGCGCCGGCCCAGCCAGAAATAACCCGCTGCCTTCGGTCATCAAAATCTTGTCGCACATCACCGGCAGATAAGCGCCGCCCGCGACGCACATCCCCATAATCGCAGTGATCTGCGGAATGCCCATCGCGCTCATCACCGCATTATTGCGAAAGACGCGCCCAAAATCGTCCGTATCCGGGAACACATCCTCCTGCAGCGGCAAAAAAACTCCAGCGGAATCCACCAGATAAATCGTGGGAATGTGATTTTCAATCGCGATGTTCTGCGCGCGAATCACTTTCTTAGCGGTCATCGGGAAAAACGCTCCGGCTTTCACCGTGGCGTCGTTGGCGATGATCATCACTTGCCGCCCGGAAACGCGCGCAAGCCCCGTGATCGTCCCGGCGGCCGGAGCACCGCCCCATTCCTGGTACATTTCGTGAGCGGCGTAAAGTCCCAGCTCGAATAACTCGGTCTTCGGATCAATCAGTTTCGCGATGCGTTCACGCGCCGTCAGGCGGTTCTTCTTGTGCTGCGCTTCGATGGCCTTCGCGCCGCCGCCCTGGCGGATGTGCTGTTCTTGGTTTTTTATTTCCGTGAGGCGGTCCACCATCAGACGGCTGTTCTTCTCGAAGTCAGCCGCCTTCTCATCCACGCGCGTTTCGATTTTGGTTCCGCTCACCCAGCGTTCTCCTCGCATAAATCCGCACGATCATCGGTCTTCCACAGTTTGCGGCAGATTCAGGATTCTATCATCCCTGAATTGTTTTGACTCGCGCTGCGGTTGCGCTAGAATTGCGGCAGCCCGCGGTAACGCCGCGGATCGCATCTCTCCTCCGGAGGCGCCTATGCGCTGCGGTATGCATGCGACGGATAGGACTGTCTCCGCCTCGCCCCGTTAAGACCGGCGTTTCGGTGCATTTCTCGATCCTGCGGCATCGCCATTCAAGCGATTTGAGTTGGCCCTCGCTCGTCTAACCGCGCGCACAGTCGCGCACAGGAGATTCACCAATGCGTTTTATTGATTTAGATTTGGCACGCCGCGTGGAAATGGCCGAAGCCGACGCCGGACGCGAATGCGCCGAGGCCTGCCACCGCCTGCATCCGGATTATCCGGTAGCCGTAGCAGAAATCGCAGGAGGTATCGCCGTCTTTGCCGGAGTGGATTCACCGGTCACGCAAGCCATCGGAGTAGGGCTGCGCGGTCCCGTGAGCGACGCCGAACTCGATGCGCTCGGCGAATTTTTTCATTCGCGCAAAGCTCCGGCGGCCGTCGAACTCTGCCCGCTCGTGGAAATGAGCCTCTACGAGAAATTCGCCGCGCGCAATTATCGACTGCTCGAAGTGTCGAACGTTCTGCTCCTCGATGATATGGGGTCGGCGCGCATTTCGGAAAAGTTACCGCCAGGCGTAAGCGTCCGCGCCGCGACGCCCGACGAATCGAAACTCTGGACACTCACCGTAGCCCGAGGCTTCGCCGTACATTTTCCAGTGACGCAAGCAATCCTCGATGTGATGGAGGGTTTCTACCATCGCGCAACAGCCTGCTGCTTCCTCGCGTTCGTAGATGGCGAGGTCGCCGGCGGCGCCGCAGTTTCCGCCGACCGCGGCGTCTGCGGACTCTTCGGTGCCAGCACGCTGCCCGCATTTCGTCGCCGCGGCGTGCAGTCAGCCTTGCTCGCAACACGCCTCGCCTGGGCGCGCGAAAAAGGCTGCGATCTAGCCGTCAGCATCGCGCAACCCGGCAGCGTCTCGCATCGCAACATCGAGCGCAGCGGCTTCCGCGTAGCCTACACGCGCACAAAGCTGATTCGCACGTTGTAGCCGCGTGGCGTGAATGATTGGCAGCGCGACGATTTTGGTGTATTACACGTCTGCCAATCCGGCGCTCATGATGACAACCACTCCTTCATCAGCATTCGCAGCACCGCCGTTTCCGCCGCGTCCGCCTACATGGTTCGAACGAAAATGGAAATGGCTCGTCCCGTTGCTCATTCTGGTCGTCCTCGTCTTCTTCAGTACGTTCGCTGGCGGACTTTTTTACCTGATCGCGTCAGAGTTTCGTGCTTCTTATCCATATCAATTGGCCGTCAAGCGCGCTACCGAATCGCCTGCGGTCGCGGCGAAACTTGGCAAGCCTCTGCATATCGGCTGGCTTATTTCGGGCAACATGAACTTCAGCGGGACAGAAGGAAACGCGAGCTTCAGCATTCCCGTTTCTGGGCCAAACGGAAGAGGGCGCATCACAGTGGTTGGTAAGAAACACGCGAATCACTGGGATTTTGAAACGTTGGAGTTGGACGTGTCTGGGCAGGACGAACCTATTGTGCTGCTGGATCCCGCGCTCGATGCGTATCCTGCGGCGACCGGAAATTCCACGTAACAGTCAATCCCGGCGGCGTCGCGCCCGCCCTATCGTGCAAGAGCGCGCGCCAAGCGAATCGCATCGTCCATCAATTCGCTGTCCGCGGAAACTTTGCTGACCAATCCCCACGCCAGCGCCTCGCCTGCGCGAATCCGTCCGCCCGTAACCAACTTCTCCGTCGCCCGCCCGCGCCCAATCAAGCGCGGTAATCGCTGCGTCCCGCCCCAGCCCGTGATAATTCCAAGCGTAACGCCCGGATGCGCGAACACCGCGTCAGCTGCAGCGATTCGCGCACGACACGCCAACGCCAAGTCGAGGCCGCCGCCGATGCAGTATCCGTGTATGGCAGCCACAGCCGGTTTCGCGTTCGACGCGATTGCTCCCAGCACCGCTTGCCCGCGCCGCGAAAATTCAAACGCTCCGCCTAACGATAATAGCGCCACCTCGCCGATCTCCGCTCCCGCCGCAAACGCTCGCTCGCTGCCTGTAATCACCGCACCGGCAAGTTCCTTAGTGTCTGCCAGCCGCGCGATTTCGCGTTCGAGCGCGTCCATCAACGCCATCTCCAGGCGAGGGAATCCGTCGTCACTTTCGAGCCGCATCAAAAGGATTTCGTCGCGAGGAATGGCGCTCAGGCGAGTGCTCACCGCAACGTTACACTTCGCGCGGAGCCGTGGAAACGCGATGGCGGATGAAATCAACGATCGCTTGCGTGGTGGTTCCGGGGAGAAACACTTCGGCGATCCCGCCTAGCTTCAGCGCGGGAATGTCTGCTTCAGGAATAATTCCGCCGATCAGCACGGTCACGTCGTTCATGCCCTTGCCGTGCAGCAGCTCCATCAACCGCGGACAAAGCGTATTGTGCGCTCCGGAAAGAATTGAAAGGCCGATCACGTCCACGTCTTCCTGCGCCGCCGCCGACGCAATCATTTCCGGCGTCTGTCGCAGCCCCGTGTAAATCACTTCCATTCCAGCGTCGCGCAGCGCGCGCGCGATGATTTTCGCGCCGCGATCGTGCCCATCGAGGCCGGGCTTGGCGATAAGCACCCTAATTTTCTTGTCAGGCATACTAGCAAAGGATACTCGAATTCGGCAGCAAAACGATAGCGGCACGGCCCAGCGAATCTCTATCGCGCCAAATTCAGCAGGAAATCCTCCACCAAGGCGTTGAACTTGTCCGGATCATCCACAAAAAGCGCGTGGCCATCTCCATCGAACACTTCCAGCTTCGAACTCGGAATGTTTTTCTGCATCGCCACGATCGTGCTCATGTATCCACTCTTCGCTGCGCAAACCACCACCGGCTTATCGATCTTCGGCAGCACCGATCGGTAGTCCGCCACATAATAACCAACCAGCAGCGCGACCGCCGAATTCGTCGGCACCTGCAGCGACGCCTTCTCCAACTTATCGATGTATTCCTCGGGATGTGGCTTCTTCAAATTTAGATTGCGCATGAATCCGTCCAGCGCCTTCTGGCGATCTTCCAGCACTCCCTTCAATATCCCGAAATCCTGGTCCGCATCTGCCGGCGCGCGCCCGCCGGCGTCGTTATCCACCAGAATCAGCCCTGCGAAATCGTTCGTGCCGAACTGATCCACGTACGCCATCGTCTCCACGACGGCCATGGACCACGCCACAATCACCACGGGCGCCAGATGCAACTGGTCCACGACGGCCTTGATGTCCCGAGCGCGCGCCGCGGGATACAGGCCATCATTCGTTTGCGAGGATTGCCCCTGCGAGCGCGGGTCCATCGCCACCACGCGATAATCGTGCGCGAAATAATCGATCTGGCGCTGCCAAATCCACGCCGGCATGGTCCATCCCGGCACAAAAAGAATGGAAGGGAACTGGTGCGCCGCCGAAAGTCCGATCTCGCCCTTCTTAATCACCGCGTCTTTCGGCATCGGATTCCCAATCTGCGCGCTAGGCGAAGTTGCGAGCCGCCCCGCTTCGATGTAATGAATTCTCACGCCATCGGAGGTGGTGACGAACCCGGTCCTTTCCCCGGGCTTCTTCTCCTTAGCCGCGGCCGACGCCGCGCCAGCAAAAATCGCGATTGCGCACACCATCGCGACCACGGCGACGCCCAATAAAAATAGTCGCTGCCGTAGTTTTTGCATTGTTAAGTTATAGCTACCTCTTCGTAGACGCCGAAGACCGCGCGCATGGCGTCGCAGACTTCGCCGAGCGTGGCGTAGGCTTTCACTGCGTCATAAATGAAGGGCATCAGATTGTCTTCGCCTTCGGCAGCTCTGCGCAATGCTGCCAAGCGCCGTTCAACTTCCGCGTTTGAACGCTCCGCGCGCAACTTGCGAAGTTGCGCGGTCTGACGCGTCGCCACGGTCTCATCAATCTGCAAAATATCTATGCCTTTTTCTTCGGCGACGTAATCATTCACTCCGACGATGATCTTTTCCTTGCGATCCACCGCCTGCTGGTATCTGTAAGACGCTTCCGCAATTTCCCGCTGTGGATAGGCGCGCTCGATCGCCGCGACCATCCCGCCCAGCGCGTCAATCTTGTGGATGTAATCCCATGCGCCGCGCTCTTCTTCATTCGTTAGCGCCTCAACGAAATACGAGCCGCCCAATGGGTCCGCCGTATTCGTGACGCCGCTTTCGTGCGCGATGATCTGCTGCGTCCGCAGCGCCAGTGTCGCGGCAAATTCCGTCGGCAGCGCCCAAGCTTCATCCAGCGAGTTCGTGTGCAGCGATTGCGTTCCACCCATCACCGCTGCCAGCGCCTGCAGGGCCGTACGCACCACGTTGTTGTAAGGCTGCTGCGCGGTCAACGAACATCCGGCCGTCTGCGTGTGAAAACGCAGCGCCCAGGAGCGCGGATTCTTCGCGCCAAACCGCTCGGTCATGGTCTTGTGCCAGATTCGCCGCGCCGCGCGATACTTCGCGATCTCCTCGAAAAAATCACTGTGCGCGTTGAAGAAGAATGACAGCCGCGGCGCAAACTCGTCCACATCCATCCCACGCCGCACGCCCCAATCCACGTATTCGATCCCGTCGCGCAAAGTGAACGCCAGCTCCTGGATCGCCGTCGAGCCAGCTTCGCGAATGTGATATCCACTGATCGAAATCGGATTGAACTTCGGAGTCTCCTTTGCGCCGAATTCCAGCGTATCGATCACCAGGCGCATTGAAGGTTCCGGCGGATAGATGTATTCCTTCTGCGCGATATATTCCTTCAAAATGTCGTTCTGCAGCGTGCCGGAAATTTTCTTCCAATCCGCACCCTGCTTTTCCGCTACGGCCAAGTACATCGCCCAAATCACCGCGGCCGGCGAATTGATGGTCATCGAAGTAGTCACATCCGCCAGCGGAATCTGGTCGAACAGCACTTCCATATCCGCGAGCGAACTGATCGCCACGCCGCATTTTCCCACTTCGCCTTCGGACAGCGCGTGGTCCGCGTCGTAACCCATCAAAGTTGGTAAATCAAACGCCACCGAAAGCCCCGTCTGCCCCTGTCCCAGCAAATACCGGAAACGCGCGTTCGTATCCTGCGCGGTGCCGAATCCCGCGAACTGACGCATCGTCCACAAACGCCCGCGATACATCGTGGAATGAATTCCGCGCGTGTAAGGCGGCTCGCCCGGGAAGCCCAAATCCTTGTCCGGATTCCAGTCCGGCAAATCGGCCGGCGTGTACAGACGCCGGATCGGATAACTGGAGACCGTCGTAAATTCTTGCGCGCGCTCCGGCGATTTCGCGAGCGTCGGCGCCAAAGTTTTTTGTTCCCACGCGCGCTCGTCGGCGGAAACCTTGCGCTCCGGCTCGAGCGTAGCCGTCGCCTGCGATTTCGGCGCTTTGCCGGTTTTTTCCACTATTTTGTGAGACATGAGGGACGGCTCCTTCAAACTCGCGCTGGGAGAAATAACGCGAACAAGCCAGTACGGCCACACTTCATCTTAGGGCAAGGGAAGAGAAGCAGCAACAACCAGAAACGCGTGCAGTGCATGCCCCAGGCAACCAGCAGCGAATGGCCAACTAATGCCTTGTCATCAAGAATTATATGGAGTGCGGCGGCTTGCTTGTCCTGAGGCCCCGATTGGATCGGGGCAGAAGGGCCGCCGCTTTGCCGAAACTAAAGGTCCGGAAACCACACGATCGAGGCGAGGCTTGCCTCGCCCGCCGCAATCGAACGGCCGGATCCGGACGCGTGTTTACTTCGCGCCCACCACCGACCCCGGCTCCGGCGTCCCCGGAATCAATAGGTCCCGCGTGGTCGCACCGCGCATCGCATCCGCCACAGTGATGTGCTGCACTTCGAGCGTGCGCCCCATCGCCTGATTGAACAGCACCAATGCCTCCGCCAGATTCGCCTGCGCTCGCAATGCCGTGCCCTGCGCCGCCGTCAAATCGCGAGACCGCAGCACCACTTGATACGAAGTGGACGACCCCAGCTGATATTTCTTCTGCTCGGCGTCCAAAGTCTGCTGCGCCAGATTGCGCGCCTTTTCCGCCGCCGCCACCTGCGAACGGTCCTGAGCCAACGCAATAATCGCGTTGCGGACGTTGATGACGATCGTGTTCTCCGTCTGCCGGTACTGCACCTGCAACTGCCGCTCGTCGAACTGCGCTCGCGCACTATCCGCCTGCGCCGAACGATTGCGCAGCGGCATCGTCAAGGTCACTCCCGCCGCGTAGGTGGGGAATTGGTTCTCGAACACGTTAGTCAGCGCATTACTCAACCCGCCGTGCGTCACAGCGGTCGTCGTAGCGGGCACGCCTGTGAACACTTCATTGCCATTTATTAGAATGGGAACGCCGTCCGCACCTACCAGCGGCGCCTGCGGATCGGCGACGAACGTCCCGTTAACTCCCGTTGTATTAAATCCTGTTCCATTCAGTCCTTGCGACGTGTACTGAATATAAGCGTTCAGCGACGGCAGCAACGCATTTCTGGTGACCTTCACTTCGATCTCCGCATTCTTCCGACTCAGATCCGCCTGGTAGAGCTCGGGCCGCTTCCTCCAGGCTTCCTGCACGGCGTCTTGCAGCGGAATATTTTCCACGATGTCCGGAATCGTGATCGGAGTAGTCGGCACGATTTCGATTCCTGCTACGTCTTTGGCCAACAGGTTCTTGGCGATGTCGTTCAGTAGAACGGTTTCCTGCTGTAATTTTACGGTTTGCGCCACAATCAAATTCTGTTGGTCTGTCGCGAGTTGCGATTCTGCGGTCAGCACGTCCAGCGGCGCCATGGTCCCGATTTCCAGTTGCTTCTTATTGTCCTCCCACAGCTTCTGCGAAACACCCACCGCGGCTTCCTCCACCTTCACGTTTTGGCGGTCGAACACCAGTTCCCAATAGTCGTTGGAGGTTTGCGTGACCACCGCGATCACCTGCTGCGCAAATAGCGAATTCGCCGCCTTGATCGTGTTCTTCTGCTCGATGATGTAGCGGGTGTTCGGCAGGATCCCGAAGCCATTCAGCAGCGGCTGCGACAGAGTCGCGGTCAGTATCGGCGTGAACGCTGGATTGAAAAACACATCTGGTTCGTTCGTCGCGGTGCGCGCGGTGTTTATGGTGACCTGAAGATTTGTACCGGTGTGAAATCCCTGCGTGTAGCCGAAATCAACGGCCGACAGATTTTGGTTCACCACCAAAATATTGGTACCGGTGCCCGTTCCGGAAATGAACGGGTTATTGACCGGCGTATTGGCATGGTACCAGTTGTAGCTCGCTGTAAAGACGGGATCAAAGGACACCGACGGCGACGTGCCCAGCACCACTTGCTGCGTGCTGTTGCTCTGCGGGATACCCCCCGCCTGGGCTTTGAGCAATTGCGTTTCGGCGATCCAAGGCACGAATCGTTCCACGCTGATATTCAGATTGTTCTCCAGCGCCAGCGAGATCGCGTCGTCCAGGCTCAACATCAGCTTGCCATCCTGGATCAACTGATCCAGCCGCGTGGAGTTCGTCAGCATCGGCTCTGGAATATTTCGCGGGGAGTACGGCCCAAATATATTCGGGAAGGCGGCCTTGCCCGTCGTGTAGTCGGCGCCCCGACTCTCTTTCAAGTCGCGCGCGGGCTCCGACGCGGCCGATCCAGTTTGTGCCCCGGGCTGGCTGGCGGGTTGCGCTCCGGACGCCGTCTGCCCTTGTTGCTGTTGGGCCGTACTCTGGTCTTGGCCTTGCTGCGCCTGGGCGTACGCCGGTGACACAATCAGCGAAGCAGCCGTCAGGAGCGCCACCGCTACATGCCTTAGACTTCCGTTCATCGTGTTATCCTCTCCAACCTTCTTTCGTGAGCTTCGACAGGCCTGTAACTTACTCAAACGCGCGAACAAGGGTGTTTGTTTCATTTTATGTATTCCCGATGCAACACTGCGGCCATGCATAACCACTTGAATTTAGACGATTAAACAGGAAATAGTGAGCGTCAGGCGTTCATTTCCGGACAGTACCGTGCGTACCCGGACATACGCGCGGCGAAGTTTAGCACCGCATCCTGCCCGTCGCAATCACGGCCGGAAACGATTCAGATCCTCGTCGCACTCGGACGGTTCCCGCCCACGTGGCCGCTAGCCGGCAGGGGCGGGCCTGAGACCCGCCCCTGCAACTGTAGTACAACCCAGCGTGATTACTCGCGGGTATTCGGATGCCCCGACGTCAACACATCCGATCTCTCCACACGCTCTCCGCGCCTGAACGTTTTCACCTCAGCGGCCTCTGTGTTGAATCTTGATGCAGTTGTCTCGAATTCGTCAGCCGCTCGTCAGCCGCTCGCGTTGACACTCAGCGCAACAACGAACTAACATGCGCGCGGCACCCGATGACTCGCGCCTTAAAGCCGCGCTCTTACTCCGTTCAGAAATGGCGATACTCGCTGCGTTCGTTGCTGCTTCTGCTCGCTCTTTGCCTCACCGCGCTGTCGGCAGCCGCTCAAGCTACAGATCTTCCCGTTAAGCCGAAGGGAGACGTCGTTGATGTTCCTGCCAAGCCCACCGGCTACGTCAACGATTACGCCCGCGTCCTCAGTCCCATCGCACGCCAGCAACTCGAAGCGCTTTGCACGGAAGTGGACCAGAAGGCCAAGGCTCAGATTTTCGTCGTGACCGTGCCGTCGCTTGGCGACCGCACCGTCGAGGATTATTCCTTCGACGTAGCGACCAAGTGGGGCGTCGGTCCGAAGCAGACATCGAGCGGCGTCCTGATATTCCTCGCAGTCAACGACCACAAGTACTGGACGCAAGTCGGCTACGGACTGGAAGGCATTCTGCCCGATGGCAAAGTCGGCGGCTTCGGTCGCGAAGCTGTCCCATATCTTCGTCAAGCAAATTACGACGCTGCCGTGATGTTGATGACCCGGCGCGTTGCTGATGCTATTGCCCAAGACCGCGGAATCACGCTCAGCGGCGCACCGCCTCCCGCTGCACGGTCTCGGGGCTCGGGCCAAGGAGCTCGGAACGGTCTGGCCGGCCTCTTCGTATTGGGTTTTGTCATTTTCATTTTGTACGCGATGATGAAGCGCGGTGGCGGTTCCGGACGTGGTCGTGGAGGCGGTAGCGGCTGGTGGATTGGGCCGCTGATCGCCAGCGGACTGGGTCGCGGCGGCTGGGGTGGAGGTGGATTCGGCGGGGGAGGTTTTGGCGGCGGTGGCGGCGGATTTGGCGGTGGAGGTGGAGGCTCGTTCGGAGGGGGCGGCGCGGGCGGAAGCTGGTAATCGATTGGGTTTGTGGAGGCGGGTCCCGCAGCCGCCCGTCGTTAATGTCAATTCAGCAAAGGTCGCTTAATGGAAGCCAAGCTAACTGAATTCGTAAGCCGTCTGAAAGCCGCAGCTGAGGCCAACCTGAAATCCATCGTGCTCTACGGCTCGGCGGTCACCGCCGAATTCCGCGCCGGGCATTCGGACCTCAACGTTCTTTGTGTCGTCGAACGCGCGGCAGCGGAAGACCTCGAGCATCTCCACGATGCTTCGGAATGGTGGGTGCGCCAGGGCAATCCTCCGCCGCTGCTCTTCACCCTCGATGAACTGCATCGTTCTGCGGACATCTTCGCCATAGAGCTGCTGGATATCACCCGCCACCATCGCCTGCTTTTCGGCACGGATTTCTTCGCCAATTTTGAAGTGCCGCTGCGCCTGCATCGCCTGCAGGTCGAACGCGAACTGCGGGCGGATTGGCTGCGCCTGCGCCAGGCGATCCTGGCCGCGCCTTTGAGCTTCAAAGCGCACCTGGCCATCATGTCGCAGTCCGTCTCCACATTCTGCGCTCTGTTTCGCCACGCGCTCTGGGCCCTGGGCCAACCCATGCCCGCCACCAAACGCGAAGCAGTAGCCGCCGTAGCGGCACTTACCGGCGCAGACCCTTCCGCTTTCCACGCGATGCTCGACGTGCGCGAAAAAAAACGCAAACCCCGCGAGATAGACGTCGAGGCCTCCCTGCACGCCTACCTCGAATTCGTAGAAATAGTAACTAACGAAGTGGACCGCCGCTTAGACGCGCTCTGAGCAGCGCGAATCGGCGCTGTTGCAGTATGATGGCACCGCATCACATCCCGATCGGAGGCAGTCCATGAAAGCAGCCCTTGGCGTAATCGCCGTCATCCTCATCCTCGCGCTCCTCGTCGGCGGCATGTACGCCGGCCGACGCAACGAGATGGTCCGCCTCAACGAAGCAGTCAAATCCAGCTGGGCACAGGTAGACAACGTCCTGCAACGCCGCGCCGATCTGATCCCCAACTTGGTCGCCACGGTCCAGGGCTTCGCCGCGCATGAAGAAACCGTCTTCGGCGACATCGCCAAAGCCCGCGCGCAATACTTGAACGCCCAGACTCCCGCCGACAAGATCGCCGCTAGCAACCAAATTGCTCCGCTGGAAGTAAAGCTTCTGGCCCTGGTGGAAACCTATCCCCAGCTGAAATCCAACGAGAATTTCCTCCGCCTGCAAGACGAACTAGCCGGCACCGAAAATCGCATCGCCGTCGAACGCAAGCGTTACAACGATTCCATCCAGGAATACAACACCTACATCGGCCTGTTCCCCAATAACATCTTCGCCGGTTGGGCCGGCTTCAAACGCAATAACGATTACTTCCAGGCCCCCGAAGCAGCGCGCGAAGTCCCCAAAGTCCAATTCCCGGCCGCGAAGCCCTAGTCGCCCAGCGAACGCGTACAGCCAGATATGGATTGCATCGGAGGAAACTGACCGGTTAGTGGAAACGCGCTGGGAGTGTCATCCCGAGCGAAGTCCCGCGCTTTTTCTTTCCCGTCCCGCAACTGCGGGATGGGCGCGGGATGTAGCGAGGGATCTGCTTCTCGTACGCACTCGAAGAAGCAGGTTCCTCAGGCAGAATCCGCTCTCGGAATGACTGTGTAGGTGCTTTATCGCAAACAGTGAGATCGAACCGACCCGCTAGTCCGAGACACTATTTTTTTCCGTGCAGGTCTGCGGAGCTTTGCCGGGGTGCCGCCGGCGCGCGCTTGCGTTCCGAGGATTCGCTCCAGTCCTCCGGCGGAAAGCCGATGCGCCAGAAAAGCGGCGAAGATTCGGTGAATTCCAATCCTACTTCGGTCTTGCTTCCCTTGTTTTCGCTGATGAACGCGACGTTGCATGTCAACTCTTCCACCGTCTTGGAATTGACGATGGAAACCTGTTGCCCGCGCACTACGGGCGCAGCCAGCGAGACCAAGCATCCGTTGGCGTTCACCGTGGTCGTCTTGGTCTCTTCTTCGAATGCCTTGCCTTTGCTCGTGCCGCGGACGATCACCGCCATCTGAATGTGCACGCGCTGGGTGCGCCGCAACTTGTTGTAATTCTGGCTCGCCGGACTCGGCGGCGGTTCTTTGCCATTCGTCATCCAATTCTCCCCATTATCAGCCACCCACCATAATACTGAGGGATGCAAGCCTCACAACCGGGCTTATTCAAACAAGGGGTGCCCAAAAGCGAAACCTACACGTCCCGTGAACCCCCCGGCTCGAAGTCTGGCGGGAGGTGGCCGGCACCTCGCAGACGTCCCGCGACTGCGGGATTACCGTCCTGCTACCGCAGGGTTACTCTCTGATGAATCCTGCTCACCCGCCTTGACCCTCCCGCCTTCCCGCGCTACGCTAACTCTAGCGATAGGGTCGTGTCCAGGAGGCTTCGCTCCCGCGAAACTGAATGAAACAAACCGTCCGGCTGGCAGGTGGCATTAACGAACTCTTCGGAACCCTCGACGAAAATCTTAAACTCTTCGAGTCCGCCCTTCACGTCACTACTCATCTGCGCGATCACGATCTGGAAATCGAAGGCTCGCAGCCGCAAGTCGAGCGCGCCGCGCAAATCCTCGGCGAGTACAACCAACGCATTCGCGATGGCCGCATTCCAGACAGCTCGGAAGTGAAATCCCTGCTGCGTATCGCGACAGGCGCGACTGGCGAACATGCCACGGCGTCTTCGCGCGGCGCATTTTCGCTCTCGAACACGAGGTCCTTCGGCAAGAAGACCATCACGCCGAAGAGCGCGAATCAAAAGCGTTACATGGAAGCGCTGGAAGCCTACGACATGGTCTTCGCCATCGGCCCCGGCGGCACAGGCAAGACCTATCTCGCCGTCGCTATGGCCGTCACCGCGCTGCTCTCGAAGCAAGTGAACCGCATCATTCTCGCGCGCCCCGCCGTCGAAGCCGGTGAGCGCCTCGGCTTTCTTCCCGGCACTCTGCAGGAAAAAGTGGACCCCTATATGCGTCCGCTATACGATGCGCTGCACGACCTGCTCGAAGCAGATAAGCTCGAAAGCTTCCTCGAGAAGGGAATTATCGAAGTTGCGCCGCTGGCATTCATGCGCGGCCGCACCCTGAACGATTCCTTCGTAATCCTTGATGAAGCCCAGAACACCACCAGCGAGCAGATGAAAATGTTCCTCACTCGCCTGGGCTTCAATTCCAAAGCCGTCATCACCGGCGACGTCACGCAAATTGATTTGCCCGAATCGCGCCGCTCCGGCCTCATCGAAGCCATCGAAATCGTGGGCAAGATCGAAGGCATCTCGTTCAATTATTTCGACGAACGCGACGTCGTCCGCCACAATCTGGTGCAGCGCATCATCAAGGCCTACGACGAACACGCCGCCTCTCATCCCGGCCACAACGGTCGCGCGTCAGGCACGGGGCGCGCCGGCCATTCTGGCCTGCAGAATCCGCGGGATTAATCTCGCGCGCATGATCCTCAATCGCCAGCGTCGCGTTCGTGTTTCCATTTCCGGCCTGGAGAAATTCCTCGCCGCCGCTCGCAAGCGCCTGCGCCTCGCGCCGCGCTCTCTCACCGTCGCTCTGGTTACCGACGCGCAAATCGCTCGCTGGAATCGCGCCTACCGTGGCAAAAATCGTCCAACAGATGTATTGTCCTTTCCAACAGATGGCTCGCAGGCAGAACCCGCCACCAGTCGAAAGCATCGTCAGCCGCGTCGTGCGCGCGCCACACGCTTTTCTGCGTCCAGACCGGCGTCTGCTTTTGCGCGTGACTATCTCGGAGACATCGCCATCGCGCCCGCCGTGGCGCGCCGCAACGCTCTCCGCGGGGGCCACGCCTTCGACCTGGAAATGCGCATTCTTATTCTTCACGGCATTCTGCACCTGCTGGGCTACGATCACGAAACCGACTCAGGCGAAATGGACCGCCGCGAAAATCGCCTGCGCCGCGATTTAGGATTGCTCTGACGATGCCGATTTTCCTCTACTCCATCGGCGTTCTGGCTCTCACCTCCGGCCTGGTGGTTTTCTCCTACCTCGACCGCGCCTATCGCGAGCTGGGCCGCGTTCACCACGGACGCATCCATCAGCATCTTGACACCTTCGAATCAGACGTCGAGCCGCGCATGCACATGGAACGCCGCCGTGCCGCCCTGGGCTTCAGCCTCCTCGCGCGCTTCTGGCTTGTGTTTGTCGCCGCCATCACCGCGCGCGGCGTGCTCTTCTTCGTTCCCGGCACGCGCGAAGCCGCCGTCGAGATGATATTTTTCTTGGCCGCCGAGGTAGTCATCGCCATGCAATTTTTCCCGGCGTTGCTGCTGGCCCGCGCTCCGGGGAACTGGGTGCTGCCGCTCGTTCCCGTTGTGCGCACGTTTCTCTTCATCATTTGGCCCGTGCAGGCGGTGCTCGAACTTTTGATCTCTGTGCTGCATCTCTCGGAGGAATCCGAAGCAGCGCAAACTCCCGCGGCCGAGCAGCAGCAGGCCATTGAAGCATTCGTGGATGCAGCCACCGAAGAGGGCATCATCGAGCAGGACGAAGCCCGCCTGATCGAATCCGTCGTCGAATTCGGCGACAAACGCGTCCGCGACGTGATGACCCCGCGCCCGGACGTAATCGCAATTCGCGCCGACGCCTCGCTCGAAGAATTGCGCGACCTTGTCGTCGAAACCAAATTCTCACGCCTGCCAGTTTTCGAAAAGTCTCTCGACGATATCGCCGGCATCGTCATGGCTCGCGACATGCTCGAAGTCCCCGATCGCGAGGCCGCGCATCGCACCGTGCGCGAACTGATGCGACCCGCGCTGTTCGTCCCCGAAACAAAATTCGGCTCCGAACTGCTGAAGGAAATGCAGCGCAAGAATCAGCAGATGGCCATTGTGATCGACGAGTACGGCCTGATGGCCGGTGTCGTCACCATCGAAGATCTGGTGGAAGAAATCGTCGGCGAAATTGGCGAAGAGGACCGCAGGCCCGCCCCAGATGTCGTCCGTGAAGCCAGCGGCGCCCTGGTGATTCGTGGCAGCGTGCAGCTGGAAAAAGTAAGCGAACTCTTCGGAGTGCAGCTCGATTCCGGCATGCAGCATTCCGCCGCAACCACCATCGCTGGTCTACTCAATAGCGTCGCCGGCCACGTCCCCCGCACCGGCGAAGTAATCGAAGCCGATGGCCTGCGCTTCGAAGTAATCGAAGCCAACCAACGCAAAGTCCTCCGCGTCCGCGCCAGAACCATTCCCAACACCGCGGCCTCCACCGCCCGCACCGTGTAAGGGTTTGGTTGCAACGGCGATCTCGCAGGTGCTCAAACTGCATCGTGCGCTGGCACGCGAATGCCCGGTATGGGCGCTGCTTGCTGCGCCCCAGCTTGCCACGACGAAAAGTTCTGCGTCGCGACTCGATAGTCTTTGTAGGTCGTAGCGTCAGCCGCGACATAAACCAAGCAAGCTTCGAGCGGCTTCGGCCACTGAAGTGCCGTCTATGCATTTCTCGCGCCGCAAGAAAACAATCGGGCCCGCCGACGGCAGGTCCGATGTGACAATTCAAATTGTGAAAACGCCGCCGCAGCCTAGCTATGCCCCGCAGCCTTCGCAAAAAACGCCGCCGCACGCTTGCCGATTTCCTCGGGAGCTACGTCTTCCACATGCGTTGCGATTCCCCACTGGTGCCCAAACGGATCCGTCACCTTGCCGTAGCGATCCCCCCAGAATTGGTCCTCCAGCGCCATATCAATCTGCGCGCCGGCCGCCACTGCTCGCGTGAACACCTTGTCCGCATTCTCGACGTACAGGAACAGATAGATCCGCGGCGCTCCAGGAGTGGCGGCTGCGGCCGGTCCCATTTCGTCATTTAGAAAAATAATCGAGTCTCCGATTTTCAATTCTGCGTGAGAGATTTTGCCATCGGGGGATGGCATGCGCATCAATTCTTCGGCGCCGAACACGTTTTTGTAAAAATCAATCGCACGCGGGGCGTCTTTACAAGTTAACGATGGACTGATCGAGTGATATCCCTCGGGAATTGGTCGTACGGGGTGTGGCATGGAAGACCTCCTGTAACTGTTGAACGTGCCGTGCGTTGTGCAGGCCGGACAGCGGAAGCATCCGCAGCAGGTAAGCCGCAGAGAACCGCAGAGGAGTGAGAGTCTACAACGATGCAAGCCGAAGTCAAGAATCCCTGGCAGAGCGCTGTGGAAAAGTTGTCGATGACGCGGCGAATCAGGCGCTATGTCAAACCAGCCAAAACGATTATTCTGAAGTGTGATTGAAATTCCAGAGATACCGCCGCAGGACTCGCCGCAGGAGCCTCCGAAGGCCCGGGATCGGAAAGCCGCTCTTCGAGCCGCCATTCGATGGCTTCTCATCGGAGCGGCAGTTCTGTGGTCGCTTGCTGCGCTGATCCTTGTGGCTGCCCGCTGGATCGATCCACCGACCACCGCGGTGCACATGGAGCGCCGCTTGCAAGCATGGATTCACAACACGCCGTCTCACGAACGCTACGAATTCGTTCCGCTGAAGCAAATCTCGCCCGATTTCCAGCATGCCGTCATCGCCGCGGAAGACGCGCGCTTCTATCAGCATCATGGATTCGATTGGGACGCGATGGAAATCGCTGCCGAAGGCGATTTGGAAGGCGGCCGCGTTCGCGGTGGGTCCACCCTTACGCAGCAACTGGTGAAAAACCTGTTCTTCGGAACCGGCCGCTCCATCCTCCGCAAGGGCGCCGAGTTCACACTCGTGCCGGTGGCCGAATTGGTTCTGGGCAAGCACCGCATTTTGGAGCTCTACCTTAACGTGGTCGAATGGGGCCCTGGGGTTTACGGCGCGGAGGCGGCGTGCCGTTACTACTACCGAACCTCAGCCCGCAACATCGATCGGCAACAAGCGGCGCAACTCGCCGCAATTCTGCCGCAGCCGCTGAAGCGGCGCCCCGAACGTATGAATCGCTACAGCGCACTCATCCAGGAGCGCATGCGCCAAATGGGTTGGTGAGCGTGCCTCGTACCGCTGGTTCGCAATCTAGCTTTTGTTATCTGCAGGCTGAGGTTGCCACAATTCGATCGGATTTCCTTCAGGGTCGTGCAGGCGGCCAAACCGGCCGTAGGGATAAGACTCCGGGTCAACCTTGACCTCGATTCCCGCGGCTTTTAGCTGCGCCGCCATTTTGTCGAGATCCCGCACGCGAAAGTTCAGCATCCAAACCTTCTGAATATCCCCGAAATACTTGCTGGTCTCAGGGAAGGGAGTGAAAGCGGTTGCTCCTGCCTCTTGTTGCCACGCGGTTTCCCCGTCGCTCGTTGGTATCGTCAAAATCCCCAGGTGTTGCTGATACCAAAGCGCCAAAGCTTTCGGATCCTTCGCTCGAAAGAAGAATCCTCCGATTCCTGTCACCTTTTCCATTTCCGTTCCTCCGGCGATCCCATCACGAACAGCAGCCCCCGAAGGGGTAGGAGAGACCTTTGGCTGTATGAGTGTCTGCGCAGCGATGCCGAGTTGATTCCGGTTCCAGAGGAAGCTCGACCCGAAAGCCAATGACAGGGTTCGAAGCAGTTGGCGTCTTAGGGAAAACATCCTACCCTCCGTCCGAGAACCGCGCGGCGCGAGCTACGATACCTGCGCAGATGGGGTTCTGTGAAGCGTAAAGATTGAAGTTCTGGTCGACTTGTCGGCAACTCGGAAGTTATCCAGAACAGGGTTATGGGAAGTTTGCGCCTTGTGCCATCCATTTGGACGACCAGCGCCATAATCGGAAAGTACGCCTCGACCTACTTCCCGCGTGGCTTTCCTCACCCCACCTCAAAGGCGTACAATTCTCACATCCATGCCATTCAAATCTGGCTTCGTCGCGATTGTCGGCCGCCCCAACGCGGGCAAATCCACGCTCGTCAATACGCTCGTCGGCCAAAAAGTCGCCATTGTTTCGCCCAAGCCGCAGACAACTCGCAATCGCATCCAAGGCATCTTGAATCGTGAAGACGCGCAAATCGTTCTGATTGACACGCCGGGCATCCACCAGCCCAAAAACGTCCTCAGCCGCATGATGATGGACGAACTGCAGCACGCCCTGGAAGGCATTGACATCCTCTGCCTCATCGCCGACGCCTCCGTGGACTACGGCCCCGGCGACCGCTTCTCGATTGAATGGATTAAACGATTTCACGGCCCCGTGTATCTCCTGCTCAATAAAGTAGACCGCATCGCTAAGCATCTGCTGCTTCCTCTGATCGAGCGCTACAACAAGGAATTCGACTTCGCTGAAATTTTCCCCATCTCCGCGCTCACTGGCGCCGGCTGCCTCGATCTCGTCAACTCCTGGCTCACGCGCTTGCCCGAAGCTGCGCCGCATTTTCCACAGGACCAATTTACCGACCAGCCGGAACGCTTCCTCGCCGCCGAAGTCGTGCGCGAAAAAGCCATCCTCCAGACGCGCGACGAAGTGCCGCACGCCATCGCCGTCCTGATTGATAATTTTGAGGAGACTCCGAAACTGCTGCGCATCCGCGCCACCATCTACGTCGAGCGCGAAGGTCAGAAGGGCATTCTGATCGGCAAGGGCGGGGAAGCCATCAAGAAAATCGGCACAGCCGCGCGCAAGGAACTCGAATTCATCCTCGGCGCAAAAATATTTCTCGAGCTATTCGTCAAAGTCCAAGCCAACTGGCGCCAAAACTCCACCCTGGTCCGCCAACTCGACTGGCACCGCCAACTCGAACAACTAGCCCAGTTCCAGGAAGCCGAAGAAGGTTAGGACACCCGAACAGCGGGGACGCGGTCTCGAACAAATGTCGTTCACACGTAATTGAACAGGGTCATAAAACCAAAGTCCATGTGCAGTTGCTGATGGCAGTGGAACAACGTGAGTCCTGGATTGTCCGCGGCAAAGTCAAATTCCACTTCCTGATATCCGCCGAGCATCACTACGTCTTTCATCACTCCTGCCGTGGCCACGCCGGCGATTCGCGTGAGTTCGAAGCTATGCCGGTGCAAGTGGATCGGATGGATATCGTCGCTGGCGTTGCGCATGCGGATACGATAACGCTTGCCCTGCTTCAGATGGAATGACGCTGGAACGATTCCCTCGGTCATGGGATAGGCTGCGCCGTTAATCGTCCAACGATTAAAGCCGCCTTCCGCGGCGTTGTCTTTAGCAATCAACATCTCGAACGTTTCGTCGGGTGGTGCAGCAATCGCGCCAGCTTTCGCGAAACGAAAATAATTCCGGTGGAATGGCTTCGGCGGCGCCCACACGGGTTTTCCGCTGTGTCCCGCGTACTCCACGACAATGCCCATGCCGTGCCCGCGATCGTCATCCGCAAGGTCGCCCATAATCCACACCCCCGGATGATTCATCTCGACGATCGCCGAAATCCGCTCCGCGGTTCCTAGCCACAGCACCGGTACCTCGGCGGGCGTCGGAACCGTATTCCCATCCAGTGCCATGACCTTGAACACGTGCTCCGGCAGCGACAGGCTGCGAATCTCCGTTGCGCTGCCGTTCAAAACGTGAAACAACACGCGCTCGCCCGGTTTTACTCTCACCGGCTCGCCGTGCCCCAGCATACGTCCGTTGATGGTGAAATAGCGGTAGCCAACTTCGTAGCCGTGCGGCATGCCCTTCGCCAGCGAGGCCTTCATCGCGGATTCGCCCGAGGATTCCAGCGCTTTGACTTTCGCGGAGGGCGCCAGAAAATCCTGTGCCATATCGCCGCCCTGGCTGAATGTTGGCTCAAACTCTCTCAGCACCAGAAACACTTCCCGGTCGTAGTCTCCCGGTTGATGCTGCGGCTCAATATAAACTGGCCCGATCTGGCCGGTGTATTGTCCCGCGTACAGATCGGCTCCGGCGCGATTATGCGTGTGATAGAAACGAAGACCAGCGGGCCGCGGAGTGAATTCAATTCGCCGCATCCCGTGCGCCGGTATGAATGGAGTGCCTTCCTCGGCCGCGCCGTCCACGTCAGGGGAAACGAACTGCCCATGCCAGTGGAGTTGCTCCGGCGTGTCCGTATCGTTGTGCACTTCCACCGTAACGGGCTGCCCTTCCTTGAATTTCAGCAACGGGCCAGGGAACTGGCCATTGTAAGTTATCGTAGAGACAATGTGTTTCGGGGCGATTTCCACCGCACTCGCGGCAATGCGCAGGGCGTAATCTGGCGAGCCGCCCGCGGATTGTAGTGCTTCAGTCCGCGCAGCGAAACCGCGCAAAGCGTTCGGGCACGCTGCCGCGCAGGCCGCGGTTCCTGCCAGCTTCAGAGAGTCGTGGCGCGATTCATTCGCATTGCGCAATTACGGATTCCTCCAGAAAACTTCGCTCACCTGGCGACCATCGCGCAATTCGCAGCGGACTGTTCCGACTTCGCCGCCGGTCTGCGTGCCAAGTGCGGAACCGTCGTAAGTTAGATTAAACTTCCCGCAAATTAGTGACAATCGATATCGGGATCAATTCAGGTTTAACTCTCCCAGGCGAATAACGTAACTCCCCCGGCCGCCCTACTCCCTTCCGTGTATGGCCCACCATCACCGCACTGCGTATCCTCACGTCGAGAAAAGTTGGCACGACTGCTCAACAAAGGAGGTCAAAAACCAATGCCATTGTTGACGGTAATAATGGTTCTGATCGTAGTAGGCGTACTGCTGTGGCTGGTCAACCTCATCCCAATGCAGGGAACAATCAAATCAATCCTGAACGCGATAGTAGTGATCGCGGTGGTTCTCTGGCTACTGAATATTTTCGGTCTCTTCAATTCTTTCGCGCACATCCGCGTCGGCTCGTAACCTCTCGCGCGTCACGATGCCGAAAGGGAAACTGAGCCTCACAGTTCTGTGCCTGTTCCCGTCGCGAAGGCGCCGCTGCGCGCGGCAGCCGCCTTCACACCCGCGTCGGCGCAATCCCCAGCGAACGCATCTTGCGGTACAGATGGCTGCGCTCCAGGCCCAGCGCCTGCGCCGCCTTCGTCATGTTCCAGCGATTTTCCTCCAGCTTGCGCAGTACAAATTCGCGCTCGTACGCCGACCGCGCCTCCTGCAAACTCTCATAAGGCTTCTGCGGACTCTTCGATGCACCGCGAAAAAGCTCCGGCGGCAAATGATGCGGCTCAATCCGCGGCGAAGGGCAAACAATCACCAGCCGCTCCACCAGATTCTTCAGCTCGCGTACGTTTCCCGGCCACGGATAATTCAAAAGCACGTCCAGTGCCGTCGGGCTGAACTCCTTCGCCTTCTTCCCATATTCATGGCAAAAAGTCGCCAGAAAATGCGTCGCCAGAATCGGAATATCCGCCACGCGCTCGCGCAAAGCCGGCACGTAGAAGGGAATCACGTTCAACCGGTAAAAAAGGTCTTCGCGGAAAGCATTGCGCGCGATTTCTTCCTCCAGCTTTTTGTTGGTAGCGGCAATCACGCGTACGTCCACAGTAGCCGGCTGGTTCGATCCCAGCGGCTCGACGCGCCGTTCCTCCAGCACCCTCAACACCTTCGATTGCGTCTTCAAACTCATGTCGCCCACTTCATCCAGAAACAGCGTCCCGCCGTCCGCCTTCTGAAATTTCCCCACCTT
>Ga0210407_10001421_pt1 | contig 22498 bp, 18 predicted proteins | sample IncBWC27MmetaG_FD_150860 | JGI IMG/M metagenome (GOLD analysis project Ga0210407, IMG submission 150860) | Forest soil microbial communities from Barre Woods Harvard Forest LTER site, Petersham, Massachusetts, United States - Inc-BW-C-27-M | ecosystem: Environmental > Terrestrial > Soil >... | reverse complement strand
CACGCGATTCCGGTTCCAGATCGTTCGCCGGTCGTGCAGCAGCATCAGCAGTGCGGGCAGCAGCATAACCTGGTTATAGAGAGCGTAGCTGGGAATGACGATCACGGTCACAGCCAGGGCCAGCGAAACCGTTGCAGCGAACGCGGGGGTGTCTTCCGCAAGCCGGCGGTTTTTCCAGGCGATATGCACCGTCGCCGCGATCACGAACAGCCGCGATATCCAACCCCAAGGGGCAGGAACCGTCAGATCCAGGATCGAGACGGCATCGGTGTACTTCAGGTAGCGGCCCATTGCCTCCACGAACCGAGAAATCCAGTGCGGCAAGTACCACTCCGAGGCGACGCACAGGATGGCCATGGTTGACAGGAATGCCGCGGCCCAGCGGTATCGGCGGCGCCAGTCGGCCAGGGTCCAGATCATCAGGCACAACAACAACAGCCAGACGAGTTGCGGTTTGATGGTTGTCAAAGCCAGCACTATGCCGGCGGCAACGGGGAGATCCGACGCGAGGAGCGCCATCGCAATCGCCAGCAGGGCAACCACTAAGAGCGTCATTTGCTGAAGCTTGAGGCCCTGCACGACAGTCAAGCTGCCGACGGTAAATACCATAAGGCTAACCTGTGCCCACAGCGGCACGGACCAACGCAGCACGCGCAGCCACAGCGGAATCGTAGCCAGAGTCAGCCCGAGCAAGACCCAGAAAAATCCGTCTCGCACCAACTCGAACGGGAGACGAATGGTGGGCGCAAGGTAGAACGCAACATAGACAGGGTAAGCGAATCCTTGCTGGTCCTTTGGATCTCCGGGGCGTGCCGGGTCGAGCACACGGCCATAGTAGCCTTGCTGAATCTCGCGAGTTACTTCGGGACTGTAGGGGTCGCGTCCATGCAGCAGGAGCTCGCGCGCGCCTATCCAGTGCGGATACAGATCGGAAAGATTGCCGCGCGGCCGGCCATGCGCAGCCGCCTCGGAGATCTGATGCGAAACCATCACCCGGTTGACGTAAATCCACATGCCGCCAGCGCAGATAATCGCGAGCAACAGCAGCACCCATGAACGAAACCGGAACAAAGGCGAAGCCGACTCTATGCTCATCTTGCCCCGTCCAGCACTGGCGCCCTTCGCTGCGCGGACACGCCCACGCCCGCACGCCGCAGCCTGCGAGCCAAACCAACACTCACGGCCAGCAATGGCAGCGTCATCAGGCATTCAGCCTGAAGCTCTACTTTCGCCAACCAATACACCGGCGTAAGAAGCAGAAGCAGCACTCCGGTCGCCTCCAGGTATCGAGTTACCCCATCTTGCTTGAGAGCGTCATCAGGCCGGAAACGAATGGCGAGTAGGGGGACGATCAGCAAGAGCAGATCATAATCATTGGTGTAATAGCTGGTGACGAGCGCGACAATGGTCGCCAGCCCAAAACCCTCCGCCAATGAAGATGAGCGCCCCCCCGCCTTTCGCCAAACGAGCCCCGTGTACACAATGGCTCCGAGCGCCACTGGCGCCAGCACCCAATAAATGCACCCGGGAGAGGATAAGCGCCCGACAACCAAAGTAAACAGCCCGCGCAGATTGATCTGGCTCTCTGGCACGATTCCGACGCCCGTTGCCTGGTTCAGAGCCAGCAAAGAACCAGGGTACTTTAACAATCCTTTCCAACCGACGACGACAGCGGAAATGGCCAGGACGGCGAAGGCGGACGTTGCAAATCCGGGCAAAACCCGCTTTCGGCCGCTTATCAACAGCATGACGACGAGAGGTATCACCAGTTGGAACTTGAACAGTGCCAGGCCGAGAGTGAAACCTGCGCCCGTATCCCTGTCCCTTGCCAGCTGCCCGAAAGAAATTGCGAACAGGAAGGCCAGCAGGGCTGCATCCTGACCCAGCAGCAGATCCATAAACTCCGGAAATGTACCAAGGACAAGAACAACCGTCGCCCAGCGCGGGAAGCGTTCCTTCCAAAATCCTCCGGGGACCACGACGAACGGAATCGCCGAGAGGAGTGCAAGTTTGAGGATCGTCCAGAGGAGTAGGGCCGTCGCATAAGGCCAGGCGGCGAACACCGAAAACAATAGGGCTTCGAAGGGGGGCCGCATATATTGCAAAGGGCCACGGCGCGTCTGCACCTCGGCGGCAAATTCCTGCTGCACTTTCCACTGGGCTTTGTAATTGTAGATCTCGGCACCAAGTCCGTTGCGAACCAGAGTGCCGGCGGTGTAGAACGACGCAAAATCGCCGTAGCCGCGCCGGATCTCAACCCGCGTGTTCCATAAGACGACGCCATTGATAATCGCCATCCAGAGGAGTGCTGTGGCGACTAGCCAGCGGCGCAGTCTCGGCGTCTCAGACATGGTTCGCATGACATCGTTTCGGATGGAGTGCTCATTCTATCCACATTCTGTTCTCGTCATGCGCCCCAGGCAGCAGACGTGAAACTGCCGTGTGCATTCTATAATCGCGGACGAACCATAATCGCGACCGCCATGCGACGAATCCTCGAAAGGCTACGCAGCCCGCAGATCGCGTTCGCAGCGATCCTCTTATTCGGCTTGCTGGCAATGACGGCACGCCCGGCCACTGATCCCGATCTCTGGTGGCATCTGCGCACCGGGCAGTGGATCGTCGAAACCGGTCACGTCCCCCACGCCGATCCTTTCTCCTTCACTCGTGCCGGGCACGCCTGGGTCTCGCATGAGTGGTTGTCGGAGGTTGTGTTTTACGAACTCTGGAAGCACGCTGGCGCCGCCGCGCTCATCGTGTTCTCCGCGATCATTACCACCGCCGGCTTTCTGTTGCTTTATCTGCGCTGTCTTCTTGGCGGAGCACACAAACACTGGGCAGCCGCAGCGACCGCCTTCGGTGCCTTGGCGTCGGCTCCCTCCTGGGGCGTGCGCCCCCAGATGTTCACCTTTACTCTGGCCAGCCTGCTTCTATGGCTGCTCGAAAGTAGCAATAAAGAAGACCGGCCCAGACTTCTGTTTTGCATACCACCGCTCTTTCTTCTGTGGCTGAATCTGCACGCCGGATTCGCCCTCGGACTCGCGCTTCTGTTTGCCTATGGTCTCGGCCTGATTTTGGAGACCGCCGCCGGCAACACGCCTTGGCAGCAGGCACGCCCCATCGTCCTGCGGGTCCTGCTGCTTCTGCTGGCGTGTTTAGCGCTCGTGCCTCTCAGCCCGAGCGGCGCGCAACTCTATCGTTATCCCTTCGATACTCTACGCTCATCTGGAATGCGGTCATTCATTGGCGAGTGGTTCTCACCCGATTTTCATGAATGGCTCTATCGTCCATTTTTACTGCTATGGCTGCTGCTTCTTACTGCACTCGCCACTGCCCGCTCGCGGCCCAGGGGACGTGTGATGGTTCCCCTGCTCCTTCTTTCTGTCGCAGCTCTGGATGCAGTCCGCCACATACCAATTTTCGTTTTGATGGCGGTACCAGTGATCGCCGCGGCTCTCCCGGACGCTTCAGTCTCCCTCGCGGCCTCACAACGGCGTCCGGACTCCTCGCGGTTCCGTCCACTTTTCAATATGGCCGCTGTCATCCTGATTGCTGTCTTTGCATTGGTGAAGTGGGTCAGTCTCTCCCGCAGCCAGGATGCCCGCGAAGCGGAGCAGTATCCCCAAAGAGCTGTCGCGTTCTTGCAGGCCAGCCCCCAACCCCAGAGAATTTTCGTCTACTACGACTGGGGAGGCTATACGATCTGGAAACTTTACCCCGAATATCGCGTGTTCGTGGACGGCCGCGCGGACCTCTACGGCGACGACCTCCTGCGCCAGTTTAAAACTGCCTTGCAGCTCCGCACCGGCTGGCGAGACGTTCTTGACAGCTGGAAGGTGGAGGCGGTGCTTGTGCCCCCTTCCTCCGCCCTGGCTCAAGCCCTCCTTCTCGACCCCAACTGGCATGCTACATTCATCGATTCTCAGTCCGTCATCCTGCTCCGCACGCACCCCCGCAACGGTGGAGCGGATATCGCCGGTCAATGAAGGGGTTCTCTGTGTTTCCCAGTGTCCTCTGTGCTCCCTGTGGTGAAGAACTTTGCCTGCCGGCCAAGAAAGTGAAAAAATGTTTCCCAGAGCCATCCCGAATCTGCGAAACTAGGGCGCATATAATAACAGGTTCCAACGCTAGTCCAGATCGGGAGTCTCCACCGTAGAGCTCGAAGGAGTCTAAAATGGCAGATTTGGCTAAACTCTTGTGGCGCAATGAGGAAGGGCAGGACATCGCGGAATACGCCGTGATGCTCGCCGTGATACTGGTGATTGTGATTGGCACCGTCCGCCTGATCGGCGGCAACGCGAACAACGTGTTTTCGGCGGTAGCCAGCCAAGTCGCCCAGTAGCCGCGGAAACGTTTGCTGTAAGTCGCACGAGAGAGCGTGTAACAGTTTGCCGGGGAACTCACGTTTCGTATCAGGGCATCGCTTTAGCGATGCCGTAAGTTCCTGGAAATCAGACGCCCCTTTAGGGGCTGGACATCGAAACCCAGGGTTTTCAGCGAACTGTGTAAGCCGCGACAACCAATGAGTTGTCCCGGAGGGAGAGGAATGAACCGAAGTCGTCTGTTGATGATTGGAGGCTTGGCGTTGGCTGTCGGCCTGCTCGTCAGCTACACCGTCTATAACCGGCTGCGGACCTTTACGGGCTCAGGCTCCAGCGAGCGCGGAGTGCCGGTCGTGATGGCTGCCGACGATATTCAGGTCGGAACCAGGTTGGAAGCTCGCGATGTCCACGTGGTCACTCTCCCGCAATCGGCGGTCCCTCCGGGAGCCTTCTCTGGAACATCGCAGGTTCTCGGCCGCGGCGCAATTTTGCCGGTAAGCAAAGGTGAATTCATTCTGCCGAGCAAACTCGCGGCACTGAGCGCCGGAGCCGGCCTGCCCTCGATGATCCCGCAAGGCATGCGCGCAGTTTCCGTGCGCGTCAATGATGTCGTTTCGGTGGCCGGCTTCGTGCAACCGGGCACGCACGTGGATGTGCTGGCTACGGGTCAAGGCGGCGGCAACGACCGTCAAACGACCACCGTCCTGGAAAACGTCCTGGTACTCGCCGTGGGCAAGAGCCTGGACCGGAACCCTTTAGCGGATGCGCAAACTGCCCCCGTGATTACGCTCGCCGTCTCTCCCGACGATGCGCAGAAGCTGGCGCTGGTTTCGCAGGAAGGACGGATTCAACTTTCTTTGCGCAATCCCATGGACACAAGAAAGGGAGGCATCGGCGCCACCCGGACAAGTTCGCTGTATCTGGGCGAGAAACCGGTCGCCACCGAGCCCAAACCCAAAGCTCACAGGGTGGCAGTGAAAGGTCCGGCGCCTCCACCAGCGCCCTATCAGGTAGAGATGATTCGTGGCAGCAAACGGGATGAGACCAAGTTTGAAGAAAACAAGTGAGCCGTCAATACCGCAACCATTCGCGTCCGCTCATCCCCCCGGCGGATCAGCCCTTGACGCATCAGCCCTCGACCCATCAGCTCTCGACGGATTTACTCGTGCATCCTCGCAGAGGTCCGAATTCATGAAAGTTCTTACTCTTGTCGCTGCCGTGTTACTTCTCGCTGCGACCACGACAGGTGCGCGCTCGGCTTCTTCTCAGACCGCTCCTTCTCAAAACCAGGACAATCCGCCCGCCGCGCAAACCTCCACCACCACCGCGCCTGCACCCGGCCAGACCGTTACTGCGGGTGCGGCTCCGCTGCGCGTAATGGTGGGTAAGTCCCTCTTGATTAACACTACCGAAAGACTAAAGCGCGTCTCGGTAACCGATCCGACAGTGGCGGATGCGCTGGTCGTCACGCCGACGCAAGTCCTCGTCAATGGACTCGCTCCAGGCGAGGTTTCACTCCTCATCTGGGACGAACTGGAGCGTTCTCGCAGCTTCGATCTTCGAGTGGATGTTGATATCACCGCAGCCTCGGAAGAAATGCACCGTCTTTTCCCGGATGAGCAGATTAATGTGACGCCTTCACGTTCAGCGATTGTTCTCTCCGGTCACGTAACCACCGAGGACGTCTCCAAACACGCGGGTTCGCTGGCCTCAGCGTATTCCAAAAATGTCGTCAACGTGCTGACGTTCGGCCCGGTTGGGGCGGAAGAAGTGCTGCTCGAAGTCAAGTTTGCGGAAGTGGATCGCACGGCTCTGACCCAACTCGGCATCAACATATTTTCCACCGGCGCTGGAAATACCTTTGGCACCGTGCAAACCGGACAATTCGGCGGAGTCAAACCCGGCCCCATCACTGATCCGGCAACGTCGAATCAGACAACGATATCGGACGCCCTTAACCTGTTTTTCTTCAACCCTCAGGTCCACCTCGGCACAGTGATCAAGGCCCTGCAGTCAAAAAATCTTTTGCAGATCCTGGCCGAGCCCAATCTGGTCGCAGTCAACGGCAAGGAAGCCAGCTTCCTGGCCGGAGGCGAATTTCCCTTTCCCGTGGTGCAGCCGGGCGCAGGCGGAATCGCAACTGTTACAGTGCAATTTCGCGAGTTTGGTGTGCGACTCAGGTTCACCCCCGTGATTCAGCCGAACGGCAGCATCCACCTGCACGTCGTCCCCGAGGTGAGCACGCTGGACTTCGCGAATGCCGTCACCGTTTCCGGAACCACCATACCCGCCATCAGCACGCGCAAGGCGGATACTGAATTCGAACTCCAAGACGGCCAAAGCTTCGTCATCGCCGGTCTGATGGATAACCGGGTCACAAATCTTGGCAACAAAATACCAGGTCTGGGCGATGTCCCGATCCTCGGCAATTTCTTCAAGAGCAAGAGCGCGCAAAAGAGCAACTCAGAATTGATGGTTCTGTGCACCGTGCGCCGCGTTGCGCCCACTGTCCAGGCGCCGAAGGGTCCGGTGAACCCTGAGCCATATCTGGATCAGGGCAAGTTCGATACCAAGAAACAACATTGAGAAATTGAATTTCAATGATTCAATGTCTCAATGAGTTAATGGTTCAATGAGTTAATGGTTCAATGATTTTGGGAAACGAGTCATGCCGGAATTGTCAGTAGCCGTATTCGCCACGGACAATGATCAGCGCGCGGTGCTTCAGGTTCTGGTGGATGGCACCAGCGTTGCCCGCACCGTGTGCAGCGTCGAGACCATGCCTCTCGCCGCGAACGATCCGGTCATCCGCAGAACTCAAGCTTTTGCGCCCGACGTCGTTCTGGTGGATATCGCCACTGATGCTGTCACCTCGGCGCTCCGAGCGGTGGAGTTGCTGCACCAGGAACTTCCCGATGCAGCCGTGTTCGCGGTGGGCCCCATGACTCAACCGCAGTTGATCGTCAGCGCTATGCGGGCGGGTGTGCGCGAATACATTGAGCGCCCCACCACTACCACCGATCTGCTCGAAGCCTTCGTCCGCCTGTCGGCAACTCGCCGCAAGCCCGGCCGCGAAAGTTCACGGGGAAAAGTATTTACCATCGTGAACGCCAAAGGCGGCAGCGGCGCCACCACCGTCGCCGTCAATCTGGCTCTGGCCTTGCAGGCGATTCACCACAGCACGGCGCTGATCGACCTGGCGCCCCTCGGTCACTGCGCCTTGCATCTCAATCTCAAGCCGGCATTCACTGTCTCGGATGCCATCACGAATCTGCACCGCCTCGATTCCTCCCTGCTCGACAGCTTCATGGCCCGCCACGAGCGTGGATTACAGGTGCTGGCCGGCCCTGCGATTCCCACGGTGATCGAGCCCTCCGCTTCCGACTTTGCCCGCCTCTTTGACACCATGGTCGGCCTGTTTCACTACATCGTCGTAGACGCGTCCTCCCGGCTCGACAGCGCCACTCGTCTGGTCAGCAACCTGTCGGAGAAAATTCTGCTCATCGCCCACGCCGATGTAGCTTCCCTGTGGAGCGCCGGAAGAGTAGCCCAATACCTGGGCGAGAGCGGCTCACGCGACCGTTTCGCGTTGGTGTTGAACCGTTATCGCAAGGTGGCCGGCTTCAATGAAGCTGAGACCGAGGCCGCCATCGGGGCGCCCGTGCTGTGGCGGATTCCCAATCAGTACTTCGCCGTCTCGACCGCGATTGATCGCGGCATTCCCGTGATGCAGCAGGGAAACAGCGAAATTGCCCGCTCCATCTCCGATCTGGCCGAATTTTTGACGAAGGATGATCTAGACGTGAAACGCACCGCCTGGTCCTTGTTCAAGACAGTGTAAGCTAGCTATCAGCTGTCAGCCAGAAGGCTAAGACCTGAAACCTGGCACCTGACACCTGAATTTTATGGCCAACCTGCAAGCCTTCGAACGGAGCGAGTACCAGCAGGTCAAGGCGGACCTGCACCGCAAGATCCTGGATCGCCTCGACCTCGAAAAACTAGGCCGCACCACCGGAGATTCAGCCCGCGAAGAAGTTCTCGTCCTGATCCGCAGCTCTGTCAACAGCGAGGCGGTTCCTCTCAGTTTCGCCGAGCGCGAGAAGTTGTCGCGTGAAATCCTCGACGAAATCTTCGGCCTGGGCCCGCTCGAGCCGCTTCTCAAAGATCCCACCATTTCCGATATCCTCGTCAATCGTTTCGATCGCGTATACGTCGAACGCGCCGGCAAGCTGGAAATCACCGGCTTGTCGTTCAAGGACAACCAGCACTTGATGCAGATCATCGACCGCATCGTCTCTCGCATCGGGCGGCGCGTCGATGAGTCTTCGCCGATGGTCGATGCCCGACTGCAGGATGGCTCTCGCGTCAACGCCATCATTCCGCCGCTGGCCCTGGACGGTGCCTGCCTCTCGATCCGCCGCTTTGGCCGCGATCCGATCACCGCCCGCAACATGCTCGACAACAAGACCCTCACCGAGCCCATGCTGGAACTGCTCTCCGCCGTAGTCAAGGGTCGCCTGAACGTCATCATTTCCGGAGGAACGGGCGCCGGCAAAACCACGGTTCTCAATGTCCTTTCCGGATACATCCCGAATTCGGAGCGCATCGTAACCATCGAAGACGCCGCCGAGTTGCAGCTCAAACAGGAGCACATCGTCCGCCTGGAGACCCGCCCTCCGAACATCGAAGGCAAAGGCTCGGTCCGGATGCGCCAGCTCGTCATCAACAGCCTCCGCATGCGTCCCGACCGCATTGTCGTGGGCGAGGTGCGCGGTGAAGAAGCCTTCGACATGCTTCAGGCCATGAATACCGGCCACGAGGGATCGCTCACCACCGTACACGCCAACTCCCCGCGCGACGCCCTGGCTCGCATCGAAAATATGGTGTCCATGGCCAACCTGAACATTCCCGAGCGCGCGATTCGCCATCAGATCGCGAACGCCGTCCACGCGGTGGTCCAGGTCGCGCGTCTCTCCGACGGTTCACGCAAAATACTCACCATTTCCGAAGTCACGGGAATGGAAGGGGACATGATCACCCTGCAGGACATTTTTGTTTTCGACCGCACCGGCGTTGACGAGAGCGGCAAGGTGCGCGGCGTCTTCCATTCCACCGGCCTCCCGCCGCATTTCGCCGAGCGTCTCGCCACTGCCGGTTGCCGCCTCAGCCCCGCGCTCTTCGAGTCCCGGATGGAGGTCTAGCGGATGTCGTTCTTCATCGCCCTCCTGGTGTTTGTGGTGGTCACCCTGGGGGTCTTCGCCGCCGTATCTTTGTATGATCAGCGCAAGGCGCAGGCCCGCGTTCTCCGCGATCGCCTCTCCACCGCTCAGAAACCGAGCGAACAAACCGTCCCGGACATGGCTCTCCTTCGCGACGAAGTGCTCAGCCGGATACCGGCTTTCGACACCCTTCTCCGCCGCTCTGAGCGCGTCTCTCTTCTGCAGAAAATGCTGGCTCAGGGAAACATCGATGTTCGCGCCGGAAACTTCCTGATGCTTTGCGCAGTCTCGGCCCTGGTATTCGGCGGCATCGCTTTCATCGCCGGCGGCAACGTGCTGTTCGGTTGGGCCGGCGCTTTGCTCGGTTTTTTTATCCCCTACGCCTATGCCTCGCACATGCGGACCCGGCGCTTCCAGAAATTTGAGGAGAAATTTCCCGAGGCCATCGATACGCTGGCCCGCGCCGTTCGTGCCGGACACGCATTTACCACCGCCCTCGAAATGATTGCCAACGAGGTCTCCGAACCCGTTGCCGGAGAATTCCGCCAGCTCTACGAAGAACAAAAATTCGGGCTCCCGGTACGCGACGCCCTGCTCAACCTCGCCGACCGCATCCCTCTCGTCGACGTCAAGTTCTTCGTGACCGCGGTGATGTTGCAGCGCGAAACCGGTGGCAATCTTGCCGAGATTCTAGACAACCTCTCCTACGTTATCCGGGAACGCTTTAAAATCCTGCGCCAGGTCCGCGTTCACACTGCCCAGGGACGCCTCACCATGGTCCTCCTAATGGCTCTGCCACCCACGATCGTGGTCCTGATGCTAATGCTCAACCCGGGCTTCATTCGTCCGTTGTTTACGGACCCGATAGGACATGCTTTGATCGTCGGAGGCATTACTTTGCAGACGACGGGCTACTTCGTAATTCGCAGAATTATCAGGATCCAGGTTTGATGAGCGTAGAGTTTGGATTGACGGGAGGTAGGTAAGTCGATAGTCGTTAGTCGTAAGTCGTTCGGAGGTTTTGCCAAACGACCAACGACCAGCGACCAACGACCGAAGTAAAGGTCTAATTCATGACGCTGGCCCTCGCACTCTCCATCTTCGTTTTTCTCACCATCGTTGTGATCGTATTCGCCTTTGGAGCGGCTTCGGTTGCGCCTTCATCGGTGCTCGGATCCCGCCTGCGCGAAATCGGCTGGCAGCGCCCCAAAACCCAGGCAAAGCCCGCCATCCGCGAACGCATGCAGCAGGCCCTCGATCCGCTGAGCCGCGCCTTGCCAGTCTCGCCCACGGACGTTTCACAAACCAGGGCTTGGTTGATTCAGGCGGGATATCGCGACCCTCAGCACGTCACCATCTATCGTGGTTTGCGCGTCCTGTTCGCCGCTCTTGGTTTCTTCTCGGTTTTTCTTTTCACTGGATTCGATTCGCCCCTGTTGCTTTTAGGTATGCTCGCCTTCGGCTTTTTCCTCCCGCGATTCATACTGAAGAAGAAGTTACAAGAACGCCAGCGCCGGATTCGCCTCGGCCTTCCCGACGCGTTGGATTTGACCGTCATCTGCGTGGAAGCGGGCTTGTCTCTCGATCAGGCCATGATGCGAGTGGGCCAGGACCTCAGCCACGCCCACCCCGACCTGAGCGGAGAATTCCATCTCTTCGACCTCGAAACTCGCGCCGGAAAACCTCGCGTCGAGGCGCTCCGCAACCTGGCCGAACGCACCGGCGTAGACGACATTCGCGCGCTGGTAGCCACCCTGATTCAGACCGATCGCTTCGGAACCAGCGTTGCCCAAGCCTTGCGCGTGCATTCCGATTCCCTGCGCACCGAGCGCCGCCAGCGCGCCGAAGAACAAGCCGCGAAGACGACAGTCAAAATGATTATTCCGCTAGTCCTGTTTGTAATGCCCTCCCTGATTTTTGTCACCGTAGGGCCAGCCGTAATCCAATTGCTGCACATATTCGCCCCCGCCGTTGGCGGAAAACGGTGATAGCAAGTAGCGCCGGCATCCTGCCGCCCGACGGCTGAGTAGCGCCGGCATCCTGCCGGCCCGATTACACCAACCCAAGGAGCACTAAATTACAAATCACCGATTACAATTTCCCAGGAGTCATGATGCCCCCGCGCGGTCCCAAGGGATACGCTTTTAACCGCACCCGCACCACCTATCTCGCGACCGATCTCCTCATCGCGCGCACCCACTGGTCCCGTTTTCGCGGCCTAATGGCCACCAGTTCATCCCATTTCTCCCGCGGCCAGGGACTATGGATCAACCCCTCCCACGGCATCCACACCTTCGCCATGCGTTTCCCGATCGATGCCGTATACCTTGACCGCGAACGGATTGTCATCCACATAGAAGAGGAGCTCAAACCCTGGCGCCTGGCCGCCATTCGCGTGCATGCCGCTTCTGTCCTGGAGCTTCCCACAGGCACCATCCGCGAATCCCTGACCGTAGTAGGCGATCAGGTAGATATCTCTTTCGAAGAACGCCCCATCCACACCGAAGCCGCGTGAGCCATCGAAACATATGAAGACAGCGCGCGATTCGTATCAGGGTATGCCTTCAGGCATACCGCAATTGAGCTGAAAATGTTCCGGCTTCAGCCGCTGCCGGCAGTGGAGAAGCTTTGATTCGAGCGAGTTTTGGGACAAGGGTGTCCGCCCAGCCCACATAAAAGTGTCATCCTGAGCGGAGTAGCCGCTTCGCGAAGCGAAGAAGCTACGTAGTCGAAGGACCCCTACACGTCCGACACTCCCAGCAGAGTATCAAGGCATTCTCCCTGTGACCTCTGTTGCGCCGCGCCGACAGTTGTCGCCGTTCTACACCGAGAAGGAGAAACTCAGGCTTTGATCTTGTTTTGAAGGGGCGCGGCTTTAGCCGCGCCGTTGGTACCATCCAAGCAATCGGCTTTAGCCGCTGAGGTAAGGCCGCGAGGCTGAAAAAGTCGATGTTGCCCTTGCTTTTGGGTGGCGCAGCGGTTCACCGCTGCGACAAGTGGCTCGCTCTCAGTCCCAGCTTTACAGGCTGCCGAGGACAACAAATCACTTGACTTATCCAGGGTAGTACACTGAGGTCATGTCGCAGTTTGGTGGCGGAGGTGGAGCACCGCCGACGCCTTGGTACAAAGAAAATCCGTTTTGGGGTGCCACCGGCCTATTCGTGACATTCCTGCTTACTGGAGTGGGGTTCGGAGTGAGCGGGCACCTTACTCTCGGAAGGTGGCTTCTTGCGGGCGCTTGGCCTTGTGGTGTAATGGCAATTTGGCTTGCCCTAAACGGCCTAACCAATAATAGGCCGATTCGGATAGGCGGCAAGATTGCAGCTGTTCTCGTCCTCGGTCTCATCCTTACACTCTCTGCTGTATGGATGGGCAGATCCAACATGACGGCGATACCGTCTGCGCAGCACAATGACAGTTCCGAGGCAGAAAGAACCACCAAAGCACAATCACCATCGAACGCATCTCCGTCGCCAGTCAGCAAGACGCGTGAGTCTCCGATTGAAAGGACAGCTAAGTTCACTGTGATGGTTCCATTCGATACGGCCCCCAATACCTTCCCGATACCGGCGGACGACAATCCAGATGATCCTCTCTTTTACACCTATACGGAGCTCCATTCTCTGGCGATGAATGGAACCATGCCAGAAGCAGCAAGAGAGTCAGCGGGTCCGGTGACGTGGAATTCAAGACCGATCTCAATGGAAGAGGCTCCTACATTCTTGGGCAGGCTCTTGCAATACTACATTTTCCGCAGCATTGACAGCTTGCAACACAATTCAATCACCTCGTATGTTGGCTATCCCGCCGAAGCCAATGCCGGGATCGAGCCGCCGGATGCCGAGGTTTATCCGTACAAGAACCTTTCGAGGGAACTTGCCGACAATGCCTTCTTCCGTCCATTTCTGAATAGACGATGCGGTGATGATATGACGTGGAAGATGACTCCGAGTAAGATGCCAAAAGGAATGGAAATCAAATTTATAACTCAGAAACCAGATAAGTATTTGGTCCGCTTCCAAAGACCGGCATACTTCAAAGCTGACTTCGTCGTTCAACATTTTCTCGGTACTGGGGTCGGGCAAATCCCGAAGCACTTCGCGTCGAAGAGTGCCGGCACGATCATGCAATGGGCATTTGTGGTGACGATGAAATACAGGATAGAACATCCTGACGACGATGAGTTTAATCCTGGGAATTACGCACAGTGGCTAGATGCCTTATACGATGGGCTTCACAAAAAGCTGGAGATAGACCAAGGCGAAAAGCGATCACGGTGACACTTGTCCTCTTAACTCCTCCCGCAAAACGCACTTGACTCGCCTGATAAAATAGATTCATAGCAAACAAGCATTTGCTTAAGCGCCACCTGCTCCTTGACAACCGATCTAAGCCGTAATCGGTCATTGTTTCAGCGGCCGCCCTTCTTCGACCCGCTTATCCGCGGTCTCGCGAATAACTCCATTTCTTTCAAGACTTTGAAAACGAACTGGTAACACGAATAAGAAGGCCCGTCGTAAGTGATTGATTTCACGTGACGGGCACCAGCGACGACGCGCCGAACAGCCGCAATCCAAGCTAACTCCTTATTCCTGAATACTTTAATATAAGTCCTTATTCTTCAAAGACCGGACAGGATTTCTCCCCCTAACTCAATGATTTCAAAAGACCAGGGGGAGGGGGGGGTGGGGGTACCATCTGGTAAACACCTCGCTTCACGTTTCGAAACGTCAGAGAGAGAGAAAAGGCCCAAAAAAAAACACTGAAGTCGCCGCGATAATCAGCGCATCCTTCTGGCACACTACACTAGTACGAATCCCCCAAAAACGTAGTCCGAAAATAATGCCCGAAGTTGCCACCATTCCCGAAAGCAACATGATTGATCAGCAGCCAAACGATCAGTGGCCGGAGCCGCCGCACCTGCTGGTGGAATGGTCATCACCCTGGGAAGAGTTCAAGTCCGCCGTACGCCCGGCGCTCACCCGCCCTCCGAAGGCGCTCGCCGGAGAAGCGCCCATTGGCATGTTCCCGTATCGCGGCATGCTCGTCTCCTGGCTGCTCGAGTGCCTGCTGCTGATCGCGCTCATCGTGCTCCCCGAACACTTTGTCAGTCTTGAGATCCCCACTCCTTCCACTCGCCCCCAACAGGATGTGATCTATTACTCCGGCAACGAGCTGCCGCAAACCCAAGACCGTGGCGGAGCGCAGTCCGGCAAGTCCGGACGCGCCGGCGGTCAGCAAGCCCATCACCGCACGCAGACCATTCGCGTAGCGCGCGGCGACAAGCCCAGCGAGAGAGTTGCGGACGCTCCCAAAATAAATCTGCCGCATTCCGATTCCGCGGTCGCCAATCTGCTAGCCTTCAAACCGAATCCCGGACCGCCGCCCGCCGAAGGCCTGCGTTCTTCTCTCATCGCACCAATGCTGCCCGCAATGACAATGTCAATGAGCGCGGTACCGCCTTCGCCGGAATTGAATTCATCCGCAAGGCATACACCAAGCACGCTGACGACCAACATTATCCCTCCAGCGCCCGAAGTTTCTAGCGCTCCCACGCGCACCTCGCCAACCCTCAGCACAACAATCGTCCCACCCGCGCCGAATGTCTCGCGAGACAAAATGCGCACCGCCAACCCGCTTGCGCCGACCGTAGTCGCTCCAGCTCCGCGCGACGAGCAGCGCGACCTGGCCGATTCCCGTGTCCCGCTGACTCAAAGTGTAGACGTGGTTGCGCCGCCGGTTTCCGCGCCTCAACGTGATGTCTCGTCCACCCCCAAGCTGACGCTCCCAGCGCCCGCCGTCGTGGCCCCGCCGCCGTCGCAGGTCAGCCGCGATCTCAACAGCTGGGGAAGCTCCGCCATCGGCGACTTGCGCACAAAGCCTGTGCCTCCGCCACCGACCGCGTCTGGCGGAGGATCACGATCACGCGCATCCGGCATCGGCGCACTCGCGACACAAGTTGTCCCACCTCCGGCCAGCATCGACGGATCCGGCATTCGCGGCTCTCAGGGAAACGGTTCGACAGGAAACGCCGGTCAATCCGGCCGATCCGCAGGTTCGCTCCTGGGCTCCGCCGATGTCGTACCCCCACCGCCGGGCCTCGGAGGCGGCAAAGCCCTCTCGGGCAGCGGACGAGGCAACAAGGGCACAGGCGCCGGCGGTCCACTCGACCTGGGTTCTTCCGTAGCTCCGCCGACTAACGCCGGAGGAAACGCCGCCGGCAACGGAGTAGTCATCTCCAGCCAACCGGGAACAAAAGTTGGACTGCCGAACTCGACCGGTGGAGGCGCAATCGCCATGTCGCCGAGCGGCACGGCCAAGAGTGGTCTAGGCGGCAGCGGCGGCGGATCAGGCATCGGCAAAGGCAATGGCCCCGGCAGCGGCTTGCAGGGAGAAGGTTCAGGCGCAGGCAGAGAAGGCACAGGACGCGGCTCCGATCCAAACGCCCACGGAGGAATTTCGCCCTATCCCGGCCCCGGCGGCACAGGAACCGGCGCCAGCGGCACACCCGCGATGCCCGGCGTATCCGTGCAGGGCGGCACGACCACCGTAACGCTGCCGAGTTTCGGATCGCCCGGCGGCGACGCCCCATCGACCGGCCCCGGCCGTTCTTCCACCAGCGCTAACAAAAGATCGGGAATTACAATCGAAGCGACGCCTCGCTCCGGCGGCGTGTTCGCCTACTACGGCGTTCTGAAAGGCGACCGCAATTACTCCATCTACATCGATACCTCGCTCGGCAGGGCGGTGATGCAGTACGCCGACCCCGCATCGGCGACGCGTCCTTCTTCGGAAAAATTAAGCGAGCCCGAAGCCATCCGCAAAGATCTACCCGATGGCCTTCGCCCCACTCACGTAATATTCGTCTGCACCCTCGACCGCTCAGGAGATCTGAAAGACCTGAAAGTACTCGATCCCGGCTCCCCCGAAACTACCTCAAAGATTCTGGTGGCTTTGCACAGCTGGAAATTCCGTCCGGCATTTCGGGGGGATGAGCCCGTGGAAGTAAATGCGATTATTGGATTCGGGATTGATACGCGATAGAAGAAAAGATGTTTGAAGTGCGGAAATCGCCGACAAGCTAGACCTCTTGTGGGCAAGGTTTCCCCTGTGCCACCCTGTGCGACTCTGTGCTCCCTGTGGTTCAAGCCTTTTTTTTGCTGGCCATCGAATGCTGATGTCCGCCCTTCTCGCGACAGTAAAATGTCCAAGGTCAGTATCCCTTCCTCTTATCCACGACGGCCAGCAAAGACTGCCCAGCGAGATAGCGCTGCAGATTCCCCGAGAACAGCCCGTAATGCCGCTCCCATAACTTGTCAGTCAGCGCCGCCGTGTGCGGAGTGATCAGCAGATTCGGAACATCCCACAGAGGAGAATCAGCAGCCAGCGGCTCCTTCGGAAACACATCGAGCGCCGCGCCGCCAATTTTCTTTTCAAGCAGAGCGGCAGCGAGCGCGGCCTCATCCACCAGCGGCCCGCGACCGACGTTGATCAGGCAGGCATCGGACTTCATGAGCGCCAAGCGTTCGGCATTCGCAATTGCCCTCGTGCCATCCGTAACCGGCGCCGCCAGCACAACGTAATCCGCTTGCCGAAAAACCTCGTCGATTTGAGCCGGCCCGAAGACGGCGTCTGCACCTCCACTTCCCTTCTCTGGATGCTCGCGACCCGCGACGACCCGCATGCCCAGAGCCTTCGCATTCTTCGCGACCGGGCGTCCGATGGCGCCGAGACCGATGAGACCAACGGTTGCCGCCGCGACCTCACGCACGCGAGGCAGTTCGTCCCACAGGATCTGCTGCCCCCAAACGTGTTTCTCCTGCAGGCGCACCGAGCCCGGGATTTTCTTGGCCAGCGCAAAGACAAGCGCGATTACGTGCTCCGCCACCACCGGCCCATGCACTTCGCGCGCGTTGGTGAGAACAATGTCGCTGTTGACGAGCTGGGGAAATATCAGTTGATGAACCGCCGCCGCCGGAGAGTGAATCCATCGCAGTTTCTTTGCCGCCGCAATCTGCTCTGGACGGATCGACCAGGCGATAACGATTTCAGCATCGCCGATCTCTTCGTCCACGCGCTTGTAGTCAGGAAGGTGGACAACGTTGACTTGCGGAAACTCCTGAGACAGCCGCTTAGGAAACCAATCCGGCGCGTTCCACTGGTCAAAAGGATGGTGAACGCAAATCAGAAGTTTGCGCATCGGGTGATCGGATGATCGGGTCATCGGGTGATCTGAAAGATCTTCTCGGTATCCTCTGCGTCTCGGCGGTTCAGGCTTTCAGCGGCGTCCGCAAGTCCACGCCGGTCATTTCTTTCGGCTCGGCAATCCCCATCATGCCGAGCATCGTCGGCGAAATATCCCGCAGCGAGCCGTTGGGCTTCAGCGCGTACTGCCTAGCGTCTTCCGCGATCACGATAAAAGGCACCGGATTCGTCGTATGCGCCGTATGCGGACCACCGGTTTCGGGATCAATCATCATTTCGGCATTTCCGTGGTCGGCAGTAATCAACATGGCCCCTCCTTTACCGCGCACAGCTTTCTCGATCTCACCCAGACAAGCATCAACGGTCTCGACAGCCTTAATGGTCGGCTCAATCTTGCCCGAGTGCCCGACCATATCGGCATTGGCAAAGTTGACGATGATCACGTCGAAGGTGCCCTCGTTCGTCGCTTTGACAACCGCCTCGGCAATGCCAGCGGCGCTCATCTCCGGCTTCAAGTCATAAGTCGCAACCTTCGGAGACTGCACCAGCACACGATCCTCTCCTGGGAACGGCTGCTCTATGCCACCATTAAAAAAGTAAGTCACGTGCGCATATTTTTCGGTCTCGGCCACACGCAGGTTGCGCATGTTCAGACCGCCCATGACATTCGCCAGGATGTTCGCCATCGACTCCGGAGGAATCACGACCGGCAGATTGAAGTTCTTGTCGTACCGCGTCATGCAAACATACTTCAGATTTTTGGGCACACGTTCGCGCGGAATGGTCGCATCGAGTTCGGCCGCGCCCGGCAAATCGCTCCCACCCTTTTCGTTCAACCCGCTGTTGCGGCAGAGAGCGCGCGTGATCTGCCGCACGCGATCGGCGCGAAAGTTAAAGCAGATGCAGGAATCGTCGTCGGAGATCTTGGCCTCCGGCTGGCCGCGCGGATCTGTGCAAACAAACGGCACCACGAACTCATCGGTCACGCCTTTGTTGTAGGACTCTCTCATCCCCTGCACGGCGTCGACGTAAGTGCCGCCCTCGCCTTTGCCCTCGACCATCGCGTTATAGGCCTTAGCGATGCGCTCCCAGCGACGGTCGCGGTCCATGGCGTAATAGCGGCCGCTGACGGTAGCAATCTTGCCAGAGTTGTACTCGCGCATCTTCTGCTGGAGCTGGTCGAGATAGCCAGCGCCGTTCGTCGGCAACGTGTCGCGGCCATCCATGAAGGCATGCACGAACACGCGATCCACCCCGTTCTGCTTGGCCATTTTCAACAGCGCGTACAGATGCTCCTGCCGCGAATGCACGCCGCCATCAGACACCAGGCCGAACAGATGCAGCTTGCGTCCACTCAGGCGTGCGTTCTTCATCGCGTCGAGCAAGACCGGGTGCGAGAAGAATTCTCCGTTCTGAATCATCAGGTCGATGCGCGTGACTTCCATATGCACGATGCGCCCAGCGCCAATATTCAGATGGCCGACTTCACTGTTCCCCATCTGCCCTTCGGGCAGCCCGACAAACGGCCCGCTGGTATGAATCAAAGTGTTGGGATACTCGCGCAGCAGCCGGTCATACGTGGGCTTGCGCGCGAGTGCAATGGCGTTGGCCTTGGTTTCGGCCCGGTATCCCCAGCCGTCAAGGATTATAAGAACGAGAGGTTTAGGACGGGGCATAGATTCGCTTTTAGCTCCTGGCTACTGGCTCTTGGCTTTTGGCTTCCGAGACAAAATCGACAACGGAGGCACAGAGACGCTGAGAAAATCGGTGAAAGAAGAATCTATAGGAGAAATGAGGAGGTTTCAAACCAGCGAGGCTTTATAATCGGTCTCCCGGAGAAACCAATGCCTATCAACGAGCTCTTACTGGTCGAATTTGATGAAGAAATGAAAAAGACGCGCACAGCCCTTGAACGCGTCCCGATGGACAAGAAGGATTTCGCGCCGCATGCCAAATCAATGCCCCTCGGCAAACTGGCGCCGCACGTCGCGCAACTAGCCGGCTTCGGTCTCTTAATCCTCACCACTCCCGAACTTGATTTTGGCAAGACCAAGATGCCGCCTCTTCCGTTTGAATCCGCAGCGCAACTGATGAAGGCTTTCGATGAAGGCGCTGCCCAGGTTCGCACCGCTCTCAAAAACACGAAGGATGAAGCCTGGACGCAGCCGTGGAAGCTGAGTTTCGCCGACAAGCCCATCTTCAGCGGAACGCGCTTTCTAGCCTACCGGCAAATGTTCCTCAATCACCTGGTACACCACCGCGCGCAGCTCGGGGTTTATCTGCGACTGAATGACGAGCCGGTACCTTCGACGTACGGGCCTTCGGCCGACGACAGGATGGGATTTTAGCTCCCAGCTGTCGGATCTCGGCTTTAGGGAAGCTTACCCTTTATAGTTCAGCGCCTTCACTCCCAAGAACCGCCCCGCCCCGCCCAGTTCCTCCTCAATCCGCAGCAACTGGTTGTACTTAGCGATGCGATCAGTACGCGAAGCCGACCCCGTCTTGATTTGCCCTGCGCCACTCGCCACCGCCAGGTCCGCGATGAACGTATCTTCACTCTCGCCCGAACGATGCGAGATCACGGACGTGTAACCATTGCGGCGCGCCAGATCGATCGCGTCCAGCGTCTCGCTGACCGTGCCAATCTGGTTGACTTTGATCAGAATCGAGTTGGCGACATGCTTATCAATTCCCTCCTGCAGCCGCTCCACATTCGTGACGAACAAGTCATCACCCACCAGCTGAATCTTGCCGCCGAGCTCTCGGGTCAGCAGCGCCCAGCCGTCCCAGTCGTCTTCGGCGAGGCCGTCTTCGAGAGACACGATCGGGTAATCGTTCACCCACTTCGCCCAGTAACGAACCATGTCTTCGGAACTCTTGGCCGACTTATCGGATTTCTTGAACACATATTTACCGTCCTGATAAAACTCGCTGGCCGCCGGATCGAGCGCAATCGCAATCTCCTCGCCCGGCTTGTAGCCCGCCTGCTGAATCGCTTCCAATACGACTTCAATGCCCTCCACATTCGACTTCACCGAAGGAGCGAAGCCGCCCTCGTCGCCGACCGCCGTGTTGTATCCGCGCTTTTTCAGCACACCCTTGAGCGTATGGAAGATTTCGACGCCCCAGCGCAGCGCCTCGGAAAACGACGGCGCTCCCACCGGCATCACCATGAACTCCTGGAAATCAACGTTGTTATCGGCGTGCGCGCCGCCATTAAGGATGTTCATCATCGGCAGCGGCAACACGTTCGCCGCCGCCCCTCCGAGGTAGCGATAGAGGGGCAGGGCGCAAGCGTTCGCCGAAGCTCGCGCCGCCGCCATCGAAACTGCGAGAATTGCATTTGCTCCCAGTCGTCCCTTGTTGGGCGTGCCATCAAGGTCGATCAGCCGGGCGTCGAGCGTGCGCTGGTCGGCGGCGTCCACTCCGCCGAGGGCTTCCGCAATCTCGCCATTAACATTCGCAACTGCCTGCAGAACGCCCTTGCCGAGGTACACGGTCTTGTCGCCATCGCGCAATTCAACGGCCTCATGCTCACCGGTGGAGGCGCCACTCGGCACGATGGCCCGCGCACTGGCGCCACCATCCAGAAAAACTTCAGCTTCAACGGTCGGATTGCCACGCGAGTCAAGCACCTGGCGTCCGCGGATATCAGCGATACTGCTAAGAGGCATAAGTGCGTCCTTTATAGGTCGGATTTATAAACAAAATTCCCCGTAGAGACGCGGGTTGCCGCGTCTTGCCGCGTTCTCTTACGAGCGAAGCGAAATTATATCGGACTTCCCGATCAAGAGCTGTGACCTCAAAAGCTAAGCAGATTGAGAACTCACGTTTCGTATCAGGGCATCGCTTTAGCGATGCCGTAAGCTCTTCGAAATCAGAAGCCCCTTTAGGGGCCGGACATCGAAAGCCGAGTTTTTCGGCCAGCGCCTGCATCATGCGGCAACCGCTCCGCCACCTAAAATCAACTGCAATATCAAGTCATCCCCCGTACCCCATCCGTTATTGTTCCGGCATTCCACCTCGCTTACAGTCAAACTCAGCATGCAGAACCGCACCGAAACTCTGGAGATGGGTTCGCCCGCCCCAGACTTTTCCCTGGGAGCAGCCAATCGCGAGGGCACATTCACTCTCAGCGGCCTGCTCGGGCAGGGCGCGCTGATTCTCGAGTTTCTCCGCGGCACATGGTGACCAAACTGCGTGAAGCGCATGACTCAGTTCGAGTCGCGAAGCAAGGAAATTGAAGCAGCCGGAGCACAGTTGGCATTCATCGCCGCCGAAAAGAGGGACGGAGTGTGGAAACCGGGAAAATTCCTGGAGAAGCATCCCATCGCCAGCGTCTTTCTGCTCGATGAGGATCGTACCGTGACCAAAGCCTACGGGCTCCATCATGTGCTCGCCACCGACGCACTCAACATCGCGCACCCGGCCACTCTCGTGATCTGTCGCGACAACGACAGCAGCGGCTCGGTCCGCTACATCTATCGCGGCGACAACCAACTCGACCGCGCGCCGCTGGATGAAGTTTTGAAAGCTTTGAAAGAGATTCGAAATTGAATTTTGGAGGTAATAGACAACATGAAAAAAGCTTTTTCACTGACGTCACTCATCCTGATCGCAAGTTTCGCCGGAGCGCAAACTGCCCTGCCCACCGGCACCGCCGTCAAGATGAAACTCGAAACCACGCTTGCAACCTTCAGTTCAAGAGCCGGAGATCCGTTCTCGGCAAGAGTTACTGCGCCAGTCGTTTTG
>Ga0210407_10001420_pt1 | contig 22504 bp, 19 predicted proteins | sample IncBWC27MmetaG_FD_150860 | JGI IMG/M metagenome (GOLD analysis project Ga0210407, IMG submission 150860) | Forest soil microbial communities from Barre Woods Harvard Forest LTER site, Petersham, Massachusetts, United States - Inc-BW-C-27-M | ecosystem: Environmental > Terrestrial > Soil >... | reverse complement strand
GAACGGTCACGCGCGCAAGAGAAATCGCCAAATGGGGCGCGGACCAAATCATCATCGGCAGTGCCGCCTTCCGAGACGGCAAAATTAACGCGCGCTTTCTCCAGAAGCTCACAAAAAAAATAAATCCTCGCCGCATTGTCATCGCTCTCGACACCGCGAAAGGCCGCATCACCATCCACGGTTGGCGCAGCAAACTTGCCCTTCGGCCCGAAAACGTAATCTCCCAACTTGAACAATTCTGCGGTGCGTTCCTCTGCACCGACGTGGACCGCGAAGGCACCATGACTGGCGCCAACCTCGATTGGTTCCGCAAACTTCGCGCCGCCTCCGCGCATCCCATCATCGCGGCTGGCGGCATCAAAACTCGCCGCGAAATCACTGCTCTCGAGAAAATCGGCATGGACGCCGCCGTTGGCATGGCCGTCTACAAAAATCGCCTGCGCTAAGCCTGCCTGTCCACGGATTTCCTCGCGGTGCGCACTTGCGCTACCATAGGCGCTCATGCGGCCCATAAGATTTCTGTTCCTCGGCGTATTCGTTGCGCTCTTTGCGAGTCTCACCAGCGCCCAAACTCCGGCACCCGCCGCGACGCCACTTCCCTTCGCGTTAAAGCCACTTGGCCACAACATTTACGCCGCCATTGACGACGCCAAAGGCGACGCCGGAGCCAACGCGGGATTCGTGATCGGCGACAACGGCGTGCTGGTCATCGATACTTTCGAAAACGAGGCCGCCGCTAAACTTCTCCTCGCCGAAATCCGCAAGCTCACCCCTCTCCCCATAAAATTCGTCGTCAACACGCACTATCATCTCGACCACGTCGCCGGCAACAAAGTGTTTCGTGACGCCGGCGCCGTCATCATCGCCCAGCAAAATGTTCCCGCATGGATTCACACGGAAAATCTCAAATTCTTCGGCGACAAAATCAAGCCCGAAGAAAAATTCATGGTCGAAAATCTCGCCGTCCCCGATCTCGTCTATAGCGAAAGCCTCGCCCTCTCGTTGGGAAACACCACAGCCTCCATAAACTTCTTCCCCGGCCACACGGGCGGCGATTCCGTCGTCACCATTCACGATCCAAACGGGATCGTCGTGTTTTGCGGCGACCTCTTCTGGCACCAAACCCTTCCCAACCTGATCGACGCTTCCACAGAGCCTTGGGCCCGCACGCTCTCAAGTCTGGCTGAGATAAAATCCGGTCCACATGGCCGCTTTGTCCCCGGCCACGGAGACCTCGGGACCGGCGAAGATGTACTTGCCTTTCGCGCCTATCTTTTGGATTTGCGCGCCATGGTCGCGGAAGCAATAAAGGAAGGAAAGACGGGCGACGATCTCGTAAACGCATTGTTGCCCAAATTAAAGGAAAAATACGGCTCGTGGAATTTCTTCCCGTATTTCGCTAAATCAAATCTCACGGACACCGCGGCCGAACTTCGCGGCGAAAAGAAAATCCCGCAAGCCCGGCGGCCGTTCCTATAGCGCGGCGTACACTGCAGGTCGAGACTACCGCATATACGCATCGGTGATGTACTGCTGGACCATGCGCTGCGTATTGAAAAACGAGCCATTGATGGCGATTGCGTGCTGCATCACTTCCAGGAATCTCTTCCGGTCCTCATAGAACATTGGCAGGATCAGGTTCTCCAATTTCGAATACAGCGACTCGGCTTCGGCCTGATTGTCCGTGGCCGCCGAAAGAGCCGACTTTCTCGATTCTCCAATAGCCCAGCCGGTCACGCCTTCGATGTGCCCTTCCACCCACCAGCCGTCCAAAATGCTCAGGCTCGGCACGCCGTTCAGCGCGGCCTTCATTCCGCTCGTTCCGGAAGCTTCCAGAGGAAACTGCGGGGTGTTCAGCCACAAATCGACTCCGGATGTAATCTTCCCGCCCAACTCTAGATTGTAATCGTCAAGAAAAACCACCGGCACGGCTTTACGCAGGGCCTTCTTCGCGTGGAATATCTTCTTGATGATCTCTTTCCCGCCCCCGTCGTTCGGATGCGCTTTCCCCGCGTAAATAATCTGGAAGCGTCCGGCGCTTTTCGCAATCTGTCGCAACCGGTCCAGATCCGACAAAATCAGATCCGCCCGCTTATATCCAGTCGCGCGCCGCGCAAACCCGATCGTGAAAATCTCCGGATCGAACTTCAGCCCGGTCTTCTTCCTCACTGCTTCCAGTAATTCATGTTTAGCGATCAGGTGCGCCGCCCAAACTTCTTCGGGCGGCAATCCCAGCGCGCTGCGCAAACTGTAATTGTCTTCCCTCCACGAGGGGATGTAGCGGTCAAACAAATGCTGAAACGCCACGGACGTCCACGTCCCCGCGTGCACGCCATTCGTAATCGCTTCGATCGGCACTCCGGGGAACATCTGCCGCGAAGTCTCCCCGTGCAGCTTGGCCACTCCATTTACATACTTGCTCAGGCCCAGCGCCAGGTACGTCATGTTCACGGAAGCCCCGCGGCGCGCCGCCTCCTGCAAATCCGGAAAATTCTGTTCCGCCCGCAGCACACGCTTCACCAGGTCCGCCGACTTCAAATCGTTCAAATCAAAAAAGTCCGTCTGCAACGGAAACACGCGCGTCAAAAACTCCATCGGGAAGCGGTCGTGCCCCGCCGGCACTGGGGTGTGCGTCGTGAACACGCACTTTTCCCGCACATTTTCAATGTCCTCTCCCCGGATGGACTTCCGCCCCGCCTTCTCCGCCTCTTCTCCCAGCAATTCCAGCGACAGCAGCGCCGCGTGCCCTTCGTTCATGTGATAGCGCGTGAGTTCCGCATACCCCAGCGCGCGCAGCATCCGCACCCCGCCGATTCCCAGCAGCACTTCCTGGCACAATCTGTAATATGGATCGCCGCCATACAGCCTACCCGTCAGATTCCGGTCCGCTTCGGTGTTCGAAGGAAGATCCGCATCTAGAAAGTAGATTGGCACCTCAAATCCGCGGACGCCCACAGCGTCGTAACGCCAGCACCGCAACTCGACTCGCCGGCTTTCCAGCGGCACGCTCACTCGCGCCATCTCTTCCTTCAAAAAGTCCTCGACACGCCACTCCACCGGTTCTTCCGTCTGTGCGCCGTCCTCGGACAAGCGCTGGGTGAAAAAACCCTTCCGGTAAAGCAGGGACACCGCCACCATCGGCAGCCGCAAATCCGCCGCCGCCCGGATGGTGTCGCCCGCCAACACTCCCAAACCGCCGCTGTAGCTCGGCATCGCATTCTCGAGCGCAATTTCCATCGAGAAATACGCCACCAGCCTCTTCATCGAGTTTTCGTTGGTTCCCATTACGCTCGCTTCTCCGCTTGGCGCGGAGCTACACTCGCCGTGCGAAAAAATGCACGTCTGTAAACTTCTTATTGTCGGGGAATCTCAGCGTGCAAGCAAGCAGAGAGCGATAGTTTGTTGTCTTTCCGTTTCCATGCGCCGTTCGCGCGCGCGCCCAATCATCCATCACGGCACTTTACATCGGCCCCTCGGCCAGCGCTTCCTCCTTCTTCTGCCCGGCCATCACGCGCTCGATCTCCGAAAGAATCGCTTGTGCGCTTACCGGCTTCACCACGTATCCATCCATCCCTGCCTCATAGCATCGCCGGCGGTCTTCTTCGAAAGCATTCGCCGTCATCGCAACGATCGGAATATGTCTACCGGAACTTTTCTCTCGCTCACGGATTCGTTGTGTAGCCTCCAGCCCGTCCATTACCGGCATCTGCATGTCCATGGCAATCAAGTCAAACTCTTTTTCGGCTGCCAGGCGCGTGGCTTCCTGGCCGTCTCCCGCCACCGTGACTCGATGCCCCATCTTTTCTAGCAGACGCGAAATCAGTCTTTGATTGATCGCGTTGTCTTCCGCCAGCAACACCCGCAATCCCGTCGGAATCGCTCCCCGCCTCTCGGTTTCCTCCGCCGGTCCGGTTTCTTTCGCCTCGCCCTGCGCTTCCAGTAGGGCCTCAAACAGCGTCGATCTGCGGAACGGTTTCAGAAGCGTTCGCGCAATTCCCAGCTGCTTGCAGCGCTCCCGTTCGTCCGCTTGCAGCGGCCGCGACAAAAGCAAAATCACCGGAACTGCAGGTCCGAGCGAGTCTCGTAACTTTTCTACAAGCGTCATGCCTCCGGGCTCCGCCATCTCCTTCTCCACTAGGGCTGCCGAGAACACTTCCCCCTTTCTGTTCGACTCTGCGATCCGCCCCAAGGCTTCCTCACCACTGACCGCTAAGACAGGCTGCATCTTCCAGCGCAAGAGCAGTCGCTGCGCCAATTCGAGGCTTACTGGATTGTCGTCTACGGCAAGCACTCGCCGGATCAAACCTGTTGCAGGCTCGCTATTCAAAGCGCCTGCTCTTCCCGCCGCCGCATTCTTCTGCACCCGTATCGTGAAATGAAACTGGCTTCCCTTTCCTTCTTCGCTCTCCACCCAGATCTTTCCGCCCATCATCTTCACCAGCCGCTGGGAAATGGACAGACCCAGCCCGGTCCCGCCGTAGCGCCGCGTGGTGGACATATCCGCTTGCGAAAAGGCATCGAATATTTTCTGCTGCTTGTGTTTCGGGATTCCAATTCCCGTATCGGAGACAGTGAAGCACAAAGCCAAACTGGCCTCCGTCTGCTCCCCCGCGTTCACCTCGATCTCCACCTGGCCTTCCTTGGTGAACTTCAAGGCGTTGCCCGCCAGATTGATGAGCACCTGCCGCAACCTCATTGGATCACCAAGCACCGTGGCCGGCAGATCTTCTCCGGCTTTCCATAAAAGCTCGATCTTTTTTTGCTGCGCGACCAGGACCAGAGGTTGTAGAGCTTCTTCGATGCAGTCCTCGACGGAAAAACTGCCGACCTCCAGTTCCAGTTTTCCTGCTTCAATCTTCGACAAATCCAGGATGTCGTTCAACAGGCGTAGGAGCGACTCGCCCGAACTCTTCACCATTTCCAGGTTGTCACGCTGCTCGTCACTGAGTTCTGTATCCAGCGTCAGTGCGGTCATTCCAAGAATCCCGTTCATGGGTGTGCGGATTTCGTGACTCATGTTCGCCAAAAAGTCGCTCTTCGCCCGGTTCGCCGCTTCCGCATCCTCTTTCGCTTGCCGCAGCGCGTCTTCCGCTTTCTTCCTGTCGGTGATGTCCACGAAAGCCACCACCGCACCACGCCGTACTCCCTTCTGAAGGATGGGTTGCAACCATAACTCCACCTCAAAACTCGTGCCATCGGCCTTCCACAGGAGAACATCAATGGACTGAAACCTCTCTCCCGCCTCGACAGCCCGGGAGATGGGGCACTCCTCCACTGGGAACGGTGTGCCGTCCCGCCGCGAATGGTGCGTCAGATTGTGTATATTCTTTCCGAGTACTTCCTCGCGCGACCCGTAACCAAGCAGACGCAGCATCGCGGGATTACAGAAAGTACACTCTCCTCTCATATTTATGCCGAAGATCGCCTCGCCTGCCGATTCCAGCAGCAGGCGAATGTGCTCCTTTTCTTCCGACACCAGCCTTTCACTCCTGTCCTTCTCGCTGATCACCGCTCCCAGCGTCAGCCCCGCCACCGATAGCACCAGCATCAGAAATTGAAATACCGTCAGCTCTTCCAGGCTGTGCGGTATGGCCCCCAGCGTTATCACGATCCCCAAATCCACCGCCAAGATGGACGCCGTTGCTCCCGGCAATCCCCGCCTCACGGCCATCCACGTGATCGGCAGGAACAGCAGGTAAAACATCTCGTTTCCTCGCGCAACGGTTCCGCTCAACACCACCCACAGCACCGCCAGGATGCTCAACGCAAATGCTGTGGATTCCAGTAACCGTCGTGTTCCTCTCCATGCATGCTGCGCGGCCGTAAATCTCTCCACCTGGTCTTCATTTTTCCGCTGGTCTTTGCCAAGGAATTTCCGCACTGGGGGCAAGACGTAAACCAGGCAGAACGGCGTCACGCTCGCCAGCGCTACGGCATCTCCGATCCACCAATTAAGCGTTGCCTTTAGGAATTCATGCCATGGGATTGCATGGTCCAGTACGAGAAGCACCGTCCCGGTTATCGCCACCACGCAAGCGGTCGGCAACACTACAAACAGCATCCACATCACGTCTCTCATGGTGCGCAAACGCCAGTCGATCTTCGCCACCCGCCGCAGTATCACCGCGGCACCCGCATACCCTGCGCTGATCACTGGCGCCGCAAGAAGAAAGCTGTAACTAAGCGTTTCCTGGTGGTAGTTGACCTTGGCCGCAATGAGAGACGCGAAAAAAATGAGCGGAGCGTAACCGAGTCCCATCCCCAGCAGCATGGCAAATGCGAGCCCCGACGGCGGATACCACGAGCTAATTCCGGACCACATCTGGAAGTTTACCGTTGTCCGGTCCAGCCACACGTAACTCAACGTAAACACGACCCCCACAACGGTGCGGCGAACTATCGGGCGGGACCAGAAGCGAACTGTTTTTCTGCTCGGAAGTCTTCTATTCTCGACGGGAGCGTTTACGCGGCTCATCGACAGCCTCGCGCAACAACGCCCCGCAGTGATTTCTCAGCCCTACCCCCTCCGGGCCTCTCAACTAGGAACACAGCGCATTTCGAGCGTTCCGAAATGGAAAATCCGTCACTTCTCCCCGGTTTCCATGCACACTGGCCGGGGGCTATTCGAACACACCAATCCCGTTCAACTTCTTTACTTTCAAGCGAGTTAAGCGTCTCGCTGCCGGCGGAATGGCACACCAAGAGCGTACCTCTACGCGGAGTACGTAGCGTTCAGCATGCCAAGTCCTTCAGTGTTATTCGAAATTTTTGTTAGTGATTTATAATCCCGCTTAGCTTGCGGTATTGGCGTGCGAGATCAGCAGAATCGCCAACAGGTAGAAAACAAACATCAAAACCAGATACGCGTAGGCTTTTCCGCCGGCGCCCTTGAATTCCTTCCACGCCAGCACTCCCCAAAGTGCCGCCACCATCGGCGCCGATTGTCCGATCGCATACGAAATCGCCACGCCCGTAAAATTTGCCGCCACAAGGTTGAACACCATCCCCGTTCCCCAAATGCATCCGCCGAGCAATCCGAGGACATGTCCGGAAGCGGGGCCGCGGAAGAGATCTGAAAAATTCACCGGCTCGCCGACCAGCGGCTTTTTCATGAAGTAGACATTCCAGATGGAACACGAAAGCAGCGCGCCCAGCGTCAGAAACACCGCGATACTGTAAGGCCCAAGCGTTTTTCCTTGCGTCATTGCATGAGCCACAAACGGCGCCCAAATGCCCATGAGCACGCCGGAAACAACGCACGTCACAATGCTTTTCTTGGAAACAGCGCGATTCACCGTCGGCAGTGCTCCGTAAGCACGCCCATCCAGCACCACCGCGATCACCGCGCACGCCACTCCAGCCGCAAGCAACACAGCGTTGCCCTTCGGCTGCAGGATGTAGCTCGAAACCACTCCCACAACCAGCGCGATCCCGATCGATACAGGAAAAGCAATAGCCAGGCCAGCCATATCGATGGCCGCCACCAGCAGTAAATTTGCCAGATTGAAAATCGCACCGCCGACCAGCGTCGAAACAATGTTGGAAGTATCCGCGCTGTGTACGTTGTTCAGAAAACTGGATGCATCGTGTCCGCTGCTGCCCATCGTAAACGCCAGCACCAGCGAAATGAGAAAAATTCCCACCGCGTAGTCCCAATAGAAAAGCTCGAAGCGGTAATTCTTCACTCCCTTGTAGGTGTTCGCCCACGAGCCCCAGCAGATCGCGCTGGTGATCATCATCAGCAACGCTAATTCAAAACTATGCGGCACAAACATAGGAGCACTTCTCCTTGGACCAATCTCGCTTGAATCTCTTCGTGAATCTGCGGTTAGAAGGAGGCCGCTTCCGCCGGCCGCTGCGACTTGATCAGCGCCACAACTTCATCACGCTTCCCCATCGAACGCGCTCCTACTTTCGTGCAGCAAATCGCCGCGCACGCATTGGCAAACGTGCCCACCTGGTGATACTCCCACCCTTGCAGCAATCCAAACGACAGCCCGCCCATGAACGCGTCGCCCGCGCCCGTGGAATCCACCACGTTCACTTTGAACGGTGGCACATGCACCATTTTCCCCGCGCTGGCAATTAGGCACCCGTCCGCTCCCATCGTTACCGCCACAATCTTCGGTCCGAGCGCCAGCAGTTTCACCGCCATTTTTTCATAGTCCGTTTCGCCCGTGATTTCGCGCGCCGCCGCTTTGCACGGCTTCAATACGTCCACCAGCTTCAATGACCCGATCAGATCCTTCACGCTTCCGAGCCTCGTCTGCTCAAAAAAACTCGGCGCCACGTCCAGATCGAAAATCACCCGCACGCCCGCCTCGCGCGCCACCAGCATTCCTTCCCGCACCGGCGGCAGCGCCAGTTGCGACGCTTCCGTATGAAAATGTTTGGCCTTCACAATGTGCGGCGCAAACCGGCTGCGCACCCGTTCCGGCGTAATTTTCCCGTTGATGTTCGGAAACATGTAGATGCACCGCTCGCCCTGCGCATCCACGGGTATCCACACAAACGACGACTGCTCGCCCTTCACAATCTCGATTCCCGAAATATCCAGCCCATCATCCACAAACGCTTTCGTAATCAGTTTCCCGCTGTCGTCATCGCCAATCAATCCCAGCCAGCCCGCCGAAACTCCCAGCCTCCCAACCTGCGTCAAATTATTTCCCGTCACTCCCCCGGCATGAATTTCCAGCCGGTCCGCGTTGATTTTTTCTTCCGGTCCCAGCAGCCGCGGCACGATCGCAAAATAGTCGACTCCACAGCTTCCGATTCCTACAACTTGCGTGTCTTGCGCCATGTCTCTCCCCGTAAATCTTGGCCCGCACCCAATTCATCTAATCCGTGCCGCCGCTGCTTATAGCCAGCGGTTCACATAGTGTCAAGGAAAAACGCGCACATCCTTAGCGCGGCAACTGGCTGCGGCAACGGCGCGTGTCAACATTTTTCACTTCGCCGCGCCGCTCGCGCCTCGCGCCATCGGTGTCGCTCGCGTGAGCAACTCCACGTATTCCTTATAGAATTTTTCTTTGTCGAGATCCTGCTGCACTTCGACAAGTTGTTCGCCCAGCCCCGGCTGCTGGCCCGGAGCCCACGCCAGCGTATCCCCATACCCCGCGTCGTGATCCACATTAACGTCCATGTACAGCTTGCGCCATTTTGTTATGAAAGTCGGATCGAGCCACGCCACCGCGGCAAGTTCATCCCACAGGTAGCCCGCTTGCGCATATTTCGCGACGTATTGCGCCCCGGGCGTCGAGCTCTTGCCCACCTCTTCGATCAGCGACTTCTCCATGTGCGTCTTCACCGAAATATCCACCGTGGTCATAACGATCCGCGGCCAGTGCGCGTGCAGCACCGCGTGCGACCCTTCCGGATCCATCCACAAATTGAATTCGCGTTTCGGCGACAGTGCAAACTCCGGATCATCCGTCTGCGGATTGATGCTCGCGCCCATGACGATCAATTCCTTGCTCAACTCTGCGAATTGCGGGTCCAGCGCGATCGCCAGCGCTAAATCCGTCATCGGTCCCGCGGCATAAATCGTAACTTCGTGCGGATACTGCCGCACCATCCGGACCATAAAATGCGCCGCGTCCTCGCTCGAAGCTTTTGTTCTGGGAACCCCTTCCGGCATCGGCGGAATTTCGTAAGGCCCGTGCACCGCGTGTCCCCCGCCAAAATTCCAAGCCCCCTTGTAAACGAGCTTCCCATAAATCGTTTCCCACTTGGCGATGTACTCCTTCGAGTTAACCAGCGGAAACACCGCTCCGGGGACCACCGGAATATCCGCACGCCCAATGATTTCCATCAAGCGCAGCGTATGCTGCACTTCTTCATCGCGCCAGGCATCGCCCGTCAGCACGGTGATTCCAAGTACATCGGTTTCAGGGGAATTGATCAGCGCCAGAATCGCCTGCATGTCCGTACCGCCCGGACCTGCGGCATCCTGATCGATAATCACCTTCCGCGAGCCTTGTGCCGAAGCCAGCGAAGCGAAACTCACAACGAACATCACAATCCACGCGGCGCGTCCAATCCAATTCATCCCGGGATGCCTTTCCTGAACAATGTTTGCGGCGCCAAAGTGTACCGCGAATCATCCCAGGAATCCCGCCCGCCATGCCTCCCATCCGCTTGCACCGCGCCTCAACAACTATTTCACCACTAAATTCGAATAGTACCCCTCCGTTTCCGACGTCGACCAAAGTCCAATCTGACCGTGCCCTTCTCCCAGTTTCAAATCATTCACCATCAGCGCCGGCTGCTCCGCGCCATTCACATACAACTGCGCATTCGTCCCCGCCACCACAATCTTCAACTTCGTCCAGGCCCCCGTCTCCAAATCCGCATACGACTCGTACATTCCAGGCGTTTCCTTCCGCAGCCGCTCCCACGGATACTCCGGATACGAAATGTATTGCGTTGAATGATTCCGCCGCAGTTGGTCGTCCGCTCGCCCGTTCGTCGGCCGGATATAAAAGCACTCAAATTTTTCCACGCGCGGCTGTATCCGAAACGCCACACCGATAAACCCCCGAGCAGTCACCGCCGCCCCTTCCGCCGGCTTTCCCGCCACATCGACCTCAATCGTCCCATCCCTAAAATCCGTTCCTGTCAACAACACCATCACTTCCTCATCCCGCGCCAAATGCCCCGCCAACGGCCTCAATCGCACCGCCCGCCGCCCCTGATACTCCGCCACGTCCGCCTTCGCATTCACGATCTCCAACCGGTCCAGCCTATCCAGTTTCCACTCCCCCACTCCCGCCCTCGCATCCTTCCGCCCCGCGCCGCTTACACACACAACCAGCCCGGCCACAACAACCTCCCACAAAAATCTTCCTCGCATTTTCTCCTCCTACTGGGGACACCTTCGAACTATCTCGACAGACGCGGAAATCCCGAATCCGTGAGCACCCGCTCTTCTCGTTTCGTGGTCTTTTCCTTTACTTCTTCGCCTCAAGCAATCTCTGCTTTATCTTTCCTTCATCGCCACGCAATAACTCTTCTCCGCCAATCCCTCGCCCGTCTTCTCCACCTGCAATCTCGCCGCCGCCAACACGCCATCCCGCGCGACACTCGCAATCATGCACAGCAAGCACTCCCTCACGGCGAATCACTCCACCCACACGGGCTTGCTATACTTCGGCCATGCGATTCCTGATCACTTTTCTTTTGCTCGCTAGTTCGGCCTTCGCCCAAACCGCCCTCCAGCAGCAAATCCGCGCTATCGCCGCCGATGCCCATGGCAAAGTCTCCGTCGCCTGCTCGCTGCCGGACTCATCGCTAAACTGCGATCTCGATCCGCACGCACATCCTCCCATGCAGTCCGTCTTCAAAGCCCCGCTGGCCCTTACAGCCCTTCATCTCGTGGAAGAGCGTAAATTTTCGCTCGACCAACCCATCAGGTTCCTCGCCAGCGACCGCTTCCTCCACCACACCTACAGTCCTCTGCAGGACAAATATCCCGAAGCCGAAGTCGACGTTCCCCTCCGCGAACTTCTCCGCCTGGCCGTCTCCCTCAGCGACAACACCGCCGCGGACATTGTTCTGCGCATCGTGGGTGGTCCCGCCGTCGTAGACAGCTACATAAAGTCCATCGGTGTGCTGGGATTTCATCTCGAGGATGGCGAGCACGGCCTCGCGCGCCACGTCTCCGCTCAATATCGCAACTGGTTCGAGCCCGCCGGTGCCGTCGACTTGCTTCGCCGCATCGACACCAACTCTCCGCTTTCCCGCGAGCACACCCAGCTTCTCTTAAAATGGATGGAAGACGCCCCTACAGGGCCCCACAGGATCAAAGGCCAATTGCCGGCCGGAACGATCGTCAGGCACAAAACAGGCACCTCCGGAACCGGCAACGGAATGACCTACGCCACCAACGACATCGGCCTCATCACTCTCCCCGATGGACGCCGCTTGGCAATCGCCATTTTCGTCACCGATTCCACCGCCGGCGAACCCACTCGCGACGCCGTCATCGCCCGCATCTCCAAAGCCGCCTACGACACCGCCATCCAACCCAAGAAGTAACATGATTTCGACCGAGAAGTCGCTCCACTCGAAACGGCACTTAAGGATCTCCAGCGCCAACAGATCCTCGGGAGCATCACCGTCTCCAATACCACGCAACCGCTCGAACTGTTCGCGATTCAGCGAGAACACCTGGGCATGGCACCTTTAAGGGTGCTATCATAGCTGCGCGAGGCCACCGTGTTCGATATCAAAAAAGACATTCAAGCAATGACGACCTTTCGCCGGAATCCAGCGAAGTTTATGAAGCATCTCAAGAAGTCGAAGCGGCCGCTGGTCCTTACCATCAATGGCAAGGCCGAAGCGGTGCTGCAAGACGCCGAAGCCTATCAGCGTCTCCTCGATATCGCCGCACAGGCCGACGCCCGTGAGGGCATCCACCAAGGCCTTGAGGACGTCAAGAGGGGTCGTATGCGTCCTGCGCGCGAAGCCCTCGAAGCGTTCCGCCGCAAACATGCCATACCTAGTTAGACTCAGCGGCCGCGCCTTCCGCGACTTGGAAACCATTTACGAATTCATCGAAGCCGATGTGTCCGAGACTGCGTTCAAGTGGTTCAACGATCTCTCTGAGGCCATTTACAGTCTGGAGCACGTTCCTGAACGCGGCGCCATCACCCCGGAAAGCAAGAAACTCCGTCATTTGCTGTTCGGCGAAACGCCAGACACCTACCGCGTCATCTACACCGTCGACAAACGCAAACAAGCTGTAAACATTCTCCATATCCGCCACGCCGCCCGGGCGCAGTTCTCAATTGATGGAGAAATGCTTTAGTCGGCGCTCACAGCGCGCGCGAGGAGTACATCCGCACATGGGAACCATCCCTCGTGGTAGGTAGACTCTTGCGCTAAAATGCCCTAAGACCAAGATATGGCCTGCACCTCCATCACGATTCCGCTAGACCCCCAAACGGCGCAAGCCTACGTATCCGTTACGCCAGGCCAAAAGCGGAAGATTCAGGCTCTGCTTAGTCTCTGGCTTCGGCAACTCGCTGCGCCCGAGTACCCATCGCTGCAGAAAGTACTTGATGAAGCGGGTGCCAAAGCAAAGGATCGGGGACTTACTCCAGAAATCCTGGATTCCCTCCTGAAAGGCGCATAGTTCCGTTGCGTCTTCGATACCAACGTCTTGGTAAGTGCCTCGTGCTTGACTCGATTCGAAACCTCGCCGCGCACTGGACATGGCCCTCTAAGAGGGAAGTGTCTTGCTATCTCCTGCCGCGCTCACCGAGCTGCATGAAGCGCTGCGCCGAATTTTAGGGCGAAAGCCGCGCCACCGGCCGACGGCCCCCTCTGCTCATCCTTACAGCCCCTCCCTATGGTATAAGTCTCCTTCGTTCCTCCTGGACCTATCTCTTCGAGGCGCTCCATTTCTCTCCCGGGGCGCCACACTCGAAGTATCTCCCCGAGGAGCCCATATCATCCCTGGTTCTCGAGAGCCTTGGAAGAAATGAGACCGAAGAATTCGCCATGCGCCCTCACGCAACGAATCTCTTCCCACTCTCTCGCTCGCGAATCAACCGCCGCGTCGCTACGGCCGCGGTCCGTGGACTCCTGCTCCTCTGCTTAGCCTGCGTACTATCCTGCGGTTGTGGCCCCTCGAAAAATTACGACACATATTTCATGCCTTCCGTACAATTCACGAAAATTCCTCCTTCCGCGCGTGGCGGCCGCGAAAGAGTCGGTACCGTTGCAGGCCACGTCAGCGGCGCGCGTCCCGGCCAGCGTGTCGTCATCTATGCAAAAAGTGGCCCATGGTGGGTCCAGCCTTGGCCCGATCAGGCCCTCCTCTCCATTCAGTCGGATTTGAGCTGGAGCACCGAGACGCACCTGGGCTACGAATACGCCGCGCTTCTGGTCGACTCGGACTATCACCCGCCCCCCACTATGGACCAGAATCCCACCGCAGGCGGCTCCGTTGTCGCCGTGACCATCGTCAAAGGCCTCGGCTCTCTGCCGGACCTTCCCACCCAACCCCTTCGATTCAGCGGATATGACTGGACCGTTTACAATGAGTCCGCCGTTCGCGGCGGTTTGAATAATCTCTATGATGCAGACCATGTCTCGACGGACAGCACTGGCGCGCTCCATCTCCGAATCAGCAAAAAGTCCGGCAAATGGGTCTGCGCCCATTTGGCACTCACCCGCAGCCTCGGCTACGGCACCTATATCTTCGTCGTTCGCGATACCTCGCATCTGGAGCCTGCCGCCGTTCTCAGCATGCACACCTACGACCTGTGGGGAGGCGAGCAACACTACCGCGAAATGGATTTTGAAATCGGCCGCTGGGGCGACGCGGGTAGCAAAAACAACGCTCAGTATGGCGTTCAGCCCTTCTATATTCCCGGAAACATGGCGCAGTTCAACGAGCCGGCTGGCACACTCACGCACACTTTGCACTGGGAATCGGGGCGTGCCAGTTTCAAGACCGTTCGCGGCTCTTCTTTGACACCCCGCTCAGCTCCCGTTTACCAATACACCTTCACCTCCGGTGTGCCCTCTCCGGGACAGGAACTTCTCGAATTCATGTTCTACCCGGTTGCCAGCGACCAAACCCCTCTCCAAAACGACTCCGAAGTCGTCGTCGAAAAATTCGTGTATCTCCCCTGACCGTCCCTATACTCCCGGGCTTCCTGCTAAATCCGCCGCCAACGAATATCTTCCATCCCCGGCCCCTATATCCGCGGCAATCGTCCCCGCCCTCCATTCCACCAACGACGCCAACCGTTCCATCTCGCTCGCCGCGTCCCCCGCGTCTGCGCCACCCATGCCAAGGTCAGCCCCGCCGCCACGCATCCCAAAATCACCCTCTTCCGATTCATCGCATCCCCGGCCGCTATCGCGCTGGTCTCCAGCGACTGCGGCGATCGGGACATATATGGTGTGCTCGCGAATATCGCGTCCCCGACTGGCTTCCAGTCAGCCGCAACTGAACTGCGCAGGCAGTATGAATTCCAATACTCACCCTTGGCCCGTCACTCGTGGTTTTGGATGAACCGGCGTATTTCGGCCGTTCCTTCCGAGGTCAGCAATTTGTTGTCCGCAGTTACTACTCCCAATTCCAGCGTGAACTCGCTTCTGACGCAACAATATAACCAGGCCGTTCAAGATTTCGAAGTCACCGGCGGTATCGAAGTCCGTCCGCTTCCCTCAACCATGTGGGCCAATCTCGGTAGCAATGCTCGGCTCACAGTAACTCTTGTCGCCGCTGCAGGCTTTCAGACGCCGCTGGCTGCACGAATGCCATCGCCTTTGTGCCCACCGACCGCACCCGTTTCTATGACGAGTACTATGCGGGCTTCCGTTTAAAAACCTACTACTTCAAAACCAAATACAACCAATCCGAAATGTCCGGCTTGTGCGACTCCAAACAACCCGGTCAATTGTGCCCCATCTTCCCCGGAACATTTGAGTTGGGGGTCGGACAAAACTCTGCGTACACCGGTGGTGAACTTCGCCATTGGCTGCTGCGCACCGAAGCGTTCTATCCACTCCCTTTCAACCCCGCCTTCCACGTGTTCTTCACCGCATGGATCCACCTCGATGGTCATAACCAAAACAGCGCTCCACTCCTTCTCGATAGTGCGGCTTCCTCGGTCACTGCCACTTCTCCCGGAGTGCAGGTCATCCATCTAACCGCTCTGGACCGCGATTACTATCGCATTGGCCTGGGTGTCGATCTGGTCCAAATCATCAAAAAATACGCCACGAAACCGGCGGCAGCCGCCCCGGCCCAGCCGGCACCTTCGAAATAGCGATCTTCAGTCCTTGCTCGAACTCGTCGTCGATCAACTTCGGAGAAGGTATGCCTTCTACTCTGTTGCTTCCCATATGTCTCGCCATGGGGGCCGATGCGGACGGCTCTTGCAGGGAGATCTATTGTTCCGTCGCAACCTGCTTGCCATGGCCTCATCCCCGTTCGAATGGATAGCATACTAGTACTCTATTGACAGAGTATATTTTCCGTGCTATCATGACGCGTGTTTGCCACTCGACAATCCGTCCCTGCAGCGTTCTCGTCTCTCTGCCCGTCCGCTCTCTCGCTGCAAAACCTCAACGCTTGGCACTTAATCCGAACCGATCGCGGCATCTCTGCGTTATCTTTGCCTCTGCAACCTTCCACTCTGAACTCTCGATTTCCTCTCTTCACCGACTTTCATTCGCTGCTAACTCCTTCATTTGCCACACATCCGAAAAACCAGCGCGTAACTCCTGTATTTGCCACACTTCCAAAATCATTAGACTTAAAGTCCTTTATTTGCCACACATACAAAAAACAGGGGGGTGTCTCCCCCCTTCCAGTACCCCGATCTACAATCCACACCGAAAATTCAGCCTGCGGTCTTTCTCGCCACTCGCCACTTCCCCAAGGTAAACTAGCCCACGCACTCACTAAGGACCCAAAATGACCACGGAAGCCAACGAACGCATGCAGCGCCCACTCGACTCCGTCGATCCCCAGATCGCCGACCTCCTCCGCGAAGAGGCCGCCCGTCAGGCCACCGGACTCGAACTCATTCCCTCGGAAAACCTCGTCTCCGAAGCCGTTCTCGAAGCTATGGGCTCCATCTTCACCAACAAGTACGCCGAGGGTTATCCCGGCAAGCGCTACTACGGCGGCTGCGAATACGCCGACCAGGTCGAGCAGCTCGCCATCGACCGCGCCAAGGAACTCTTCGGCGCCGAGCACGCCAACGTGCAAGCCCACTCCGGCACTTCCGCCAACGTCGCCGTCTACATGTCCTCACTCCAAAAAGACGACGTCGTCCTCGGCATGAATCTTTCCCACGGCGGCCACTTAACCCACGGCCACCCGCTTAATTTTTCTGGCCGCATGTACAAGTTCATCGCTTACGGCGTAAAAAAAGAAGACGAGCGCATCGATTACGACGAAATCGAAAAACTGGCCAACGAACACAAACCCAAAATGATCGTCGCCGGAGCCAGCGCCTATTCCCGCATCATCGATTTCGAGCGCATCGCCAAAGCCGCCAAAGCCGTTGGCGCGCTTTTCTTTGTCGATATGGCCCACATCGCCGGACTCGTCGCCGCCGGCGTCCACCCCAGCCCCGTTCCGCACGCCGATTTCGTTTCTACCACCACCCACAAGACGTTGCGCGGCCCTCGCGGCGGTCTCGTTCTCTGCAAAACGGCCTTCGCCAAAGAATTGGACAAGCTCACCTTCCCCGGCACGCAGGGCGGCCCGCTCATGCACACCATCGCCGCCAAAGCCGTCTGCCTGAAGGAAGCCATGGAGCCGAGTTTCAAGGAATATCAAAGACAAATCGTGAAAAACGCGCAGGCCCTCGCCGCGGGCATCACCAAACGTGGCTTCCGCATTGTCTCCGGCGGCACCGACAATCACGTTTTCCTGGTCGAGGTACATCCGCGCGGCATCACCGGAACCGACGCCGAAAAAGCCCTCGACCGCGCGGGCATCACCGTCAACAAAAATTCCATCCCCTTCGATCCCCTGCCGCCCATGAAAGGCGGTGGCATCCGCCTCGGTACACCCTCAATCACATCTCGCGGCCTGCGCGAACCCGAAATGGTTCAAATCGCCGGCTGGATCGCCGACGTCCTCGAAAATATCGGCAACGCCGAAGTCGAACAGCGCACGCGCAAACAAGTCGCCGAACTCGCCGCGCGCTTCCCCATCTACCTTTCGCGGCTCACCAGCACCCACGCCGAGCACGCCCGCGTATGAGGCAAGTCTCCGTTCCGTGTAGCGGCCGCTTTCTGAAGCGGGCGCCTTTTCCTGAATTTTGTGATGATTACGTTACGAATAAACTAGAAACGACATGACCGAACGCGACAAAGAGAAACCGAAGCTACCCAACATCATCGAAGCCACCATCGACTTCGAGAAATGGCTCGGCGCGCAGCTTCCCATCATCAAGCAGGATCTCGCCCTCAAGCACCAGCACATGGCCGAGGCCGCCTTCCCCTTTTTCCGCGCCACTTTCTATCGCTGGCTCCAGCTCTGGCCCATCGCCTGCCAGGAGCTCTCCAAAGCTCCTACGGTCCTCGCTGTCGGCGATCTGCACATCGAAAATTTCGGCACCTGGCGCGACTTGGAAGGCCGTCTCATCTGGGGCGTCAACGATCTCGACGAAGTTGCGCCGGCTTCCTACGCCATCGACCTGGTCCGCCTCACCGCCAGCGCTTACCTCGCAACGATGGAGGAACACCTCGCCCTCTCCCGCCGCGAAGCGTCCGAGGCCATTGAAGAAGGTTACCGCGATGGTCTAAATGCAGGTGGTAAGCCTTTTGTTCTCGCTGAAGATCATCAGTGGCTGCGCCTCATCGCGCTCAGCAAACTGCGCGACCCGGTCCACTTCTGGGACAAGCTCACGCACCTTCCGCCGTTCACGGCAAAACCTCCCGGCGAGGTGCGCCAGCTCTTTGAAGAATCGCTTCCGCCTGGAAGCAAATATCAACTTAGAAAACGCATCGCCGGACTCGGCAGCCTGGGACATCCGCGCATTCTGGCGCTCTCTTCTTCAAACACCGCGTTGATTGCCCGCGAAGCCAAAGCCATTCGTCCTTCCGCATCCGTCTGGCACAAAAAAAGCTCCTCCGGAGAGCTTTATGGGCCGAAGCTCATGGCTTCCTGTTTGCGCGTGCCCGATCCTTTCGTGCGTTTCCACAGCCGCTGGCTCGTGCGCCGCCTCGCTCCCGACTGCTCGCGCATCGAACTTGCTTCCCTTCCGAAAGATCGCGAAGAAGCCCGGCTGCTCTACGACATGGGTTGGGAAACCGCCAACATGCATTTTGGTTCGCCGAAAGCCATACCCCTCGTCAAGCGCGATCTGGCCTCCAGAAAAGGCCGCTGGCTGCACAAATCCGCCAAAACCATGTGCAAAGCGCTGCTGAAAGACTGGGAAGTCTGGAAACACGGCTGGCGCCGCGTCGCCAAAGTAAATAAGTAGGTCTTTTTATTTCTAGTAATAGTAGGAAAATCGCTCATTTTCCCGGCAAACTTGAAAAATTCGGACTGTCCTTCCCTCGCCTGACATTACTCCGGTCCGCCTGTCCCAAGACTGGCCCATGGTCCAGTAGATTCCTGAGAGTAACCCCCGTACCTTGAAAGAGAACTGGGATGGGAACTGTCCTCGCATGTTTGCTGCTCGCCGCTCCGATCATCGTACTGATGACCGGGGCACTCCTGTTTATGACCCCACGGCGGGTGCCGGCACGGGTCTCCTCCGTGCCACGCGAAACGTTTCCAGCTTCCCGGGATGTCCTCGAGAGGTGACACTGATGATGGATACCGAAGCCTTCCGCGAATTCAAGACCGGTCTTACGTTTCTCCGCGATAACTACGTAAACAAGGCGCTGCCGCATATGAAACGCGCGGTGGATCTGGACAAGAACAATCCTTATTACTTGTCTTACCTGGGCGTGGTGCTGGCGCGCTCCGAACAGAAGTGGGGCGAGGCAGAAAAACTGTGCGATTCCGCGGTTCGAATGAAGCGGAACCAGGCGCAGCTCTACTTGAATCTTGCCGAAGTCTACGCCACCGCCGGCCGCCGCGACGAAGCGGTGGAAGCGCTGCAATCGGGACTGAAATTCGCGCGCCGCGATGTGCGGCTGACGATCGCCATGAACAAACTGACGCACCGCAGGGCGCCGGTGCTGTCATTCCTAGCGCGGAAGCATCCACTGAACCGTCAGTTGGGTGTGCTGCGGCACCGCACGATGCGGATGTTCGGGCAGGAATAGCCAATCGGGTTCCCAAATAGAAAAATAAAAAAGCATTCCACCCCCCAAACGCAAGAGCGGGCGTCTCGATTCAGCGAGACGCCCGCTCTTGTTTTTGGTTCTCGATTTTTTTGCGGGCTTACTTGCGCGGCGACGGACTAAAACTATAATTCGGCTGAATGCCCATCTCCATCAGAATCTTGAAACCGATGCCGCTCAATCCGTTGGGCAGAGCGTCCTTTCGAACGACCTCTGCGAGATATTCGCGGCTGAGCGCGGCGGGATTGTTCGAATAGGGCATGGTGACGAAGAGACGCATGCCGATCTCGTAGCCCGCTTCGCTGCTCTGGAAATAGACGCCGCCGCGGGAAACGCTCGTGGAGCCGCGCAAGTCCTCGAAATGATCCTTCTCGGGATCCGAGGGGCGGATGCGCATGAGCTGCGTGATTTTGCACCGGCGGCTGCCGCGCCGCTCGGAGTAGGAGGGCTTGGACGAGCCTGTGCTCGTAAGATTCTTGCTCATCAAATCCTGCTGCTGGGTCGCCATGGCTGGAAAGGGCCTCTCTCGAAACTTCAACTCTACGAAAGAGTGTAAGCCGTGGACGACAAGCAAACCTATAGCGGAACTGTACCCCCGCAGAGGTAGGACGTTCCGAGAAAATGGTAGTACGGAAGTACTAAGAAAGGAAGCGGGGTGAGGACGAAAGGGGAGGGAAAAAAGGGTAAGAGGACAAAAAAGTGCCGAAGTGAAGTCAAAACGGGGTTGGGTACCGGATTGGGACTAAAGGAATTTAATACTGTGGCTGGAGAAACGCTAAGGTCTTTCGCACAAAGAGGATACGCAGATCGAGTCCGGATGGTGCGGTAGATTGCGGCGGCGCTTGAATTGCATTTGGTGGGGTGGCTGGGCCCGGCATCCCGAAGCAGAACGCCCAGGGAAATTCGCAGCGAGCGTACTGAGGAGGTGCCCCGCCATGCAGACAGGAGCGAGGAAGAGCGCGCAGGTGCCGTTAGGCGTCGGGAAAGAAGTGCGCGTGAATCCAGCGTGGATCGGTGGCGCGGAGAAGAGTACACGCGCGGGAATGTTTGGAACCGAGGTGGTGAAAGCCGGCAAGTCGCGGGTATATGTCGCGGCGGAAAATCGGCTGTTGCAGGAAGCGCTTTCGCGGATGCTAGGGAAAGTGGAAGACATTCAAGTGGCAGGGACGAGCGTGTCCACGCCGTTTGAGCCGCAGGCGCTGTTAGCGGAACCGGCAGATATCTTGCTGCTGTCGTCGAGCGGTAACCTGGGAGAGGATTTGTTGCTCATTCGAAAAGTGCGGACGAGTTCGCCGGATGTGCAGATTTTGCTGATTGGAATGAGCGGAGAAGAAGCGGAGTTTTTGCAATGCGTGCGCGGAGGGGTTCGCGGATATTTATTGCGGGATGCCTCGGCGGAGGACGTGTTGGATGCGGTGCGGGCAGTGCGGGCGGGAGAGGTGGTTTGCCCGGGGACATTGTGCGGGCTGCTGTTCCGCTATTTTGAGCGGGAGGCGACTTCGCTGCCGTCGGCGAGCGTGCATCAGAGATTGGGATTGACGCGGCGTGAGCAGCAGTTGATTCCGCTGATTGCCGAAGGGCGGACGAACAAAGAGATTGCGAATCATTTTTGCTTGTCGGAGCAGACGGTGAAGAATCACCTGTACCGGATGAAGCACAAGGTGGGCGCGGGGGACCGGCTGGGGATCGTGCAAGTGTGCAGGACGCAGGGGTTTATGGTGTAGGAAGAGCGGCAGAGGTTGGCGGGCCGGGGCCCCCAACTCTCTAGGCTTCCACTGGCACCGCTTCGGGAATGCGGCGGACGCGGATGTGCTTTTCGCGTTTGCGGGTTTGCGCGATGTCGTAGGAGGACTGCATGCGCATAAGGGTGTCCATCTTGACGCCGAAGGCTTTCTCAATGCGGAGGGCCATGTCTCCGGAAAGATCGGCTTTGCCGTTGAGCAAGCTGGACAACGCCGGCCTAGATACTTGAAGCGCGGCGGCAGCGGCCGTAACCGAGAGGCCGGCAGGCTGGATGATTTCCGTGCGAATAAAAGCTCCGGGATGTGGTGGACTCTTCATGGGCATGGCTACTGCTCCTTTGCTGCTAGTGCTAGTCCTCTAAGTTTACGTCGCAAATCTCTCGCTCCTTCATGTCGATGCGGAAAGTCAAGCGGCGGTTACGCGTGACGCTCAGGCTCCATGTGCCTTGGCGATCGCCGGTTAGAATGTGCGCTTTCCATGACGCCAGGGCGCGCAGTTCTTCGGGGCTTTGCAGGTCATCGAGGAACGCCAGCATCTTGCGGAGTTTATCCACGGTATCGGGCGGAACACCTTTGGCGCTGTCGTTCGCGTAGAGCCTCTGCAAGCCCTTGTGGGTGAAGTTGCGAATCTTCACCATCGTAGTGCAGCCTGTAACGTAACACTTGTCAATCATAGGCAGGGCCTGATTTGACCGGCAATGTGCCGATGCGGTTAGCCGCAGAGGAATGGACGAATAGGGAGACTTCGAATTATTTCTGCTTGTCGGAGCAGACGGTGGAGAATCACCTGTACCGGATGAAGCACAAGGTGGGCGCGGGGGACCGGCTGTGGATCGTACAAGTGTGCAGGACGTAGGGTTTTATGGTGTAGGGCCACTGGACGATGGGGTGAAGGGATTTCTAATCGTGAGTTGGCCTTCGATTGTCTGGCCATCCTGAAGATCTTCGGAATAGAGAGTTGCACAGCCGGCTTCCAAGGCTGCGGC
>Ga0210407_10001419_pt1 | contig 22511 bp, 21 predicted proteins | sample IncBWC27MmetaG_FD_150860 | JGI IMG/M metagenome (GOLD analysis project Ga0210407, IMG submission 150860) | Forest soil microbial communities from Barre Woods Harvard Forest LTER site, Petersham, Massachusetts, United States - Inc-BW-C-27-M | ecosystem: Environmental > Terrestrial > Soil >... | reverse complement strand
AAATAGTTGCATTGGCGCCGCAATACAGGACGATTGAGAGGATGTTCTCTCTAATCTAACCGGGCTCACTCACTGACACGGGGCGTCCCGCCCCGCCAACCCAAACTCCCTTAGCCGGGTCGAATTGTCGTGCAAGCCTCGCCGGATTCCCCACAATCACCGAGTATGGGGGGAAACTTCTGGTGACGAGAGAGTTCGCCGCAACTACGCTGTTCCGGCCGAGCACCAACTCGCCCTGGCTGCACACGATCGCCGCACCGTGGCCAATCCAGCATCCCTCTTCGATTCGAATCGTACCACCTGGGGTGGGACCCTGCGTTTGGATTGGCTGTCCAATGTCTTCATAGGCATGATTGTGATCCATGATGAGCGAGCAGGCCGAAACCATCACGTGACGCTCCAAATGGATACCGTTCTTGGCGGAGATCACGGCCTGGGCGTTAATGACGCAATGGTCTTCAATCCAAACCTTGATGTCGCTATTTGCGCCTGAAACATCAAATAGATTGAACCACGCATTATTTCTAATGATTACGGAATTGCCCAGTTTAATCGCTGGCGCTATTCGCCTGCTTAGCAAACTCGTGTAGTGAATAGACAAGTTTCCACCCAGGTAGGCGAAGGGATAGGTGGCGCTTACCCACAGGCTGTACAGCTTCTTCATGGCCCGGGGAAATAAGTCCAAAGGATCTTCAAAATAGAATCCGGTCCTGCGGGCAGAATATTTCATAGTTCGAGAATTCGTCTCGGAGAACCTAATATGGCATGTTCAAACAGCTTTGCGTGGGGCAGTCGCCCATCGGGATACAAGATCATAAACATAGCCGTTAGCACTGCGACTCTCCCGACATCCGACATTTCCACGGCAGCTATCTGCCCTGCGGCCCTTCACAGAATTCTAGGACGGCTTCACAGAGAAGTGCAGCAGGGATAGGGTGCAGATGTCTGGAGATGAAAGTGCCACCGTCTTTCCAGTTCCAAGTTCGGCACACTAAGAACCTCTTGCGGCGGAGCACTTCTTAATCATTTTAGTCTTTTCGAAAAACTGCATGAATCGATTCCCCGCCGCCCGCGAGAGGAGCGATAGCCAGTAGAGCCGGCAATAGCGTGCTCCGCATCACTTTTCGCGCCGCTTTCCAAGGAAGACTTACCTCCCCACAATAGGCAATCGGCGTTGGGTGAAGACCCACAGCCCGGAATAGATCATCCCGCACGTAACGTAGGCCGGTACCCACGGCGGGATTCCGCCGTGTCTCAAGCGAAACCTCCGTGAGCCCTGCTCCCTTGGCGAGAAACTTGAGAGATGCCGGGGAGTAGTGGAACAGGTGCCGCGGCAACTCCAGCCCATGCCAATAACTCCTGAACACACGCCCCTCGGCCGAGTCTATGTTGGGCACAAGGACGTAGAAAATCCCACCCGGTTTCAGCCATTCACTCACCCGGGCCATTACCCTGCGCGGCTCATAGAGATGCTCGAGCACGTCGAAGCAAGTAATCACATCGAACGAAGCCGGTGGGAAAGGGGCATCCAGGATTTTCCCCACAAACACCTTAGCGCCGGTGCTTGCTTCCGCCTTTTGGGCCGATTCTGCTGACATCTCAATGCCGTAAAGATCCCAGTCTTTGCCGCGGAGAGTCTGCAAGAACGCCCCTGAGCTACAACCCAGATCCAAGAGCGCCCCGGATTGCTTGTTTGGCGCCAGTGCAGCATTACGGTCTCGCCAGCGAACTGGCGAGCCTTCACCCGAAGCGGAGATCAACCTGTCGTACGCCTCCGTATAGTGGAGGTACATTTCGTCCGGCGCGGGTGGATTACTTAGCCAGACCACCGAACAGTTGGCACAGCGCACCAGTGTGTATATGATTTGGCGCCCGTGAAACCGGTCTGGTGCTTTCAGCCAGAACCGGGTTTCTAATTGCCCGCAGACAGGACAAGGCTCTGGCTGGAGATTGGACTGCCTGTGTTCACCTCCCGGGCCCTTATTCGCGCTCACTGTTGAGATTTGATCTGAGGAGGGGTTCAAGATTTAGCTCCCACGGTTATATGAGAACGGCTGGACTCTCCCGATGCTTCTGTGCGGTAGGCTTGGAGCGCTTCACCGTACGCCTCAAGGAGCCGTACTCCCGCGGCTGTCCAGGTAATTTCAGGAGCGGACTTGAGAGAAGCAGTGCGCAACCTCGCGAGCAGCTCGGGATTCTCATGGAGCATTGAGATGTGCCGCGCAAGTAAGGAAACATCGCCTACCGAATGAACAAGCGCATTTTCCATGTGTTTACAAACCGCCCCCGCCGCCTCGGACACGAGCAGTACGCATCCACTGGCTCTGGCGTCTGAGGTTACAAGTGCGCTTCCCTCTTCAATGGTCGGGAGTACGAGGATATCGCTCTTCCGCATCAGTTCCGGCACGTCGTTGCGGTGGCCTAGAACCTTTACGCTTGGGTGTGAAAGCATTGGCGTGAGCTTTTCCTGGTACGCTGGCAGGAACTCTCCAGCGATTAGAAACGTTCCATCCTTGCTCGCGGGCGATTTCAGCCACGCCTCGAGTGCATAATGGACGCCTTTACGCACGGCGCAAACGCCGACAAACAGCATAGTCAACCCGCGCTTCGGGTCTCGTGGTTCCAGACTAGCGAAGTATTTCGTCTCGTCATAACCGTATATGTGACGCAGCAGTTGCTGCTTCGCGAATCCCCTCTCGAGAAAAGTCTTTAGCACAAAATCAGAAGGGCAAAGGAGCTGCGTCGCCAGCCTGTATTCCTCTTCTTCCCTTTCCAGCTTTTTTTCATTGTAAGCGTGCTCATGCGAGGAGGGCAGCGCGACCCCTAGGCGCTCACATTCTTTTTTTACGATCTCCATGGCAAAGCGCGTGTGCGCATTTGGTCGTTCCAATACGGTCGGAATTCCCAACCGTGCCGCAGTCTTCAAAGTTTTGAGTGCGCCGGTGGGCCAAGTGTGAATAATATCAATCTGCCCCTTCAGTTTCTCAAGCCGCCTTGAAACGATCCAATCGTGCAAAGCTACTGCTCGTGTGGTTCCCAAAACTCGGTAAGGCACGCGCAAGTGCCCTCTGGCGAGAGTCGGGGATACACGCACCCCTGGCGGAACCGGCCGACCGAGAGAAGCGGGAAAAACGAGGAGGTCAGCTCCCGCAGCGGCGAGGCCCGTGACTTGCTGCCAGGCTGTGTAACAAATCCTGTCCGCACCCAGCCGAAGTGGAAAGCTGTACAGGACTCGAATACGCTCTTTTCTGTGACTCACCAGAGCTCCATTCCAACTTTACCAACGGTCCTGCAAAACGTTTGCTTCCGCGAAAAACGCGCATAGAACCCAGCCGTGGTTGGCTGGGGAGAACGAGAATTTGACCTGTTCGGATCTATCTAACTGGTTCGCTATCGGCCGACTCAGCAGATGCCGGCCGGCCGTAGGCGCCGACCCAGATTCCCTTCACTGGATCATATTGTTTGGCAATCCGCGCTGGGTTGCCGACAAGCACTGAATAGGGTGGGCAGCTTTTGGTGACCAATGCATTAGCCGCTACCACGCTGTTACGTCCCAAAACCAGTTCTCCTTGACTGCACACGATGGCCGCCCCATGTCCGATCCAGCAGCCCTGCTCAATTCGGATTCTGCCACCCGTTGAAAGACCTTGATCCCTAATAGGCTTTTTCACGTCCTCAAACTCGTGGTTATGGTCCATAACCAGAGCAGCCGGCCCCATAATGACATCGCGTTCGATGTGAATGGAGTTCTTCGCTGAAATCTGAGACCGCCGGTGAATCCCGCAACCATCCTCGATCACGATCATCGGCGCGCCTTTTTCTCCATTGGGACAATATGCACCGAAATGAACATCCTTTCCAATAAATACCGAGTTACCCAGCTCCACCCGGTGAGCGGCGTATCTCCGAAAATCCCAAGTGTAGTGGAACTCCACGTTCTGTCCGATTGCCGCAAAGGGATAAGTTGCATGCACCCATTTGCTGTAGAGCCAGCTTGGAATTCGCGCAAGAAGCCTTAGCGGATCTTCACGCCAAGCAACACTGCGAAAGAACCGATTCATTGTTCTCCTATTTTGTCTCCTCGACGGGATTCCGCGTTCGCATAGCTTTAGAAACATGATTTAGACGCGGGGTCACCGTGACCGTCGCTGTCGCCATCGTAGGTACAAACTTCATAGCCTCAAAAGTTGCCACGGAAATCATGGATAACAAGGCGAAAAATTCCATTTGCATCTGGGCCATGTAACTGCAGCCAAAAAACGCGACTACTGTTGCAAAAAGCGCGGCCCCCAAATACCACAAATACCATTCTTCCGCGCGATTGCCCTCCACCAACTTGCGTGCCTTCCCGATCGCACCAAAGCTTCGCGAAAGTATGGCTATAAAAAGGGCCATCACCACCAGGCCGCCAGTAAATGCACAAGCAACAAACTGGTTGGACAAATCCCACATGTCCCATCCCCAGGAATCGTAGACTTTTGTCCCCAGTAGCCACCAGTCTGTGAAGTGTCTGATACAGTTGTCAACGAGCTGGTAGCGGTGATATCCCGAAGAGGAACCCGTAAGATCGATGCGAGCGATCAACGCCCACACAGGTGCTTTCATTACCAAATGCAGGGCTGTCAGCACTATAACCAAGCCCCAGCGAAATTGACGCATTCGGTTTCGCAGCGGCCAGAAACAAAGTGCGACCAGGCCGCTGACGTAAGCCAACTGCGACGTGCTCGCATTGGATGTGACCGTCATCGCGGTGGCCCCGAGAATTCCAAGGCCAGCCGCAAGGCGGGACTTAGCACCAGCCCATAACCAAATGAATAGGGGAATCAACGTGCCCGCGAACACACCGGCGTCAATATACACGCCGAAGGCTCCCTGTGAGCGGACCTTACCGTCGCGGATCTGAGGTACAAGTCCGGTTCCACCGAGCAGACCGAAAATATTCCTTTGGGTAATCTGCTCATTAATCATGCAGATGCTCATCAGAACGCAGATTGCGGCGAAGACTTTAAGGACTCGCTTGATGTCCTCAGTGTCCTGAATCAAAAATCTGACGACCAGGTATCCGCCCAACTTGTCCAACAAATCTCCTAGACTTCGGATGAAAGCTTGGGACTCCATCCATTGTATCGAAAAGATAACAAAAGTCATCGAAGTCCAGAGCACGGTCACACGGTCGACCGGATTGAACCCGCCCGTAAACGTGCCGTCCGCTGACGGCCGTTGTGAGACAGCCCAGCGCAATAGGCCCGCCAGGATCAGGATACGGAGCACCGTGAAGTGAATGCCCGCAAGCACCACTACTTGCCCAAGCGGAATTGTAAACGTGCCGAAAAGTAGGGGAACAACAACGTACTTCCGCGGAAGGCATAGGATCAAAATGATAGCCAACACCATCGCCACCGCGAAAAACGGGTGAAGAATGGTATCCGCTGTTCCACCTCCAAATCGGATGCGGTCGGGTTCCATAAAGTTGGCGTTTAGCCCTGCGCGGCCTCTTGCGGTCTTGCGCGCGCACGCCACCCCTTCTTGATTCTCTGAAGAAAACCAGTACTCGACAATGCTTTCTTGACTACCTTGTCCATACCACCGATTAGAGTCCACGCGAAATTGAGGCTGATTCCCTTGAGCGTAGGGGCAAAGATGTAGCTGCAAGTCTCGCGCCATTCTTGATTAGACAGGACCTCTTTGTACTGCGCGTGTCCGGTAGCGAAGTCAACCGCAGTCACACCCTCCCGGTTGCCGTCGCAGAAGCCTTCGATGACTTTAAGGATCAGAAACATCCCCGGTGAATATTTGGCGAACTCCGAATCGAATGCCAGCCAATCGCTGCCGAAGGTGTTGCCATTAATATCCCCGACCCAGAAGGCGCAAGGGCGATCCGCAAGATAGAGGACATAAGCGCGAAGCCGTCCCTTGCTTGCCAACAGCCGCAAACTCTCGCGTGTCTCTGGTCCATCATTGAATCCAACCCCCAGGCCACGCTGATAGGATTTCTTGGCGACATACTCCAAATCCTGAACCATTGCGTCGAGTTCTGATCCATCCTTGAAGCAGCGGATTTTCGCCTTGTCGCCATAGGCTTTGAGAAGTTTCTTTTGTTTGCTTTTAGTTTGCCACCGCGCTCCTGACGAGAGGCCTTTATAAAAGCTTTCCACACTGGCCGGCAGCGTCGCAGCGAAATGGGGTTGGGTGATCTGAATATAATCTCGACTTAGCGGGGAAGGCTTTTTCAAAGAGAGGCGGCAAAGGTCGGAATCCTGCCGGATAAAATTCATGTAGGCAGCATCCGCTTCCCGGATCGAAAGGGATTCCAGGACGCTGTTCACAATCAAGTCACAGTTCTCTCGAGAAGGATTTCCACGCAGTGCCCCATAAACAAAGCATAGAATCTTCGCAGGCAAATCAAGTCGCAAATATCCCAACCGACAACGAATGCTGTCAATGTCCATGCGACCGACCAGAATCGCGTCCGGCGCGGCATCACGATAGACCACGACCACGTGCGGTCGGACGCTTCCTGGGTTTGATCGTAGAAAAGTCAAATAGGAATCAAGTTCGGAGTCCCGGTTGCCCGGCCAAGACTCCCAGATGGGCCGAATCGTTTCGAGATCAGCTATTTCTCGGAAAACTTTCACATGTAGTTCGCGGTCCATCTGCAAGAGCATGTCCTTTGGGTGATTTGGTCCCTTAAGACTTAGGAAGTGCCTGGATGTGTGCGTAGAGAATAGCAAGGGAACCCGTCCTCTCACAGTGACAGGGCGGATTTCCCAGTTTTGCGGAGTCACGGAACTATGAGCGGGTACTGCTCACCGTGGAGCTGGCGGCACTAGGTTCGATCGCCCTCAGAAACGCCACAATGGAAAGAATGTCAAAAGTGCGCGTCGGCGAGGTGTCAGTGTCCGGTACTTATACACCGAACGAAGAGCCCCCGGCGGTCTTGGGCTATTGTACGACAGCCGTGAGATTCGTCGGAGCGTTTGGAGCGGAAGCCTGTGTCGAGCTAAACTGATAGGCGCCAATATCCCATGCGCCCGAAGGCCGTGCTACCGCAACCCTAGTTGGGCAATTTACGGTGTGATCAGACACGCTATACGTGCAGGCATAACGTGTATCCGACTGGCAGGCAGTAACTGCATCACTGAGTCCTGCAGTGGCCAGCGCGGAGCAATAGGAGGCTACGTTTGTACCTTTATTGACCGTTGGATTGCTCGCTGCAGTTGGTGAGTAAACAAAACTCTGGGTGGATGAATATCCATTGGCCGCAGCAGTACTGTGGGTCATTGCCCGCTCAGTTACGAACGTTCCACCAGTGCACGGAGAACTATACGGCGACCCTCCATCGAGAATGTAATTGTTGTTGGTCGCGGTAAAAGGGTGTGAATTTGACGAATTACAAAACAACACGCCGTAGCCGTTGGCCGGTTGTTCAAAAGTGTTGTTAAAGATGTTAATTGTCCCCTGGGCCGAACTATTCTGCCCGATGTTGAAATAATTTCCGCCCGTCCTCACGTCATACATTACGTTTCCGAAATAATAATCGGTTGTACCAACATCTGGTTCCGGCCAAAAATTTACTTGTCCCACACCATTCGGAGAAATGTGCCGAATCACATTGTTGTAAACGGCATTCGTACCAGGAGCTTCTCCCACGCACTCATAGACATTCCCATGCGCATGCCCATCGCCCGGGTCGTACCAGTTGTCCACAAGATTATCGTGAAACAAGTGGCAAAGGCTGCCAATCATCTGCGCGGCATGTGTGAATACAGAGTAGGAAACATCGTACATGCCATCGTAGAAAGTTTGTGCGCCAGCTGGGTCGGAGTCAGAGCCATCCACAACGATGTATTGGTACTGGAGACCAATCTGCTGGCCGCCACCTTGTCCTCCCACGAATATACCGGCGTTGAAACATTGCGAGCCACAATTAAATTGAACGTGGGTCCAGCCATGAAAATAGAGATGTTCAAAAAGCGCGTGGTTGGCCGAGCCGTCCAAGACGTAGGCATCCTGAGCAAAAGGAGAGCCAGTGGAACTTTGGCAAAGACCGGCGAATTCAAAATTGTCAAAAGTGAAGTAAGACTTTCCACCAAAATTCACAAAAACGTTGCCCCCAGGAACCTGATAAGTGCAACTCGACAGTGTTGTGGATGTACTGGTGGGATTGTCTCCATTCAGAACGGGGCGCGACCATACAGATCCGCTATACCAAGTCTTATCCACGCCAATGTAGATGGGACTCCCGCTTGACCCGTTCCATTTCCAGTTCCATGCGCCGCCGACGTATGGAGACGCCGTACTATTTCCGAAGTGCCAGGTATCGCCGCCCCTGAAGATGAATTGGTCGCCGGGGGCAGGTGTATGCGCCGCGCAGTTTCCGGTACACGTCGGCATTCCAGGGGCATGAAGCCAAGGAGAGGTGTTGCTCGTGCCGCTATTCGCGTCTGAGCCGTTCGCGGCGATATAGAATGTTTGTCCCGATGTTCCCGCAGCCACCAGTGCTCTAGCTGTGGTGAAAAGGAGCAACGGCGAAAGAAGCATCATGACAGCCGACCGAACAAAAAGTCTCCCTTGAGCGCCCCAAATTCCCTTGTGAATTCGTTTGCTGAAGTCCGTGAACCGCTGAACTGAGAAACGCTCGTTGCGCTTACAATCTGGTCTGCGGATAGGTTGCCAGTGGATTTGCTCGTTTCTCGAACAAGCTATGGTGCATTCCAGTCTTCCGATCATAGTCCCCTCAATCGAGCCATTCCCCACGTATTGAGTTTCAGCGAGGGCACCATTTCAGTCTACTGGCCTCGGGGACAGATTTGGTACAAGTTCAGCCTCCGGTCGAGTTTGTGACCTATGAGCACATGGCGACTTTTAGCTTTCCAAGAACTCCAGCAAAAGCTTTTTTTTTGTGACTACCCATGCGATGCGTCGCCCCCCAAACGCAATCGCTGGGACAGGTGGTCGTATGATTATGAAATCTAAGGGCTTAGTGAGCCTGAGGTGAGATTCAAGATTCTCGACTTCATAGCACAAATGATGCAGGCCGCCCCCGCGTTCCAGAAAGCGTGACACAGGAGATTCTGGTCCGCCAGGTTCCACGAGTTCAAGCATGGGGTCCGTCGGATTTCGCCCTTGAAAAAAGGCGACTCGGACCTTCTGCACGGGGTCAAAGATTACGCTTCCATCCCAGCTAGCACAAAGGGAACGAGCAAACGACTCACCACTCTCCCGGATTGAGGAAACAACAAATCCGATGTGGTGAAGTTTGAGGTCGGCCTTTGCAGGACAGAAGTCTGAAGGTTCAATCCCCATTCGCCCTCGCCGATGTCACCGTGTTGGCCTTTCGTTCAGAGCCTTTGAAAATCTGCTCCCCGGTCTCAGTCTCTGCCCATATCACAATAGTGTGGCCGAAAACCCTGAACGCTCGAACACAACCTAGCGGGCAAAACGGGGTCATCTTATATGACGACAATGACGCTTGGTTCCATAATGCCACATCGCCAAAAGCCCGCGACACGCCTTCCGCCGCCAATCCGCGCAAGATGTGAGTTATCAAAAACCAGTGTATGGCTCGGCCACGAAATCTGGGAAAAACGAACCAATCGAAAAACTGCACATCATCCTGCCCCATGGGAAAGTAATACGGCGCGATCGTGCGTCCTTGAATAGTCCAGGAGTAACCGGCCAGCTGACCTTCCGACTTGATCAACCAAAGCGAGGCATGACTTTCAAATCTTTCCTTGATGTTCCGGTGAGCTTGCTCAGGATTCCAGAAATTGGTCAAGCCTTCTAAATCCTGTTGACCAAGTTCCTGGTGCCCCCTGACGCGTTCAATTTTCAATGGACTCGGAAGGCTCGCCGGAGAAGCTTTCAGTTTGGTGAGGTCGCAATAGAAGACCAGCATCCGGTTCGAATTAAGCGCTCGCCTTACGCCGACCCCCGCGCGGCGGATTGTCGGGCCGAGTCCGTGGAGTTTGTAGTATGCCGCGAGGCGCGAGATGAAATCGGAAATGGCCATTGGAGGGTATTTATACTTTGCTCTCAGCTCTGGCCTGGTGCGGAACATTTCCCGTCAACAGTTCCCGCAAGCATGCACTGCTCACCTGTTTTCGCACATCGCTTTCCTCACTTTGCCCGGGGTGCAACAAGCCCTTTGCAATGGCAAACGAGTAGCGAAGGAGGTGGTGAAACACCATAATGCTACGAATTCCCAATACACCCCAAAAACTATGATGTTTGGACCAGTAATAGAGGACTGACCGCTGCTGCGCAACTGCAAAGCGAACGGGATAGGCGGCCGTTATTTTGCCCCGGTCATGAATTGCCCGCGCCCCCGGAAAAAAGACCACCTCCCAACCCGCGTTCCAACAACGCCGGCACCAATCCACATCGTCGCCATACATAAACAAATTCTCGTCCAACAGACCGACCACATCGAAGGTCTCGCGTCGAATCATGGAGAAACAGCCGACCAACACGTCTACAGCCAATGTCCGATCGTGGGGGAAAAACCACATGTGTTCCCCGGCGAAGATGCGGCTTTTGGTAAATGTCGTGGCTAGGGCTGTCGCCGAACAAAAGTTATTCCAAAGCGTCGGGAATCGCCTGCAGGTGCTTTGTTGTGTCATGTCTGGGTTGAAAACGCGCGGTCCGACATTGCCAGCTTTGGGATTTTGATCGAGAAAATCCGCCAAAGCGTCCAGACACCCGGGAAATACGATCACGTCCGGATTCACCAGCGCAATGTAGCGGCCCTTTGCCTGGCGAATAGCCACGTTGTTGCCCTTGGAGAAACCAAGGTTTTCGGGGCTCTTGATCAGCTTTACCCAGGGGAACTTACTTTCGATCATTTCAACGGAGTCGTCGGTCGACGCGTTGTCGGCAACCAGCACTTCCATGCTGCGACGTGGCGGCGCGTTTGCCAGGCTATCCAGGCACAGTTCCAGATAGTGTTTCGCGTTCCAGCCGACGATGACAACCGAGATCTCAACAGTTGATGAAGTAGAAGTCATGGGCTCAACTTAATTCCTTGCCGAAAGATGCTTGACTGCGCGGACAATATTCAGGGCGCCCTCTGAGCCTCGGATGGCCCGTTGGATGCTGAAGCCCGCCCTAACCACAACGGAAGAAACAACACTATCGCAGGCCACCAGGGGACTCATCTGGCAAATGTCCGCGCCAGCAAATCCTTTCTTGAAGGTGTAGACCCCAGGGTTCCCTTCTGGATCGATACCTCCAAGGTCGTACCATCGAACGCCATTTGACTTGAGCCATTGAATCACGGTCCACTGCAGGAGATAGGCTCCCTTTGAATTCAATCCTTCGTCGCTGGTTGCCCCGAGCAGGTATATCGCGGAATCGCCCATGGCGGCGACAACAATTCCGGCCACAGGAGTCCCCTTATTTTCACAAATCAGGATCTGCATGCGATGCGGTCTGTCTAACCCTTTTTGGATGCTCCCGAATTCCTTGACGTTCACCGTTGTTTCAAAGGTCTTCCGTCTCCGCATTTGATAATAGAGCTTGCAAAAGATTTCGTATTCCTCGCTTCCATTACCCGCCAACACCGTCAGGCTATTCTTCTCCGCACCCGAGAGCTTATTCCGCCATTTCGGGTCGAGGTTTCTCCGTAGTTCTTCAACCTTCGGAGCCAGATCAAGAACAAAAGTTCGGTAAGTGTTTTCGAATGTAAGGGGTTCCGGGCTGAACTCTGAGAATGCGAGTTGAATCACCGCGGCACGTGGGGAGCCAATGAACGCGTTAGGGATGATCCTCAGGAACAGCCTTCTTTTATTGGCGAATTCCGCAATCAAAGCATGCGCCATGCGCCGAGAAACCTCGGGGTCCATGGCCTTCCCGCGCCGCTCAAACATCGGCCCCCATCTCAGATAGGCTATGCCGAATCTGAGTGGGGTGGGGCGAATGATCCTGAGTTGCGCCATTCCCAGGACTTCGCCATCCTTCTTCAGGACCAGATGACTTAGATTTTTTGCTCCCCAGCGTACGCTGCCGTACGCAAACGTCTGATAAATATTCGCATCGTCAAATAGATCGAGCATCTGCGACCATTCAGCGGGCGTCGCGCGATCCACTTCGACTTGCCAGCCGGAGCTTTCCATGAACCTTTGCTCTTTCTCGCAATTTGCGAGTTCCGCAGGCAGCAACTGCACGGTTACAGACTCTTCAGGCATTCGTCACCGTTGGAAGAACCTGCGCCGCCCTGCGAATGAACCGCGTTCTGGGAGAATATGTTTGAGGAACTTCATATTGCCACAATCCACATTCCGCCGAAGACTCGTCCAGCTCAGTAAAACCGAGACCGGCATAATGCCCGGCGACCATGCTGTTCTTCTTCGAAGGGAGGAAGACGCCCTTGATCCGGCTGATTCCGCGAGCTCGGCATTGCTCCACCAGCGCATCGAACATGGCAAATTCCATTTCCCGATTCAATACTCGGCAACTCATCAGCCAGACGTCCACTTCGACTGTCTCGCCAGAAACGCGCCCGATCAAAACAGACACGAGCCCATTGTCCCCAAATTTGTCGGTCAGCCGGCCGTAGAGGGTGATGCACGCGGAGTCTCGGGAAATGGCTTCGATCTCGGCACTCGTGTAGCGCCGGGTCGTCAGATTGAATTGGTTTGTCTTGTTAATCAGTTGCGTGATCCGCTCAAGATAGACGGGAGAGAACGGGGCGATTTCCGCGGTCATTTCCAGAGAGGCAAGGAACTCACCATAGTCGCGAAAGCCAGATTGGTGAGCACTGCGTTGGGCGTTCGAATTGTAGAACGCTGCACGGTTTAGATCGTCCTGAACTATCTTGTGCGGTTCGAAATACTTTTCACGTTCCAGGATTTCCATGAACCGGGAAACGTCCGATCCGACTTCCGGCACCGCCACTTCGGGCAACTGGTCGGCTACAAGAGCTCTCTCGGCAGGGTTATCGTCAATGAAAACCATGCTGTCGAGACCAATGTTGAGCTCCGCTGCGATCTCGCGAATGTTTTCGGGTTTTGTTTTCCAGTTTGCCTTGAAAGCAGTGAAATCCTCCAGCTTTAGTATGCTGTCGGGATGCGAAAAGCCTTCCTGGGCGTTTTCGCGGTCATTTTTCGAACAGACAGAGAGAATCACACCGCGGCGTTGCAGGTCTTTCACATACCGTTGGAAGTCCAGAAAAGCCTCGCCTACCGGGTGGTCTCGCCCGAGAATCAAGCTTTGTACACCATCGTCTCCGACAACGCCGCCCCAAAGCGTGTTGTCCAAGTCAAGTACTAGGCATTTCTTGGATTTCCCATAAACGGATTTGACGATGGCGGCAACATTTTGGGCCAGGGCCACAGTGGCCTTCGGGCTGACGGCCATGTGGAAATTGTACCAGTAGGTGGGGCTGTGCCACGTATCCAAGCCTACTTGGGCGGATAGGTAGAGAATGTCATTGATCAGGAAACGCGAGTGGCTGCGGGCGTAGCTCGCGAACATGGCATTCAATTTTTGCAAGAAGTTGACTCGGCCTGACGATTCCGACGCTTCGAGGTTTCCGAGCGGCCTGTGGCTTGGCAGATCAAAGTTGTTCTGGATCACAAGCGAGCCGAGCTCGGTGTGAATCTTCTCCCAAAGTGACGCAAATCGGTTCGCTTCCCGCTCGGCGTGCTGCTCTACTTCCCCCTCGGCCGTCATCAATTCCGGGAACTGCGACACGTTGTGCCAGGTGGTGTGAATGAAAACGATCTCAGGCTTGAAACTCCACAAATCCTGGTTTGCAAACAGCACCTCTTCGGCGTAACGATTGTAGCCAGATTCGTAAAACGTCGGTTGCAAGCCTTGGGCCAAAAGAAACAGTTCCAGCATGCTCTTAACTTCGGTCGTCGTGGAACCGCCGAGAATTGCGATGCGAGTTGGGACTAAATTCGATTGCTTTAGCAGTTCTTTTTTCAAGGAATGTCGCTTTCGGAGAATGTCAGCAGCAACGATGGGAAATCGAAGCTCTTTCGGAATCCCCCCTTGCAATTCCTTGGTCTCAGTTGTCAACGCGCTCCTCCATTACAGCAATACGACTGCCAGCTACTTTTTTCAACAACTAGGAGATCTCGATTCAATCGTTTTGAGCCCGTTCCGCATCAAGACGAACTACCGTCCACCTTCGCTAGCCGTAACAAATCTACTACCGTGGAGCAGCCCACGACTTGATCGGGAGAAATCTCTGCGCAATTATTTGATTCCGCCAGCACCAACAGGCCGATAAGCGCTGTGGAATCCCAGTTCTTCAGGTCTTCCAGTCTCTCATTGCCGCGAAGCGTCCCGGCGGGGAGGCCAAGAATCTCGTCGATACCTAAGAGAAATTGTTCACGCGTTATTGATTTTTGATCCTTCTCCACGTAGTTAACTCCTGTTGGCTGCTTCGTTTTGGTTTGCCGTTCCAGCTACTGTCATTAGAGCTGATTGAGGGCGGAAAAGCTGGTTACGTACCCCGCGAAGGCGGGGCAGAATCTCGAGATCGAGAAAAAAGGAGGCTTCCCCTTGGACGTTCGGATTTACCCTATCCAAGCGAAAATGATCAGCGCCACGCAAATTGGCGACGCTCTCGCTTAGAAAAACTGCCTCGTGCCCCGAACGTTTAAGCTGGGAGGCTAACTCGGCCGTGAGATCTCTTGACGAACCATAGGGGAGGCTGAAGGACCGTACCTTCTTTCCTGAAAGCTCTTCCAACTCACTCTTATTTCTGTCGATCTCATGATCGAACTCATCCCCCGACAATCGCCGGCAATGCACGTGGCTATAGGTATGGTTTCCGATCTCGAAATCATAGGTTGCCAGAGAACGTAATTGCTCGGTGGTCAAATAGAGAGCCAACTCCTCCGCTAGATGGCTTTCGCTGACCCCCGACAAGCGGTGGAGCGATTCGAGGAACGCTTCCCTTTCCACCAGGGTGATGGAGGGGAAAAAGTTCGAGAAAACTTCAGATAGGGATCGCAAGTCGGAGAATTCAGCCAGTCCGAGGGTGCGCGCGGCGGCGTTGACCGTCTCCATTCCTTTCACGTTGGCCACATAACAGATAAGGTTGTCCGGGGCCAACCGACGGTTATTCAAGAATGCTGCATTCACGAAATAGACGGCCGGGATGCCGTACTTTTTGCAGAGTGGGGCAGCCACTTTCCAAACCGATGCATAGGCGTCATCAAAGGTCACCAGGACCGCGCGCTGCGGAAGATGCCGTCCATCCTTGTCTTCCAAAACATCTTCCAGACGAACTGGCTTGTAGTACTTGATAAGAAATCTGAGCGCTACTTCAAGCTGCTCAGGGGTCGCACGCACATTGATTCCGGCCGTAAACGGGGAATCTTCGGACGCAATGTGGTGAAAAACCACGCAGCGCAAAGAATACGAAGGCCCCAACAGTCGCGCTATACCAAAGCATCCCGGCATGCGCCAGAGAACCTCCCCGGCCAATTGGACCGTTGCGGATTTGAATCTGCTAGAGAGCAACTTTCTCGTTCTCCAAGAATGTCCGCTGCCAAAGTTCCAGACTGAGGAGGGAAAATACCTCCTTCGAATAATTTGCACCGTTGGAGTTGGCCCGGAGCAAACTTTCCACACCGTCCTTGCTAAAGTAGCCACGATCGATCGTCTTGCGGTCCGTCAGTACGCCCCAGATGACGTCCTTGAGGTCGTTCCGAAGCCACGATTCATACGGCACGGGAAATCCAGCCTTCTTGCGGTCGCGAATTTCAGCGGGAATCTTCCGTGACAATGCTTTCTTGAGAAGGTACTTCGTCTTGAACCCGTTCAACTTGAAACTGGACGGCAGTGAAGCGGCAAACTCCAGAACCTTGTGATCAAGCAGCGGCACTCGGAGTTCGACAGAATTAGCCATGGTCATTTTGTCTGCCTTGATCAACAACTCGTCAGGCAGCCATGTCTTTGTGTCGATATAAAGCATCGCATCGAGCCGATTGCGATTGCGTACTTTGGCTTGCAGGCGACGTACCGGTTCGAGCGAGCGCTCCCGGTCAATCCTGGAAGCAAAACCAGTGGCATATGTCTCGCCCAACCGATTCCCGGTGAAGTGGTATGGATTCGAAGTGCGGCTATAGTAGTAGTCTGGGAAACAATCCTTCATCAGCGGAGCATACTTGGCCAGACGCGGCATGTGGAAGAGAGAGTCGGCGAACGTCATTCCCCGCGAGAAGGCGCGATTCAGCATCGGGCCACCCTGCTTAAAACGCTCCATCCAAACCAGGTTGCGATAGTTGCTGTACCCTGCAAACGCTTCGTCCCCACCCTCTCCCGACAAAAGCACCTTGACGTGATTTCTAGCGAGTTTCGAAACGTAATACAGCGCAATCGCGGGCGGTTCACAAACCGGCTCTTCCATGTGCCACACATATTGCGGGAGGAATGCCGCAAAATCCGCGGCCGAAATGGTCATGTCGTAGTGTTGGGTGCCGTATTTCTCCGCGGCCAGTTTTGCATAAGGCCGTTCGTCAGCCACTTGCCCGCCGGAAAAACCGACCGTAAATGTGCTGATCTTCTTGTCTGTCGCATTTACAGCCATGCTGAGAACCGCGGTTGAATCCACGCCGCCGCTGAGCAAAACGCCCACCGGGACATCCGCGATCATGTGAAGTTCGACCGTTTTGGCCAGCAGCGTCTGCAGTTCGTTTTCCGCGTCTTCCAAACTGAGCTTGCGAGTCGGTTCGGTGAGATCCAGATCCCAATACTGGCGCACTTCGGGCTTCCCATCCTTGACCAGAAGATAGTGCCCGGGAGCGAGCTTCTGAATTCCCCGCAACAATGTTTCTTCGCCAGGCATGTACAAGAAAGTCAAAAACCTGTCGATGAACTCCGGAGCGATCTCTCGCTTGATCGAGGGGTCCGCAAGGATGGCTTTGATTTCTGAACCGAAAACGAGGGAACTATTCGTCAGGCAGTAGTAGAGCGGCTTGATTCCAACGCGGTCTCTCGCCAGAAACAGGCTCTTCGTGTTTCCGTCCCAAATCGCAAGTCCAAACATGCCACGAAGCTTCTCCACACACTTCGGGCCGAATTCCTCATAAAGGTGGACGATGACTTCGGTGTCCGTCCGCGTCGTGAACACATGCCCTTTGCTCAGCAGCAGTTCCCGCAATTCCTGATAGTTGTAAATTTCCCCGTTGAAGACGATCCAGACCGTGCCGTCTTCGTTGGAAATGGGCTGGTGGCCGGTGTGGAGGTCAATGATCGAAAGCCGGCGGAAGCCCAGGCCAACCGGCCCGGAGATGTAAAAGCCCTCATCGTCCGGCCCTCGGTGCGCGATCGTATCGGCCATGGCCTTCACGAGCGCGGGCGACACCACCGCCTCACTATCCAGCATCAGTTTTCCGCAGATTCCACACATGGGTTCAATCGAAAGCTTTCCATCTGGAGTTTATCTCCAGATCGATTCCATCCCGCAAAGGCGCCGAAGTTGCTGACCGCGTACATACGCGAGATACGAACGCTCCTCCAGCCGCGGCGGCCGAGTAAAATGCGCCTTCAAAAATCCATACATGATTGCAGCCGAGCCGATCAGGTAGGGGCGCTGAGGGATTCGGTACAAGCAACTGGCAGCGACGTATAGCGGGTGATAGCCGGAAACGTAACTGGCAACACCATGCTTCACCCGGTCGCGCAGTAAGCCTTCTTCGGTACCCGTGAAGCGGTGATGGAGCAGTTGCAGCTCAGGAAACGAATACGTCTTCCAGCCCAGCATATTCGCCTTCACTTCATCGATGGTGTCCCACCCGGCCGCAGGCCACAATCCTCCGATTGCTTCCCAGCAAGATTTTCTGTAAATCTTTGTCGCGCCGCGGACGTGAAATCTGGGGTTTGCTTCGAGCTTCAATTGCCCCGAAATGTTGTGATGAATCTCTCCGCCGCCGATTCCGAGCTTGGGCTCGCGGTTGAAGTGCTCAAAACATTTTTCGAAATAATCCGGAGCAAACGTCAAGTCGCCATCGAGTTTTACGATAAATTCCCAATCCTTGTTTTGGAGAGAGTTGTATCCCTCATAGAACGCCTCCACGACACCGCCTCCGGATTTCCGGAAGCCTCGGTTCAACCGGTGTATGACGTGAATCCAATCATGCTGCGCCGCATACTGGTCCAGCAAAGCGCCTGTTCGGTCGGTCGACCCGTCGTCAACGATGACCCATTCGACGGGCAAAATCGTCTGACGAGTGACGCAATCGAGTGTGGCCTCGATGAACTTCTCTTCGTCCCTCACCGGTGTAATGATTGCGTATCGCGTCATCCTGACTGACCGTCACCTATCGTGAAGAGTAGCTTGGACACCGCTTGAAATCCCGTGACATCGTTTCTCTGGTCCGCCCAAATCGCTTCAGCGTACCGGCTTCGTTTCAAGCTCACGGCAGATCACTTCAAGAATTCGTTGCGCGCTTTTGCCGTCCCATGCCTCGGGAATGGTGCCCTTCGCCCTCGATTCGAGCTGTTCCCGCGCCGCCCGACGAATGCCTTCCTGGCTCGTTCCAGCAAGGACATTCGTGCCGACTTTCACGGTGATGGGCCGCTCGGTATTCTCGCGAACGGTGACACAGGGAACTCCCAGGCACGTCGTCTCTTCCTGGATCCCCCCGGAGTCAGTGATCACAATTGTCGCGTGTGCCATCAGGCAAAGGAAATCGAGATAGCCAAGCGGATCGGTCATGCGAATCGATCCAGCCGGCTCAACTGAGTTTGCTTGCGCTTTTTCCGTACCCTCATTCCTGGCGCTGAAAAAACGATCGAACCCGAATTCAGCAATTCTTTTCTGCGTTCTTGGATGCGCCGGGAAAATAACAGGGCAGCTTCCGGACAACTCTTCCAATCCTTTCAGGATATTCAGGAAAGTCTCCGGCTGATCCACATTCGATGGCCGGTGAAGCGTGAGTAAGGCGTATCGGCTTGTCCCGTTCGTCGTTCCGTTTTTCCCGTTGCTGTTCCGGAGACCTAGCCGCTCGAGAATGTTCGAGGCGTTCGCCTGCTCCCTGAATGCCAGAAGCGAATCGATCATCGTATTGCCGACGAAGTGGACCTTCCCGTCAGGGATGCCTTCCTGGCGCAAATGTTTCAGCCCGGTTTCCTCAGTGACGAATAACAGGTCGGCGATGTGATCCGTGAGGATTCGATTGATCTCCTCGGGCATGTCGCGATCGAAGGAGCGAAGCCCCGCTTCCACGTGAGCGATCAGCGGCCGGGTTCCTTTGGCGTCGAACGAGATCTTGGCAGCTACCAGAGCGCAGGCCAGAGTCGAGTTCACATCGCCGACAACAATCAGAAGGTCAGGCTTTTCCCGCAGCAGTACTTCCTCGAAACGTTTCATGATCTCGGCGGTCTGGGATGCGTGAGAACCGGATCCGACACCCATGTGCACATCCGGTTTCGAAATGTTCAGGTCTGCGAAAAACCGGTCCGACATGGCTTCGTCATAGTGCTGCCCGGTGTGCACCAGGACGTTATCCAGGATCAGGCGCGATTTCCCAATGCTTCCTGGATTCGCTTGCGCAGTCTGGCGCTCATTATGCTTTTGAATCGCAGCGAGGATCGGCGCCGCTTTCATGAAATTCGGCCGCGCACCTACGATGGTAAGGATCTTGGCTGTTCTGGTTGATTCCATATTTTCCAACTATGCGACTCGGGGAAAGGCGATCTCAGTCTTAATGCTATATGGGCGGTACGCGAAGGTCGAGATGATCGAGGAGCGAAGTTTCTTGATTCGCCGACAACGGAACCTCCTAAGTTTTCGGCCTAAAGCGGTTACGTTTGGAGTTAAATCCGGTTACGAGTGGGCTGCTTGAGGAGGAGGTGTTACGACTCGATCCCCAAGGTATGTGCGCAGTCCATCCTGCCAGGGCCTGAACACATTTAATCCATGGCTCTTCAGTGCCGCATTTTCCAGCACCGAGTATGTCGGCCGCGGCACCTTGGCCGGAAATTCGTCAGCTCCGGCAATTTTCAGCCGTACCGAAGTGCCGGTGAGTGCGAAGATTTCCCGGGCATATTCGTACCAAGAACAGCTGCCCTCCGCAGTGGCATGGTAAAGACCGTAGCAATCCGAATGGCCTAGCCGAACCAGTTGCTGGGCAAGTTCCGCGGTGGAAGTCGGCGAAACTACCTCACTGTCCACGACCTTCACTTCGCCCCTCTCCCGGGCTAATTTCAGCATGAGCTCGATGAAGTTCAGGCCGCCCTTTGCGCGGCACGGACTTTCCCCGTAAAGACCGGAAGTGCGAACCACGAAGTGTTTTGGCGTCGTTGCGCGGACAAAGTGCTCGCCTGCCAGCTTGGTTATGCCGTAGACGTTAAGCGGCCGGGGATTGTCCTCTTCGAGATATGGGCTGCCCTTGGCGCCGTCGAACACGTAATCCGTGCTCACATGCATCAGCGCTGCACCCAGGTCCCGAGCAGCGATGGCCAGATTTCTCGACCCGATACCGTTTACGGCAAACGCTTTCTCGGGTTCCCGTTCGCAATTCTCGACGTGATGCATCGCAGCCGTGTTCACGACCACATCGGGCTGAATGCCTTCCAGCGCTCGAGTAACAGATTGCAGTTCGGCAATGTCGATCTCGGCGTGCGTCAATCCGGACACCGAATCGCCGGCTCCGGCAAAAGCGGCAACCACGTCGCTCCCAAGCTGCCCATTCGCACCTATTACGGCAATTTTCATGACTAGAGCACCTTGGCCATGGCGTGGATCTCGATGCCGCTTTCGATCGCCTTGAAAGTGCCCATGTTGGAATAGATCGGGTTGTCCCAGTCCTGGAATTTGTCCATGTTGTCCATCAGGTTCTTTACGATGGATTTCAGGTCGCCCGCAGGGTGAAAGCTCAAAACGTTTTTCGCTTTCTCGATGCTCACCTTGTAGTTCCGGAAATCCTGAATGTGTTTGATATTCAAATGGATTGAATTCCCCAAGCGCTCCTCGATCGCGCTTTTTACTAGGTCACCGACTTCGCCAACGGTGTAATTTCCGGACGCGACGTTGAACACACCGGAGATCTTGTGATTCGCTTCAATGGCGCGAATATAGGCTGTTACAGCGTCCTGGACGCTCAGGATAGGTCTCCAGATCGAAGGGTTGTTGACAGTGATGATCCGCTCCTTCATGGCGTTCTTGAACATCGTATTGATGATTAGATCGAGGCGCATGCGCGGGCTGTAGCCGGAAATCGTTCCTTTTCGCAGGGAGATGACGGAGAAATTGTCGTCAGCAAGCTGCAGCGCAGCCTGTTCACCCTGCAGCTTGGAGATGCCATACGGGTAGGTGGAGCTTACCGGCCGCGTCTCGTCATACAGCTCGTTTTCTGTATAACCGTAGACGGAACAGGAACTGGCGTAGACGTACCTCTTCACCTTGGCCCTCTTCGCCGTGTAGGCGAGGTAGGACGGTGCGGCAGCGTTGAACACGAAGTTCTTGCTCGGCGAATACTCCGCCATCGGGTCGTTGGAGAGTCCCGCGAGGAAAATGACCTGGTCGTAAGGCTCCAGGTCTTCCTCGGATAGCTGGAAGATGTCCTTGTTCAGCACTCCAACTTGTTTGGGCAAGTGGTTGCCAAACCAGAATAGGTCGACGACGTCGACTTTGTAGCCTCGATCAAGCAATTTGGGTATCAGGGCGGAGCCTACATACCCTGCGCCGCCAGCGATGAGGAGTTTCACGGTTCCTCCTTGGATCCGTAGAATTTTCTTTTAGTAACTGAAATTCGATGCTTCCGGGCGCGACAACCACTGCTCCAGACTTTGCGCGTTCCGGTCTTTATCAGAGAGCACTATATCGGTTATGGGCCACTTGATGCCGATTTTCGGGTCATCCCAGCGAATTCCGGATTCGCCCTTGTTGCTGTAGATTCCCGTGCATTTGTACTGAATTTCCGCGACGTCGGAAAGAACGCAAAAACCTCTTGCAAAACCCGCCGGAGCCCACACCTGGCGCCTGTTTTCCACCGATGCTTCCACGCCAATCCATTGGCCAAGAGTCGGCGATCCCTTGCGGATGTCGACCGCCACCAGAAATGCGCTGCCCATCGTGACGCGCATCAGCTTGCCCATGGGAGGATCCCACTGGAAATGCAAACCGCGAAGGACGCCTTTTGTGGAGCGCGAATGGTTATCCTGGACAAAATGTGTTGGCAATCCGAGTGCCTTGAACTGGTCCTCACGGAAAGTTTCCATAAAGAAACCGCGACTATCCTGGAAAACTTCGGGCAAAAGGACGACAACGTCCCGCAAATGCCTGCTCTCAATCTTAATCTCCATCGCTGTTCCAAGCCCCTTTCTTATCTGCGAGATTTAATCTTTAAGTAAAGGCGATTGCGTCGTCGGCCAACTCGCGTTCAACTTTCGGAACCATCGAATGGCGCAAACGCATAGAGTAGCCATCCTGATTCGTACGGCCGCTCTTCAAAAGCCACTTCCAGCGGGCCCACCGAAGAGCCGTCCTTCGGGGAACGCACCAGACTCCCGGCGGTACTCCAATATTTTGTCCACTTATTCCTCGGACG
>Ga0210407_10001418_pt1 | contig 22521 bp, 17 predicted proteins | sample IncBWC27MmetaG_FD_150860 | JGI IMG/M metagenome (GOLD analysis project Ga0210407, IMG submission 150860) | Forest soil microbial communities from Barre Woods Harvard Forest LTER site, Petersham, Massachusetts, United States - Inc-BW-C-27-M | ecosystem: Environmental > Terrestrial > Soil >... | reverse complement strand
AGGGGGCGTAGTGATGCGCAATCGAGTCCTACTCAGCCTGTCCGTACTCTCAGCAATCCTACCCACAGGCCTGACTGTCGCGCCATATGCTACGGCGGGCGACCGATACAAGCTGCTGCACTCGTTTGGAAATGGCAACGACGGAGCGGGCGTTTTCGCAGGCTTGGCCCGCGATGCAAAAGGCAACCTGTATGGCGCTACGACCGGAGGCGGGGCGTATGGCCACGGCACAGTTTTCGAGCTGACGCCACAGCCGTGGGGAATGTGGAGGGAGGCCCTGCTGCACAGTTTCTGCCCGGCTCCCCACTGCACCAATGGATCATCGCCCTGGGACACCCCAGTCCTTGACCGAAATGGCCGCCTGTACGACGATACCAATGGCGGCGGAATCTTTCAGATCACTCCAGGTCCCCACGGCTGGAGCTTCAAGGTGATTTATCCGTACTTTCAGGCCGAAGGCGCGATGCCCCCATCCTTGCCAGAGGGAGGCGATTTGTTGCTTGACGCCGCCGGCGACCTTTATGGCTCGTTCAACGCCGGCGTGAACCACCACGGTGCGGTGACCAAGCTGTCGCAGGGCCCGCGTGGGTGGAAGGAAAAGGACCTCTACGAATTCTGCCGCGTCGGATACACATGCCGCGACGGCGAGGAACCGTACTACCGGCTGACCTGGGATGCCCTTGGGAATCTATACGGCGTGACGGTCCTGGGCGGCGTTGACAAGTGGGGCGTTGCCTTCGAGTTGGAGCACACCGCCAGCGGATGGAAGGAGCACGTGCTCTACGACTTCCCGAGTAACGCGCCTGGGTCAAGCCTGACCTTTGACAACGTGGGGAACCTGTATGGCACTACATTCCAGGAAGGGCCTTGCGATGGCACCGTCTACCAACTGTCGCCTCAGGGAAAGAGCCGTTGGAAGCGGACCATTCTCTACCATTTTTGTAATCCGGAGCAGAGTGGCGGCGCTCCCGACGAGCCGGTGACCTTCGATCCCCGGACGGGCGCTCTGTACGGCACAGCCAGCGCTGGGGGCGATCCGGTGTGCCAATGCGGAGTGATCTTTAAGCTAACCCCGAATGCGAACGGCAAATGGCAGTACCGCGTGCTGTACAGGTTTCACGGCCCGGACGGTGCCGGTCCCAATGGATTAACGATTGACTCAAAGGGTAATTTGTACGGCACGACAGTGGCGGGCGGCAAATACGGCTACGGGACAGCTTTCCAATTCGTCCCATAGTCTCGCGCGAGCCCGGCTGTCGCTGTCCATTGCGCAAGGTGGTGTTCCATGCGATGGGATCGCATTCGTCTGCCCTCAATTACCTCGACCGTATTCCTCGCGGTCACCCTGGCATTCGGCAATCTCGCCTGGGCAGGGGGCACATACAAAGTGCTGCACGGCTTCACCGGGGGTAGCGACGGAGGTGGGGTCTTTGCCGGCGTCGTTGCCGACTCCGGCGGGAATCTCTATGGGGTAACGACCGGCGGCGGCGCATTCGGTTCAGGGACGGCGTTCAAGCTGGGTCGCTCGTCTAGTGGCCACTGGTCTAAGACCATACTCCACAGTTTCTGCTCCCCGCCACACTGTGCCGACGGAGGACTTCCTTCGACTACGCCGATTCTCGACACCCAAGGCAATGTCTACGGCACAAGCAACATCGCCACGTTCCAGTTGGTCACCGACTTGGCGTCGGCAATCGGCTGGAGTTTCCAGGTGATCTACGACACGGGCTCCGAGGGTCTGCTCATGGATCGGGCAGGAAATCTCTACGGCGAATGGGGTCCGGGGAAGTACGAAGGCCTCGACGTTTTCGAGTTGGAGCATGGCGCTGACGGCTGGACCGAGAAGGTACTCTACAATTTTTGTCCCCACCGCCCCCAGTGCCGCGACGGACTACTCCCGCAATATGGACTTACCTGGGACGCGGCGGGTAACCTTTACGGGGTGACCACGGAGGGCGGCGTCAACAAGGGCGGCGTGGCTTTCCAGTTGGAGCACACAGCTGAGGGTTGGAAGGAACACGTTCTCCACAGCTTTCCGGCCTCCCGGGGCGATGGCTATCCTCCAAGCTCCGGGCTGACACTGGATGACTCGGGTAACCTCTACGGCACTACCGAACAGGGCGGCGGCAGTGCATCGGGCACCGTGTTTCGCTTGTCGCGGCAGCCGGGCGGAGGCTGGAAAGATACGATTCTGTACTTTTTCCCCAACGGCAGCCGCGACGGGGAAGGTCCGGCAGCCGGGCTGGTGTTCGACAAAGCTGGAAATCTGTATGGCACAACCAGCGGCGGCGGAGACAGCAAGTGCTCCTGCGGCGTGGTCTTTAAGATGACGCCGCAGCCCAGTGGCAAATGGAAATACACAGTCCTGCACCGGTTCACCGGCGCGGACGGATGGGTACCGCAAGCCAGCCTGATCCTGGACGACAAGGGCAATGTGTACGGCACCACGACCGAAGGCGGCCCTGGCGGCTACGGCGTCGTGTTCGAGATTACACCGTAAGCGCTGTGTAAGATTTCGGTCCGATCAATCCACAGTATCCAGAACGCTGGGTCGACGAAGCCGTTCCCTGCTATTTTGGCGAGTCCGCAGCCGGAGGCTTCGCGCTGGCGGACAGCTTTTCGATTTCGGCGAGGCTCTTCTTGGCTTGGTCAACCTCGGCGGGCTGGGAGGCAAAGCGAAGATAGAGTTGCATGTGTTCGGAGGCTGCCGGGTAATCTTGTTTGCGGATGAGAATCAAGCCGAGAATGTATTGCAGCCGGGGAATCTGATGAGTTTCATCCACCCGAACTCCCTGGAGCGCGTTCCTTTCCGCTGGATCCAGATTACCTAATGTGTAGTTCGCTGCCGCGTTGTAGTAATAGGCCTCGGGAAAACTGATCGGGTCCAGGGCGAAGAGCTTGTCGGTTACATCAACCACGCTGTGCCAATCGTGCGACAACATGCCTAGTTCAGCCAAGCCGTCGTAGGGGTTCACGTACTTGGGATCGGCCGCCAGGGACTGCTCGAAGGAGTGCCGGGCCGAGGGCTCGTCGTGATCGCGCAACTGGAGCCGTCCCAGTTCATTCCAGGCGGCCGCATATCTGGGATAAATCTGGACTGCTTTCTCGAACGACTTCTTCGCGTCGTCCCACTTGCCTTTTTTCGCCTGCTCACGTCCTTTTTCCAACGCTTTCTTGGCGGGTGCAGGGGCGAGCGCGTTGGTCACACTGATGCTGGTGCCTTCGACGTGCTCCATGCGGTGCAGCGGAACTCTGCCGACGTCGATGCTATTGAGCGTAACTCCGCGGTTAGCAAGTTCTATGGTTTGGGAAGTGAAGCCCGCGAGTACGGCTTGCAGTTGACAATCCCGGGGATCGCGCTGCGGCTGAGCGATCCCGGCGGTGCCAAAGGTGGAATTGCTGGCGTCGCTGACGCCGGCAGCCGTGCCCGCATTCGTATCTCCGAATCGAAAGCTGAAACCGCCACGGGAGTCGCTGTAGGTCTCGGTGCGTCTCTGACCACGGCAGATGGTTTGAATGGTCGCTGGTTCGATCAGTTCGGCGCCATCGTCCAAAACTACCTTGCCAGCAACAAGGATGGCAGATTGAGTGCCGCCGTTCATTTCGCCCGATGGAAAAGGGGTCGGCCCAGTTGAGCCAAAAGAAGGGGTGCCTCGTCCCGCATGACCTTGAGCCAAACTGCACGCGCTAAACGCGAAGACGAGAACGATACAGCGAAGAAGTGAGGTCCTCATGGCACATCCCCAAGACACCTGTCAGGGGAGTATATGCTTTTTGGGCATACATGCAGACACTTAAATCGCGTTATTGTCAAGATTTTACAAACGTTATTCCGAGGCAGTCCGATGGCGAGACTCAAGCTCAACTCTTATCCGGCTTCGGTCTCACTTCGGTATGAAATCCAAACCGGAACCCGCACGGTGGGACGCCTGCGCGTGCGCTTGGAAACTAAAGTTTCGGGGTGAGGAGACGATATTTCTGGTAGATGCAGCGCTGATCGACGCGAACGTCAGGCAGCGGAGACGGCGATAGAACGAGCACCCCGGAGGGCCGCATGAAATTACTAATCGCTGAAGATGAACCTCTTTTCCGCAAACTTCTGGTGCAGCTGCTGTCCCCTGAATTCGAGTTGACCGTGACCGAAGATGGCATCTCAGCTTTGGCGCACCTCCAGGAAGAGGACGGCCCGCTGCTGGCGATTCTCGACTGGGTGATGCCGGGAATGACGGGGATCGACGTGTGCCGCGAATTGCGCGCCCAGCGCCGGACTGCCGGCATTTACGTGATTCTGCTCACCGTACGAAACAGCACGGCCGACATCGTCGCCGGACTTCGTGCAGGTACGGATGACTACGTTACCAAACCGGTGCAGACGGAGGAACTCCGCGCCCGCGTACAACTTGGTTGCCGGATCATCGAACTTCGGTCCGCGCTCAAAACCGAGATGGGAGCGCTGGCGGTCGCCCTCGCGCGCGAAAGGCTGCTGTTAAGCCGGCTGGCAATGATTCCCGAGCGCCCTTCCAGGCGGGAATCGAAGAAGGCGTTGCTCTCCCACGCCTGAGGCTTCCGCAGTTTCACGAGCAGGAACACAGGTCCGTCCGCAGTGCACGAACGTACAGGCCCTTGCGATTACATTGACTTGTAATCGATAATTTGCAAAACTTACTTCGTTGCAAACATCTTAGGGGCACATTTGCTCTTCGTCCCCCGTTTTCGGTTAAACTGATTGGGCTCAGAATGGAATTGCTGCTCAACCTTCTTTGGCTGACTCTAGCCCTGCCCGCCATCTGGATGTGGCGCTACGAGTCGGTTCGCGCGCAGAACGGCGGCCGTTTCGCTCGGGTCCGTCCCTTCGTGTTGTTTGGTTGCATTCTGATGCTGCTGTTCCCCGTGGTTTCAGCCACCGACGACCTGCATGCTTTGCCGCAGGAGATGGAGGAATCCACCCCGTCGAAGCGCATGGTCAAGCAAGCCGTCGGTGACAAATCAATGGCTCGGCTGGCCAAGGCTGGTCCATTGCCGGCGTTGGTTTCTCCGGTAGTGTTTGGGCCGAGCGAAGAAATTTGCGGACAGGTCGTCGTCGTGTCCGCCTCCCTGCCGCAACCCGTGCACTTCCATCGGCGGTCCTCTCGCGGCCCTCCGTTTTCCTTCCTCGGCTAAGGTCGAGTCGCTGTCCAATTTGCGGCGACGTTTCCTAACTTAAATTAAGCCCTTCGACGATGCGCTGCTTTGCCTCAGCGTGCCTGCAACACTCTTAGTGGGGCTTGGAATGATTACGGAGTACTAGATGTACAAGACACGTTGGCGTGATTTAGCAATTTTTCTTCTGCTCGGATGCGGCTTGAAAGCCGGCGCGCAGCAGGCTTTGACCTGGGAGCAGGTCCGCGACCGCTTCGAGGCGAGCAATCCTACGCTGCTGGCAGACAAATTGAATATCGACGAATCCAAGGCGGAGGAGATTACGGCTTTCCTGCGGCCCAATCCGACCTTCAGTCTGACGGCGGATGGAACCCAGATCGCTCCGGAAAAAGGTGTCTGGCGGCCATTCGCCGGTACTTTTGAATCGCCCGGCATCAGCTTCCTTCAGGAGCGGCAGCACAAGCGGCATCTGCGCCGGGAGAGCGCGCAAAAAGCGACTCTGATCGCCGAGTCGACTCACGCCGACCTGGAAAGAACCATGCTCTTCAATTTGCGCGGCGCATTTGTATCCGCGCTGCAGGCCAAGGCGGTGCTCCAACTCGCCAAAGACAACCTTGCCTACTACGACCAGGTGCTCGACATCAGCAGGACTCGCTTCAGTGCCGGTGACATCGCGCAAATCGATCTCGACCGGTTGGAATTGCAGCGCGTGCAGTACGAGTCGGATTTGCAAGCTGCCGAAGAGAGTCTCGAAAACGCAAAGATCCAGTTGCTCACGCTGCTCAATGATCGAACTCCGATTGAACAAGTCGACGTGACCGGACCGTACGATTTCAATGACCAACTCGTGCCTCGCGACGAGTTCCGCAAGATTGCCCTCGACACGCGGCCCGATCTAAAAGCGGCGGTTCAGGCGGTGGACAAAGCCCAGACCGATCACAAACTCGCGGTTGCCAACGGTTCCACCGACCCCACGTGGAGCGTTTGGTACACCCACAACTCATCCAACAATAATCCGTTTGGCATAAATACACTGGGCGTCAGCGTCAACATCCCATTGCGCATCTTCGACCGCAACCAGGGAGAGAAGCTGCGCACCCAGCTCGATATCAAGCGCAACGAGAGGTTGCGCGACGCCGCCGAAGCACAAGTGTTAAGCGACGTGGATTCCGACTACGCGACTGTCGAAAGCAATCTGAACCTGCTGCGGCCTTACAAGGCCAAGTACCTGCAAATGTCTGTCCGGGTGCGGGACACGATTACCTTTTCCTACCAGCATGGCGGAGCCTCACTGCTGGATTTCCTGAACGCACAGGCAGAGTACCGCAGCGTGCAACTGAATTACTCGAACTTGGTTGGTTCCTACTTGATTGCCGCAGCCCAATTGAATATGGCGGTGGGGCGGGAGGTTATCCAATGAAAACCAGATTTGCCACCCTGATCTTTGTGGCAGCTCTTTATTTGCCTTTGAGTTTTCTTCTCCTCGGCTGCAATGAAACTAAAGCAGACCCGAAGGCGGAGGCGCCGGCTCCAGCCACGGTCGAGCCCGACCTGGATTCCAACAACTTCAAGGTGGACCATCCGGAACAATTTCCCCTGGCGACCGCAGTGGAATACAAAGCAGCGCCCGGGTTGAATGTCACGGGAGTGGTGCAGCCCGACATCGCCCGCGCCGTGCCGGTGATCTCGCTGGCCTCCGGTCGCGTAGTTGAAATTAAGGCGAGGCTGGGCGATCAAGTAAAGAAAGGCCAGCTGTTGCTAAGGGTTCAGAGCAACGATGTCTCCGGCGCTTATCAGACGTATTTGAAGGCAGTGAACGACGAGCGCCTGGGCCGTCAGCAACTCGAACGCGCTCAGATTCTTTTCGACAAAGGCGCAATCGCCAAGAGCGCGATCGAGCAAGCCGAGGACACCGAAGGAGATGCCAAAGCAGACCTCAATGCGGCGACCGAGCAGTTGCATCTTCTCGGCATAGACAAGGACCATCCATCGGGGATCGTCGATATCGTCGCGCCCACGTCGGGCGTCATCACTGACCAGCAGGTGACCACCGCAGCGGGCGTCCAGGGTTTGTCTGGCCCCAATCCGTTTACCATTTCTGACCTCTCCTATGTCTGGATCGTCTGTGACGTCTACGAAAACGATCTCGACGCGGTGCGAGTCGATCAGTCCGCGGATATCCGCTTGAATGCTTACCCAGACCAGGTCTTCAAGGGCCGAATCGACAACATCTTGCCCGTTCTCGATCCCAACATTCGCACTGCCAAGGTTCGAGTCGAAGTTCCAAATCCTGGGTTGATGCGCGTGGGAATGTTTGTCACTGCGACCTTCTACGGGAAGCAAGCCGAAGCCCGCGCCGCAGTTCCCGCGGCGGCAATTCTGCACTTGCACGATCGCGAGTGGGTTTACACGCCGATCAGCGCGGGACATTTCAAACGCATGGAAGTTGTCTCCGGAAAAATGCTTCCCGAAAACATGCAGGAAGTTGTTTCAGGAATCAAGCCCGGTGATCGAGTGGTTTCGAATGCGCTAGCACTGCAAAACACGGTGGAACAATAAAATGATTCGCCGCGTCGTTGATTTCGCACTCAACAATCGCCTGCTGGTGCTGGGTTTTGCACTGCTGCTTTTTGCAGGGGGCATTGTTTCGTTCAAGAGGTTGCCCATTGAGGCCTATCCCGACGTAGCCGATAACTACGTTGAGATCATTACTCAATGGCCGGGAATTTCGGCCGAACAAATCGAACAGCAAGTCACGATTCCGCTCGAAGTCGTCATGAACGGCATCCCTCAGGTCGTACATCTGCGGTCGTTCTCATTGTTCGGACTGTCGGACCTGAAACTGATTTTCGACGACGCCTCGGACAACGCCTGGAACCGGGAACGGGTTCTGGAGCGACTCGCCCAGGTGACCCTGCCTCCAGGCGTAGTGCCACAAATGGGCACTGATTGGAGCCCGGTCGGCCAGATTTATTTCTTTACCCTGCACAGCACCAATCCCGCGTACGACGCGATGGAACTGAAGTCCATTGAAGACTGGGTTGTCGAAAAACACTTCAAAGCGGTGCCCGATATTGTCGATGTTTCCAGCTTCGGCGGTCCCACCCGCGAATACCAAGTTCGTGTTGACCCAAACAAACTCGTCGCTTACGGCCTGAGCCTGGCACAGGTTGAACAGCAACTCACCAACAACAACGTAAACGCCGGCGGAAGCTTCATCCAGGAGGGCCTGCAGCAGATCAACGTACGTTCGGTCGGATTGGTGGACCGCGCCCAGGACATCGAACGCACTGTCATCATGACCAAAAACGGCACGCCGCTTCGGGTAAAAGACATTGCGGTTGTGTCACAAGGTCCAAAGATTCGGCTCGGCCAGTTTGCCAAAGCTATCCACCGCGAAAACGGAAGGATTATTGACAACGCCGATGTGGTATCGGGCATCGTACTCCTACGAAAAGGCGCCGTGGCCGACGCGGCCCTGCAAGCCGTTCACAAGAAAGTGAAGGAGTTGAACGATCATATTCTGCCGCCCGGAGTGAAGATCGTCCCTTTCATCGATCGCAGCGATCTGGTTCATTTCACCAGTCACACTGTCCTGCACAACCTCACCGAGGGAATGATTCTGGTATCGATCATCCTTTTCATATTCCTCGGCAATGTGCGGGGCGCCCTCATTGTTGCACTCACGATTCCGTTTTCATTGTTGTTCGCTTCCATCTGCCTCGACTTGCGGCAGATTCCTGCGAACCTCCTTTCTTTGGGGGCGTTGGATTTTGGGATGGTGGTCGACGGCGCGGTGGTGATGATCGAAAACATTGTGCGCCATTTGGGCCACCAGGACGGTACGAAGACGACGATTGAGAAAATCGGCGACGCCTCGCACGAGGTCCAGCGGCCAGTCTTCTATGCCATCGCCATCATCATCACGGCTTATTTGCCGATCTTCACCCTCCAGCGTGTGGAAGGTCGCCTGTTCCACCCCATGGCCTGGACTGTGGCGTTTGCGCTACTCGGGGCCTTGCTCTTCTCCATCTTGATCGCTCCCGTACTGGCAAGTTTCGCTTTCCAGAAGGGAGCGAAAGAGTGGCACAACCCGGTCATGCATTTCCTGACGGAGCGATATCGCACCGCCGTTCGCTGGGCCATTCGCCGGCGTGGCCTCACCATCGGCGTGGGAGTGCTCGGCCTTTTCACAACTCTTTTCCTCGCCTTCAGCGGCGTCATTGGTTCCGAATTTCTTCCGCACCTGGATGAAGGTGCGCTCTGGGTCCGCGGCACGCTCGCGCCCAGTACCGGGCCGGACGAGGGCATCCGAGTCATGAATCAGGCGCGAATTGTTCTGTGTTCCTTTCCCGAGGTTCCGCAATGTACCAGTCAAACCGGGCGGCCGGACGACGGTACGGATACCACCAGCTTTTTCAATACCGAGTATTTCGTTGATCTCAAGCCCAAAGACCAGTGGCGGCCCGTGTTCCATGAAGACAAGGACGAATTGATCGCCGCCATGAATCGCGAACTTAGCAAGATCCCCGGCGTCGTCTGGGGCTTCTCTCAGCCCATCGAAGACAATATGGAAGAAGCCGTGAGCGGGGTGAAAGGCGCACTGGCCACGAAGATCTATGGCGATGATTTGAAAGTTCTGGAAGAGAAAGCCGATCAGATTGTCAGTATCATGCGCGGGATCAAGGGGGTTGAGGATCTGGGAGTTTTTCGCGTGCTGGGCCAGCCCAATCTCAACGTGGCCATAGACCGCGACGCAGCCGCTCGTTACCAGATCAACGTCGCGGATGTGCAGGATGCGGTTCAGACGGCGGTCGGCGGGAATGCGCTGACTCAGGTTCTCAAGGGCGAGGCGCGTTACGATCTAACCCTGCGCTATCTTCCAAAATATCGCGATACCCAGGAAGCCATTGAGAGGATCCGTCTGCTTTCGCCTTCCGGAGAACGTGTATCGCTCGCCCAACTCTGCAAGATCAGCGTGACCGACGGTGCTTCAGAAGTCTATCGCGAGGGCAATCGGCGTTATGTTGCCATCAAATATAGTGTCCGCGGCCGCGACCTCGGCAGCACCGTCGAAGAGTCAATCAAGAAGGTGAACGAACAGGTAAAATTGCCCACCGGCTACAGCATCGATTGGGAAGGGGAATACGAGAGCCAGAAGCGCGCGGACGAGCGCCTGCTCATAGTGCTCCCGATCACAATTCTGGTTATCTTCATTCTTCTTTACACGATGTTCAAGTCGTTCAAATGGGCATCGCTGATCCTTGCAAACGTCGCCATGGCACGCTTCGGCGGTCTGCTGGCCCTTCTGATCACAGGCACTAATTTCAGTGTGTCCTCGGGCGTAGGTTTCCTGGCGTTGTTCGGCGTGTCCGTACAAACCGGAGTCATCATGCTGGAGTACATCAATCAGCTTCGAGCCCGCCGCTTTTCCATCGAGGACGCCGCGGTTGAGGGAGCGGTGCTGCGGCTCCGGCCAATCATGATGACGATGCTGGTGGCAACTCTGGGACTGCTGCCAGCAGCTCTATCTCATGCGATAGGTTCCGACTCTCAGCGCCCATTCGCGATCGTCATCGTGGGCGGCCTGATTGCCGACTTGGTGATGAGCATCTTTTTGTTGCCAACGTTGTACGTGTGGCTTGCTGGAGAACGCGACGTTCTTCCCAAAGCCGAAGAAGGGTTCGAAGTAGGTGAGCACGTCGACTAGCGAGTCCGGGCCAGGTGCGCTTTCTCAGGAGAAGCGCACCTGACCCTTCGGAATCACGGAGCTTATTTCCCCAGCAATCCAAACGCAATCACGCCGTTGGTCGTACCAACATAAACTTTTCCGTTGACGATCAGCGGCGTCCCGAAGTGGCTCGCGCTCCCGAAATTATCGCGCTGATTGGGCGCCTGGCTCGAGTTGTAGAGCTCGTTCGCCAGGTTCCTCGCATCGTAAGCATGCAGCACGTCATTGGGATCGCTGTGCTCGATTGCCCAGACGATGCCGTTGCTCGAACCGTTGGCGGAAACACTTGGCGTGGTCCCTGGATACGTAAACGAAGCTGCACTCTTCGAAACTGGCGAGCTCGAGAGTTTGGCTTTCGAAAACTGGAATTGCAACAGGTTGTTTCCTACCGGCCCGAAGTAGATATTCCCGTTGAAATATGCCGACGTGGCCCATTCGCCGCCTCCCAGGACCCCGTCGATCTCCTGATAAACAGCATTGTCATTGTTGGGATTGAACTTCCCCATGTTGGTGCGATCCACAATATAGATGTTCTGATCCTTGCCCGCGCCGATCGCCAAGCGCCGGAACTTCCCGTTAACGTCCTTCATTGCCGGCAGGAGCACAACCCCTCCGGAACCAAGGTCGTCATCGTTATTCGATTCCTGAACCGTGTTGAACATGTTGAAATAATCGACCACCCGAAGTTTCTTGCCGGTAGTTGAGACTCTGAGAAAAGCATTCCCGTAGTCTCCCTTGTTGGGGAAGCCATTCGCATTCAGAGTGGTGTCGAACGTGCCATTGGCGTCCAGAAAAAAAAGGTTTCGTCCGTCAGAAGCGATTCCGGCTCCGCTTTGCCAGATCGATCCTTCACTCCCGTTCGGCGTAAGGTTCAACACACTGGTTTGCGTGAGCGCGGTCTCGTCATAACCGATCAGCCATCCGGTGTAGGGCCGGTTGTCGCAGTGGGAAGTCCATCCGGTGTAGATCACGTGGTTCAGCAAGAGCAGACCCTGCCGCTCGGCATACTGGCCGGGGTCGAAAACGACGTAACCGTTATGACTGTTGTCGCCCGTGCCCCGGTACTTAGCCTGGATCGCAAGCGGCCCTCCAAACTCCTCCGCTCCCGTAGTCATGTCCAGGGCGTGAATCCTCTGGAAGTAGTTCGAGCCATTCTTGCTCATGGCGACTACATAGACGGTGCCGTGCGGGCCGCTCGCACGATCGATGACGGGAGTGGAAGTGATTCCGATCTGCGGAGTGATCTGGGTGCAGCCATGGTCATCCGAAGGCGACTCGCCCGATCCCAGCGCCGACACCTGCCACAGCAGTGTCCCGGCGTCGGCATCAAAAGCGTACACGCTATCATTCTCGGTAACTGCGTACAGCACATTGTGCGTTCCCTTGCCCGGGATTGAGACTGCCGAAAGATACAAAGGTTCGGCGTCAATGATTCCGTCCACGGCCACGGTAAACAGCTTCCCGAAACTCGATGATTTAACGTTGCCGGTTGTCAGAGCAGTCTCTTGCAGGTTTTGACCGGTTCGCGCAATGTCGTTGTGATAGGTAACGACGTCGGTGGCGGAACTGAAGAGTCCCGCGCACAAACTGAATGAGATCACCCAGAACAGGCCAAAGGATCTGCAGCGCCCGACGCTCCCAATAAAAGGTGAATACCTGGCGCCAGAGCCGTGATTAGCTTTGGCGCAACTGCGTCGGTTGGTGAGCGAAGCGAGCACAAGACCTCCTTGATTCTCGTCAGTTTTCTGCGTAAGCACAATTTCGTGTCCACAATAACGTGCGACTCAAGTTACGCATTTCATTTGATTCACGCATTCACTACGCGTGCGTCCACAGCGGATGCGACAAGAGCATGGACTGTGGTCCCCTGCTATTGGAATCCTAGCCTGATTGGCCTCACGGCAGACACTCAGAAGTTCACGGCGTGAAGGAAACCTCGCGCTCGTCGGGTCCGAGGCTTCGAATCGCGGCCCGGTACTGGGAGTTGGTATCAGATCAAGTGACTTGAGAGAACCATACCCCGTGAACGCGCAGAGGGGATGGTTCAGGGGAAAGAGCAATGGACATCACGGTCAACCCGGTGTACTATCGCGGCAATCCGAGCAGTTGTTCGGGTTCCCACCGGCAACGTTGGAAATCTGGCCTGGAATGGGGTCCCTAGCCATGTATCCTAATCGCTACCCTCCCGCTGTTCGCCGCCTCTTAGCGTTCTTTACGGTCATTCTCGCGCTGGCCGTCCCCGCCTCGGCGGAGTGGAAAGAGAAAGTGCTCTACAGCTTCCAAGGCGGATCGAACGACGGCTCGGTACCAGTAGGCGCTGTGGTGTTTGACAAGGCGGGCAATCTCTACGGTGCCACGTCGGACGGGGGCATGGTCTATCAGCTCGCGCCACCCACGAAACCGGGTGGTGCATGGGCCGAAACCGTGCTCTACGTCTTCCAAGGCAATAGCCAGGGGGACGGGGCATCTCCCGAAGGCGGCTTGGTGATTGACAGTGCAGGCAATTTGTATGGCACGACTGCCTACGGGGGTACAGGGAATTGCGTGCTGCTGGGGAGCTCGGTGGGCTGTGGCACGGTCTACGAATTGTCGCCGCCCAAGCAAAAGGGTGGCCCATGGACCGAGAGCGTGCTGTACAGCTTCCCCACTCCCAAGCAGGGTTACTTCCCCCACGGTGATTTGGTGTTCGACGGCGCGGGCAATCTTTACGGCGCGACGATGTTCGGCGGGGGATTTGGAACGACCTGTAACCCTTACTACAAGTATTGCGGGGCGGTGTTCGAGCTGAGTCCGCCAAAGACCAAAGGCGGCAAGTGGACGGAGAAGGTACTGTACGGCTTCAAGGGCATAAGCAACGGAAAGCAAATAGGCGACGGAGCCAATCCCAATGGAGGGTTGGTCCTTGACGGCACAGGTGCGGTTTACGGGACGACCTTCATCGGCGGATACAATTGCCCCCACAACTCCGGTCAGGGCTGCGGCACTGCGTTCAAGCTGGCACCGCCGACGATGAAGAGCGGCGCCTGTACAGAGACGGTACTCCATCGCTTCGAACTCGGCGAAGCGAATCCGTCTGCGGGTATGACATTTGACGGAGGGGGTTACCTCTACGGCACCACCGTCGGAATGGTATTCAAACTTGCCTCTCCGACCACGAAGTCGGGCCGTTGGAAGGAAACGATCCTGTCCACGTTCAATAACGATGAAGCTTACGGCCCGGGCGGCGCTCTCGTCTTCGACACGGCTGGCAATCTGTACGGGACGACGCAATATGCAAAAACCTCTTCTGGCACCGTCTTCCGGCTGAAGCCGCCCAGTCGGGACGGCGGCATCTGGACGTTTGCTATTCTCTATGGCTTTACGGGCAGCCCGGACGGAGCATTCCCAGGTGCGAAGTTGATCTTCGATAAGCACGGCAATCTATACAGCACGACGGCCGCGGGCGGTACTTCGTCGGGCTACGGGACGGTGTTCGAGGTTTGGCCCTAGAAAGCCGAGCGTCGCTCGCACATGGAGCCAACCGGATGAGGATTTTGAGCTAAGGAGAAAGAGACATGAAAGCCACAACTGGACTCGCATCAGGATGGATTCTCTTCGCAATCGTAGCTGTTCTTGTAGGCTGGTTCTCGGCTTTGCCTGGGCAGCTCAGCGCCCAAACGAACTCTTGCTCGGGATCGCAAGGCCAAAACGGCGTCTACAACCCAACTTGTAACAAGGGCAACCCTGGTGTAGTGGGATCATTTGCCTTTATCGACGCCAGCATGTTGTAAGCAGCCCGCCCCCTCCAAGTCGCAATCTTTGCGGAGTTTTGAACTTTGTCCTTCAGAACGTCGATAAAGCCCCGAATTATCCTAACGGCGCGGTCATCGATGCGCGCGGCCTCAATTCCGGCAACACCAGTATGTCCTGCACAGCGAGCCCGTGGGCGGGACTCACGAACCTGCTGCCCTCGACCATCCTGCTGCCTGCCACGACCATAACCATTCCAAGTACCTGGGTATTGCCCAACAACACGAGGCTAATTGGCGAAGGGTACGGCACCGCCGGCGGAACCGTAATCCTGGCTTGCACAACTCAGGCCTGCCCGGCGAACTTCCAGACTGGCAGCCCCATGATTCAGTTCGGAGCGGCTTCTTGTGGAATCGGCGTTCCCACTTGTTACACCGGAATTTCGGTCGAGAATCTAATGCTCAACGGGAACCTGGTTGGCGGCGCCGGTCAGAACATCAATGGCATCGAGAACTTTACCGCGCAATCCAGCTACGTGGATCACGTCACCTTTTTTCAGATATTGGGATTAGGGTTGCAGGTTAGCGCTCAGAATTCTGGACCCTACACAAATATTACCTTCGACACTGGAAGCTCGGCGCTTACAACGTCGAGCTGTGCCAGCCAGTCCAGTCCGTCAATGGCAGGCGAGGGTGCCCGGGCGCAATCAAGACTTAACCAGCCTTTCGCCAACACGGAGCGGACGTCAAACACAAAGGTTTGCAACACATCCTGGCATGACCAGGGAGGAGACTTCACAGCCAAGACATTTGGTGGAGCTAGTCGGGCTCGAACCGACGGCCTCCTCGTTGCGAACGAGGCGCTCTCCCAACTGAGCTATAGCCCCACTTCTGTGGAAGTACAAAGCGATTTTATCAGTGTTCGCCCGACGGGGCCAGACGTCTCCGCGGCCGGCACACGCTTGCGCTTTCCCTCGCACCCCGCTTCGCGCTATAGTCTCTGTCCGGTTCTTTTGGAGGCTTCATGGCAACTCATACCCGAGCGGAAGGCAAAGTCAGAAGTTTCGGCCAAAACATCGAGAGTGATCTCGCTTCGAGATTTCTGCGCGTAGTGGAGACAGCAGCCATTGCCTCGGCACGCACCATGGGCCAGGGCGAGCGCAAATTGTCAGACCAGGTGGCCACCGAAGCCATGCGCCAGACCATGGACAGCATCCCCATGCGCGGCACCATCGTCATCGGCGAAGGTGAGCGCGACGAGGCTCCCATGCTCTACATTGGCGAGAAAGTAGGCGCGGAATTTCCCGACGGCCGCGAAGTTCCCGAGGTCGACATCGCCGTAGATCCTCTCGAAGGAACCAATCTTTGCGCCACAGGAGCGCCCGGTTCGATCACCGTGCTGGCGGCCTCCGAACGCGGCGGCCTGCTGAATGCCCCCGACTGCTACATGGAAAAAATCGTCGTCGGCCCTTCCTGCAAGGACGCCGTCGAACTCGATGCGCCGGTTGCGGACAACTTGAAGAACATTGCCAAAAGGCTGGACCGTGACGTCGAAGACCTGGTAATTATCGTGCTGGATCGCCCGCGTCACGAGAAACTCATCGCCGACATCCGCGCCGCCGGCGCCCGCATCCGCCTCATCGGAGACGGCGATCTCTCAGCCGGAATCGCCGCCGCCGTAATCGGCACCGGAGTCCACGCGGTCATGGGCTCAGGTGGTGCGCCGGAGGGGGTGATTACGGCTGCTGCGATTCGCTGCTTGAACGGTTACATGCTGGGGCGATTGGTGATCGACAAGCCGGAGTTGGAAGAGCGCATCGCCCGCATGGGCATTAAAGACAAATGTAAGATTTATGAAGCCGAGGACCTGGCTCCCGGAAAACAACTGATCTTCGCCGCCACCGGCGTCACCGAGGGCGCGTTGCTGAAAGGCGTCCGCTTCTTCGGCGAAGGCACGCGAACGTCGTCGGTCATTCTGACTCACCGCACCGGCAAGGTGCGCTTCATCGATAGCATTCATCTGGAGAAGGGCCCGGATGTGAAAGTACGTTTCATGTAAGGCTGATGGCTAGTAACTCCAAAGGCAAGCGTTAGTCGAACGGATTCTCGATCCGCAGACCCTCGATCTGGCGCCCATGTTGAAAGTCTTCGCTGTAGAGCGTTTCGCACTCGCCTTCCAGCGCAGACGCGACAATGATCGAGTCATACCATGCAAAACGGTGTTTCCCCGCTATCCGTAGAGCCTCGACGTAGAGAGCAGGCGAGGAATGTATTGCGAGCAGCGGGCGGAATACCGTGATCAGGTACTGTTCAGCTTCCGCTGCGCTCATCGGCTGCGCAAATCGTCGAAACGCGACATTGAAGAATTCCTGTACGACCTGATAACTTACCATTCCCTTCCCGGTATCCACCGCGTCCCGAACCAACCGTGCCGCCTTCTTGGCTTTAGCAGGCGCGGTCGCGTCAAACACGTATACGAACACGTTGGTGTCGAGAAAGAATTTACCGCTCATTCATCTCGTCCCGCGTATAGGGGCCGGCCGAGCGAACATGGCGGAGGCGGCGCATCAGAGCATCGACCGCGGCCCCGCCTCCCGCTTGCGAGGCATATTGCTCCAACCATTCCCGGAAGGCTGCATTAAGTGTCTTGTGTTGCGATCGCGCGACCAGCCGCGCCTGCTCGATGAGGCTTTCGTCCGCGCTCAGGGTAACGTTTTTCATACTAAAATAGTGTACACTGTTCTAGCGTTAACTGCAAGCACGTCAAGGCCTCGTTCTGATGGGAGCCTCCGCCTACTTACTTGAACTCTTTCATCACTTCCGCCGGAACTTTCGGAGGAGGCGGAAAATCCTGGGAGTAGCCCTTGAGCAGCGCGACTGTCTTCTCGGCTCGCTTGGTCCCGTCGTGTACGGCGATCTTATGTATTTTCTCGGGATCGTAGCCTTCCCATAGCGAAACGCCGGCGTAGGCACCGTCCTTGCGGAGAATGTAATACGTCATATCCACGAAGCGCAGTTTGTTCATGTCGCCGTTGTAGTTGCGGACAATGCGCTTAAGCGCGTCCGTGCCGGCGTCGAGTGGAGACATACCCCGACGCATGTTCTCGACGATCGTGTGCGCACCAGCCACCTTGATGTTTTCTTCTCCGCTACCGGTCGCGCCCGCTGAGCCCACATCCTGATCGGTGTAGCAGCCGGCTCCGATAATCGCAGAATCGCCGACGCGTCCCGGAAGCTTGTAAGCCAGGCCGCTGGTGGTGGTGCATCCCGAAATTTCTCCCTTTTCGTTCAGCGCCGAGCAATGAATCGTGCCGGTCGGTGGATACATAACCCTTTGTACGGCGTCCATTCGCAACTCGGGCGCAATGCCAAGATCCGCCGCTCGCTCTTCCAGTCGGCGAAAACGCTCCTGCATCCTCTGAGATTGCGGCTTGACCTCAGGCGGCTGCCAGTGCGGATCGGCCAGCCCCGGTCCCCACCAATCTTCTGACGAGTGATACTCCTTCCACAGCAGCCAGATCTTGCGCGAGTGATCGGTCAGCAGGTTCTCGCGCGGAAAACCCATGGCCACGGCAAACCGTTCCGCGCCTTCGCCTACCAGCATCAGGTGGCCGGTATGCTCCATGACGGCTTTCGAAACCAGCGAGACATTCTTGATGTTGCGCACGCCGCCAACCGAACCTGCCCGCCGGGTCGGCCCATGCATACAGCAAGCATCCAGTTCGACGACACCTTCCTCGTTGGGCAAGCCACCAAGCCCGACGCTGGTATCGTTGGGATCGTCCTCCGGCCCCTTGACCACGCGGAGAGCCGCGTCCAACGTGTCTCCGCCGCCAGCGAGAAATGCGTAGCCGTCATCGAGATAGTTGAGCCCGTTGTGCGCGCAAACAATGATCGGACGCTTGCCGGACGGCGAGTTTTGTTTTGTGCTCGGGGAATCCTGGGCGTTCCCAACATCAGCTAAACCCACTGACAAAGAACCCACGACAGCCGTCGTAAGAAAATCCCGCCGCGAAACGGTCATCACGTCCTCCTGAAAAATGAATACTGGAAAAGCGTTTGCCAGCATAGCATGCGGGGTGTGAGTTCGGATCGGCGTTCCCAAAGAGGTGACAAAGCCGAGCTACCCCCATGGTAGGATATGGCGGTATTTTTCCATCGGCGAGGAGAAGATTTCCGATGTCTTACGACTATCACAACCGAACACTCCACAGACAAGAAGCCGAGTGGGTGTTCGTAGCCGCTCACGTAAGTAGAGTAATCGTGAAGGTCCTCAGTTACTCAATCGCAATCTTCGCAGTGGGAATTGCGGTTTTAGCCACTCCGGCTTTTTCTCAACAGGCGTCTACCGCGGCTGGGGATTATTCCGGAATGCTCGGGCCGTTGCACGTCAAGCTGCACCTTGTCTCCTCGTCCAATGGATCTCTGAGCGGAACCATCGATAGTCCGGATCAAGGCATGTTCGGAGTGCCGTGTGCTGACGTTCATTTGAACGGTCAGGCTCTAAGCTTTACTGTACCGATGGCTCACGCCGCGTGGATGGGATTCATCAGCAGCGACGGCAACTCGATGTCCGGCACCTACAATCTAGGCACCCCGGTCCCTTTGAACTGGACACGAGTCACCGCCGCAAATTCGACAAACCCTCCGCCAGTCGTCAACCCAGCGACACCGGCGTCGGCGACTGCCGCTTCTTCGCCGTCAGAACCCGCATGTCCCACAACTTCGATGGGCAACTATTGGGATGGCTCCTCTTGGAAGCCGTTGACCACTGTCGTGCCTCTCCCACGAGAACGCGGCCTGTCAATAAGGGAGCAACTGAAGAATCCGCTGAATCCGATGGCGCCCTATACCACGATCTACCGCTATAAGGACACGTCCGCCGCCCTCACGCTGGGTCCGACCCCAAGATTTTGCTTTGTGGTTTCGGTCAACGCCGCTCCGAATGTACTCATCGGCGAGTTGGACGTCAAGAAGAACGACCGTGAAATCGAAATGAAGTTTTCCGACCGCCAGAACTCCTCAAGCGGAATCCCCGCGCGGAAGTCTGTCGAAGTAGATGTCAAGCGAACCTCTCCAACCAGCATAGAAGCCACGCCCAAAAGTCCGCTACACCCGGGTCAATACGTCATCAACAGCTCGTACATGGCCTTCGATTTTGGCGTTCAATGAGAATAAAGGCAAAGGAACCTCGATCATCGTCTTGTCTTACCGCAGTTTAAGACATAGCTGCGGAAGCTCTGGCCGCACCATAAGCCCTATGCATCTTTGCTCGGCCGGTGGCCCACTCAAGCCGTCCTTCGTGTCCAGTCCCACGACACAGCATGTGCTGAGGGGGCCGACTCCGCCGAATCGGGCGGAGACGGCCAGTTTCTGATACCTTTTTCGCGCGACGTGGGTGTCGGCTTCCTCAGAAATGATGAACGGCACCGACGCTGTCATTCGAGATCATGTACTCCCCGACTGTACCAAGGTTTTGCAGGTACGATCCCACTGCAATCGCAGCCATGCCCTTCACGCACTCGGTGGCGAACTGATTCCGCCACTCCGACGGAAGCTCCTGGAAAACCGCAAATGCGAAAGACTGCAAGGGAGAAATGCCATTCCAAAACACTTTCATGCCTTGGAAGAGCGCGGATGTGGTCAGATTTCCCCCTGGAAGGATCAGACTCGCGCAGCCCTTGACCGCGAGGGTGAGGTTCTCCCCGGCCGTCAGCTTCTCACCGGGCCAGGATTTATCCAGCGATTGGGCGAATTTATCCAGCACGAAATTAGCCGCTGTAGTGGGCGAAAACATCTTTGTTCCGATGTTCGCAACCGCTTTTGCGCCTAGCTTGACTCCGTTGGTAACCAGCGCGTCTTTGTTGTACCAAAGTAGAGCGCCAGTGGCGATCACTCCCACTGCCGCCAGGCACTGGGGTGACGATAACATCTCAGTGATCTTCGACCAATGAGACTTTTGGTTTTGATCGGGATTCTGCGCGGTTGATGGCATGTTCTTTGCTCCTCGGAATTGTCTTACTTATCCCTTCATCATTAAGAGCGACAAACGGGCGATAAAACCCTCATGAGGTTCGACGCCCTATTTTTCTGTTTGGGGGCTGGCCCGGCCTTTCCCCCCGGCTTACTCCCGAGAGTGCCCTGCCCTTGTCCCTCCGTTTTTTGGAGAGACAGGGCGGGATTTTCTTTTCGACTCAGGCCAAGCTCCGGGGCGAATTTGCATGCTGGCAGCTCCCGCCTTTTCGCAAAGTACGCGAAAAGGACGGGGCACCCTCACGGTTGGTGGTGTCAGCGAAAGGCTGGTCCAGCCCCCCTGGCTAGGGGTCGCTCAGACTGGGTGACTAGGGTCCGATAGTTTGTAGAATGTGCATGAGGACGCGGAAATGAATGGTGAATAAAGGCTCTAGTAGTTTTCAGTATGGGCACGAGGACGCGGAGTGAATGAAACCTGGACGGCGTGGAAGGATCGGGCTACCATAGGCAGCCAAGGGCGGTTGTTGCTGCCCGCTGGCCCCGCCGACATTCCTGTAGGAGATCTCGCATGACCCTCCGCAAACGTTCCCTGTCCCCGAGGCACGTTGGATTCCTGTTGGCCGTGATTCTCGCGCTGGGATCGGTCGCCTCCGCTGAGTGGAAGGAGAAAGTGCTGTACAGCTTCCAGGGCGGCTCGGATGGTTCGACTCCGGCAGGCGGGGTGGTGTTTGACTCGGCTGGCAACCTGTACGGAGCTACCACGCTGGGTGGCTCGGACAAATGCATCGGCCCCGCGCAGTGCGGTACGGTGTTCCAACTGACGCCGCCAACTCAAAAGGGCGGCTCCTGGACTGAGGTCGTGCTATATGTGTTCCAAGGCAAGGCCGTTAATGACGGCTCGTCTCCGGCGGGCGGGGTGATTCTCGACAAGGCGGGAAACCTATACGGCACGACTGCTTACGGCGGGGCGGGAAACTGCACTCTGCTCGGTGGGAACGTGGGTTGCGGCACGGTGTGGAAGCTGACTCCGCCGAAACAGAAAGGGGGCAAGTGGACCGAGAGCGTGATTTACAGCTTCCAGGGCGGCAAGGACGGCGATTTTCCGAACGGCGATCTGACGTTCGACAAAGCTGGAAATCTATATGGGGCGACGGCGTTCGGCGGGGGCAAAGGGACGAGTTGTAACATTCTGTTCGGTGGCCGATGCGGGACGGTGTTTGAGCTGAGGCCGCCGACGCAGCAGGGCGACAAGTGGACGGAAAAGGTGCTGCACTGCTTTGCCGGCATCGAGTCTGGCAAGGAGCACGGCGACGGGGCGAATCCCAATGGTGGGCTGGTTCTCGACAGCAGGGGTGCGATTTACGGCACGACAGTCTGGGGCGGATTCCTTGGCACTCACTGTGCCAATGTAGGTTGCGGCACAACGTTCCGTCTACAGCCGCCGAAGGAGAAGGACGGAGGATCCTCCGAGTCCATCCTATATGAATTCGAAGAATACCCGAACGACGGCTTTGCCCCCTATGGCAACCTAGCCCTGGACGCTAAGGGCGTTCTCTTCGGAACGACCGGCGGAGGTGGTAATCACGCCAACGGCGTAGTGTTTGCGCTGTCTCCACGTGCGGGGAAGGCTCCTTGGGTGGAAACCATCGCGCATGCATTCGAGGGCAGCGAAGGCGGGATTCCGACAGGCGGCTTGATCATCGAGGGGAGTGGCGAGCTTCTTGGGACAGCCAGCTCTTACGGCGCACACTTCGCTGGCACAGTATTTCGAATGCAGAGATACGGTGCGAAATGGAGACTCGCAGTTCTCTATAGCTTTGCTGGCCCCCCCGACGCTGCAGGCCCCTCGGGTAGTTTAGCGATCGACAAGGCGGGGAGCGCGTACGGCACTACACAGGGTGGCGGTACGGGCAGCTGCCAAGGAGGAGGGTGTGGGGCGGTCTTTGAGGT
>Ga0210407_10001415_pt1 | contig 22585 bp, 19 predicted proteins | sample IncBWC27MmetaG_FD_150860 | JGI IMG/M metagenome (GOLD analysis project Ga0210407, IMG submission 150860) | Forest soil microbial communities from Barre Woods Harvard Forest LTER site, Petersham, Massachusetts, United States - Inc-BW-C-27-M | ecosystem: Environmental > Terrestrial > Soil >... | reverse complement strand
TTTCCCGCACCGCATCAGCGGTTTTCGTCATCACACAGGAAGACATCCGCCGCTCCGGAGCGACCAATATCCCCGATCTCTTGCGCATGGTTCCCGGAATATCCGTCGCTCAGATTAGTGCCAATACCTGGGCAATCACCGCGCGGGGACTGAACGGGCGCTTCAGCAATGAGCTGCTCGTAATGCTGGACGGCCGGAGCGTCTACACACCGACCTTCGATGGAGTGCGGTGGGACGGCCTGGATTTGCCGTTAGAGGACATCGAGCGCATCGAGGTGATTCGCGGGCCCGGCGCGTCCGTATGGGCCACGAACGCAGTAAACGGCGTTATCAACATCATCACCAAGAAAGCGCCCGGCACGTCTGGCGGCATGGTGGTTGCAGGCGGCGGGACGATAGATCAAGGCTTTGGAACCCTGCAATACGGCGGAAACATAGGCAAAGCCACATCCTACCGAGTCTTTACGAAATACTGGAATCAGGATCATTTTCCCGGCACCAACGGGCAGGACCGAGGCGATGGCTGGAATCTCACGCGTGTAGGTTTCCGCACGGACACCGTTTTCTGGCCCAAGGATACCGTGACATTCGAAGGAGACTTGTACCGCGGCCGTGAAGGCAATCCGGGCTTATCAGTTACTTCCATTACTTCGCCCGCGGTCAAAGTGCAGGCGCAGACAAATCTGGGCGGCGGTTTTCTTCAAACTGGTTGGGATCACACCTTCTCGGCCAATGCGGGCACCAGCCTGCAACTCTCCTACGCGAATACGAGCGCAACGATGCTCTGGGAGAAACCCGCGGGACGTTTGACATTGCGTTCCAGCACCACTTCGCTTGGGGCAATCGACAAAACTTAATTTGGGGCGTCGAGTACCGTGAATCAAATTCAAGAGCAGTTGGCAGCCTCCTCGTTTCCATGGATCCAGCGAACGAAGGAATCCAGATGTTCAGTTCCTTCGTGCAAGACGAAATCGTTCTCGTTCCGGATCGCCTGTTCCTGACAGCCGGCACGAAAATCGAACGCAGTTACTACAATGGCTGGGACGCGCAGCCCAGCGTACGCGTGGCCTGGACGCCGACCGCACGGCAAACACTATGGGCGGCAATTTCCCATGCCGACCGCACTCCCTCCGAGCTCGACAATTCCGTCGTCAGCAATCTTGGCGGATTTACCGGACCGAACGGACCCGTCGCCCTGAAGCTTCTCGGCAACGTCGACCTTCGCAATGAGCAAACGAATTCGTTCGAGGCTGGCTATCGCACGTCGCTGGCGGATAAGGTGTCGTTGGATTTCACGGCCTATTATGCCAGCCAGTACGATCAGGAAACTACTGAACCAGGAACGTCTTTCTTCGAAGCTACGCCGGCGCCCCCCACTTTCGTCATGCCTCTGGCCTACTCCAACCTGCTGCACGGAGAATCGCACCGCTTCGAACTCGCTGCGAATTGGAAGCCGGCCAGCCGTTGGACAATAAGTCCGGGATATGCATTCGAGCAAATTCACATGTACTTGGCGCCGACGAGCCACGACACGAGCTCGGTCTCCGCAGCCGAGGGCAGCACTCCCGTGAATTCCGTTCTGTTGCGTTCGCACGTTGCGCTGCTTCACGGGTGGATGTGGGACGCCTCCGTTTACTTTGTGGGCCACCTGAAAGATCCAGTCATCCCTTCGTACACCAGGCTTGACACAGGGCTCACCTGGCAATGGAACGAGAAGTCCTCCCTCAGCTTCGTGGGCCAAAACCTGCTGAAGGACCGTCACGAAGAGTTCGTGGATCTCACCGGAAGTGCTGCCACCACCGAGATCAAACGCAGCGTCTACGCAAAATTCACCTGGCGCTTCTGATGGCGGAGACAGCCGAAATGCGCCAAGGGAATGGGGTGCCAGGTGGGACCGAGAGAGCCTGCGGCGAAATACAGAGGCGATTTCTCGTATGCCCAGCAACAATCTGTTTGTTGCTAATCGTCGCGCTAACCTTGGCACCTGTTAGTTCTACGGCTTTATTTGCTCAGTCCGAGGAAGCAACGGAATACCAGGTGAAAGCGGCGTTCCTTCTTAACATTGCAAAATTTGTGGAATGGCCAGGGGTTGCGTTTCCAAGTAAAAAGGCTCCCCTGACTCTCCGTGTATTCAAGCACGACCCATTCGGCAGCGCGCTCGATGACATCGTCCGGGGCAAAACGATGAACGGCAGAGAGGTTGTGGCCCGGCGAACCCATGAACTCTCGGATTTGAAATCATGCCAGCTTGTTTTCGTTAGCGACCAGGACGGAACCCATTTACCCGAGATACTAACCACTCTGAACGGTTTGAATGTGCTGGTGATCGGGGAGTCTGATGAGTTCGTGGAGCGCGGTGGCTGCGTTCAATTCATTCTTGTAAATAACAGGGTCCGCTTCGCCATCAACGTGGATGCGCTGCAGAGGGCCCGGCTGAGTGTTAGTTCGAAGCTGCTGATGCTGGCCAAAATCGTGCACGATCCGGACCGTCCGAAGGGGGCTGAAATGTTTTCGCACAAACATCTATCGATTCGCCAGAAGCTGCAAGCGAATGCGATCATCACTTGTGGAGCCGCCTTGGTGATGGCGACCGCATTCTTCACCTTCTATGATCGGGCCACTTTCCTTGCCGCGAAGACGGATGATCCGGTTACGTCCGCCAGAATGATCGGAGGAAATAGCACGGCGGCTCTTACCTTCGACGACGTCAAGTCGGCCCAGGAGATTCTGAGCGCGTTACGCGCCAATCCGCACATCCAGAATGCCTGCATTTACGATTCTTCAGGCAGGGTGTTCGCAAAATACAGCCGACCTGTAACTCAACCCGGATTCTCTCCTCCGCCCGTCGAAGGAGATGGAATCACGGTTGACGCGCGGCACATCGCAGCGTTCCGCAAAATCATTTTCAACAACGAATCCATCGGCACGATTTACCTCGAAGCAGACTTGGCGGATCTGCACGACCGGCTGCGGCGATTTCTATTGGTGGATTTCATTGTCCTGTTGAGTTCGCTGGCGATTGCTGTTCTGTTGTCATGCCGGCTGCAGCGCGTGATTTCAAATCCGATTCGGGAATTGGCGGAGACAGCCTCATTGGTTACGGCTTACGAGAACTATTCCATCCGCGCTACAAAGCGAAGCAACGACGAAATCGGAGTTTTGTTCGATCAGTTCAACAGCATGCTGAATCGAATCCAACAGCGAGACGTCGCGTTACAAAAAGCTCACGATGGACTGGAGAAAAGAGTCGAAGAACGGACAGCATACCTGAACGATCTGATCGAAAATAGCCCGCTCGCCATTATGGTCACTAATGCCGAAGAGAAGGTGCAATTGTGCAATCCCGCCTTTGAACTCCTTTTTCAATACGCGCGCGAGGAAGTCCTGGGAAAATCCGCGGAAACCCTGCTGGAGGACGGCGACTCGTTGTTGGAAGCGCGCACGATATCTCTGGAGCGCCGCAGCAATCAACCGGCCGTTTTCCTGGCGCGCCGCCGGCGAAACGATGGAACCTTGGTGGATGTTGAGCTGCACACCGTCGGGTTGGTCGTGAACGCCGAGCTGGTAGGCTCCATGGCGATCTATCAGGACATTTCTGTGCGCAAACGCACGGACGAGGCCATGCGGCAGGCGAAGGAAGCAGCGGAAGCCGCCAGCCGCGCGAAGAGCGAGTTCCTTGCCAACATGAGCCACGAAATTCGCACGCCTCGCAATGGAATCATGGGCATGACGGAGCTGGCGCTCGACACAGAGCTCACCGCGGAACAACAAGAGTACCTCCAGACCGTCAAGATGTCGTCTGATGCTCTACTCACGGTGATCAACGACATTCTCGACTTCTCGAAGATCGAGGCGGGCAAATCGAATTGGAAGTCGAGGAATTCGACGTCCTCGAGTGCGTGGAAAAGACGCTCAAGACGCTTGCCGTGCGCGGAGATGAAAAGCGATTGGAACTTCTGTGTGAGATCGCGCCCGACGTGCTGGAAGTGGTTCGGGGCGACGCCAGCAGGCTGCGCCAGATTCTGCTCAACTTGGTTGGCAACGCGATCAAATTTACGGATGAAGGTGAAGTGGCCGTAAGGGTTCGATTGGAGGCCGACGATGGCGGCGATCGCCTGCTGCATTTTACCGTGTCCGACACAGGTATCGGCATCCCCTCTGAAAAACTGAAGTTGATATTTGATCCATTCTCACAAGCGGAGACCTCCACCACGCGCAAGTGTGGCGGGACAGGATTGGGTCTGACGATCTCTTCGCGCCTGGTCGCCATGATGGGCGGGAAAATCTGGGTCGAGAGCCAGGTGGGTCATGGAACGCAATTCCACTTCACGACGCAATTCAAGAGCGCGGAAAAGAAAGCGAGAATCGCCACGATCGCTCCTCCGGAGATTCTGCAGGGTGTCAAAGTCTTGGTCGTGGACGACAATCGCACGAACTGCCGAATTCTCGAAGCGATGCTCAAGCGTTGGGAAATGAAATCGACGTCCGTGCACGGCGGAGAGCAGGCCCTCGCGGAGTTGTCTGCGAGCGTGGAGGCCTCAGATCCCTATGCCTTGATTCTCACCGACATGCACATGCCGAGAATGGACGGTTTCAGTTTGGTCGAGCAGATTCGCCGCCGGCCGGAATTAGCCACTGCAACCATAATGATGCTCACCTCGGCGGGACATCGAGGAGACGCCGAACGCTTGAAGGAGTTTGGCGTCTCGGCTCATCTATTGAAACCGATCCGGCGATCGGAATTGCGCGAAGCGATCGCTCGCGTTCTAGGTGCCCATGAACGGGGGAATCGATTCCTTTGGTCACACGCTATTCACTGCTTGATGCGCGAGACCCCAGCCGAGCTCTCCGGATACTCCTCGCAGAAGACAATTTGGTGAATCAGCGGTTGGCTACGCGGCTGCTGGAGAAGAGAGGTCACAGTGTTTTCATTGCTTCCAATGGACGAGAGGCCCTGGAAGCCCTGGAAAAAGAAACCTATGACCTGGTCTTGATGGATGTGCAAATGCCTGAAATGGACGGCCCGGAGGCCACCATGAGGATTCGACAGAAAGAAATACACTCAGGCGGCCACCAGCAAATCGTCGCATTGACAGCACATGCTATGAAGGGCGATGAGGAGAAATGTCTATCCGCAGGGATGGACGGGTTTCTGACCAAGCCAATCCGCCCGCAAGAGCTAGACGACATCCTCCATAAGCACGAGAAGATGGCGGAGGCTCGAGGAAACCAGGAAATTCTTCCATAAGGCGCCCGCGGTCCCTGAAGTGCAATCTATTTTCAGCGGAGTCTACGTGTGGGGATGGAAACTTCACCCCTCGCATATAGATGGCCCGAACGGGGCGAGTTCTTTCCGAATGACGCTGTGGGTTCGAAGAGTCGGCGCAACGCTTGCGCGCAGTTTACCCGGCGGAGTTTGAAAGCCCAACGTTTTTCGCGGTCGTTGATCTAGATGCAGCGCGATCTTGTCCGGTTCGGCAGAAGCTCTATATTAAATGGTGCTGCATCGACCCATTGAAACCGCCCGCGCGAGCGGAAACTGAGCCACTGCCCGACGCCGGCGAGCGGCGACCCTCGGGTTGCCGCCGGTACAATCAAACCGATAGAATGGGAGGATGAGAGATGATACCGGACGCACGCGGCTTCATGGTCGGATTCTTCTGGCGTTCGCAGCCATCCTGATTCTGGCGCTTGTTTCGGCTCGCCCTGGGCGCACGCAAACGGATGCGGGCAAAGCCACGCCGCACGCGGGCAAAGCGGCTGGCACCACCGATCCGCCGCTGATTGATCTTGCCGGCTACCGGCAAGTGCTGGCGAAATACAAAGGGAAGCCGCTGGTGGTGAATTTCTGGGCCACGTGGTGCGAGCCGTGCCGCGATGAATACCCCATGATCGTGGAGCTGGCAAAGCAATTCAAACCGCAAGGCGTCAGCGTGATTGGCGTGGACATGGACGACGAATCGGACATGAACCTGGTGCGGCGATTCATCACGCGCACGCAGCCGCAATTCCCCAACTACCGCCAGAAGCCCGGGATTGATCTGGACGCATTCTACGAAGGCGTGAATCCGGAGTGGAAAGGCACCATGCCGCAAACAATTTTTTACGGACGCGACGGACAGATCCTGGGATTCTTCCTGGGCACGCGGCCGCAGCCCGTTTTTGAGCAAGCGTTCCGCGCGACGCTCGGCCCGGCTGGCGGCGGAGGCGATACCGGGCACGGCGGCGCGCAGTAATCCGAGACGTTTTCGGCCAATCACAAAAATAGGAGGCACGGACGAATGCTTCACACACGCGGCAATAAAATCACCTGGCTGGGGCACGCGGCATTTCGCATTGATACGCCCAGCGGCAAAGTAATTCTGGTGGATCCCTGGATTCTCACGAACCCGCTTTGCCCTGAAGCACAAAAGAAATTCGAGCATGTGGACACCATGTTCATCACGCACGGACATTTCGATCACATCGCCGACGCTGTGGACTTTGGCAAGAGATTCAAACCGCAAGTCGTGGGGATTTATGAGCTGTGCGTGTGGCTGGAATCGAAAGGCGTGCAGAACACCAACGCGATGAACAAAGGCGGCACGCAGAAAGTCGGGGAAATCGAAGTGACCATGGTCAACGCCGTGCATTCCTGCGGCATACTCGATGGCGACCACATCGTCTATGGGGGCGAAGCTTGCGGCTACGTGCTACGGCTTCCTGGCGGACTGACGATCTATCATGCGGGCGATACGGCACTCTTCAGCGACATGAAGCTGATCGCGGAGCTGTACGCGCCGGACGTGGCGCTGCTGCCGATTGGCGATCACTTTACGATGGGACCGCGCGAAGCGGCCATGGCGATTCGCTTTTTGAATGTGCGCCACGTGATCCCCATGCACTTCGGAACGTTTCCGCAGCTGGCGGGCCGGCCCGAAGAGGTTCGCCAGCTCACGCAAGACATCAGCGGCCTGGAAATACATGTTCTGAAGCCCGGAGAAGCCATCGGAGAAACCAGCTCGCACTTCACCGCGCAGACCTAGGGGCGAAAATGCCGGGAATTCTGGAACTGCAAGTCGAAAAATATCTGTCGAGCCTGCTGCCAGAGCGCGATGAAGTGCTCGCGGATATCGAAAAGTACGCGCAGGAGCGCGACATCCCCATCATCGGGCCGGATTGCGGGCGGCTGCTGTACCTGATAGCGCGAATTGCTGGAGCCAAGAGAATTTTCGAGATGGGTTCGGCCATCGGATATTCGGCGATCTGGTTCGCGCGCGCGGCGGGAGCGGGCGCGGAAATTTATTGCACCGATGGGGACCCGGCACACGCGGAACTCGCGCGCAAGAACTTCGAACGCGCCGGCGCGAGCAAGAACATCCGATTCATGACCGGAGAAGCGGTGGATTTGATTGACACCACCGACGGCACGTTCGACATCATCCTGATAGACGTTTACAAACATCAATATCCCGCGGCGCTGAAGAAATCACTGCCTCGGCTGAAGAGCGGAGGCCTAGTGATCACGGACAACGTGCTGTGGTCCGGCCGCGTCGCTGAGCCTCCGAACGACGACAATACGCGCGGCATTCTGGAATTCAACCGCATGGTCTACGCTTCACCGGAGCTTTTCTCCGTAATCGTGCCGCTGCGCGATGGAGTCGCCATCTGCCGCAAGGCGTAGCGAGAAATGAGTCGTCGGGTTATGCACCCGAAGTGGATCGTGGGGAGGCCTTCGGCGCAGAACGCGGCAGCAGATTGCGCAGGAAGAACGTCACATTGGCGGGCCGTTCAGCCAAGCGGCGCATGAAATACGGAAACCAGTCCACGCCGAACGGGATGTACACGCGAACGCGGAAACCGCCGCGCACCAATTTCTGCTGTAGGTCGGTGCGGATGCCGTAAAGCATCTGAAACTCGAAGCGGTCGCGCTTGATATTTTGATCGCGCACAAAATCCAGAGTGGCGCGAATCATGGCCGGGTCGTGCGTGGCGATGCCGTGATAAATCCCGCTCGCCAAAAGTATTTTTATCAGCTTCACATAGTTGGCGTCCACGTCGGCCTTCTTCGGGAACGCCACCTCGGGCGGCTCCTGGTAAGCTCCCTTGCAAAGCCGCAGGCGGCAACCCACGGCGACTAGATCCTGCACGTCCTTCTCCGTGCGATAGAGATACGCCTGCATCACGGTGCCCACGTTCGTGTGCACGGAGCGCACGCGCTTCACCATCTCGACGGTGCGCTGCGTATAGGCCGAGCCTTCCATATCCACGCGCACGAAATTCGACTGGCTGGCGGCGTGTGCGACGATTTTTTCCAGGAGTTCCTGGCAGAGGCCTTCGCTCAGGTCCAGGCCCAGCTGAGTCAGTTTTAGCGAAACATTCGCGTCCAGATGCTCCTGCGCGATGCGGTCGAATATCGCAATATATTCGTCGGCGGCGCGCCGCGCGCCGGCTTCGTCCGATACGTTTTCGCCGAGCAAATCCAGGCTGGCGAGCTGCAGCGCGCGATTCACTTCCCGCGCGGCTACCAGGGCGTCGTCCAGAGTTTCACCGGCGACGAAGCGGCGAGCGACACGGCGGCTCACACTACTGCGCATCATCAGCGGCGCTAGGCGCTTGCTCTCCGATAGACGCAGCAGGAGCGCGCGCATTAGAAAAGACCGAGCCTCATAAATTGGAATTGGAACAACTGGTGCAGTTGTGACGGCATGAACTCTGAATTATGCAGCAAATCATACAGCTGCGTCAGCCTTTGTGCCTTTCCAGGAAACGTTCCGCTTCGATAGCGGCCATGCAGCCGGAACCGGCCGCGGTAATGGCCTGGCGATAATGATGGTCTTGCACGTCGCCCGCGGCGAACACGCCTTCGATGTTGGTTTTCGGGCCGTCATGAGTGATCAGGTAGCCGTTTTCGTCCATAGCGAGCTGGCCCTTGAATAACTTCGTGTTCGGATCGTGGCCGATGGCGACGAAAACTCCGGAGGTCTCGATTTCGCTGGTTAGGTTCGTGTCGGTGTTGCGGATTCTCACTTTTTCCACGGATTTGCTGTTCACGTCGTGAACTTCCTCGATGACGTAAGGCGTGAGGAACTCGATTTTTTCGTTGGCGTGCGCGCGGTCCAGCATGATTTTGGTGGCGCGGAATTCCTTGCGGCGATGGATCAGCGTGACTTTCTTCGCGAATTTCGTGAGGAACGTGGCCTCTTCCATTGCGGTGTCTCCGCCGCCTACCACGATGATGTCTTTCCCGCGGAAGAAGAAACCGTCGCACGTCGCGCACGTGGAAACTCCGTGTCCCAGCAGATGCCGCTCCGATTCAATGCCCAGCATTCTCGCCGACGCGCCCGCCGCAATGATCAGGCTCTGGGTTTCGTAGGTTTCTTTGCCGGCAACCACGGTGAACGGCGTGCGGCTCAGGTCCACAGAGGTGACCGCGCCGGATTGGAAGTTCGTGCCGAAGCGTTGCGCTTGCTTGCGCGAATTCTCGATTAATTCCGGCCCCAAAATGCCATCAGGAAAGCCCGGAAAATTTTCCACCATAGTCGTCAACGACAATTGGCCGCCTGGCTCGTAGCCGTCCAGCACCAACGGATTCAAATCCGCGCGCGCCGCATAGATCGCCGCAGTCAGCCCGGCGCAACCACTCCCGATGATAATTACCTTGTGCACTGAATTTTCTCCCAGGTATTGGATGATGCAAACCGGCGCGGCGAACCGAACGACCTATTGTATCATTCCGCGCCCGGCCCGCCAGCGCCGGCTCCCGCACCACCGGCTGGCGCCGCTTCCGCAGGGCACGCGATTGCGCCAGTCGTCGGCTTGTCTGATAATGGCGCGCGGATAAGACACGAACATGGCTACTCCCAGCAATCTTTTTCGGCTTCTCAGCGAGTTCATTGTGCTGCTGCTGGGCGCGCTACTGATCTTGCTGGCGGCGACGGGCCGGATTGGGCTGCCCGCGCGCCCCGGAGGTGTGGTGGCGCTGGGTGCGATCTCCATATTTTGGGGCATGCGGGCGGCCACGCGGCCCGCAGCGAAAGCCGCGCGCCTGGAGACCATGATTCGCGCCGGTTCGCTCGCGCTGGTGGGCGTCTTTATTCTCGTCGTGCCGTTCGTCGCCGCGCGGCATGCGTCGCGGCTATTTGTGCTGGCCGGGGGTGTGCTGGTCTTGCGCGGGGCGCTCGCGGCAGCGATTTCGGTCGCGCGGCGTTGATTTCGCTGAGACCCACAAATTCGAAAACAAGCGCGTTCGCGCTTGCCAGTCGTGCGCGTTCCGGATAACCTCCGCCGCAGCAGCACGGGATGCGGAGCGAGCATGGCTCAGCCCCATGGCACGGAACCGGCCGCTCATTGAGAAGCGCGATAAGATAGAAGGAGAACAACCATGCTGAAAGCGTTCAAAGAATTTGCGATGAAGGGAAACGTGCTGGACCTGGCCGTGGGTTTCATCATCGGCGCCGCGTTTGGAAAAATCATCACGTCGCTGGTGGCGGACATCATCATGCCGCCGATCGGCCTGATCGTCGGCAAAGTGGATTTCTCCGGCCTGTTTCTAAATCTCTCCGGTAAGTCATACGACACGCTCGCGGCCGCGAAGGCCGCCGGTGCGCCTACGCTCAATTACGGTTTGTTTCTGAACAACGTGGTGGACTTCCTGATCGTGGCCTTCGTCGTTTTCCTAATCGTGAAGATGGTGAACACCTGGAACAAGCCCGCGCCGGCTCCTGCTGCGACCACGAAGGAATGCCCGTACTGCGCTTCGTCCATTTCGCTGAAGGCGACGCGCTGCCCGAACTGCACGTCGGAACTGCGCGCGTAAGCGAACGCGGCTTTCGATTGCGGTTTTCGGAATGCGCGTTTCTGCGATTGCGAGGCAAGAAATAGACTCGAGCGGGACTCAGCTTTCTGGCAATTTCTTAGGCGCATCGCCTGTCTCCAGCCGGCGGTCGCGTATTTCATGCACGTGCTGGCGCAGCCGCTCGAGCACGGCGTCCGTTTCGCCCTGCGCCATCTCCCGCTCGACTTCTCCCAGCGCGAAATGAATGATGTCGTGGTGATGGATTTCCTCGCCAGGCAGTTTGTCGCTTAATTCCAGCCAGACTCTGTGCAGTAAATCAATTTCCTTGGGCGTGAGCCGCGGCGCGTGCGGACCCAGATAGAAAATCTGCTCCTGGCCCGAGGGCGTAAAAATTTCCAGCGTAACCCGCGGGCGCGGCTCGGGCATACGTTCCCAGGCGAGTCCGATTTCGCGCGCCTGCTCGGTCACTGGCATTTTCGATGAGCTGCCCGCCACGATGGTGCTCGACTGCAAGTTCATGGAGGTGCGCAGAATGCCTTCCCACAAATCATTCGCCGCGGCCACGGCCAGCCGCACGGGCTTGCCTTCCTTTTCCGCGAGCGCCAGCACTTTAGTGAAAAGCAATTGCTCGATGGTGCTGAAAAGCTGGTCCGGAGCGAGATCGTATTCGCCGGAGGCGGCGCGGCGCAACATACGCACGTGCAACACCACGATCTCTGCTTGCTTCTGACGAACTCGCCGCAGCGCCGCTTCCAGGTGGTACAGCGCGTAGTAAGTGCTTACCGGAACCAGAATGCTTCCGGGCGCTACGCCGACGCTGGTGGGCGTCAATTCCGCTTCTTGCGCCAGATTGAACTGATCGAGCTCCACGTGCGCGGCGCCCGCGGCGTGCACACGCATGCGATGCTCAGAAATCTCGAAAACCGTGAAAAGCACAACCGTGAAAATGATGCCCGCTACGGTCGCTTGCGGTTTCGTAAAGAGGTTGATAATTGCGATCGCTACCAGCACGAGAGTGATCACTCCCAGGCCGATGGGAATTTCCTTTCCGAAAATTACCGGGTTGAGCGGCACGCGGTATTCGCGGTCCTGCGGATGCGTGTAACGCAGCACAAGCACCGCGATGCCCTTCATCGAAAAACTCCAGATCACGCCAAAGGCGTACAGGTTGCCGAGAAAGGTGACGTCGCCGCGGCTGGCGATGATGGTGACGATCTGAAATGCCACCACTAGGTTAATGATGCGGTGCGTGGTGCCAAAGCGCGGATGCGGATGGCGGAACCAATCGGTGAGCACGCCATCTTCGGAAACGCGATTCAGCACGCCGTTGGAACCGACTATCGCGGTGTTCACTGCTCCGGCAAGAATCAGCGTGCCGACCACCACCACGAACACGTGGAAGCTCAGCCGCACCGGAAAGCTTCCGACCAGGTGCATCGCCAGGCCGCCGATGAGGTTCTCGGTAAAGTTTCCGCGGACATTGTCCGGAATAATCATCACCGCGAAGAAGGAAACCAGCGAAGTGAACACCAGGCTGTAGATAAAAATCACCAGCCCCGCTTTTTTCAGGTTCTTCAGCTTGGGATGCTCGATTTCGCGATACACCTGCGCGAGGGATTCTTCGCCGCTCATCGCCAACACCGAATGGCCCAAGCCGACGAAGATAATGATCAAGGTAATCGTGTGCGCCCAGTGATAGCGGTCCAGCCAGCCGAGCGAGCCGCCGTCGAGCTTCATGTTCTGCGCGTTGGGTAACGGCGGCAGACTCCAGCCGCTGCGCACCCACAGGGTGTAAAAACACCAGCTGATCAGGACCACCACCATGATGGTGGTCAGTTGCATGATGCGCAGAGCTTTGCCGCTGGATTCTGGAACGCCTTTGATGTTCTCCCACCAGAAATAGAGCGTGATGATGATGGCGACCGTGGCGGCTGTGGCGTTTACGTTCAAATGCATCGTCGACTTGGCATGGTGGAAAAGTTCGTTGATCACGCCCACCAGATATTGTCCCGCCGAAACGCCGCTGATCGGCCCGGTGAGCACGTAATCGAACATCAGCGCGGAAACGGAAAATTTCGCGAGAGTGCCACCCAGCGCTTCCTTCACCACGCGGTACACGCCGCCGCGCACGAACATGCTGCAGCTTTCCACGTAAATCGCGCGTACGGCGTACGAGAACAGCATGATGCCGAGGATGAACCACGGCGCCGTCTTGCCGATGAACTGCTCGGCCTCGCCGCCGGCGTAATACGCGGAGGACGCCAAGTCGTTCAGCACGATGGCCGCCGCGCGCCAGAACGAAATGAACGCCAGCATGGCCGTGGTGGCCACCAAGACTTTCGTTACGGGACGGGCGCGACCCGGCGTGAATGTGGGACCTGTGGAATTGGAATCCATATGCTTTTGAGTGTGGACAGGAACTATACGTTGAACAGCGGCCAAAAAGGAAGTCTGGGCAGCATTGCACCCGCGCTATTGGTAACTACCCAGCGGTTATTCAACGGTGTGCCATGCGCTCGGTCGTTGCGTAGGGCGTAACCGGCCGGTTACGCAGTCGTTTCTTTCGCCGCCGAACGAAAATCGCGCTCGCAGGCTTCGCAGGGACAAATTTCGCGGAGATGCTCAAAGCTGAAAATTCCCGTCGCGTGACTATCGGAAAATTGAATCTGCAGCGCGTAGTTCCCCACTGCGTTGGCGCTCTTGGCCGTGACGCGCGGCTTGTACATGGGAAGCAGCGCTGAGCTGCTGCTGGAGCCGCCCTTGGCTTTCTTCTCGCGCTCGTCGTTGCATAGCGCGCACGGGCAATGATCGCGCAGGTAGGGGAAATCGTAACGGCTGGCGTGTTGGTCCGACCAGGTAATTTCCACGCCTTCGCCCGTCGAGACGTGCACCTTGATACTTACCGGTTTTTTTCGTGCGTCTTGTGCTATGGGCATGAAAACTTTATTTGGCGATTCCAAAAACTTGCTGCCGCGCCGCCTCGCCGAAACATCCATTCCAGAACAGAATATAGTGTGACATAAACGGGCCGAATCGGGCCTTCATTCAAGCCAGCTCGGGTTTCAACGACGCCGCTGCAGCTTGCACCAATCGTCCATGCGCAAATTCAATGCGGCGGTCGGCGAGGCGACCGATAGACGGAGCGTGCGTCACCATCAGGATCGTATGACCCTCGGCGTGAAGTTCGCGCAGGAGACTGAGGACAATGTCCTCGTTGGCTTCGTCGAGATTTCCCGTAGGCTCGTCCGCCAGAATCAGTTTGGGATGATTGATCAGCGCGCGCGCCACCGCCACACGTTGCTGCTCGCCGCCAGAAAGCTGCGCAGGCAGATGCTCGATGCGGTCGCCCAGGCCCACGCGCTCCAGGGACTGCTGCGCTTCCTTCTCGTCCGGGGTGCTGTGAAAATACTGCGCGAGCATCACGTTTTCCACCGCCGTCAGGTACGGCACTAAATGAAATTGCTGAAAGATGAAGCCGATTTTTTCGGCGCGAAACCGCGTCAACCCCGCTTCGTCGAGGCGCGCTACGTCCGTGCCGTCCACAACCGCCTGGCCGGCCGTCGGCGTATCGAGCCCGCCAAGAATATTGATGAGCGTGGTCTTGCCCGAGCCGGAAGGACCCATGATGGCAATCCATTCGCCGGCATCCGCGCGGAAGGAAACTCCGTCGAGCGCGCGCACGTTCCCGAATGCCTTGCGCAGATTTTCCACTTGGACGAGCGTCGCCACGTTCCTCTATTCCCCTCGCAAAATTTCGGTGGGCTTTACATCGCCCAACATGCGCAACGGAAGCGCGCCGGCCAGCGTCACGACGATCATCAGCGCGATCGTCGCCGGGAAAACTTCCCAGCGCGGCGAAATCGAGGTGCCAAACACGCGCAATCCCATCCAGTACGCGAGAGCCGCGCCTAATATTGTGCCTACTAAACCGCCCGCGGCGCCCAGCACACCTGCCTCGGCGAGAAATATTCTCACGATGCGCGAGATGGAACCACCCAGCGATTTCATCAGGCCCACATCTTTGCGCCTTTCCATCGCGAGGGCCGCCATCGTGCCCAGCACGCACAGCGCCGTGAGAATCAGAATTAGAAGCACCATGGAAACGATCAAGAGACGAATGCGGCCGAGCAGCGCGCCTTCCGCTTCGGCCACTTGGCGGATGGGCCGCACCTGATATTGCGGCAGCGTGGCGGCCAAGCGTGCGGCGTAATCAGCCACAATCTGCGCTGTGCCGGTCACGCTTAATTGCGCTACGCTGATCTGACTCGGCAGGTTTGCCAGCGATTGCACCGCGCGCAGGCTCGCGAAAACCTGATTGTCTTCGGCGCCGCCCGCATCTACGATGCCCGCGATGCTGCAATGCGCGCTGAGGTCCAGGTAATGCAGCTCAAGCGGATCCCCCACCGCGAGACGCAAACGCCGCGCGACGTTGCGGCCCACGAGACACTGCGATTGATCCTCGCGCGACGCAACCCAGTTCCCTTCCAGCTTCCACGTGGCGTCGAGTTTCCCTAGCTGATCCAGCCACGTCCCCGCGACGACGACGGGAATATTTTGCGCGCGCGCGACGATATAAAGGTACGGCGCGGCCGCAGATACCTGTGCGGAGGGCAGTTGTTGCAAGGCTTCCAGCACATCGTGCTCCGGCATCAAGCTGGGCACTTCAGCTCCGCTGATCTGCGCTGGCGCGCCGCTTGCCGGAGAAATCACAATGTTTGCGCCCAGCGCCCGAAATTCCTGCGTCAATTTATTTTGGACGCCGAGATCCAGATTCAGCAGCGCGGAGATCACCGCTGCTCCGCTGACAATCGCCAGGATCGCGACGGTCAGCCGCCCGCGGCTCCCGCGCAACAGCTGAAATACCAGCCGCCAGAACATTACTCGCCCCTCAGAATTACGGCCGGACGAAAATGCGCGGCGCGCCGCAACGGAACGAGGCTGCCGATCATCGCGATGACCGCCGCGAGCGCCAGCACCACCGGAAACAAAATCAAGCGCGGTGCAGCAGGCGTACCGAAAACGCTCTCGCCCAAAAATCGCGCGAGTCCCGCCCCCACGAAAAATCCGATGGCGCCGCCGACAATCGCCAGCAGCACTTGTTCGGCGAGGAAAATCCCGCCTACCAAAGCATTGCTCGCGCCCAGCGCCTTCATCACGCCGATTTCCGCCCGCCGTTCGAGCACCGTGGTAGCGGACGTTGCCGCAACAGCCAGCGCCGCCGCGCCCAGCGCCGCCAGCGTCACAATCCACAGCAGCGTCCCGACACGTGTGAGGATCCGGCCTTCGGTTTCCGCCACGCGCCGAATCGCATGCACTTCGGTTCCCGGCAGCACAGTTCTAATCTGAAATCCGATGGACGAAATATAGGGCGAACAGAACCAGCGGTCGTACTCGGTAGGCGTGAGCTGAATATTTTTGTCGGTTTGCGCGCGCTCGCCGCGTTCCGCCAGCGCATCGGCAGGCTTGGTCAACGCGCTCACGTACAGCTGCCGGAACTGGCCCGGATGTCCGGAACCTTGTTGCGCGCTCGACAGCGGCACCAGGATCGCATCGTCTTCCGGGCCGCCTGTTGAAACGACGCCCGTAATCAGCAGAAGTCGAGCTTTCTTCGATAACGGTGAGGTCGCAACTCGTATCGTTTTTCCGAGTGCAAAAATCGCGGGATCGTTCGCAGCTAGATTCGCGCCGACGACGGCCTCCCGCCAGTTCTCATCGAACCACCGTCCGCGGATCTGCCAAGACGGGTGCGTCGCGCTGAGGCCGGTCTGGAATTTCGTTCCGTCTGGAATGGGGACATCGTGTTTGTACCACGTGCCGATCATCGTAAGACTTTTGGCGGTCTCTGAATTGTCCGCGCTCGAAACGTAGGCCGGCACGTCGAGAAACGGCGTGAACCCCAAAATATTGTGCCGCCAGAAAATCGTTTTCAACTTGCCGAGGTCCGCTTCGTTCAAATACGCGCCTTCATCCACGGGCCGATAATCCACACCGCCGATTTCCACCGGCAACGTGTCCGATTCCGGCGTGACCAGCAGATTCGCGCCCAGGCTGCGGAATTCGCGCGCCAGCCGGTCGCCCACTTCCAGCGCAGTCGTCAGAGTGGCCGTGGCAACGGCCGTGCCGATCACCAGCGCCGCAGCTGTCAGCACTTTTCGCCGCGGATTGCGCGCGAAGGATTCTCCAAGCAGGCGGGCAAGCATTGCGTCAGGAGTGAATCTTGGAGGCGGCTTCGCCCAGCGCCGAGAGGTCCACGATCACTTCGCCTCCTTCCACGCGGGACTTCACGCTGATGGGATTGCAGCCGCCGGACTGACCGATCGAGGGAATGTAAATCGCCGCGCCGCAATTCCGGCAGATCACGCTCTGGCCTTCCTGCCGGTAGCCGGCCGTGCCGCAAATCTGGCAAGCATCGAGTGCAACCGCGTAATCGCCGTTCAGCTTGTGGATCACCAGAAAGCGAATCACGCTGCCGTCCACGTCTGCCGTGTAGAAATGCAAACTGGAATCCGTAAGCTCGGAAAGCGGGATGCGTACTAGATTATCCTGCGCGATCAGCGTCTTTGCCGGCGAGGGCGCCGCGGCGACGCGGCCGTACACATAATCCCCGGCAAACGAAACCACCACGCCGACACACAAGATCGCCGCCGCAAAACTCCAGCGCCGCTGGCGGCGGAACTCATATTCGCGGATGCGTCGCGCCGCCGGATTCGCGCCTTCGTCCGCCGCCGGCTGCTTCGCGCCGAACCATTCGCGCAGAGCCACCAGCGCCGCAGCGCCCAGAATCAAAACGAAGAAGAAAACTTCGTTGCGCACGATCGGCCCGATGGTGGACATTTCGAGCTTGCTGGAGGGAATCCACAGGGCTTCGCTGAGCTCGTGCACGCCGGTGAGCGCCAACTGAAACGCCACGACCATCAGAATCACGCTGGTGGCCCTGAAGAAACGCTGCAAAGGAATTCGCAACGTGCCTTGAAAAAAGAAAAGCCCCACGGCCACGGCGATTGCAATTCCGATCGCCGTGCCGATCCAGACCTTCACGCCCGCGCTGGAAAGTTCCACGGCGCGCAGCACCAGCACCAGCTCCGCGCCTTCCCGAACCACCATCATGAAGACAAAAGACCCAATCGCCCAACCACCGGCGCGCGTGGACTTCTGTGCGTACCCTTCCACGCGCTCTTCGATGTGTTTCTTCAGATGGCGCGCCACGCGGTTCATCCACACGATCATGGAAACCACGAGCGCCGAAGCCACCAGCATCAGCAGGCCTTCGAAGCCATCTTCACTCACCTGCCAACGATCAAGCAGCACCGCAGCCGCGAAACTGGCCAGCACAGCGAGCATCACGCCGGCCCACACGTAACGGGTAAGCGCGCGCCGGCCCGTGCGATTCAGGTACACCAGGACGATGCCGACAACCAGAGCGGCTTCGGCGCCTTCGCGCAGAGCTAGCAGGAGTGCGGAGAGCATAAAGTTTCCAGTTGTAAACCAGTTGCAACTGGAAATTTAAGTCTAGCGCTGGGGTGCGCCGAAATCAAGCAAATTCAATGCTCGTAATCCCTTGCTCACGTTTCCCTGTAGAATAGCATCTTATATAACTGAATGACTGCCGCGCACCATTCCCACACCCCGCCACGAAGCCGCGCGAAATCCGAGCCGAGTTCGCAGGATTTGGCCGTGGTGCTCGCAATTGCATTGTTTTTTTCACTTGTGGCCACGCTGGCTGTACCTTCTTTGAACGCTGTTCCGCAATCCGGCGGAGAATCCTCGGCTGCGACGCAAAAAACTCAAACTCCTGCAGCGCCGAACGGCAATTCGGCGCTCGAACAGAAGCTTCCCTCGCCTCCGCGCAAGCAGGACGTGAAGAAGGGCAAAGAAGCCTACAAACAAGGCCTGAAACTTGAGCAGAACGGCGATTGGCAAGCGGCTTACGACGCGTACTCCGACGCCGTGGAATGGGACCCCAGCAGCCGGGAATACCTGGTGCGGCAGGCCGTCGCCAAGGGCCAGGTCGTACAGATGAAAGTTGACCTTGCCGAACGCGAAGCGGTCGCCGGGCACTTCGCAAACGCGCTGCACGCCTTGCGCGATGCGATGCAGCTTGATCTTTCGAACCGCACGATCCGCGAACGACTTACCGAACTGGAAGCGCTGGACCCCAGCCGCGCGCGCCAAATCATCGCCGAGCCTGTGCTGGTGCCGGCCGTTCAGCTCGACCATCGTCCTGGCACGCAATCGTTTCAGCTGCGCGGACAAACGCAATCCGCATATCAGGAAATCGCGCAACGCTTTGGCGTCGAAGTCGCCTTTGATGTGGACGTGCGCCAGGTCCCGGTGCGTCTGGATTTGCAGGGTGTGGACTTTGCGACAGCCACGCGCGTTCTGGGAAGCGCGACCAAAACATTTTGGAGGCCGTTGACGAAGCGCCTGTTTTTTGTGGCGCCCGATACGCCGCAGAAGCGCAAGGACTACGAAGTTTCGATTGTGCGCACGGTGCTGCTGGCTTCCTCGGAAACAAACGAGCAGATGACCGAGCTTTCGCGGCTCGTCCGCGAAATCGCCGGCATTATTCGCACGGACTTGGATACCAAGAGCCGCACGCTGACGATGCGCGCTTCGCCGCAAGCCATCGCGGTGGCCACCGGTATCATCGAAGATCTACAACGCCCGCCCGACGAACTGATCTTGGAAATCGAAGTGATGGAAGTGGATCGCAATCACAACGTGGATTTCGGGATCACCGGCCCGCAGACCGCGAAAATATATTCGATTCCCTCGAACGCCGCGCAGCTTGTACAGCAGGGCGGCGCCACGGCGCTGAATGCTTTGCTGACGCAGGTTTTTGGATCGGCGTCTGCGATTCCGCCGGTGTTGGCATTCGGCGGTGGCAAGACGACCTTCTTCTACACGCTGCCCGGGGCCACCGCCACGCTTTCGAATTTTCTTTCGACCGTGCACTCCGGCCGACGGGTTCTGCTGCGCGCCGAGGATGGCCAGCCTGCGACGTTCTTTGTCGGCGAGCGCTTCCCCGTTTCGCTGGCGCAGTTTTCATCGAGCCTGGTTGGTAACGCCAATTCCGTGGCTACGCAGACGCCGACGGCTTCCGCCCCCAACTCAGCTTTGCCCGTCATCACGGTCACCACCGGAACGAATCCCGACTTCGTCGCCACCGCCGATTTTAATAATGACAATTTTCAGGATTTCGTCGTCGCGAATTTCACCGACGGGACGATATCGCTCTACGACGGCAATCCCACTACTCCTGGAACATTCTTGACTCCTACCACGATCTCCGTCGGAGCAGGCCCCGCCTGGATCTCTACTGGTTTTTTCAACACCAAGACGGACACCAGCAACACGATCGTAGATCTCGCCGTCGCCAACCAGACCGCGGGCACCGTTTCCATCCTACACGGAAATGGAGACGGGACATTTACCGTGGAACCAACCTTGACCCTGCCAGCTGGAGCAGGACCCACCGCGATCGCGGTCGCCGATTTCAATGGCGACGGCTTCGCGGATTTGGCTGTTGTAAACAAGGACGCCAATACCGTCAGCATTTTTCTCGGAAATGGTGATGAAACCTTTCAGACCCCCACGACGCTCACCACTGGCAATGCACCAACCTCCATCGTGGCCCAGGCCTTCAATCCGAATGCGCCGGCAATCATTGACCTGGCCGTCACCAATTCCACCGACAACACGCTGCAAATCTTCATCGGCAACGGAAAAGGAGCGTTCACCAATGGCGTCACCTATGACACCGGTGTAACTCCCGTCTACGTAGCGTCCGCTGACGTGAATCTGGACGGCAATTTGGATTTGGTGGTGGCAGATAGCGGCGCTGCCACCGGCGCGAATTCAGTGGGCAACAGTGTTTCCGTTTTCCTCGGCAATGGCGACGGCACCTTCATCCTGCCGGGCGGCACCAGAATGGACTTTCCCGCAGGTACCACGCCGACATCCTTTGTCATCGCCGATTTCAACAATGACGGCATTCCTGATCTGATCGTCACCGCCAGCGGCGACAATGCCGCTGCACTACTGCTCGGCGCCGGCGGCGGCTTTTTCAATGGGGCCATCGAGGTGCCGGTGGGCACCACGCCTGATTCCGTCGCCACTGCCGACTTCAATGGTGATGGACTACCCGACGTCGTGCTTACGAATTTTGGCTCGAACACGGCGTCCGTGATTCTGGATTCATCCTCGCTGATCGGCCTGCTTTCAAGCAACGAAACCGGCACGCAATTCCCCAACGCGGAGTACATTGACATCGGCTTGAAAGTGAAAGCGACTCCGCGTGTGCACGAGAACGGCGACGTCTCCCTGCAATTTGAATTCACGCAGAGCAGCCTGGCGGGCAACAGCCTCAACAACATTCCGGTGGTAAATAATCAGGAAATTCATCAGAGCGTGCGCGTCCACGCCGACGAATCCGCCTTGCTGGCCGGTTACCTGGCGCCGCAAACTACTAACACGCTGAATGGCACGCCGGGAATCGCAAACCTGCCGCTGAGCGCACTCGTCGGTGGCACCACATCAAACCAGTTCTCGAATTCGGAGGTATTGATTCTGGTGACGCCCCGGATTGTGGATTCCGCAACGCGCAACAAGGAACATTTGATCTACGCAGGACGCGGTCAACTCGGCGGCCCGGGCGCTTTAGGCCCCACGATCCAAGAACACCGTAATAGTGGATTCGTGAATCCTGCTGCGCAAGCGCCGGAGCCAGCCGCCGCCGCGCCGCCACAACCGGAACCGACGCCGCAGCAGCCGGCGCCCCCGCCAGTGCAAACGCCGCCGCAGCAGCCGCAATCCGTTCCGCCGCAACAACAGCAGCCCGACAACACGCCGCGGCAGTAACGGCGGCGCGCCGCAATACAAAGCGCCGCAAGAATCCGATTCCCCACCGCGGCGACAGCGGCCTAGCGATTCTTCGCTCAGCCGTCACACGCACCCGGGCAAGAAACCGCAATCTGATATCGTTGGTGGGTCAGTTGCCGGTAAATGACTTAGTCACAGGAGTTGACGCGACTGGCTACTAATCGGTCTGTTACCTCAAGTTACGAGCGTGTTAGTATTTCGCTCGAGTATCGCTTGCAGAATATAGCCGAGGCGTATATGAGCTCACGGTATGTTGCTGCCAAATTGTTTTTTTGCTTTGGCAGCATTGTTCGCGTTGGTGGGAGCGGCTCTCTTTCGGCGCGGGGCGATTGGCACTGGGCTGACGGGGACTGACTACTTGAATCCGCTATTTTGTTTCACCATTCCAAGGCTCATTCCTTTTACGGCCTCGATGTTGTCAGCGTGTTTTGGGCTCATCTGTTATGGGGTTGAGAAAAAGTTCAAGCGTCGCGCAAATATCCCTTTGGCTGTAATTCATTTAGTCTCATTCGTGCTCGCAATCCTAGGACATGCGATACTCGTGCGCTTCTGGTGGACCGTGCTGAACGAGGAAAATGCAACAAATACGCCGATGCCATTGTCGGCTAGCCTACTGATGCCAGCCGCGTCAACAGTCTCCCTGTTGGCATTTGGCGTGAATATATTCTGGAGCATGTCGAGAACTCCGCTGGTCACGAGCAATCCGAGATAGGGCTTCCAGGCAGCGTGTCGCGCCTAAGGCGCAGCTTCCAGCACCACTACGGGCTGATATGTGCGCGGGACCACCGGCTCGGCAATCGCGATCAATTGACCTTGCTGGCTGAAAACCCGCAGCCGCGCCGGTTTCCAATCGCCGGAATCAAGCTGCGCCGGCGCGTTCTGCGCCACGTTGGTTTGTCCCGGCTGGATTTGCGCGAGCGTCAGACT
>Ga0210407_10001414_pt1 | contig 22596 bp, 4 predicted proteins | sample IncBWC27MmetaG_FD_150860 | JGI IMG/M metagenome (GOLD analysis project Ga0210407, IMG submission 150860) | Forest soil microbial communities from Barre Woods Harvard Forest LTER site, Petersham, Massachusetts, United States - Inc-BW-C-27-M | ecosystem: Environmental > Terrestrial > Soil >... | reverse complement strand
GGTTTACCGCTGCGCCACACGATCCACCCTGTGGGCCAACAACAAATCCGTCAAGCGCTGCAACATAGGATTCGGGAAGAGTTGGCGCCGCAATCGCCCGCATGTGTATACGGTCTTGATCAAGAAGCCAGACCGAGCAGAGCATTCCTTCACGATGAGATTCGACAACCCGCGCCACGCTCGTCAGCACTTCCTTCAAAGACGCGCCTGCGAGAATCATTCTCAATATTTCGAGAATATCCTCACTGGCGAGGTCTTTCGCCAATGTGCCATCCAGATCGGTCGAGCGGACAGGCTGGTGGGAACCATGTTCTGCGGACGCCATCCGCGGATTATAGTCCAAGCGGCGATTCCAAGCCTTCTTGGAACCTATGCAGACGCGAGCCAAGCCTTTGAATGGCTAAACCGGGCTTACGCCCAGCGTGATGGCGGACTCGTCGACATTAAAGTGGACCCTCTGCTGAGAAGCCTGCACGGGGACCCGCGGTACGCCGCACTGTTGGAGGAGATGCGCCTACCACTATGAAATCGACTTTAGCCTGGGAAGAAATCGGATTACCCACGGATGGTCGGCAACCCAACTTCACGCAGCGGACCGCCTGTCATTTGTGGGTCATGACGAACACGCCGTCCCAATTCTCGTTTGGCGCCTCGAAGAGATAGTCCTGGCAACGCTTCCAATAAGCTCGCGCCGGGCCGTCTTCGGGCCAGTGTTCGAGTATCGACTGAAACATGGTCTGGGCTTCGAGCCAATCCCGCCGCAGATAGCTGGCGCGTGCACGAGCAAATTCATTTAAAAGTTCCTCGTGCTGATTCGCATCCTCCTTCAGCGCCACAAGTTCGTAGATGGTCACCGGCTGGAGCTTGCCCTTGACGAGAATCAGATCGAGCTCCCGGAAGAGAAAGCCTGCGTCGCGAACAGCCTCGTAGGTGCCGGAGCCCACGATAATGTGAGTGCGATACTCCTTGTTCAGACCTTCGAGACGCGAAGAGAGATTAACGGTATCGCCCATGGCCGTGTAACCGTAGCGCAGTTGCGAACCCATGTTCCCGACGGACGCATGGCCGGTGTTTAAGCCGATGCCAATGTCGAGCAATGGACGGCCCGCGGCACGCCACTCTTCCCGAAGCTTGGCTACACGCTGCATCATGACCAGCGCCGCGCGGCAGGCCCGGACCGCATGGTCCTGCTCCTCGAAAGGCGCTCCCCAAAAGGCCATGACCGCGTCGCCAATATATTTGTCCAGAGTGCCTTGGGTATCGAATACGATGCGAGTCATATCGGACAGATACTGATTCAGCAGAACGGCGAGATCCTGAGCGTCGAGCTGCTCGGAAATCGCCGTAAAGTTGCGGATGTCGCTGAACATCACGGTGACTTCGGTCTTGCGAGGCTGCACCAATTGGGGGCGCTCGAGAAGGCGGCGAATCACTTCGGGACTCAAGTATTGCTGGAAACTGCCCCGGACCTTGCGTTTCTCTCTTTCCTCGACGACGACGCGGTAGAGAGCCACGAGACTGATATTCGCAACCATCGTGAACAGCGGTAGCGTTAGGTTGAGCCACCAGCCTTTGAGGAAGGCGCCATAGACTCCGCCAAGAAAGGGCGCGGCGAGCAAGATGCCGAACCACATGTTTTGAGGCTTGGTGAGCGCGAGCCACAATCCAAGCGGAATCCCAAATAGCAGAATGAACACCAAATCACAGACCCATTGCTTAGGGCCGCGCTGCAGAAAATCCTGGTCCAACATGTTGTCAATTATGCTGGCATGAACCTCGACTCCTGGAAAGTCGAGAGCGCCGAAGGGAGTCGGCCGAACGTCCCCGATGCCTGTGGCCGAAGCGCCCACCAGTACAATCTTGTCCTTGAATGTGCCCTTGGGCAAGGTCCGCTGCGCTACCTCTGCAATCGAACGGTAGGGGTAGCTGTGGGCGGGGCCTCGGTAGTTGATCATGGCGCGGCCGAGAGGGTCGGGACGCAGTTCGAGCGACTGTCCAAACTCGACGCGGGCGATGCCGGCGGGCCCAAACCGGAGAACCGTATCCGGCTTGCCGAGGAAGAGAGATACGGCCTGTACGTCCAGAGAGGCGTACAGATCCCAGTCCTCGATGTTCTCCGAACGGCCGTAGGGAACGGCGAGCAAGGCGCGGCGCACAACGCCGTCGGAGTCCGGAGGCACGTTGAAGAAGCCGGTGGTGCCCCCGCCGGCGCCCAAGGCATCGCTGAAGATATCGAGATTGGCTTGCGCAGCTTTGGGAAGGAGTTGGGCGGTGGCGTCATAGCCCACCAGTTTCGCGAAATCTTGCTGATGGCTCTGGGGATTGAGGGGCGTCACTCGTGGAAACGGAAAGAAGCTGAGAATATCGGCGTAATGATCGAGGGCAGTCTTGTCAAGCTTGTCAAGCTTGGCAAGGTCCGAATCGGAATAGAGAAAGTAGTTGCCCAGGACGACCGAACCGAATTTTTCGATCGATTGGGCAAAACGCTTGTCGGAATCGTACTTCGTTTCGAGCTGCGTCAACTTTGTTGCGAAGCGCGGGTCCATATTCGCGCCGTGGTGCTGCAGGCCGTTCAACTCCTCATGCAGTTCGCGGATGGGAGCTGCGATTTCATCGGGCTTGGTGAACGTAATGTCGAAGGCGACTACTTTTGCGCCGTCCTCGCGCAGAGCGTCGAGCATGTCGGCAAAATGCGCCCGCGAGAACGGCCAGCGCCCCAGCACTTCTTGCGAATGTTGGTCAATATCCACAATCACGATGCGGCAGGCCGGAGGCACAATCTCCTTTTCCTTATCTTTATCTTTATCCCTGCAGTCCGGATGGCTACGGTCCCTCCCGCGATAGCGAAATCGCGTGTCTAAGGTGCTGAATTCCAATTTCTGAACAAACTCAAAAAGTGGGGTGGGCCGCTCGCCCACGAAAGCAACGAGATAAATCAAGACGGCAGAAGCCGTAAGGGTGAGGCTGATCGCAAAAGTTACTTTGTGCGACCACCAGGTGCGGAGCAAGCGCGCAATTCTCCGCAAGAGCCCGCGGCGACCGCGAGGCGGCGAGGCACTCCCAGTTGGCACTGGACGAAGAGAACTCATGGCAGAGTCTCAGACATGAGGAGCGCCATATTAGCAGAATATTTAAATTGAATAGGGATGCGGCGCGTGAGTGGCGATTGCGATTGTCCTGTCAAGCTCTTCAACGACGGCATAGAATGCTGCTGACGAGGTGATCTCGGAGGTGAGGACGGTCCGTAACGCAGAAATTAATTTCTTGGAAGTTAGTATTGTGAGTACTGGGTAGCTGGTAGAGAGTTCGACAAACTTCAGTCCTAATAGTCACTGACACGTTTATTGTTGACAAACAGCGCTTGCCAGTGAGACATTCCCGTCCACCTTTCGGGTCCCCGAAGTGGTTAGTTGTTCTTTCATGTTGTTTCCGCAGGTTGAGGATTTGAGACCATGCCTCCCCAGCCAGGAGCGTGCATACGAGTGTGCTGTAGGGGTGTCTTCGGGCATCGCTTAGGTTTAAGAAACTTACTGATAATCAGAACTATAGTTTTGCAGGGTTCGCTGTGTTTGTTGTTCGTTGCGACTTGGGCAACGACAGCCGACAGCAGCCCCCCGCGCCAGGCAGACGACCCGCCCGCCGATTCCTCGATTGTGGCCCGGCCATCGGATGATGCGAAACAACCGACGAATTCTGGTTCGGCCAAAGACCAACCGAATTCCGGCAAGTCCGAGAACGCGGACGCGCCGAGCCAAGACCACGCACCCGCGAGCACTCAGGGGGACAGCTCGCGTACATTTGCGCCGCCGAGCGAGCCCGGCCAAACATACTTCGAGCTGCGCTACAACATCGACGGAACGGATATCCAGGGAAACAGCGAACGGTCATTTTTGCATCCAGGAATCAATCACACGGCTGAATTCACCTTTTTCAGCAATGCGCCGTTAGGGGAACGCTACAAGTTCGAGATTCTAGCTGTCGGCCGATATACGAATAATCCGCAAGTAGATCCGGAGCGCAACAGCCTTCAAAGAGCTTATTTGCGCCTGCAAGGCCCGAGCTTCGAAGCCAACCTGGGCGATGCGTTGATCAACTTCTCCCGCCTGACATTCAACCAGAACATCAAGGGCCTGACGATCTCCAAGAAGTTGCGGCCTGGCCTCAGGGTGACCGGCACGGTGGGCTTTTTCGTGGACCGCTGGGGTTCGCTTTACCGCGACTATACCTTTTTCCGCGACCTCACCGGACCTCCCAATCCACTTGCTCCCGGCAAGCCTTACAGCCGGTTTGTGGCCGGAGCGCGAGCCGAACAAAGAATCGGGCGCGCGAACTGGATTGCTCTGAATTGGAGTTACGGAAAGGATCTTCAACAATCTCTGCCCGACGCAACGCTGGCCTGCCTGGACGCCATCACCGGCTCGATCAACATTCGGCCGCTCAGTTCCGGATGCCTGGCGGGAGAATCCGAGGTCGTGGGATTTCGTCGTCCCTTTCCTACGGCCGCCAACAACGATGTGGTGAGCGCGGACACCAACGTGGAGTATGCCCCGTGGCATTTCGGGTTTCGCGGTGAGTTTGCCTACAGCTGGACTTCGGGAGGCATGCCGCCCACGGGAGCGAACGCCGGCAATTTTGCTTGCGCGCCGGTACCGCCGTTCCCCGGCGCAGCCGTGCTGGACTCCCGATGCTTCACGGGAGAGGTTGGGGATTGGGCCGGCCGCCTGCAGGCAAATGAACGAATCAAGAAGCTGACTCTGAGAACTGACTACGCGCGGTATGAGCCTAATTTCTTCAGCGCCAATGCGCAGCAGATCCGCGACTTGCAAGATTTCACCGTGCGCGGAGAGTATGAAATCACACGAAGCGTCAGCGTGATCGGCCAGTGGCGGCGCTCGAACGACAATCTAAACGGCCTGCAAGGTTTTACGAACGTGGTTCGAGCGCCAGAGGGAAGGCTGGTGCTCCGCGACCTGCCTTTCTATCGGCGCATGTCCGTCGAAATGGGCTATCGCGAGCGCAACCTGGACACCCCGGGCAATCCAGGGCCATTGGACGTGCAGAAGCGGTCGACTCGCATTCCGTTTATCACCGTGACGATACCGGCGCACGTGGCGAATATCATATTCGACTACGAACACCGGCACGAGATCAACGCGGTGACCCCGGCGCTGGCCACCGACACAGACCGGTTTGCAATCGGCTACCGCGCGCACTACTCCTGGGACCGCTGGGAATTCAGTCCCACGGCGCGCTTCGAGATCGAACGGCTTGATAAGAACACCCCACTCAACGCGGCTCTTACACCAACCGACGTAACCCTCTTGTTTCCCCAGGATTTCTTCTCCGCATTTGATACCAATCGCACCATCCAGGCGGGTTTTCTGCTGGACACACCGCGCTACTTCCGAATCGAGGGGAACTACAAGGACTTCGCCGCCCTTGCCCTTTCTCCCCTGCAAGCCAGTGCGCAACTGAACCCGCAGATGCCATTTCTCTATTTCAATCAGGGTTTCCGGCGGCCGAGTTGGCGAGCCGCGGTCACTTACAAAATCGGCAACGACGAGAACCGAACCGTGACCGCCTTTTATATACGGACAAACAATTTCTTCCCTACCGGGGACCCAACGCAGCCCGATGCGCGAAGTTTTCGAGAAACAGTTATCGGAGGGTTGATTGTCTTACGTTTTAAGAAGTAAGAGCGATTCGACGCTAATCGAGGTTGGTGCATGAGAGTGGCTCGGCCAGTCCGCGCATCCCTTCGCACGCTGCTGCTTTTGGCAACAACTGCCGCGCTTGTTGCGTCCTCCCGGTCTCAAACGGCTCCACAGCCACTGGCAGGAAAGATTACCGCGCTGATTCCCACAGGCTCGGTCTTGCGCGAGAAGAAAACATTCGACGCAAAGAAGGACATGTCGGTGCTTTGGCAGGACACGGTCAAGACCGAGCGCGGCGGCAGAGCGCGGTTGCGGCTCGAGGATGGAACGATCCTGAACGTAGGCTCTCAGGCGTCGCTGCTGGTAACAAAGCACGATCCGGGAAAACAGCAGACGGATCTTGAACTGATCTATGGAAAGGTGAGGGCGGACGTCACCAAAATCGTAACACCGGACGGACACTTCGAGATTCGCACCAAGGTGGCGGTTTGCGGAGTGGTAGGGACGGAAGAGTTTCTCGAGGCCACGGAGGTCTCGACAACGGTGATCGCGCTGGGTGGCGGGCAGGTGAGAGTTTCATCGTCCGACCCGCGCTTCGCAGAAGCGACTCTTCTCAATCCGGGGGAAGCTGTCTCCGTGATCGCCGGCCGGCCCCCGGGTCCAAAACGCCTGGCGACCTCAGAAGAGTTGTCTCGCGCGGTGCAAGACACCGAAGGAGAAACTGGCGCCACGATAGGACCGGGAGCGGCAGTTGCCGGAACGACATTCGATGCCGTAATCACTGGCAAGGATTTAAGTGGCACGCAATCGATTTCGTCCACGCAAGCCGGAATTACCATAAAAACGCGGGGCGAGATCACTGCAACGCAAATTCCAGTCACGATCACGATTGCTCCCAATGTGCCGGTGGGTGCGTACCCTCTCACGATCAACCGACCGCAAGGTCCCGCAGTGGCCGGTTTCGCCGTTGCTTCTCAGACAGCGATTCAGATGTCGCTAAGCCCGGGGGCGGGCTTGATCCAGGTGCCCCCGAGCCAGGATTTTACGGTGACGCAAGGCGCAAAGATTCCTCTGGATGCTTCCAGCACGCGCACTCCTCCTGGAAGTCAGATCGTCTCCTATCAGTGGACCGTGCCGAATACCCCGCTGACGGGATCGGGGCCCACCTTCTCTGTGAATACGAGCGCCCTGGCACCCGGGAGCTACAGTGTTCACCTGACGGTCGTCAGCGACAACGGACAGGTGGCCACGCAACAGTATCCGCTGGTGGTGGAAGCCGGCGTTCTGCCGATTGAAATCGTGCGCGATCTGGCAAGCGCCTATGAATCTCTGCAGCCGAACGCATTCCTGAAGAATTTTGACGAAGAACGATTTCGCAACTATGCCGGATTTGCCACGGCGATTGAAGACAGCTTTGAAAACAAGCTGGAGACCATGCGCGTATTCCAACGCCCGGTAAATTGCGCCGTAATTCAGCAGCAGGATGACGGAGTGTGTCAGGCGGAATTCCGGCTGCAGTTCACCCTGAAGAACCAGCCGACGGTACTGCTGGACGCTCAGGGCAACCCCATCCCTCCAGGCACGCCACCACCGGCGAATGCCCGGACCGGCAAACAGATTCTCACCGGATCGGAACAGGCTACGATCCGGTTCCACCGGGGCGACGCCGGATGGAAGATCGTGGATTACGGCGCGATTGTGAATTGTCCGAACGGCACCGCAACGGGGGTCAACGTCGGCTCGTGCCTACTGGCAATCGGGTCGAGTATTTCGCCATCGTTCCAGATCGTCAACGTGCAATTGTTCAGCACGGATCTGCCCCTGGGTGGATCGGTCAGCGGGACGTTTACCGTCATGCCCACCGGCGGATTCAGCGGTTCCATCAACTTCAGCGGTCAGGGCCAAGTGGGAAATCAGCAGGTCACGGTTCAGTTTTCACCGAACCCTTCCGGTCCCATGGCCACGGTAAACTTCACGGTGTTTGCACCTACCAGCGCACCCACCGGTGTGAGCGGACCTGCACCTTTTACCTTGGTTTTAACAGGGCGCGACACATCCGGCGCCATCACCGCAACCGCCAACGCGATTCTCACGCTTCAGCCGGATTTCAGCCTTAGCTTGACACCAGCGACCACCTCCAGCTCGCCAGCGGCGGTGACGCAGAACAGCACTCTGCCGGTGACGGTCCAGGTTGTGAGTGGAACGGGGTTCACCGGAACAGTGTTCATCGATTTTCCCAACCTTCCGACGGGATTCTCGGCCTCTCCCGGTAACCTGGCAGCTGGGGCACAGGGCTCATTTCCCATCACCGTCAGCACGGCTGCGTCGCCCGGGCCTGCGTTGATCACCGTGCGCGGCACCACGAACTCGGGCGCGATTCGTACGGCAACGCTCTTCTTGAATGTAATCAGCGACTTCACGCTGCAAACAGCGCCCGCGACATCGGCGACCAATCCTGTTGGGACGCTTCCGGGAAGTACATTGCAGGTTGGAGTGCAAGTCATTTCAATTTCAAATTTTGCAGGGACTGTCGCCATTGACTTTCCCAACCTTCCCGCTGGCTTCACGGCAACCGGCGGTAGTGTCGCACCAGGTACAACCCTGACCGTTTCCATTCAGAACACCCTGCAAGCCGGCCCCACCATCTTTCAAATCACGATTCGCGGCCGCTTTGGAACCGACGTGCAGTCCATCCTCCTTTTTGTGCAAGTGAAGCTGACGCTTCCGATTGTGCGGGGACCAACAGTCCCGGTAGGTGGCCCGCAGGCCGCGGTTTACGCCATGGAACCCACGAAGTTAAAGCCCGGCGATGTTGTGGAGGGCAAGCTGTATGGGGCGAACCTGGCTGCCGTCACCGCCGTGCAGATGAGTGGCTCCGGCATCAAGGCGGAATTGCTGGAGTCCCTGCCGACTGAACTTCACGTGCGGTTTACAGTAGATCGGAACCTGGAATCGGGCAGCCGTTTGATGACGCTGCAGGCTGGCGGAAATAAGGCGGCGACCACGGCCATCGACGTGAGCCCAGCCAGCGCGGCGAGCCGCTCACCGCGAACAGCGAGTCCGGGGCCGGGCGGGCGTCCTGATCCTGAAAGCCCCGTCGCGCCCGTTGCTAGCAGCGACTCACCCAACGCTCCCAATCTTGTGATCGGCTCGCAGGATTTCACGATGACGCCGGTGCATCCGAAGCCGGGCGACGCGGTCCTCTTCCATTTGCTTGTTCGAAACACCGGAACGGCGGCGGTGCAAGATGCGGCGATTGAGTTTTCCATCGTCGGCACCACCGTGAAGCAGCGCGAGACGGTAAGCCTGGACCCGGGTGCTGCCGAATCGTTCGAATTCGAATGGAAGGCCGCCGGTGCAGGCCTTCTCGAACCGCGCGCGGTCATTGATCCGGAAAATCGAATTCAGCAGATGACCCGCTCGGGAAAAACCGCCGCGCTACAAGCCTTCGAGCTGTCCGGCGAGGCAGCGGCGCAGAACCGCAACGTAAGCGCAAAACTCGGCGAGCAGACTGGGATTCGCCAGCGCGGCGATATGCGGCTGGCCGTCGGTGGCTGCACTGGTTTTCGGCTGACTTCCGGGACGGAACAATCCTGCGGCGGCTCGGCGGATTTTGAAGCCAGCTCGCGGGGAGGGACAACGCTGGTGATTGAGGCGGAAGGGGTGCGCAACCTGGGTGGACTGTCGCTGGACCAAGCCGCGGGCGCGGCGAGAGAAGGGCTTTCCTCGTCAGCAACGCTTGTTCCGGGGAGCACCTATTTGGTGCAATCGCGCCACGGCATGGCCATCGTGAGGGTGGTTCAGATTCGCGGAATCGAATCCATGCGCAACGCACCGCCGGCAGCGCTCCGCGGTCCGCGGATGGGTGGTTCGGACCGTACCGTCCAGGGGAACTCAGGCCCGCCGGATCTTACGTTGGTTCTGGAATGGAAGACTCTTCAGCAATAACGCGGGAGATGGGAAATGAAGACAGTCAAGAAGTCGAATTTAGCTCTTGGGCTGCTAGTGGCGCTCATCGGTTTGCCAGTTGGCATGGCAGCTTTCGCCGTAAGTCACCCGATGCGCTCTGCGCAGGATCCGCAGCAACAACCGCCGCCGGATCAGCCGGACAAGAAAAAGGACAAGAAGAAAAAGCAGGAGGGGCCGTCGTCGGAGGACGCGCCGGACAACGTCGCAGGCGCGCGGCGCGCCGTCAAGCGTGTCCTCAGCGACTTCCAGGATGGATTCGAGGGGCACTCGCCGCGGCGCGTGACCGATTCCCTCGATGAACACTTCGACGATTTCCCGCGGTTCGAGGATGCGGTAACGCAATTCCTCGAGCGCACCAGCGAAATGCGCATCAATCTGCGCGAGTCGACCACCGAACTGAAGGGCGATCACGCCACCGTGATTGTGGACGCGGAGATGATCTTCACCGACAAAGCCGCGCCGACGAAGGATCAGCGGCGGTCGCAGCGAATTCAGTTTGATTTTGTGTACAACCCGAAGAAAGGCTGGAAGATTTTCGAGATTACCCCTCGGCGATTTTTTGAGCCCTGATTCGGAGTAGCGGACAGAAAGTTTTGAGCCCAGCTATGAAAGACAGACGGATTGTTTACAGTGCCGCAGTTCTGGCCATCGCTTGCTTCGCCAGCGAAGCCGCAGGCCAGACTGCCGATCCTCGCGCCTCGGCAACACCAATCGCGCCCTCTACGAACGCGCCTGCCCCCGCCATCAAGCAGAAGGTCGCCGAGGAATACGGCAAGCTGCCGTTGAGCTTTGAAGCGAACCACGGGCAAACCGATTCGAAGGTCAAGTTTCTCTCGCGCGGCCCGGGGTACAAGCTTTTTCTTCTGCCCAACGAAGCGGTTCTTATGGTGCAGAAAGAGGGCCACGCGAAACCTGCGAAGAAGCTTGGCGCGTTCCGCGGTTTTCCGGAGCGTCCGGAGAGAGACGCGACTCCGCCGGCGGAAATGATCCGCATGTCGTTGCTGGGCGCATTGCCCAATGCGGAAGTGAGCGGTCTTGAGGAATTGCCGGGCAAGAGCAACTACTTCATTGGCAACGACCCGTCGCAATGGCGGACCAACGTGCCAACCTACGCCAAAGTCCACTACCAGGGCGTGTATCCCGGCATCGACTTGGTTTATCACGGCAACCGGCAACAGCTCGAATACGACTTCATCGTGGCACCCGGCGCTGACCCGCGACGGATTCGCCTTGGTCTGCACGGCGCGAAAAAACTGGAGCTCACTCCCACAGGCGATCTGCTCCTGAATACTTCTGGAGAGCCGGTACGCCTGCTCAAGCCGGTGATTTATCAGGAATTCGGCGGCAAGCGGAAACTGGTGGACGGCAGCTTCGTGCTCGCGGCGAAGAACGCCATAAAGTTCCGCATCGGTAAATACGATGCAAGCCAGCCGCTCATCATCGACCCGGTGCTTGCCTATTCGACGTATATCGGTGGGAACGGCATTGATTTCGGCACGGCCATCGCCGTGGATTCCACCGGCGCCGCCTATGTAACGGGGGCTACGACGTCGACCGATTTTCTCACCGCAGGTGCGTTTCAAACCACGCTCCAAAATTGTGGCACTCCTCCCACCCCTTGCCAGACGGCCTTCGTTGCCAAGCTGAATCCAGCGGGCAACGGGCTTGTCTATGTCGCGTATTTGGGCGGGCTCGGATCCAGCCTAGGCGATGGGATAGGTCTTTTTTCCGGCAATGCTTATATCCTCGGTGACACAAGCGCAGCGAACTTTCCCACAACGTCCGGGGCGTTTCAGACTACCTTAAAAGGCAGTCGGAATTGTTTTGTCACGCAATTGAATGCAACAGGCAGCGGGCTGATCTTCTCTACTTATCTCGGGGGAAGTAGCAGCGAATCTTCAATTTTCAATGGCGGCGGCAATACTATGGCTGTGGATGCCAATGGAAACGCTTATGTTACGGGCACGACGACGTCGGGAGATTTCCCGTTGGTCACCCCATTTCAGTCATTTGCGGGGGGCGGCGCGTTCAAGAGCATCGACAGTACCACAACCTGGAATGCCATCAATTCTGGGCTCACGAGCCGTAATATTTCCGTGCTCACGGTAGATCCCAAAACGCCAGCCAACGTGTACGCGGGCACAGGGACACCTGTGAGATCTTTTGGCAACCTCTCTGGTGGCTCCGGAGTGTTCAAAAGTACGAATGGCGGGCAGACTTGGGCACCGGCAAACAGAGGCTTGGAGAACGTGAGCATACAGGCTCTGGTCATCGACCCCAGTATTCCTGTAAGCCAGCCGGCAACGCTGTATGTTGGCGGTTTTACAGGCAATTTTACTGGGTTTGGGCAAAGTATTGGCGTTTTTAAGAGCGTGGACGGCGGCGCGACTTGGACGGCAATGAATTCTGGGCTGGTGATCGGTGGCACAGCAGTTGCAGACGTGGAAGCCCTTGCCATCGACCCTAACGCGCCCGGGACACTCTACGCGGGGGGTTCAAACGGCGTCTATAAGACGACAAACGGCGGAGCCAGTTGGGCTCCTGCAAATACTGGGTTCCCGTTTACTCCGAGTATCCGGGCGCTAGCTATCGACCCCATAGCGTCTACAACGATTTATGCAGGGACAAATGACGGGCAAGGCGTCTTTAAAAGTATCAATGCCGGCGCTAATTGGACCGCGCTGAATACTGGGCTGACGCTTGCCAGTGGTGGCGCTCAGCAGATCCAATCCTTGGCCATCGATGCCAAGGCACCCGCCGTGTACGCCAGCACGTTTAACGGAGTGTTCAAGAGTACCGATGGAGGGAATACCTGGAGCGCCGCAAGTAACGGTTTGACCTCCCTTCAGACCCAGATCGTCGTCGATCCTGCCGTCCCCGGTACACTGTACGCTGGTAGTTTTAACGGAGGGGTTTTCAAGAGCACGAATGGCGCCAGCACTTGGACAACGTCGGGCAACGCCTTGTCGAAGTTTAATGTTGGCGCGCTGGCCATCGACCCAGCCACGACCTCAACTCTTTATGCCGGATCGAATGTCGAGAAGACCTTCATAACGAAGTTTAATGCGTCAGGGACCCCGGTGTATTCGACGTATTTGGGAGGTAGCGCGCAAGAATTCGCAAGCGGGATCGCGACCGATACGCAGGGCAACGCCTATGCGACTGGCGCCACAGGATCCGGCGACTTCCCCACGTTGAATCCTTTTCAGGCCACACTCCAATTCGGTTTCGACACCTACGTGGCGAAGCTGAACTCCACAGGGTCGGCGCTGGGGTATTCGACCTTCCTCGGAGGATCGAACGGCGGAACCCAGGCAGTTGGGATAGCAGTGGATTCGGCTGGCGCAGCTTACGTGACAGGACTTACACAAGCAGCGAATTTCCCCGTGAAAAATGCGTTCCAGCCTACCAAGGGCGGGACTGGGATGAATTTCAACGCTTTTGTGACCAAGTTCGATCCCGCGGGCAACACCATCTCTTACTCCACATTTCTGGGCGGCTCGAATTCCGATTTCGGTTTCGGAATCGCCGTCGACAGCCTTAAAAATGCTTGGGTGACGGGTTCCACGCAATCCCTGGATTTCCCTGTGAAAGATCCCGTTCGCGCTTCGTCGACGGGAAACTGTTTTGGCACTGGTGTGAGCTGCCAGAGTATTTTCATTACCGAATTGGATCCCACGGGGTCGACATCGCCCTTTTCCACCTACTTTGGCCCAGTCGATTTGTTTTTCCAAGGCGGGATCGCATTGGACTCAGGTGGCAATGCCTATGTAACGGGTTCCGTCTCTAACCCCGATCTCCCACTTGTGAATCCCATCTCGCCTTTGCCCGCTAATTTGAGTTCGGAAAAAGGGTTCGTTCTGAAAATCGCTAACACGGCGACGAATACGGACCTGTCGATCACGCTAAGCCACACACCGGACCCCGTCTTGGTCGGTAGCAATCTAACGTTCACGGCCACTGTCAAGAACAACAATCTTGCCGGCCAGGCTCCGGCCACCGGTGTGATGGTTTATCCGTCCATCGCCGCCGGAACGAAGAACCTCGCGATTTCATCGTTCTCCTCCGCGACCCCTAGCCAGGGAACCTGCGATATATCCACCGGCTTCTGCAACCTTGGCGCCCTCGCCCCAGGGGCAACAGCAACTATCACGCTGGTCGATCCCCCAACCGTACCCGGCACGTTTACAGCAGCTTTTGGCGTCGGCGGGAACGAATCGGATCCCATCCCAGCGAACAACGTGGCTACGACCACGGTGAACGTCCTTGGCGCTGTGGATCTGCAGCTCATAGGCACGGCTACACCCGCGCCGGTCGTCCTGGGCGGCAACCTCACCTACACGTTGATCGTGACCAACAACAACGGGCCGAGCCCCGCCACGGGAGTTACCGTCACGGACACGCTTCCGGCAGGCGTCACTTTTGTGTCCGCAACTCCGTCACAGGGGTCGTGCTCGGGCTCGGCACCAGTGGTGTGCGCGCTGGGCACGGTGGCTGTCGGAGTCGTTTCAATAGTCAACATAGTCGTCACTCCCACTGCTGTCGGCACGATCACCAACAATGCCAAGGTTACCTCGAACGAGGTCAACAGCACCCCGGCCAACAGTGTGCTCCGGCAGGTCAGCGACGTGGTTGTCGGTGTGGGTGCTAACAACCCGCTCAACGCCAAGCTCAGGGGAAACTATGCCTTCCTCCTTCAGGGTGCCACGAAAGATGCGCTGATGGCATTTGCCGGAAGCTTCGTAGCGGACGGCAACGGCAATTTAACCAACGGCATCTCGGACACCAATCTCAGCGCTCTCGCCGGCGGCGTAATCACAAATCAGCTGTTCACCGGAACTTACAACGTCGGCTCAGATAACCGCTTCACCATGACGATCACGACGACTGGAGCGGGAGGAACTACTCTTACCTTCCGGGGCGCCTTAGGGGCGTTCAACAGCCAAAGCCCAAGCGTGGCAACCAAGGCCCACTTCATCGAGTTCGACGCCTCGGGCCGTCACGGTTCGGGCGTCATTAAGATGCAGGACACGACGGCATTCTCGCAGGCCGCGATCAACGGGAATTTTGCCTTTGGGTCGTCGGGTGAAGATGGAAGCCACAATCACTTTGCTGGAGCGGGGCACTTCACGACGGACGGGAAGGGCAATACTACCAATGGCTTGGAAGACGCGGACACGGCTGGCGTTGTCTCGGCCAGCTTGACCTTCACCGGCACCTATAGCGCCGTCGACGCGCATGGCCGCGGGACGTTCGCGGACACTTTCACCGGCAATCCGACCCCGATCAACGGTGCCTTTTATGTGGTGTCGGCGAACGAATCGTTTTCGATAAACACCGATCCGCGAAGTGCGACCGTCGTGTTGTCGAGCGGCCAGAATTTGAGGCAGCAGACCGCAACCTTTTCGAATGCCTGGCTCAACGGCACCAGCGTGTTCAACCTCTCTGGAACCCAGCCGCCGCCGGGGACCGGCACCGACGCTGTCGTCGGTCTGGCGACCACCGACGGCGCGGGCAATATCACCACGGTCTCGGACGAGAACAACGGCGGCGCCCTCTTAACTAACCACCAGGGCAACGTCTCCACATATAGCGTGGCCGCCACCGGGCGCACGACGTTCACCGGATCCGGGAACCATCAGCCAATCCTGTATCTGGTGGATTTGAACAAAGGATTTCTTGTAAGCACGGATGCCAACGCCGGCAGCGGCTCGCTCGAGCCGCAAGTCGGCGGACCGTTCGGTGGCTTCCTTGTCACGGGTAACGGTTTCTTTGGCGACGCGGCATTCCCTGCGCTCGGCGTCAACTCCATCGAGGGCGTGTTCACCGGGGACGGCTTAGGGAACTTGGCAGGCGAACAAGACCAGGACGCCCTAGTCGTCCTGCTTGCCGACGAGGCGTTCTCAAGTACCGAGACGATAGCACCCAACGGCAGGACCACCCTCAGCACTAGCGGGGGCAATAGCTCGGTTTTCTATACTATCTCTCCCACCAAGTCGGTTGGGATTGACACGAAGAGTGGCAACACCAATGACGTAGTCGTCGTGAGCGAGAGTTCGACGCTCGCCACCCCTGCTGATCTAGCGATCACAAAATCGGCTTCGGTAAGCCAAGTAGCGATTGGAGAGCAGTTTTTCTACAATCTTTCGGTCACCAACAATGGACCGGGGCTCGCGACGGGCGTGGTCGTTACGGACACGCTTCCCGCAGGGGTCACGTTTGCCTTGGCTGCCGCACCCCAGGGGGTTTGCTCGGGACCTACCCAGGGATCTGCTCTGGTGGTTTGCTCGCTCGGAGTCATTCCCAATGGCTCGACCGTGGGCATTTCGATCCTCGTTACGGCTACCGCAGCGGGCTCCCCTGTCAATACAGCGAGTGTTACTGGGAACGAGCCTGACCCCAACCCCGCCAATAACACCGCCTCCAGCGGGACCGTCACCATCAGCAGCTCACCGGATCTCGCCGTGGTCACTACCGCGACGCCGGACTCCGTCACTCAGGGTTCGACTCTTACGTTCAGCGCTACGGCGGTCAATGTCGGCAACCAACCGGCCACCAACGTCGTCATCACGGACACGCTGCCTGCTGGAGTAACGTTTGTTTCTGTGTCGGCGCCTGGGGCCGCCGCGCCATGCACGACCGGGTCAACAGTGACTTGCCCTGTAGGAACCCTCGCCAGCGGCGCAAGTTTCAATGTGCTCATCCTAGTCACTACGACGGCCACCGGCACGATCACTAACACCGCTACCGTCACGCTGAACGAAGCGGATCCCACTCCGCTGGACAACACCGCCTCCGCCAGCGCTACAGTTCTTCCGTCGGCAGGAACCTCAGAGCGCTACATCCTCACCGACAACCAGTCTCCGTTTATCCAGGAGTACAACACGGCTTCAACGACCGCCCTTGGCAGCGCACACGCCGGCACCAATCCTGGGGGCATCGCCATCTCCCCCAACGGGAGGCTGGCTTTCGTCGGCAACGTCAATTCTAACTACGTCTCGGTCATCGATCTGACGCTCAACACCGAAATCGCGCGCATTCGCGGCGTCCGCGCGGCCCGACACCTGGCCCTTAACAGCGACGGCACCAAGCTGATTGTTCCTAATATCGATGCCGATGAAGTGGACATCATCGACACTTCGACCTTCCAGATTCTTAAGCGCGTGTCCATCAACGGCGTGGTGGGCGACGACCCCAACAATCCAAACGACATTGGTCAGGCGGGACTGGTGACCGCCGGCAACTTCGCCTACATCAATACCTTTAACAACGTAGGCGCCACGCAATTTCGCGTTGCCGTGATCGATCTCACCACCTTCGTGGCGTCCAGCATCCCAGGAACCGACGCTGCCTCCACAGGTTTCACCGGTCCTCGGGATCAAATCGCCGCGACTCCGGACGGAAAATGGGTTGTCGTCCCGCGCCGCAGTCCCGGGGTGCTGCTGCTTATCGATGCCACCCGGAATACGCTGAGCCAGACGGTGAACGTGAGCGTGCCCTTAAACTCACCCGCGTTCGCCATCGTGATCACGCGCGATGCCAACGACCCGAATGGCGTTTTCGGGTACGTGACGCAAGGAGGAAACAGCGTCAGTGTGCTGGATTTGCGCGCGGGATTGGCGACGTTTGGCACATTCATTCCCGGCGCCCAAGTCACTCTTCCCGCCCCACTGGGCCAGTCGCACCTCGGGATTACGGCGGACGGCACACAGGTCATCGTTACGTCTTCCTCACAAACGGCTTCGCAGAACAACGTGTTTGTTCTGAGTACGCCGCTGTTGCGTGCGGTTCCGGTCAGCCCGAACGTCATCGTCGCGCAATTCCGTGCTGGTGGTGCGCTCGCAGTCCTCGACGGCATCGATGTCCGATTGACGCAGTCGCAGCCGCCTTCTGGCGCGCCGACGGTGAGTAGTGTAAGCACGACACCGGTAACTAACCCTCCCTCGATCGTGAACGACGCTGCGAGGACGGTACACATCACCGGATCGGGATTCCTCGCGGGAGCGGTTGTGCGAGTCGGGTCACAGGACCCCATCGCCGCCGTGAACGTCACTTCCACCGGTCTGGATGTCACGCTGCCACAGTTCATGCCGGCTCAGAATGCCGCCGATGTCATCGTGACCAATCCCACCGTGGGTGGAGTCGCCGGGCAGTTCACCAGCGGCATCCTGCCCGGCGCCCTCACGATCAACAGTGGGACTGCGTTCCAGCCGGCAAACGAAGTCACGGTCAGCACCTTTGGCGACAACGCCGTGGTGATCTTCAACAATGCCACCAAAGCCACCACGAACGTCGCCACGTCCCCGAGACCTTTTGGCGAAGCGATTTCCCTGGACGGCTTGCGCGCCTATGTGGGTTCCTTCCGAACCGGAGCCGGTGTGGACGTCATCAACCTCAACACCAAAACCCTCGCGACCACCATCCCGCTGGCGGCCGACACCAGCGAAATCGGGCAAATCGACGCCATCGCGACCGCTCCCAATGCCAATCCGGCTACGGGCGGTCCCGGGGAATTCCTGCTCACAGGGTATTTCAACGCGACGACGAATCTCCCCGATCTGCGCGTCGTGATCATTGACTCCGACCCGACTTCACCCACGTTCAACACCATTGTCGGTTCGTTTATATGTGGTGCCTCTTGTTCTAACTCGTTCCCCGGAGCTCTTGGCGTTACGTCGGACGGCCATTTCGCCTATGCCAACGACGCGAATACCGGTAACTTGGTGATTTTCAATATACAAACTGGCGCGGTCACTGTCGTCCCGGTCACTGTCCTGGGCGGCGCTGCCTTGTTCCAGGCCCACATTGAGGTCACCCCGGACAACAAGACTTTGATCCTGGTCTCCAACACGGGAAGCCTGCTGCTCTTCGATATCGGCGTTAATCCCACTGTTCCGTCGGCGATCGCTCACACGATTACCGGAACGCTGCCCGCAGGCTTGCAGCCCCTTTTCTTCGGTAATTTCCGCGTCGTCGGGAAGCGCTTGTACGCCTTTGATGGCACGCAGGGCGTGGTGCAAGCCTTCAATTTCGACCGAACGGCGTCCAATTTCTCTCCACTCGGCTCGTTCACTATTCCGGGAATCACGGACTTTTTCTTCAGCGGTATTGCTGTAACTCCAGACGGCGCTTTGCTCTACGCCAATCTCGATCAGGACGATTCGGTCGCCGTCATTGACACCACGCAGCTCGTCGCCAGCAGCCCCACGTCGCTGATAACCAAAATCCACGTGGGCCTTACGCCGTCCGCCGTCGTGATCAGCCCCGGCCAAGCGCTTGTCGCCGGCCTAGCCATCACCAAGGCCGCAGCGCAGGCAAATGTCATTCAGGGCACAACCGTAACGTATACCATGACGGTGACCAATAGCGGTCCCTCGGGCTCTAGTGGAGTCACGTTGACCGATGTGCTCCCGGCGGGTCTCACGTTTGTTTCCGCTACCCCAAGCCAGGGCACCTGCTCCGGCACAACAACCGTCACCTGCAACTTGGGACAGTTGGCCAACGGCGCAAACGCTTCCGTCACTTTAACGGTCACGGCGACTGCCCTCGGCTCGATCACAAATACGGCGACCGTTGCGGAAAACGAGACCAATCCAACCCCAGCAAACGCCACAGCTTCCGCGAACATCACCGTCACCAACACGACCGCATGCACTAGCCCCGTCCCCACAATTCAGTGGACCGGCGCGGCTGCGCCAGCAGACGGACAATGGACGACGGCGACGAACTGGAATCCTACCCGAGTGCCCCTGGCAACCGACGACGTCTGTATCGACACGAAATTCGCTGGCACGACCGTCACGTTGGCAAATAGCGCGCAGTCCGTCCACAGCCTGATCTCCGCCGCCAATTTCGCACTCAACACCTCGCTCACCCTTGCTGCTAACTCTAGCTTCCTGAACACCCTGACGTTAAATGGAATCCTCAATAGTTCGGCGACCGTTACCATTAATGGTCTTCTCACTTCGGGCGGAGGCACGCTCGGCGCCAATGGCAGCGGAACCTACGTGGCAAACGGTGGTATTTCGTCGACGGGCGGCATCCTTGCCCTCGGTGGCACTCTAACGAACAAGGGCTCGGCGGTGTTCCCGTCGAGTTCGGCCATCCGGCTCACGACTCCGACGACCGCAGTCAACAACTCCGCAGGTGCAACTCTTACCTTGAACGGCTCGTCCATCCAGCCGACCTCTACTGGAGGCGGTCCGGTTGTGAACAACGCCGGCACTCTGACCAGCACCGGTACATCGAGCATCGGTGTTCAGCTGACCAACACCGGCAGCGTCGTCGTAAGCAGTGGAACGCTGAGCCTGAGCGCCGTATATATCCAGAATGCCGGCGCAACCGAGCTCTTCAACAACGGCAGCAGTATCACCACCACTTCGCCGTTCAATATCTTCGGCGGCATCCTCGAGGGGACCGGCACCATCAGCGGCGGCGTTTCGGTCTCGAATGGCGGCATCGTATCGCCGGGCTTCTCACCCGGCACGATTAGTATCAATGGAGCTTACACACAGGCGTCCAGTGGCTCATACAAGGCCGAGATCGGCGGGCTCACGGCGGGGACGCAATACGATCAGATCACCGGTCCCGCGAGTGGTACGGCGACACTCAGCGGCACGCTCAATGTCTCGCTGATCAATGGTTTCGTGCCTGTCGCGGGCAACAGCTTCACGATTCTCTCTTGCGCCGTGACTCCTACCTGTCTCACGGGTACTTTCTCGACGGTAAATCTCCCCGCGCTTCCGAACGGCCTCGGCTGGAACATCAACTACACCTCGAATTCCGTGGTCCTGACTGTCAGCGCACTAGGATCTTGTGCCGCCGGCACCATTCAGTGGACCGGCGCAGCCGGAGACAACCTGTGGTCAACGCCGGCCAACTGGAGCAATGGAGTAGTGCCAGTTGCCACCAGCAGCGTGTGCATCGGATCGGCCTTCTCCGGTTCGACCATCACCATCGGCTCTCTCGCTGCGGCCAACCAGAGCATCGCTAGTTTGATCGCCAACTCGACGATCTTCTTCACCTCCGGACCACTGACAGTGAACGGACCGGCCACGTTTGCCAACGCTTTGAACATTGGCGGCGGCACGCTGACGCTGAATGGCACCAGTGCCGTCCAAGGTGCCACGAATCTTAGCGCAGGCATCCTGTCGGGAGTCGGCAACCTAACACTCACAGGCTTGCTCAACTGGACGGGCGGGTTTATGTGCTCGACGACGAGCCCAGGGTCGTGCCTGGCCGGGGCGAACGGAACGACGAACGCGAATGGGGGGATCAACTTCCCGGCGGCAGCGAATGTGCAACTGGCATTCCGGACGCTGAACAACAACGGCACGGCGACGTGGTCCGGGACGAACGGAATCATGACCATGAGCAGCGGGGCGGTGATCAACAACCCTGCGACGACGGGGATATGGAACTACACCAACGACAGCTTTATTCAGTTTGGCGGCGGGGCCGCGGTGGCGTTCAACAACGCGGGGACCTTCGAGAAGACCGGGGGTACGAGCACGAGCACGATTGGTGTGCCGTTCAACAACACCGCGGCGGTGAACGGGAATAGCGGGACGCTATCGTTCAGCGCCGGAGGGAATTGCGGGTCAAGTTGCGGAGGGACCTACACGGCGGGGACTGGGGGAACGATCAGTTTTCCGAGCGGCCTGTTCGTGCAGAGCGGACCAATCAGCGGCGCCGGCACGGTGAATTTCAATGGCGCCACCATGGACTTCGGCGCCGCTACCGAAACCATCTCCACAGCCACCGTGAACTTCACTGCCGGCTTCATCGGCGGGAGTTCGCCCGGCGTTCTTAACTTCACCACACCGCTGAATTGGACCGGCGGAACGATGTGCTCGTCGGTGAGCCTGAACGCTTGCCTGGCCGGCGCCAACGCCACGACGAATGCCAACGCCGGCATCAACTTCCTGGCTTCTACAAATGTCGGGCTCGCTTTCCGCACTTTGAACAACAACGGCACAGCCACCTGGTCGGGCGCCAACGGCTTGCTGAGCATGTCGAACGGAGCGATCCTCCACAACGCCGCGACCACCGGCGTCTGGAACTACACCAACGACAGCTTTATTCAGTTTGGCGGCGGCGCTGCCGTAGCGTTCAACAACGCAGGGAACGTCGAGAAGACCGGCGGCACTGCCACGACCACCATTGGTGTGCTCTTCAACAACACCGGCACGGTCAACGCCAACAGTGGAGCGCTCTCGTTCGCCGGCAACTATACTCAAACTACTGGCTCGACGCTTCTCAATGGCGGGAGCCTCGCATCCGGCGCGACAGGACTCAATATCAATGGTGGCAAACTGGGTGGAACCGGCTCGATCGCCGGCAACGTTTCGGTGACCACAGGCGGACTTTTGAGTCCCGGCTTCAGCCCTGGCACGGTTACGATAAACGGCGGATACGCTCAAAGTGCCACGGGCTCTTATCTGGTTGAAATCGCGGGGCTCATCGCTGGCACGCAATATGATCAGCTCAATCTTACTGGGACGGGCAATGCCACATTGGGCGGCACTCTGAATGTTGCACTGCTCCCTGGTTTCACGCCATCAGCAGGCAACACCTTCACGATTGTCACTTGTACGGCGACTCCGACCTGCATCAACGGAACGTTTGCAACCACTAACTTCCCCGCACTCCCCAACGGCTTGACTTGGAACATCACCTACAACGCCTCCTCTGTGGTGTTGAGCATCGGAGGTGCTACGGGTGCCGATGTGGGGGTAACGAAGACTGCTTCCCTGGCCACAACCCATCTCGGGGCCGGTCCTTTCAGTTACACCGTAACGGTAACGAACAACGGCCCATTGCCTGCCACCGGTGTCACGCTGAACGATGCGCTGCCGGCCGCAGTGCAACTCGTCTCCGCTCCCGTGACCAGCCAAGGCACCTGCAACGCCAACACTCCCATCAGTTGCGCGCTCGGAACGCTCGCCAACGGCGCTTCCGCAACGGTTACCAT
>Ga0210407_10001412_pt1 | contig 22619 bp, 16 predicted proteins | sample IncBWC27MmetaG_FD_150860 | JGI IMG/M metagenome (GOLD analysis project Ga0210407, IMG submission 150860) | Forest soil microbial communities from Barre Woods Harvard Forest LTER site, Petersham, Massachusetts, United States - Inc-BW-C-27-M | ecosystem: Environmental > Terrestrial > Soil >... | reverse complement strand
ATGGAGATCGCTGCCGCGATCCCCACAACCCCACAGGCCCATCAACCGCAACACCCTTGATGCTCAATGAAGCAAGATGTCACCCATCCAGCCGGTTCAATCTGTCACCCCTCAATCCGCTTGCACAGAGGGGGCGGTCTGCGCCGCTACGGCACGGTGCCGCACGCCCCTTCGGCCGAACCCCGGCTTTCGCCCGGGGGCACCCTCGCCTACGTCACCAGCGTCTCGAACGTGCGCGACGCGATCCCCTTCCGGCGAACCACCGGCAACGCGCGGTATAAAGCGTATTACTCTAGGTCGCGAACCAATAAACGGGCACCGGTTGACAAAGGCGAGACTGTCGAACCCGAGCGCTGCCAGTCCGCTGGCTCGAAAGAACTCGAACCCGCGCAAGCTTGAATTTGGCCGCGAGACAGATCCCTCCCAGTCGCGGCAGCGCCGACGCCGGCGAACGGCAGGGCGTCGCTGCTGGTGCTCGGGCTGCGTTGCAGAAAGCGCGCGCGCAGCGGTTTGAGGACGAACAGCGCGAGGAGCGCAGCACCGAGATTGAAGGCAACCGCGATAGCGAAAACTGCGGACCAGCCATAGGCCGCGGCGGCAAGGCTGGCGAGCGGCACCAGCGCGGAGGCGGTCCCCTTCGCCGTATAGAGCATGCCGGCGTTCGTCGTCGCATACCTCGAGCCAAACGTGTCGCCGCAGGTCGCCGGGAAGAGGCTGTAGATTTCGCCGAAGACGCCGAAGAACAGCGCCGTCAGGAGGACGAACAGCCACGGGTTGTGGCCCAGCTGGGTCAGCAGCGCCAGCGACACGCCAGCCAAGCCGAACGCGATGCACATTGTGTTCTCGCGGCCGATCGTGTCGGAGACCCAGCCGAAGAACGGCCGCCCGAAGCCGTCGAGGACACGGTCGAGCGAGATTGCCAGCGTGAGCGCCGGCAGCACCAGCCCGGCTATGCTCAGCGGTACGTCGGCGATGCCGTAGTCGCCCGCAATCGGCCCGAGCTGGGCAGCGGCCATGAGCCCACCCGAGGCGACCAGCAGGAAGATCAGATACATCAGCCAGAACATTGGCTGACGCAAGACCTGGACCGGAAGGTAGTCGATCCGCGTCTGTGCAACCTGGCGGCGTTGCGTGGAGGCCACCGCCACGGCACCCTTCGCTGGCGCGCGAAGAAACCAGGACAATAGGATAATGACGAGCCCCTGGCCGAGGCCAAAGGCGAGGAAGGCCACGTGATAGCCGAAGTTCTCGATCGTCTCGGCGATCGGAATGACTGTTAGCGCAGCCCCCGCGCCAAAACCGGCTGCGGTCGCACCGGCAGCAAGGCCGCGGCGATCCGGAAACCATTTCAGGGCGTTACCGACGCAAGTGCCGTAAACGGCGCCGGCGCCCACTCCGGCGATCACTGCGCCAGCGTAAAGGACGAACAGCGTCGCAGCGAATGAATTGAGCACCCAGGCCACCGCGACGAGCGCGCCCCCGAACATCACGACGATCCGCGGCCCGTAGCGGTCGACGAACCAGCCCTCGATTGGAACCAGCCATGTCTCGGTGAAGACGAAGACCGTGAACGCGACCTGGATCTCGGCGCGACCCCAGCCTTGCTGATCGTGGATCGGGTTGACAAATAGCGTCCAACCGTATTGCAGGTTGGCGATCATCGACATGCAAATGATGCCAAAGAAGAGCTGGCGCCACCGGTTGGGCGAGATCACCAGTCCTACAACCGCCGATCTCAACATTTCCTCCGCCTTTCTCTTATGACGCCCGCAAGTGTTGCGGCACAGTGGTCAAAAAGCGTAACGCCACTGCTTTTGGAGCAATTTGACTTTGCTCGATGTCGTTGCTCCCCGGGTTTTTGTGGGGTGCAAATGTTGCATACCCGGAAAATCTACCGCGCAACTCTTCTACGCTTTGCCAAAAGACCGTCGATCGCTAACGGTCCTGAGCCGCCCAAGACGAGGGCCGCAAGGCATGCGAGGTAAAGCAGATCGGTTTCATAACCCGGCGGCCCGAACTGCGCGCCGGCCGCTGTCACAGCCTGGAGCTTGATCGAGCTGAACCCGTAAGGCAGATGCACAGTAATCATGGCAACCAGGAGAACCGCCGCCATCGGTATGCTGGCCAGCGGTACCGGTGCACCTAGAAGCACGGCCAGGCCACCAACTATCTCAACCAGGATCGTCAGCCATCCCATCAGATGCGGCGCGGGCACGCCAAGCGCGTGCAGAATTGCCGGGAACGCATCGAGGCCCCGAGCCAGCTTGGCGAAGCCATGCTCCATGAAGCCGTACCCGACGATCAGGCGCAGCGGGACCGGAGCCCAGCGGGCGATCGCAGATCTGCTGATCAGATCGATTGGAAGGTCGCGCCACGTTGGCGACCGTCTCTCGATGTAGCTTATCGTTTTCATATCGAATCAACCTTCACGTTTTGCCGGTGTCCATCGCAGGACTTCAGAAAATTTAGGGGGGTGACCCTTGACACCAAGACATAATAACGTCACGTTGTCGTGATGTCACAATCACCCCTCTACGAACGTGTCGAGTCGGTTCTGGCCGGCGATATCGCTGACGGCAGCTTGCCGCCAGAAACCCAATTGCCGCCGGAAGAGCGCTTGATCGAGCGGTTCAAAGTCAGCCGCACGACTGTGCGCAAGGCGATTCAGAATTTGATCGAGCGCGGCCTCGTCGAGGTCAGGAGGGGCAGGGGCACTTTTGTCACCCAGCCGAAGATCATGCAGGAGCTGACCGAGCTAACCGGTTTCGTCGAGGACATGCAGGCTTTGGGGCGAACCCCGACCGCCCGCTTACTCGACAAGCGCATCGTGGCGGCCGACGAAACCGTCGCGCACCACCTTGCATTGATGCCCGGGACCTTGGTGGTCAGGCTTCAGCGTGTTCGCTTGGCCGACGGTGTGGCGATGTCTTTCGACGAGACATACTTGCCTCGCGACATCGGGGAGAAGGTTGCGGACAACGACCTCGAGGCCGAGCCGGTCTTCGCCCTGCTGGAGGACAAGTACGATACGCCTCTGGTCGAAGCCGAATACAAGTTGGAAGCGGCCGCGGCCGACCCTGTTGCCGCCCAGGCGCTCGAAGTGCCGGCCGGCAGCCCGATCCTCCTGATCGAGCGCACGTCCTATACCACCGGCAATCGGCCGGTCGATTACGAGAGGCTGCACTATCGCGGCGATCTGATCCGGTTCGTGACGCGCCTTGCCCGACGCCCAAGGGCCGCGACGCAAACCGGAGGTGCCTGACATGAATGCCGGCTTTGGATCTTGGCTGTTCGGCATGGCGCTCGGCGCCGGCGCGCTGGGCGGGATGCTCGGCATCGCCGGCGGCATGTTCGTCGTGCTGGCCGCGACGACGTTTGTCGCGGGGCTGCTTTATGCAGTGAGCGGTTTCGGCTTTGCCGTCGTCGCGGCACCGCTCTTTCTGTTGTTTCTCGACCCGGGACGGGCAGTTCAGCTCGTCATCATCATCTCGACAGCACTATCGATCGCCGTGGTTCGCGGTTTGCTGCCGGCGATCGCGCCTTGGCTGTTGCTGCGCCTGGCGCTCGGCAGTCTTGTCGGGCTGCCGCTCGGACTCGTCGCCTTCCGTCATGCCGATCCGATCCTGGTGCGCGCGGCCGCCGGGGCGACGATCTTTGGCTTCGCCGTGCTGATGGCGGTCTCGCGCCGCCGGTCGGGCCAACCCGGCGAGCGCAAGCACTGGACGGCATTTGCGATGAGCCCCGGCCTCGATCTCGCCGCCGGGGCCGTCTCGGGCATCGCGGCCGCGCTGGTGGGGACGCCCGGCCCGCCGGTGCTGATCTACCTGCTGCTTGCCGGGGCGGAGGCGAGGACCGTGCGGGCGACGCTCCTCGCGTTCTTCGCGCTTTCGTACGCGGTGACGCTCGTTTCCCATGCGGCGACGATCGGCATCCCTGCCCCGACCTGGCTTGCTGCCGGCATCCTGATCCCCTTCGGCTTCCTCGGCGGCCTCGCCGGCCGGCCAATAGGTGATCGCCTCGGCGCCGAAGGCTTTGCCATGCTGGCGATTGCCCTCCTCGCGGTGGCTGGGGCTTACACCATCGGCGCCGCGGCCGCAGCCTTTGCCGCCCCCTAGCAAAGGCGCGAGGCTGACCCGGTGGCGCATCTGCGGCCGCGCACGAACGTGATCGCGGCGGCGACGCGGGTTGGCGGGGCTGCGACGGGGGAAGAGGGTCGCGCCATATTCGCTGTCCGGATTTGCGGTATCGACGACCACGCCATTGCCATAGTCGCACTGTACGTTCACGGCTCTGAGCGAGTGCGAAATCATAGGATGGAGTTGGCGACGCCTGATCTCGACCTGATAAAACAGGTGGAACAGGGGGCGCGGGAGCGGCGCGGGCGGTTGGCCAGTGGGCCGCTCCGGCAATCCCGCCGGCCGGAAGGCATTGGAAGGCGTGCAAAGCGAGTGCCGAGGTTCCGGTTGCCACTCTTCGGGCGCTGGCCCATCATGAAATGCCCCGACCGGCCTGGAGGGATCGCCCCATGCAAAGCCTTTCGCCGAACCTGCCGCCCGAGGAGCAGCGCGAGATGCTGCGCCGGATGCTGACGATCCGCCGCTTCGAGGAGCGCGCCTCGGCCGACTATCTCGCCGGCAAGATCTACGGTGTGGTGCACTGCTATATCGGCGAGGAGGCGGTCGCGGTCGGCGTCTGTACGGCACTCGAGCGCGGCGACCGGATCATCTCGACCCATCGCGGCCACGGCCACTGCATCGCCAAGGGTGCCGACCTCAACCGCATGATGGCCGAGCTCTACGGGCGGCAAACCGGCTACTGCAAGGGCAAGGGCGGCTCGATGCACATCGCCGATTTCGGCATCGGCATGCTCGGCGCCAACGGGATCGTTGCCGGTGGGATCGCGATCGTCACCGGTGCTGGCCTTGCGGCGCAGATGGAGGGCAAGGGCGGCGTCGCGGTCTCGTTCTTCGGGGACGGGGCATCGAATGCGGGGCCGTTCCACGAGTGCCTCAACATCGCGGCGACGTGGAAGTTGCCGATGCTCTATGTGTGCGAGAACAACATGTATGCCGCGCAGACCGCGGCGGCAGCAACCCATGCGTTGAGCGATGTGGCGGCGCGCGCGACGGGCTACGGCATTCCCGGGGTCGTCGTCGACGGCAACGACATCTTCGCGGTCTATCAGGCGGCTAACCGCGCCGTGGAGCGCGCGCGCTCGGGCCAAGGCCCGACCTTGATCGAGTGCAAGACCTATCGCTGGCGCGCCCACACTGAGCGCCGGGGGCAGCCCGATCCCCGCGACCCGGGGGAGCGCGAAGCGTGGATGCGGCGGGATCCGATCGCCCAGCTCGAGCGGCAGCTCAGGGAGCAGAGCGACCTCGACGACGCCGGGATGGAAAGCATGGAGCGCGACATCATGGCCGCGCTCGAGGCCGCCGTCGCCTTCGCCGAAGCGAGCCCCTTTCCGACACCCGAGCAGGCGACCGAAGACGCCTTTGCGGCCTGATGCGAGGAACAAGACGATGCGAGAGCTGACCTATAACGAGGCCGCCGTCGAAGCCGTCGCGGAGGAGATGCGGCGCGATCCCAAGATCTTCTACATGTCGACCGACGCGCTGCCGCCGCTGCTCAAGGAGTTTGGCGCCGAGCGCGTCAGGGCGACGCCGATCACCGAAGCCGCACTGACCGGCATGGCGATCGGTGCTGCCGGCTGCGGCTTCCGCCCGATCGTCGACTGGCGCCAGGTGACGTTCTGCTTTGTCGCGATGGATCAGATCGTCAATCAGGCGGCAAAGATCCACTACATGTTCGGCGGCCAGGTGAGCTTCCCGATCCTCTATCGAGCGGCCGTCGGCGGCGGCGGCCTTGTCGCGGCTCAGCACTCGCAGTCGCCCTATTCGATGTTCATGAATGTGGCCGGCCTGAAGATGTTTCTGCCGTCGACCCCCTACGACATCAAAGGGCTGTTGAAGACGGCGATCCGCGACAACAACCCGGTCATCTCGTTCGAGTCGAGCCGGTTGATGGCGCGCAAGGGACCAGTGCCGGAGGAGGACTACACGATCCCCTTCGGCAAGGCCGACATCAAGCGCGAGGGCAACGATGTGACGGTCGTGGCGCTTGCCTGGCTCGTGCACGAGGCGCTTGCCGCGGCCGAAGAGCTGGCCCGCGAGGGGATCTCGGTCGAAGTCGTCGATCCGCGCACCCTCGTGCCGCTCGATGCGGAGACGATCCGCAACTCGGTGCAGAAAACCGGTCGGCTGGTCATCGCGGACGAGGCCGGGCCGACCGCCGGCTTCTCGGCGGAGGTCGCTGCCGTTATCGCGGAGGATGCGGCGACATTCGCGCGGCTCAAAGCCCCGGTGAAGCGGGTCTGCGCGTTGCAGGTGCCGATACCTTACAGTCCAGTCCTCGAAAATCACGTGTTCCCGGACCGCAACCGGATCATCGACGGAATCCGCGAGGTGCTCCGCGGCCGAAGGTCAGCCGAGGCGGCGTGACGACGGCTAGAGCCGCCTGGTCGTGAGGACGACACTCTCTTCAGGGTAGGGCGCAGTGAGGGGAGAGACGTCGCCGCCGGTCGCCCATCGCGGGGCGATGACCGCGACGGTCATCTGCGCCTGTGTCATGCAGGGGCTCGACACGACGATCGTCAATGTCTGCCTGCCGCACATCCAGGGCAGCATGTCGGCATCGCAGGACCAGATCTCGTGGGTGCTGACGACTTACATCGTCGCTTCGGCGATCATGATGCCGCTGACCGGCTGGCTCGCCGGCCATTTCGGCGTCAAATACATCTTTCTTGCCTCGGTCGTCGGGTTCACCCTCGCCTCGGCCTTGTGCGGCGCTGCGACCAGCCTTTCGCAGCTCGTGCTCTATCGCGTCCTGCAAGGCGTGTGCAGCGCGGGGCTAGTGCCGCTAGGCCAGGCGACACTATTCACGATCTATCCGCGGGAAAAGCACGGGCAGGCAATGGCGATCTTCAGCACCGGGGCGATGATGGGGCCGATCCTTGGCCCGACCCTCGGCGGCTGGCTAACCGAAAACCTCGACTGGCGTTGGTGCTTCTATATCAACCTCCCCGTCGGGGCATTATGCGCGCTCGGCGTCTTCGCCTTTATCCGTCAATCCCGCACCATGCGGCGCGACGAATTCGACATGTTCGGCTTTGCGATGCTGAGCATCGCGGTTGGTTCGCTGCAATTGATGCTCGACCGCGGCCAAATCAAAGATTGGTTCCACTCGACCGAAATCTGGATTGAGGCGGCGGTCGCTGCATTGTGCTTCTATCTGTTGATCGTCCATACGATGACCACCGGCGAGCGCTCTTTCCTCAATCGTGAATTACTGAAGAGCCCAAATTTCGTCGCCGGCAGTCTGCTTATGTTCGGGGTCGGAATGATCCTCAGCGGCACCTTGGCGCTGATGCCGTCAATGATGCAGGTGCTGATGAACTACCCGGTGTTCGACGCCGGATGGATGATGGCGCCGCGCGGATTCGGCACGATGCTGGCGATGTTTCTCGTGGCCCGAATGATCAACCGGGTCGACAATCGCCTGTTCATCCTGGTCGGCTTTCTGCTGACAGCGGTCTCACTCTGGCAGATGACCGGTTTCTCTCTGTATATGGGGTCAGGACCGATCCTGTTCGCCGGTTTTGCTCAGGGTTTCGGGCTCGGCTGCACCTTCGTGCCGCTCAACCTGCTCGCCCTCTCGGGTCTACCGCACCACATCCTGACCCAGGGAACCGCGCTGCGCGCCCTGATGCGCATGCTCGGCGGCAGCATCGGCATCGCCATCCTTGAAACGCAGCTCACTCAGAACACGCAGATCGTTCACTCCCGTCTGATGGAGCATCTGCGCCCGGACAACCCGCTGGCCCAGGCGCCGTTTCTGATGTCGCCGTTCAGTCTGACGAACCCCTCCGGGATCGCCGCGCTTAATCACGAGGTCACCCGACAGGCGGCGATGATCGGCTATCTCAATGACTTCGCATTGATGCTAATGGTCATTCTGGTCTCCTTGCCGCTATTGCTGCTGGTCCGCGTTCCGCGCCGGCAGCCGGTCACGGCGGCGGCCGACGACTGATTTCCTTGCCCCCGGCCGGCGCCGATTGTCTCAGACGACCTGGTTGCGGAGTTGCTCTTCGCCGCGTCTGAGCCGCCCCAGGTTGTCGCGCAAGATCTCGATTACATTGTCTTCGTAACGGCGCGTCTCGCCTGCCGTATGCGGGGTAATCAGCACGTGCTCCATGCCCCACAGCGGCGAGCTCTCGACCAATGGCTCTTCGATCGTCACATCGAGGCCGGCGCCGGCGATCCGCCGTGCGGCAAGCGCCTCAACGAGAGCCACCTCGTCGACGACACGTCCGCGAGCCACATTCACGAGATGGGCCGAGGGTTTCATCCGACCGAGCGCCTGGGTGTCGACGAGTCTTTCGGTCTCCTCGGTCAGCGGACAGGTGAGGGCGACGAAATCGGCCTCGGGCAACAGGCGCTTGAGCTCGCTCATGGTGTGCACCGCATCCGCCGCGCCGCGGCCGGCGGCGGGATCGCGCCGCAGCCCGACGACGCGCATATCGAAGGCTTTGGCGAGCTGGGCGAGGCGTCCGCCAATCTGTCCTAGCCCGACGACAAGAAGCGTTTTGCCGCCGAGTTCGTCCTCCCGCTGAGACAGGTCGCCGATCATGCCGCGCCAGTTCCGCTTTGCTTGGTTATCGCGTGCCTCGGGAAGCCGACGGCTCAACGCAAGGATGAGGGCCATCGCGTGCTCGGCGACTGCGCGGTAGTTGACGCCGCGCGCGCTGGCAAGGCGGATGCTTTGCTTCACTAGCTCTCCGCGCGGGAACTGGTCGGTTCCGGCGCCGATCGCCTGGATGAAGCGGAGCTTCTTGGCTCGGTTGAGAAGGCCGTCATGCCACAGCCCGGAGATCACCAGCACATCGGCCTCGCCTACCCTGTTCTCCAAGGCCCCGGCATCGCGGACGGCAAAGCTCGCGATGCCGGTATTGAGGAGCGAAAACCGCTCATGCAACCGATAGGCGACGTGGGCGAAGCAGACTACAAGCTCATCATTGGGGGCAAGCATAGCCGCGCTCCGTTCGATAGCCAGCGAAATGACAAATGGTGTCCGTTGCGGGCGACCTAGCGTTTGGGCGTATTCAACGGGTTGCCCACCGCGGCGCCTCCCTTCGCCGGTGTGACAAGTTTTTTCGGCCGCCGCTGAATGTGCGTCTGATGCAGCCTTGAGCGTCCTGCGACTTGTGGTTGTCCGATATATTACGGCCCGCTGCACCTGCAGCGGGTCTGCAGCGGGAGCTCGTCTTCAGGTTGAAAGGTTCCAATGCGGCCAGACCGTGGGCTGACTTGACGGGGGTTGGATCTGGGCGGTCTCGACCATCTGCAAGCGCGCCGTGATCAGCCGTAACATATCGTTCCAATTAGGCGATTTTATGGACGCCCAACTCTCCACCCGCTTGGGCGATTCTGGCCAAACTCGACCGCCTCCCTGCACACTAGAAGGCTCTTGCCGTGGTCCCGGTGAGGATATCGGCCTTGCGGTTGAGGGCCGTGATCAGACCGTCAACGCCGTCTGCTCTCAGGATCGCTGAGAACTCGGAACGGCGGGTCGCGACTTCGCTTATCGCGCTGTCGAGGTAGATGTCGGCGATCAGCCAGTCGCCGCCGTTGCGGCGCATCATGTAGTCGACCTTGACCGGCTCCCCATTGGCTTTGATGATTTGGCTGCGCACCATCACCCCGGATGGCGCGGGCTGCTCGCCAGTCACCTCGAGCCGCTGGCCGTCATAGCTGTCGAAGCGATCGGCATAAACCGCCGAGATGTAGCGTCCGAAGCTCTCGGTGACCTGCTGGCGCTGCGCCTCGCTTAAACCGGCCCAGGAGGGGCCGACCGCCAACCGTGTCATCGTGGCTATGTCGAAGCTGCGGCGGATGACCGGCGCCAGTTGTGCGAAACGCCCGCTTTGGCCCAGTGTCCGGCCGTTCTTCATCGTGCTGAGCAAAACCTCGTAAAGGCCTTGCACGATATCGCCGCCGTTTGCTGCCGCGGCATGGACCGGATAGGAAAGCATGCTGAGGCCGAGCCCGCCGGCAAAGGCCACCGCTTTCCACAATGGCATTTTTGGCCGCAATGGCATTTTTTGTATGATCAATCGGTCCGCGGATGGATCGAAGATCGTCGGAAGAAATAGTCTAGGCACCTTCACCTCCTATTCGCTGAACCTGATCCAATCCCATCAGCCATACACGCGGCATACTCGGACACCCTGGTCGTGCGCCCGTCGCCGAGAAGTCCGTTGCGGAACCAATCTTCGATGCGACCGGCGCCATCGCGTCGGCGGCTCAGAAACGCTCGAGGCGATGGTGGAGCGAATTGCAGCGGTGAACCGGTAGCCGCGGCCGAACTCAGTGCGGATAAAGTCACGATCTTCGCCAAGAACCTTGCGCAACGCGAAAATCTGAACCTTCAGGTTCTCCTCCGAGACAACGATGCCTGGCCACACCCGGCTTAGGAGCACGTCTTTGCTAACCAGCGATCCGTCGGCCTCCAGCAAAACCAAAAGGAGATCGAAGGCGCGCGCCCCCAACTCGAACGGCACACCGTCAGCGACCAATTCGCGCTGCCGCAGCAGCAAGCGGAAACGGCCGAACTCGAATGTCGCTTCGGCTGCTGCTGGGCTCGAGCGATGACGACACATCGGCTGCCATTGGGCTTGAGGAAACGGGTTATCGTTGTAGAGGGCCAGCTCGGCGTCAGTATCCGTCGTCATTGTCAGCCTCCGTTTGGTTTATGGTCTCCAATTTGGCGCGGCCTTGTGGGTAGACCGCGTTAATGGTTGTGAAATTGTGCAACAAGCGGCTTTGCAGTTGCTGCGGACACACGATCCGTCGGCAGCCGAAGCTTGACCGAGGCATCGCCGTACCGCTGCGTGAGATCTCCAGCAGAAGGAGCAGAACAACGCGTTGAGGCTAACAGGGCGCTTCAGGCCGTGCTATTGCACCCCCGGATGCCTGAATGCCGCCTGAGAATGATCCGTATTAGACTTTGGTTTAGGACGGCTCTCAAAAATCGCCCGGTGCCGCAGCACGTAGCCGATATCCGGGCAGGGAGCCCTATCGGTAAAGGTGGAAGGCCGGCTTTTACGGTGGTCTAGGAGCGTTGAGGCGTTTCTGCCGTGAATTCCAGCTTGTCGGCCATCCGGGCGAGGTCGGGCAGGGACGCCGCTTTCATCTTTCGCATGACCTGACCGCGATGGACTTTTACGGTGATCTCGCTGATGCCGATGTCATACGCGATCTGCTTGTTGAGGCGGCCGGCCACCACCAAGGCCATCACCTCACGCTCGCGAGGGGTGAGCGTCTCGAAGCGCGCCCGCAGCGCGGCGATCGCCATTTCGTTCTCCAGCCACGCGCGGTCTCGCGCGAGGCCCAGCTGGATCGCGTCCAGCAGGTCCTGATCGCGGAACGGCTTGGTCAGGAACTCGATTGCGCCTCCCTTTATCGCCTGGACCGACATCGGGATATCGCCATATCCGGTGATGAAGATGATCGGAACATGAATGTTTGCCGCCGAGAGCTCTCGCTGAAAATCAAGACCACTTCGCCCAGGTAACCTGACATCGAGCACAAGGCAGGCGGGTCCGGCCGGGCGCCCTTCTTTGACGAATTCAGGCACCGAGCCTAGTGCCGTGACTTGCAGGCCCACGGAACGCAGCAAGCCTTCGAGAGCCTCGCGAATCCCGGGATCGTCATCGACGATAATAACGGTTGGCTGCGCAGTCATCGCTCGCGCTCGCTCCAATCGACTCCCGCTACTCTCCCGGCAGCGGCAATCTCGAGACAGGAACATCTTAAGATCGTGCGATCCTAGGAAAAAGAATTTTCTACCTAAGCTGCGACCCGCGAACGCCCAACCGCTTTCGCACTCGCCGCAATTCTGTCTAAACTAAAGTATAATCGCGCGCGGCACGCTCTTGGCTTATCTTTCCGATACACTGCCGGATACTCCCGCCAAAACTGGCGCGGATCGCTTGCGCTGATGCTGCTGGCAGCTCCAATGCGGAGGTCAAGTGCCGAAAGCCAAACCCTTGATTTCGGTCGTCGACGACGATGAGTCGATGCGCGAGGCGATCAGGGGACTCATGAAGTCGTTGGGATATACTGCCGAAACGTTCGCGTCTGCCGAAGAGTTCTTGAACTCCCGCAAAGGCCCGCGCACGTCCTGCCTGATAGCAGACGTGCAGATGCCCGGGATGACAGGCCCTGAACTGCATCGCCACTTGTTGGCTGCGGGCAACCCCATCCCCACCATTCTAATAACAGCTTACCCCGACGACCGCGGGCGGGAGCGCGCGTTGCGGGCTGGGGTCGTTTGCTACCTGAGCAAGCCGTTCGACGAGAACGACCTGCTCGCTTGTATCCGCTCGTCCCTTGATGTCCGACCGAACGGGACGAAGACATCTCCCGGGTAAAGGCCCGCGAATATGACCCACCGTCGGCTCCGAAAAACCGGTCACGAACGGATCGCTCGATGAGTTTATCCGATGTCGCCTCCGGTTCGTCATTCGATCGACTTTCGAGATTGGGGCAGGGTGAACTGAAAGACAGCGCCATGAGGTGGGTTTAGCGTGGCCCACATTCGTCCCATGCGCCTTGATGATCGATCGGCAGATCGACACGCCCATTCCCATGCCGCCGGACTTGGCCGTGTAAAACGCGTCGAAGAGCCGGTCCAATCTCTCCCGCTTCAGGCCCGGGCCCGCGTCCTGTATCGCCTTCGTCGGCTTCATAGCCTGCAACTTGATGCCTACTTATGCCGTGGTCGTGTTAATGGTTGTGAAATTATGCAAGAGCCGCGTTAACGCGGCCCACCGAACCCTGAGACGCGGCCGTGGATTGAGCTAGGACCTGCTACCCGAAATTGAGCGGGTCGTATTTTGGGACAGCATCAACCCTTGCGTAAGCCAGCATTAGGTTCGTTGATGCGAGGCCGATAGGTGCGCTGACGACCGCGTGTGCAAGCGCGCGAGCAAGAGGGTGATCCGTCCCCAGCACGTTACGAAGATTTTCGGGGATCTGTATGAATTGCGACGCACTTCAGGACGATTCCCTGGTGGGTGAAGAAGTCTTCGTCTTCGGATCGTTCCGGCTGATCCCGGCGCAACGAATCCTGCTCGAGGACGAGAAGCCGCTGCGCCTCGGCAGCCGGGCGTTCGACATTCTCGTCACGCTGGTTGAAAGCGCCGGCGCGACCATCGGGAAGGACCAGCTGATCGCCCGCACCTGGCCCGACACGGTCGTCGACGAGGGCGCGCTGCGGGTTCATGTCGCGGCGCTGCGCAAGGCGCTCGGGGACGGCCAGGCGGGCAAGCGCTACATCGCCAACATCCCGGGCCGCGGCTACAGCTTCATTGCGCCGGTGACGCGCGAACAGCGGCAGCCGGCAATCGCCCCGACGAACGAAGCCGCCGGGCGCGGCAATTTACCGGCGCCGCTGACCCGCATCGTCGGCCGTGACGATATCGTTGCGACTTTGGCGGCACAGCTCGCCCAGCGCCGTTTTCTGACCATCGTCGGTCCTGGCGGGATCGGCAAAACGACAGTCGCCCTCGCCGTCGCCGAGAAAATGAGTGCGTCATACGAGGACGGCGGCTGGTTCGTCGGGTTGGCCTCGCTACCCGATCCGGACCTGGTAACGAGCGCCCTCGGCACCGTGCTTGGAGTGTCTCTGCCGGGCACCAACCCGATATCAGGATTGGCCGGATGGCTCCGGAACAAACGTGCTCTGATCGTGCTCGACAGTTGCGAACACGTGATCGGCGCGGTGGCGGCAATCGCCGAGGCGATCCTCAAAGCAGCGGTGCGTGTCTCCATTCTGGCCACCAGCCGGGAACCGTTACGGGCCGAGGGCGAATGGCTGCACCGCCTCCCATCGCTGGAGCTGCCGCCTCGCTCCGATGATCTCACACCCGAGGGGGCGCTGCAGTATTCTGCCGTCCAACTGTTCAACGAACGCGCCCGGGCGATCATGGACGGTTTCGCCCTGGACGGCGACGACATCGAGATTTGTCGCAGGCTCGACGGGATGCCGCTCGCGCTCGAATTGGCCGCCGCACGCGTCGACGTGTTCGGTGTCAAGGGACTCGCCGCGCGGCTCGACGATCGCTTCGCCGTCTTGACGGGCGGCCGGCGCACCGCGTTGCCGCGCCACCAAACTCTGCGCGCGGCGATGGATTGGAGTTACGAGGTGCTGCCGGAAACCGAGCAGGTCATATTTCGGCGCCTTGCCGTCTTCCGGGGCAGCTTTACCATGGACGCGGCGGCTGCCGTCGCCGTAGACGAACGGATCGCGGCCGCCGATGTGATCGAAGGCGTCGCAAATCTGGCAGAGAAGTCGCTCGTAACGACAGACATCAGCGGCGATATCACCTACCATCGGCTCCTCGACACGACCCGGTCCTACGCACTCGATAAACTTACGGACAGTGCTGAAGCCGAAGAGGTTGCGCGACGCCATGCGGACTTCTTTCGGGATCTCATCGCGCCAGCCGCAGCCGACTCACCAGCACAACCCACCGTCGAGGATATGGCCCGCTGCGGCCGGGAGATCGAAAACGTTCGCGCGGCGCTCGACTGGTCGTTCTCCCCTGCCGGAGATAGGGCGACCGGCGTTGTCCTGACGGCCGCATATGCGCCCGTGTGGTTGCATTGTGCGTTGGTGCTCGAGTGCCGCGAGCGCGCTGAGCGTGCGCTGGACAGTCTTGAGTCCGATTTGAACCTGAGTGCGCCGCTCCGACTGCGGCTGCATATGGCACTTGGGATTGCGCTAATTCTCACGATGGGGTCGGTCGAAAGGACAAGGATGGTCGTGGCCAAAGCGCTTGAAACCGCTGAGCGCCTGGACGACGTGGACGCGCAGTTACGGACTCTCTTTACCCAGTGGTCCATATACTTTACGACAGGCGAGTGTCGTGCGGCGCAATCCACTGCGGAACAGTTCTCGCTCATCGCACGTCGCACCGGCGATCAGGCCTTCGTCCTTGTCGCTGATCGGTTCATCGGCAACACGCTGCAATATGGAGGCAGACAGCGCGAAGCTCAGAACTGCTTTGAGCGGGTGCTTGAACTCTATGTTGCGCCGAAGAATCAGCGACACATGATTTTGTTCCAATATGATCAGCGCGTCCTGGCCCGAGCGATGCTGGCACGGTCGCTCTGGCTGCAGGGCTTTGCGGATCAGGCTAATGACCAAGCCCGGGCGAGTCTCGAAGAGGCACAGGCCACGGATTACGGACTCACACTTTGCTGGGTCCTTCACTACGCAGTGTGTCCCGTCGCACTGATGACTGGCGACCTCGTCGCCGCCGATCGGGCAGTGGCGATGTTGATCGATCTGGCGACAAGCCTTGACGCGACTTTCTGGAAGATCGTGGGGCGTTGCCTGGAAGGAAAGTTGCTGATTGCGCGCCGCGAATTCGGGAGGGGTTCGGTCCTGCTGCGCAGCGCGCTCGATACATGCGATCAAACCGAGTGGCGGATATGCTACCCGGAGTTCATGGGTGCACTTGCGGAGGGTTTGGGCGGACTCGGCCAGCTCGCCGACGGGCTTGTCACAGTCGAGGAGGCACTAGCGAGCGCAGACCGCGGCGGCGAGCGCTACTACGTTGCCGAGCTCCTACGCATCAAGGGCGAGCTCCTGCTCCAGGAAGCGGGAGATCAGCCCGTCCCGGCGACCGAAGACTGCTTTCAAGCGGCACTTGATATAGCCCAGGAACAGGGAGCCCTGTTCTGGGAATTGCGGGCCGCCCTGAGTCTTGCGCACCTGAGGATAAAGCAATATCGGAAGGACGATGCGAGACAAATTCTCGCACTGGTGTACGATCGATATACCGAGGGCTTTGAGACAGCGGATCTAAAACAGGCAAAAGCCCTGTTGGAGCAATTGGCGTAAGCCGGCATCGGGTTTGTTGGCTCGACGCAGCCGGTTCGCAGGTCGGCTGGTCCGCGGCTTTTATCTCCGCCAGGGCGCTCGCCAGGTCGTCCGGGCGCGCGCTCGGATCGATACCGATCGCTGCGGCGGAAGTCCTTCTGACCGGACAGACAAGTTGCGATGACGTCCGGCGTCTTCTTGTTTCAGGCGTTGCTGACCGAGTGCACGATTGCGTGAGCAATACCTCCGCGGATCCCTATCGCGTTGCCAAACCTTCCGCGGTCTGTCTGAATTGGGTCGCATCTCAGGACGGTTCCGCGTGGAGGATGACGAGACCTTCGTCTTCGGGTCGTTCCGACTGACCCCAGCGCAGCGAATGCTGCTCGGCGAAGGGAAGCCGCTGCGCCTCGGCAGCCGCGCACTCGACATTCTGGTCACGCTGGTCGAACGCGCGGGCGAGACGCTCCCAAAAGAGCAGCTCATCGCCCGTGCCTGGCCCGACACGGTCGTCGACGAGGGCGCGCTGCGCGTCCATGTCGCGGCGTTGCGCAAAGCGCTCGGCGATGACCGCGCGGGCACGCGCTACATCGCCAACATTCCCAGCCGCGGCTACAGCTTTGTCGCACCGGTGACGCGCGAGCATGGGCGCCCGGCAACTCCTCCACCGAACGAGGCGGCGGAAAGCGACAATCTGCCCGCGCCGCTCATGCGCATCATTGGGCGCGACGATGTCATCACCGCGCTGGGGTCACAGCTGACCCGGCGCCGGTTCCTGACCATAGTGGGTCCAGGCGGGATCGGCAAAACTACGGTGGCGATTGCGGTCGCGGACGCCGTGCGCGCCTCATACAAGGACGGGGTCCGGTTCGTCGGGCTGGCCTCTCTGGCCGACCCCGACCTGGTGCCGAGCGCCCTCGGCGCTGTGCTAGGAGTCTATCCTTCGGCAGCCAATCCCCTGGCGGGATTGGCTGCGTGGTTGCGCGATAAGGCTGCCCTGATCGTGCTCGACAGTTGCGAGCACGTTATCGATGCGGCGGCGGCGCTGGCCGAGGCGGTGCTGAAGGCCGCGCCTGGCGTCAGCATTTTGACCACCAGCCGCGAGCCTCTGCGGGCAGAGGGCGAGTCGCTGCATCGCTTGGCCGCACTGGAACTCCCGTCGGGCTCGGTCGATCTCGCCGCCGGCGATGCGCTGCGCTACTCGGCCGTCCAATTGTTCAACGAGCGCGCCAGCGCGGCCGTGGATGGGTTCGCCCTCGGCGACGCCGACGTACCGGCGGCGCTGGAAATTTGTCGCAGGCTCGACGGCATCCCGTTGGCGCTCGAACTGGCAGCGGCGCGTGTCGGTGCCTTCGGCGTACGGGACTTGGCGGCGCATCTCGACGATCGCTTCCGGCTTCTGACGACCGGCCGGCGAACCGCTCTGCCCCGACACCAGACCCTCGGCGCTACGCTCGACTGGAGCTATCAGCTGCTCCCGAAAGAAGAGCGAGCGGTCCTGCGTCGGCTCAGCGTATTCGTCGGCGATTTCCCGCTGGAGGCTGCCGTCGCCGTTGCCGCCGATCCTGGTCCGTCCGAGATTGTCGACCACATCGCGAACCTCGTCGGCAAATCGCTGGTCGTCGCCGATCTTCGCGGCGACGTCGCGCAGTATCGCCTCCTCGACACCACCCGCCTCTACGCCTTGGAAAAGCTGAGGAGCTCAGGCGAGCTCCAACAAATCGCCCGCCGTCACGCCGAATATTATCGAGCCCTATTCGAGCCCGCCGAAACCGAAAGCGAGTCGCGGCCGCAAGACGAGTGGCTGGCCATTTACGGCCGGCATCTCGACAATGTGCGCGCCGGGCTCGATTGGGCATTTTCTGCGGGGGGCGACCCGCAGATCGGCGTGGGTTTGGCCATCGCCGCTGTGCCGCTATGGGTCCAGCTGTCGCTGTTGGGCGAGTGCCGCGAGCGGGTCGAGCGGGCGCTGGCCGCCCTCGAAGGCGACGAGGCCGTCACCGACCGGCCGCGGATGCAGCTTTCCTGGGCGCTCGGCTGGTCGCTGATGTATGGCGTCGGTCGCGCCCGAGAGGCCGGCCCGGCTTGGGCAACCACGCTCGAGCTCGCGGAAAGGCTCGGCGACACGGCCTACCGACTGCGTGCCTTCTGGAGCTCGTGCATCGACCAGTTCAACAATGGCGATCTTCGCGCCGCGCTCGGCTTCGCCCGCCGTTTCGCCGCTTTGGCGGCGCAGACCGGCGATGCGATCGATTTGATGATGGCCGATCGTATCCTCGCCACGGCGCTGCATTACTTCGGCGATCAAGGAGAGGCGCGCCATCATATCGACCGCGCGCTCGCCCAGCTTGCGGCTTTGGCGCAACAACCCCAGATTGTCCGGGTGCGGTTCGAAATGCGGGTGTCGACGCACTATTTCCAGGCTCGCATCCTGTGGCTGCAAGGATTTGCCGAGCAGGCGCTGCGCGTGGTCGAGCACAATATCGAGGAAGGGAACGCCGTCGGCCAGGCCCTGTCGTTTTGCAGTGTCCTGGGCCAGGGGGCATGCCCGATCGCCTATTGGGCGGGCGATCTTGACGCCGCCGAGCGCTACGGCGCGATGCTGCTCGAGCATACCGAGCGCCACCCGATCCGTCTGTGGCAAGTCTGGGCCCGCTGTTTCAACGGCTTGGTGATTGCCAGGCGGGGCGACATCAGCGCCGGGCTGCAGGCGTTGCGCAGTGGGCTCGAACAGGCCGGCGAGGCGAGATTTCTGCCGCGCTTCCTCCTCCTGCTTGGCGAATTGGCGGTTTGTCTCGGCAAAGCCGGTGAGATCGCGCTGGGGCTCGAAACCGTCGAGGAGACGCTCGCCCGCTGCGAAGCCCGCGACGAACGCTGGTACGTGGCCGAGCTGCTGCGCATCAAGGGCGAACTTGCGATGTTGGGGGGTGGGGCCGACGCTGCTGCCGCTGCCGAAGGACACTTCCTACGGGCGCTCGATTATGCACGGCCGCAAGGAGCCATGTCCTGGGAATTGCGGGCTGCCGTCGGCCTCGCGCGGCTATGGAGAGATCAACATCGAGCTGGCGAGGCGCGTGAAATTCTGAGGTCCGTCTATCGCCGCTTTACCGAGGGTTTCGGCACGGCGGACCTGCGAGAGGCGAAGAGCCTGTTGGAGGAATTAGAGTAGACCGGTCCGTCTGCGCGGCCTACGACTTGACCAGCGCCGCAATCACATCGTTGGTTGTCAGAATGGCGTGTGCGAAGGTCGGCCCGTTGATTTCATGCGCAGCGTGCATCGCCTCGGAGCTGAATGCTGCCGTCGCGTCCCGGACCAAGGTCACGTGATAGCCGAGTTCGGCGGCGTAGCGGGCGGTCGCCTCGACGCAGGTGTTGGCTACCATTCCTGCCACAATGATCTTTTCGATGCTGCGCTGCTTGAGCTGAAGGTCGAGGTCGGTATTGGCAAACCCGTTCTGGCCCCAGTGCTGCTGGACCACGGCGTCGCCCGGCTGGGGCACCAGATCGGGATGCCAGTCGCCGCCCCACATGCTCTCTCCGAAGACGGATTCACGATCGGTGAAGGTCTGACCCGGGCCGGGATGACGCCATCCGTCATAATTGCCCTCGCGCCAGCGTCGGTGCGGGACATAGAACACCACAACGCCGACGCGGCGCGCGGCCTCGACCAGTGCGCGCAGATGCGGCAGGAGATCGACGGTCTCGGCGATGGCCTTGACGTCGGGCCACAGCTTGCCCCCGTCGCTCAGCACGTCGTTATAGGGATCGATGAGCAATAGTCCGGTCCGGTTCGCGGTATAGCCACCCAGCGGCAAGCTTCTCTCCCAAACTCACGTCATAAGTTGGCGGTAGGTGTCGTCCTTGGTCCTGATCCTGCTCATGACACGGTCCCTCAGCCCGTCCCAAGCAGGATGTTGTGTCGGTCTCGCTGCAGCACCGAATTAAGAGTTGTGAAACTCTGTCACGCTATTCGGAGCAGGGCCGATCGCCGCCCGCTTGCGGCACCCGTCAATCTTTACGGTGACGTCACTACTTGGCCGATAGCGGACCGAAGGCGGGCGGCGGGACCCGACGCTGCGAGGCGGCCTCGTAAGCCGAGGCGATCCTGAGGACAAGGTCTTCCTTGCCCGGCTCGGCGCGGAACACGAGCGAGAAGGGCAGGCCGGGCGAAGGTATTGTGGTCGGTGTGTCGGCGGCGACCGAGACGTACCGCATTCCGTCCGGGCTGAGGGCGAAGACCGGGTCGTAGACGCTTGTCACGTAGCCCGCCGGAACCAGTACCTCGGTCAGGCCGGCATTCGGGCCGTAGAACGATTCCAGGCGCAGATTGTTGCGGCCGCCCAAGGGGTCGTTGGCGCCGCCGATCTTGCCCGGCGGCAACGGCGTGTGCAGCCGCACCAGCGCATCGAGCCGGTTTTCCAGCGTCACCATCATATCGACGCGGCGCAGCAATTCGCGCAGCATGATACGCTCGTCGATACCCTGGCGCCCGCCCGACGGGTTGCGCGGGTCGGTCACTTCTTGCCAATTCCTGAACCCGGCGCGGCCGTCGTCGCCCCAGAATTTGGAGCGCGCATTGAGCGCCGGGAAATCGGCAAGCGTTTCGGTGAACCCGCGTTCCCGCCAATCGGCCGCCCGCCGCGACAGGTACTGGTTGACGTGGAAGCCGAACATCATCGCCAGCTCCTGCTCTTGGATCGTGGCGATGTCGAGGTTGGCAGGCGGCGCCACTCGCCCTTCGGCCAGCTCGACGCAATAATCGATCGGGGTCATCGTGCCGGTACCGAATACTTTGCCCGGCATGAACGCGGTCGGGCGGATTGCTGCGGCGAATTCCTTGAACAAGGGCTGGCCGTCCGGACCCAGCCGAAACAACAGATCGGGCATGAGGACCGGCACCAGCCTTGTGAGCGCGAGCCGGAAATCCGGATTCATCTGCTCGAGGTCATGGTCGCGCTCCCACAGCGGGTCGGAGGATTCGACCAATGTTGCGCCGAGCTTCTCGCCGAGGATGGTCTTTATCTCCGCGGCGGCAGCGGTGCAAATCGGCGCGGTTCCTTTCTCGCCGGGACGGGTCAGCATCGATTCGCGGACCACCCCGATGCGCATGCCTGCCAGCGAGCCCGGCGCGCCCGACATTTTGGAGTGGCTCGCATAGGGCGTGCTCAGCACCGAGGAGCGCGGCACCGTCGTGTATGGGTCGCGCGGGTCATAATAGCCCCTCTCCGGGTCCTTCAGCGCATCGAGCACCTTGGCGGCATCGGCGATCGTACGAGCGAGGATGCCGGCACGGTCGCAATAGACGTCGGCGCCAATGGCACCGCCGTTGAAGCCGAGCAGCGCCTTGTGCGGCAGGATCAACGCCACCGCATTGTGGTTGGCCGGGCCGCGGGTCGACGCACGGGTCTCCTCGCCGAGGCTCACCATGACCAGATTGGCGCTGACCGACACACCCGAGCCCGAGCTCGAGCCCAACGAGGCAGCGCGCGTCGTGTCGTAGGGGTTCGACGGGTTGCCGGCCCAGCTCGAGCGCTGATAGCCGAGCACCGAAGGCAATACCTTTTCCGGTTGATGCCGGCCGCCCGGATCGCCGGCACGGCCGTTGTACTCGGTGCAGACCGCTTTCGCGAAGATGATCGCCCCCTTGTTGCGCAATTGCTCGACCAAGACGTGGTCGCGCGCCGGGAAGTCGATGTCGTAGGCCGCGTCGCCGCCGGCGGTCGTGCGCATGTCCTTGGTGTCGAATGGGTCCTTGAAGCTGAAGACGACGCCGTACATAGGCAGCTGTTCGAGATCGGGATTGCGTCCATAGAGGGCGTCGAGCTCGGCGGCGCGTTCGAGCGCGTCGGGGAGCCAGCGGAATTGCTCGCACACGGGCGGCGCGCCGGGAGGGAGGGGACCTTCGGAGGGGTGTCGGTCGAACTCGCCACGGCAGGTCACCGAACGCTCGCCCCTGATGTTAAGCGTGGCGAGGGCGTTGAGCTGCCCGCCATCGGGCTTGCCGACAATCATCCCGTATTGCTGCTGCACCGAGGGGTCGGACGCGGTCGCGTCCATGCGGCCGAATTCGAGCGGAGGCCCCTTGTAGCTGTCGAGAACGGGCAGGATCGCCGAGGCCGCGACGGTTTCCGTCGGGAAAGCGAGCGGCGCGCCGGCGCGCACCATACCCCCCACCTCGGGCACCGGAGCACCGTCTTGGGTGACGAGCAGGCTCGCGACCCCGTTATAGGCCCTCGCGCGCTCGCTATAATGCCGAACCACCGCGATGCAGGTCGTCCGCCCGGTTCTTATCGCCTGGTGCAATTCGTCGATCGTCGACTCTTCGAGGCGAAACGACTCGTCCTCTACCACCACCATGTTCCACCTCCCCTCGGCCTGCGCGATAGCTTAACCCATAGCGGGCGGTGGAATCCGGTCTCGCGGGAGGCTAAGCTCGGCCCTCCACAGAGCGTGCGAAGGAATTGGGGTCGAGGTGGTGATCAACAAATATTCCTTTGTCGTCCCGGCGAAGGAGGCCGTAATCCAATTACGAACTTGGCGCTCTCACTCTCATATCCGTCGTTTCCGCGAAAGCGGGAACCCATATGTGGACGGCCCCCGTCTCGCAAGGTGCTGGCAGCGGCGATGGCTCTGGTCGGTTGCAGCCATATGTCCGGCCTGTGTGGTGCGGTCGC
>Ga0210407_10001411_pt1 | contig 22635 bp, 15 predicted proteins | sample IncBWC27MmetaG_FD_150860 | JGI IMG/M metagenome (GOLD analysis project Ga0210407, IMG submission 150860) | Forest soil microbial communities from Barre Woods Harvard Forest LTER site, Petersham, Massachusetts, United States - Inc-BW-C-27-M | ecosystem: Environmental > Terrestrial > Soil >... | reverse complement strand
TAACGACGCTACCGGCGAAGTGGATTCCATCATTCGCGCCTCTGCCGGTTGGGGGAAGATCACCATACTGGAAGAGCTTCGCGCGAACCTCGGCATCAGCCACGACCAGATCATCTACATGGGCGATGGCAGTTCCGATCTGCCGGTCATGATGCACGTCAATCAGTACGACGGCCTCACCATCGCAGTCTCCGAAGCCAAATACATCACACGCGTCGCCAAGCGCACTGTTCTGAGCGATAACGCCATGAGCGTGCTGGTTCCAGTTCTTGAGAAAGTCCTGCGCTGGGACTCCGCGCGCATCCGCAGGCTCTTTGCTTCCTACGGGCTGACATTGCTTGAGTGGGACAAGATGCGCACCGATCGGCTCACCATCCAGGATTCCACCGAGCACGTGTCTGTGGCCGCCGCGCCCCAACTCAACGCTCACTAAACTCGTAGTTTGTAGAGGCCGGGCTTCAGCCCGGCCTTTTTTCTTTGCTATGCTCTTTCTTTGGTGGAGGCGCTCATGTCGAAGAAAAACATCTTGATGATCGTCGGTGATTATGTCGAAGACTACGAAGTAATGGTGCCTTTCCAGGCGTTGCTCATAGTTGGCCACACCGTTCACGCGGTTTGTCCGGGCAAAAAATCCGGCGAATTCGTCCGCACCGCGATTCACGATTTCGAAGGCGATCAGACCTACTCCGAAAAGCGCGGTCACAATTTCGTGCTCAATGCCACGTTCGATCAGATCAAGCCCGAAGAATACGACGCTCTGGTCCTTCCCGGCGGCCGTGCACCCGAATACATTCGCCTCAATCCGCGGGTCATCGAAATCGTTCGCCACTTTTCCAAAGCCAACAAACCAATCGCAGCGATTTGCCACGCCGCACAAATTCTCGCCGCGGCCGGTGTCCTCCAAGGGAAAAAGTGCAGCGCTTATCCCGCCGTCGGCCCCGACGTTACTCAAGCCGGCGGAACTTTCGTCAATCTGGCCATGACTGAAGCGATCGCCGATGGCAATCTCGTCACCGCTCCAGCCTGGCCCGCGCACCCCGCGTGGCTCGCCAAATTCCTCGCCGTCCTTGGCACAAAGATAGAGGCGTAATTGCAAGAATCGACTTTTTGCATGCACTCACGGCGGGAAACGAATCCGGGCTTCACTCTTCCTAAATTCCACGCCAGAGTGGATAATTTCTTCTTGGCAATTAACGAAAGGGCGATCTCAGAATCATGGCAAACGTCAGCACCAAGAAAGGTGTAATCGGCATCCTCACCGGAGGCGGCGACGTTCCCGGCCTCAATCCGGCGATTCGCGGAGTAACTCTCCGCGCTCTTCGCGAAGGGTATCAAGTCATCGGCATTCGCCACGGCTGGGCCGGCCTTGTTGACATGGTCCGTGAAAAGGATTACGACAACGCCGATAATTTCTTTTTGCTCGACGAAGAAATCGTGGACCGTTCCGGCCGCACGGGAGGCACTTTTCTTCACTCATCGCGCACGAATCCTGGGCGCGTGTCCAAGGCCAGCGTTCCCGCGCACCTCAAGGACAGATTCACCGCCGAGAAAAACGACCTCACGCCGGAAGTATTGAAAAACCTCGCATGGCTGGGCATTGACACGTTAATTCCTATTGGAGGCGATGACACGCTAAGTTACGGCGTCCGCCTCCACAAAGAAGGCTTCAAAGTCATCGGCATTCCCAAGACCATGGACAACGACGTCCCGGGCACGGACTACTGCATTGGCTTCAGCACTTGCGTTACGCGCACGATTCAAATGGTCAACAGCCTGCGCACTTCGGCCGGCTCGCACGAGCGCTTCATGGTTCTCGAAGTTTTCGGCCGCTACGCCGGCTTTACCGCTATGCTGCCGACCATGGCTGGCGCCGCCAATCGCTGCGTGATCCCCGAATACAAATTCAATATCGAACATCTCACCGAATTGCTCGTCGCCGACCGCCGCAAAAACCCCAGCAAATATTCCATCGTGCTCGTCTCGGAAGGCGCCATGTTCGAAGGCGGCGAAATGATCTTCGAAAGTGAGAGCACCGACGCCTATGGCCACAAGAAGCTCGGCGGCATCGGCGACATCGTCGCGGAAAAAGTACGAGACATCTCCGCAAAATTCAACAACGGCAAAAAAATCGACGTCATCGCTCAGAAGCTCGGTTATCTCGTGCGTTGTGGCGATCCCGATGCCATCGATTCCATCGCGCCCATGGCTTACGGCAATCTCGCGCTAGACCTGCTCCTGAAAAAAGTGAGCGGCCGCCTGGTTGTCCTAAAGAATGGCCACTACGACAACATCCCTCTCGAAATCGTCACGTCCACAAAAAAACTCGTCAACGTCAAGGAGCAATACAATACCGAGCGCCTGCGCCCCCAATACGCCAGCTTCGAAATGCGTCCCTTGTTCCTGATGACCAACGAAGTGGGTTGAGTTCAGCTTCCAGCGCCTTCTAGTTTCCGCCTTTTCCCGTACGCAGCGCCGGAAGCGTAAATGTGGGCTTCACTTCTTTGCGCTTCGACCAGTCATGGTAGGTGTGACATTCGAAGCACCGGGATTCCGCATGATCCGGCCCCGGGGCATGGCACTTCTGGCAAGTCGCAATCCCAGGCAGCAGCACGTCGCTCGTTTCGGTACTGGTCAGCGCTTTTTCGTGGCAACTCACGCACGTGAATCCCGTGTGCGAGCTGTGATCGAATTTCGCATGCGGCATCCATTGCAGTGTGGTATTCGCTGGCACGACGTAGGGCAATTCAACGGAGTTGTCGTAGGCTTTGCCTGCGGCATTCCCCGTGGACTGCTTGATGATTCTTGGCGAGCCTTTTGAAAAAGGCGTCAACGTATGGCATTGGTTGCAGGTTTTGCGCCACAGGAGTTCTTCGGCTTCCGCGGTACGTTCCGTGACCCATTGCGCAGGCGTAAGAATGCGCACCTCCGGCGGCATGGGCTTTCCAGTAAGGTCTCGGCTCGGATCACGTTGTACGCGTACTTCGGCCGGGTGCGCGACGATATACTCGCGGAATTTCTTCACGAGGAACGCATGCACGATCTCCGGCTTATCGTGCGCAACGCCGTCGTCAAACCGCTTGTCGAAGGTAAGTAAGTGGCAGGCCGCGCAAGCGTTGGCAAATTTCACCGGCGCCATCAGCTCGCGGCCGCTGATTGGGCGAGGCGGCCAGAGTGTTCCGGACTGGAATGTAAGTAGTTCATCAGAATCTTTGTAGCTCACGGCGGCAGCACGATACTTCGGATCAGCGTACGTCAAGTCCGCATCCCCGGCCGTTGGGTGATGGCAGTTGCGGCATTCGAGATTGACGATCGGGCCAGTGGGACCGCGGCGGATCGCCTTCATGTGAATGGCGTGATTGAGCTTGATGGTTTCGGGATCGCGCGCGCCTTCGCGCAATGCGCCAAACTGCGGATGACCATTTTCGAAGCTGTGGATGTGTGGAGCAGATACGGTCGAGCGGCCGTTCACCTTCAAGTCGGAGTGGCATTCGGCGCAGCTCTGGTTGCTGGCGGCGCGGATATTCACGCGGCCGCGGTGCTCGCTGTGGCAAGCCGAGCAGGGGAGCACTTTGGTTTCATTTGCATGATGCATCGGCCCGTCGTGACAAGCGAGGCAGGCCGCGTCCGCGGCCTTGGCGGAGAATGCGCCGGCTTGCTGCACATGGCAGCTTGAGCATTCTTTTTCTAGGACCGCGTGAGCTTCCGACATCCGCCCGCTGGAATACACGCGGTGATCACCGGAAAAGCCGCGCCAGGTGATCCACACGAGAGCCAGCAAAGGCAGGAGCAGGCTGAGCCAGAATTTGGCGCGCTTCAGCCGCGTCGGCCTCTTGAAATAGTCGAGGTCGATGCGCTGCGCGAGCTTCTTTGTTGTGCGTGTGCGTGCCACGGTTTATCCGTTAAAAGCGCAGCGCCATCACCGCATGGACGGCGCCGAGCAAAATCAGCGCGAGCGAAAGCGGAATATGCACCAGCAGCCAGCCGTGCAGCCAGCGGTGCAGCCGCGCCTGGCGCTGCAGCTGGCGCGCCTCGTCGCAAATGTCCGCCAAATCGTCGAGAGTTGCTTTTGCGGCGGCGGGCAGCAACGTCTGCAGCCCGGCGAAGGCGGTAGTCGCCTTTTGGGCGTCGCCGAGCCGTTGGCCGCGGTGATTCGGATTTTCGAGAAACGGCCGCATCTCTTCCAGATAGAAGCGGTGCAGCGGCGCGCTTTCTTCCTCGGTAAGCAAAATAATTTCAGGGGCAGCTGCGACTGCAGCGCTTGCGCCCGCGCTGACCGCGGCCGAAGTTCGCAGTGGAACCGCCGACGCAGCCATCGTGCGCAACGCCGTGAAGCCACCCGCGCGCAGACCTTTTTGTCCGGAAGTTTTGCCGAGACCGACGGGGCCGCAGACTGATTCGACCGCGCGATCAGCTTCTTCGAGAAGCAGCGCGCGAACATGCTCGATTTCGTCGTAAATCGTTTCAAGCGGTACATCGGAAGTCATCACGCGCGGAATATAATGTTGCAGCGCAGCACCGAACACCCCGCTGAACACAGTAATAGTCAGCAGCCACATCAGAGCGCGCGTGAGTGTCCCTCCAAAATGAAAACCACCGTGAAACAAAATCAGTGGGAGCGCCAGAAAGCCAAGCCACAAGTGCCCGCGCATCCACGCCTGTGCACGGCCAATCCGCCACGTGGGAACGCGTTTCCTCGCGCCAAGCAGCGCCGCAAAAATCATGAACCCGAAACCGAGGATGCCAAAAATCAAGCCAATCGCACTGCCGCCACGCGGGCCTTGCGGAGCGTTTAGAGCATAGATGGTGTAAATGATGGCGGATCCCGCAAGGATCGCCAGCGACCCGAGGGCCCAGCCGCGCTGTGTCCGGTCCATTCTCATTTCGCGGAGCCTTGGCCCAGCATTTCTGCGAAAAATGTTTTTGGATCGACGCGGTGCGCTGCATCGTGCGGGCACGCATACACACAGCTTGGTTCTTTCAAATGCGTGCACAAATCGCACGATGTAGCTTTTTGCTTGATGGCCGCTTTCTTACGCCCGGCCCGCTCCGGGTCGTCCACCATCACTTCGAAGGGATGCAGATTGATGTTCCCGTACGGGCAATTCTGCGCACAGAGGCCGCAGCCGATGCACCAATCCTCGATGATGACTTCCAGCGAATTGCGCCGCCGAATCGAGCCTACCGGGCACCCCACCATGCACAGCGGGTCGCGGCACTGCCTGCAACTTGTGGCGACCAGGTATTGATCGAATCGCAAGCCGTCGCGCACCAGCCGCGTGACCCCGTCGTGCGCGTCGGCGCACGCGTTGACGCATGCATCGCATCGCGTGCAGTTCTGCAAATCCAGAATCAGCAAGCTCTGCGCCTCCATCAAACCCTGCGAAAGGAATTGATCGATGGACACGTTGTGAACCATCTGCATGCGCTGTTGGTTGGCGGCCTGGCGCTCTGCTGAAATTGCTTCGAGCCCCTTTCGAACGCTGGGGAATCGCTCAATCATCTGGCGAAAATCGTCGCCGGAAATGCGCACGAGCTCGACGTGATCGAGCGCGGTGCAGGTAGCGGTTCGAACGCCACCGCCGAGCAAACCGATTTCGCCAAAATAATCGCCGCGCGACAGATACGCGAGGACCATTTCGCCGCCAGGATAGTTCTCAGAGATTTTCACGAAGCCGATTCGCACGAGATAAAAGCTGTCGGCGGGCTCGCCTTGCCGCGCAATGGTTTGGCCGGGCGCGAAGCGTTGCAGCTCAACGCTTTCCTTAAGGTGCTCGATGAAATCGGGCGAGAGGTCCGTGAACATGGGCACGCCACGGAGGTGGTTTTCTAGCGCACGGCGACGATAGGTCGCGTCGAGCTGAGCGCGGAAGGATTTGTTCTTCAGCATGATGTCCAGAACATTGCGCAGCATTTCGAACGCTACGACGTCGGATTCCGCAATCACCGTCGCCGAACGCGGATAAAAATTCATGCACGTCATTTCGCCAAAGAGATCGCCGGCCCCAAGTTCCGCGACGGGATTGCCGTACGAAAGATCCACAGACGCGTCGATGGGAATCGTTCGGTCCCGCGTTTCCTCTTCGCGTTTGTCTTCTTCACGCGCAACCAGCGTGCTGGTGAGCCGCTTGAAAAATCCCTTGGCCCCGCCCTGCGTTTTGACGTGCGCAATCGGCGTGGAGATGGAAACCCTGGCTTTGCCTTCCAGAATGAAAAAAGCCGTAGAGCCGAATTCGCCTTCGCGGCAAATGAGCTCGCCCTTGCGGAAGCGGCGCTTGACGATGGCGCCGCGATTGAGCTCGAGAAATGTCCCGGACACACCTTTGAAAACAGGAATCTGAAGAAGTTCTTCCGCTTCGAATCCTTGCGCGTCGGGGCCCGCCGCAATCGCAGTGCCTACGACACTTTTGTTCGTCAGCGCGCCGGTGGGGCAGGAGACCATGCACTCGCCGCACGAAATGCACGTCGAATCCCCCATGGGAGAGTTCAAATCGAAAGCAATGCCCGCGGAATAGCCTTTGCCCATGCGGCCCAGAACGAAATTGCTTTTCACCTCATCGCATCCACGGATGCAGCGATCACAAAGAATACAAGCGTCGTGATCGACGGCGATCGTGAGCGAAGAGTCATCTTTGCCGCGGGCGACGCTGCGTTTCGCGAAGCGTGGCTGAGAAGCGCCGGCTACCTTGGCAAGCGTTTCCAATTCACAGTCGCCGGAATTCTGCTGGCGCGCGCAGGGCGAAGGATGGTCTGACATCATCAATTCAAGCAAGGTCTTGCGTGCGTTCAGAACTTTTTCTGAATTGGTCACGACCTTCATGCCCGGCTCGACTGGTCGAACGCAGGAAGCGGACAAAATGCGCGCGCCCGTGTCTACAACGCAAAGCCGGCAGACGCCGACCGGCGTTTGATTTTGCAAATGACAAAGTGTGGGGATGTTGATGCCATTCATGCGCGCGGCATCGAAGACGCTGGTGCCTGCCGGCACGCGGACGAGTTGCCCGTCGAGAGTGATGTCAACAAGACCGGGAGGTGTAGCAGCGGTAGTCATGCTAGGGTCGAATCCCGACACGCTGAGCTTCACCGGCGCGCGAAGCTGACGTGAAACAAATCCCGCTCGTGCACTGACCTTTCAAAACGTGCGCGTCAATCTCCGCGCGAAAATGTTTCAGCACGGATTGAATCGGCGCGGGAACGATTTGGCCAAGCCCGCAGATGGAAGTGAGGCTCATGGCCTGCGATAGCTCATCGAGCAGCGCGAGGTCTGCGCGATATTGCGATTCGGGGACGCCGCCTTGCGTCCAACGCACCAACATGTCCGTCATTTTTTGTGAGCCCACACGGCAGGGGACACATTTGCCGCAGGATTCATTGCGATAAAAGCGCACAGCGTTCAGGGCCATGTCCAGCATGCAGGTAGAGTCATCGCACGCGACAATCGCTCCGGAACCGAGCATGGATCCGGCTTCGGCTAGCGCTTTGAAATCGAGGCGCACATCAATCATTGAAGCTGGGAGATACCCCGAAGACGGGCCAGAGGGTGCGAACGCTTTTAGTGGGCGGCCGCCGCGAATGCCGCCGGCGTGATTGAGAATTACTTCCCTCATCGGCGTGCCCATGGGAACTTCGAAAATGCCGGGCCGCGCGACGTGGCCGCTGACGCCAACAAACTTCAAACCGCGCGAGCCGCCGACTCCCTGCGCGGCGAACCAATCGACTCCGCGGGCAAGAATTTGCGGAACATTGATGAAAGTTTCGACGTTGTTGAGCACCGTGGGCTTTTGCCAGAGACCCGCCTGCACGGGGAAGGGAGGCTTATTGCGCGGCTCGGCCCGATGGCCCTCAATTGCCTCGATCAACGCTGTTTCTTCGCCGCAGATGTAGCCGCCAGGACTGACAAAAACTTCGAGCTCAAACGTGAACGACGTCCCAAGAATACCTTTTCCCAGAAGGCCCGCGCGATAGCAGCGGCGGATTTCTTCGCCAAGAATCTCTTCCTGAAGATGATATTCGTGCCGAATGTAAAGGATTCCGCGCTTCGCACCGGTGACAATCCCGGCGATGAGCATTCCTTCGACAAGCAAATGTGGAAGATGCGTCATGATGAAGCGATCCTTAATGGTGCCAGGCTCGCTTTCATCTGCATTGCAGACGACATACTTGACCGGGTCGGCTTCTTTGCGGACGAGATCCCATTTCATGCTGGTCGGAAAGCCGGCGCCGCCCATGCCCCGAAGTTCGGCGGCCTTGAGCTGCGCGAGAACTTCATCAAACGCACGGGATTGCACGAGCTTTCGAACAACGCCATATTTTTCCGTGTCCGCGTACGGATCGGCCCTGCATTCCACGCGAGCCTGCGCCGGATGCGGCTCGTCGATGTCTTCACCGCGAATCGCGCGGCGAGCGAGCTGTTCGGCATGATCGGCGGTGACATCCGCGAAAATGTGGTCGTTGATGGAAACAGCAGGGGCGTGATCGCATCGGCCGAGACAGGAGACATCGCGAATCCGCAGGTCATTGGGACGCGCATTCGCAAAGCGCCGCTCGAGATCAGCCCGCAGCTCGCAAGCGCCATTGAGATGGCAGCTCATGTCCGCGCACACGCGAACCTCCGCTTTTGCCGGTGGCACAAGATGAAAATGCGGATAGAAACTCGCGACGCTGTGAATCTGATAGAGCGGCGTCTGGGTGCGTTGTGAGAGGCCTTCCAGTTCCGCTTTTGGCAGGAAGCCGTAGCGCAGCTGGATGGCCCGTAGGTCGTCGAAGATCACGGCGCCCCGTCTTGCGAGAATAGCGCCGGCATGTTGCGATTGCGATGCGCGGCGCAAAGTGGCGTGTAGAATCTCCTGCATACTACTGGCAGGGAAGCGTGCTGTAAATAGCGCGCGTTTGGCTTTTCGCGCCGGGCCGCGAAAAAGGCAACGCGCCCGTTGACTTCACCGCGGCCCAAACGATATAAGCAAACAGGTTCGCCGGCACACCGAATGCGCAAAGCCTCCATCACTTGCACGCTCACTTTGGTCGTTTGCGCAACTCTCTCGATTTTTCCAGCGCCGCTTTCCGCTCAGAATGAGCCAAGCAAATACATTGGTCCCGGTTCGTGCGCCGCGACGAGCTGTCATGGAAGTATCAAGCCCATCGCAGGAAGCCGCATTCTGCAAAACGAATATTCGACGTGGATCATCAAGGACAAGCACAGCCGCGCGTACCAGGCGCTGACCGGAGACATCGGCGAACGCATGGCGCGAATTTTGAAACTGGGCGCGAAAGCCGAGGAAGCACCGAAGTGCCTCGCGTGCCACGCGCTAAATCCTGCGCCGGAGCAGCGCGGCCGCGCGTTTGAAATTTCAGAAGGCGTCTCCTGCGAGAACTGCCACGGCCCGGCGTCTGGCTGGCTCGGCCCACACACGACGCGTTCGTGGCCGCATGAAAAATCAGTGGCGCTGGGAATGCACGACACACGCAACGTGATTCACCGCGCGGAGAAATGCCTGGAATGCCACCTGGGCACAAAAAATAAATTTGTCGATCATGAAATGATTGCTGCCGGACATCCGGATCTTTATTTTGAATTGGATTCGTTCTCGGCGGTGATGCCGCGGCACTGGAAGGCTCCACGCGAATTGGAGCCGGGTAAGCCGGTGGAAGATGCTGCCTGGGTCGGCGTGCGCGAGTGGGGCGCTGGCCAGGCCGTGCAGTTACGCGCCGCGTTGGAGCGGCTGACGTGGCGCGCAAAAGGTGAGCGTTTCGACAAGAAAGAAGTGTGGCCGGAATATTCCGAACTTTCCTGTTTTGCGTGCCACCATGCACTAGGGCCGGCGAAGGACAGCTGGCGTCAGGAGCATGGTTACATGGGAAGGCGTCCGGGTGATCCCGCATGGAACACTTCGCGATACGCGGTATTTCGGTTGCTGGCGAAGCAGATTGATTCAGCAAGTGGAATGGAGCTAGACCGCCAGCTGCTCGCTGTTTCTGACGAGATGAGCAAGCTCAATCCGGATCGCAACACCGTCGCGGCGGCAGCGTCTGCCGCAGCCCCACTGGCCCAGCGAATCGCGGAACGTCTGGCCACGATGCAATACGATCAAGCTGTTGCGCTGCGCATGCTGCAAAGGATTTCAGACGACGCCGAAAATATCGCGCTGGCCGACGAACGCGCCGCGGAGCAGGCCACCATGGCTATGGATTCGCTCTACATCGCCTACAGCCGCGATGCCAAACCGGCCAACGCCATCGAAGTTCGCGCCGCCATCAACGGCCTCTTCCAGCAGCTAGAAAATCCTTCGGCCTACAACGCCGACCAATTTGCTTCCGCTCTCCGCAAATTTCGTCCGCTGCTCAACTAAACTATCTTCCTTGCGGACAAACCTGTGAACCGATTGAGAGTTCCGAACTAGCGATGAACGCATATGAGACATGGTTTTGCGGATCGTGGGTCTGGCGCTGGGTAACGCGGCGGCAGCTTCTACCGTGGATTCTTGAAGGCTCGGAACTCGGCGAGCATGTTTTGGAACTGGGTTCGGGGCCGGGGGCGGCGACGGAAGAACTGCGCTTGCGAGCGGGTAGGGTAACGAGTCTCGAATACGATCACGCGTTTGCGGCGCGATTGGGAACGCGCGTCAGCGGCACGAATGCCAGCGTGGTTCAAGGCGATGCGGCGAACTTGCCGTTCCCAGACAAAACTTTTTCGTCGGCCATTGCGATTCTGATGCTTCATCATTTGCGCTCGAATGAATTGCAGGATCAGGCCCTCGAAGAAATCTACCGGGTATTGCGCCCCGGCGGGGTTTTTCTGGCGTTTGAGATCCAGGATGGGTGGATGAACAGGGTGGGCCACATCCGGAGCACATTTGTGCCGCTGGCGGCCGACTCTGCGATTGCGAGGCTGAATGCGGCTGGATTCTCGCATGCCTCCGCTGACTTGCGGCGCGGCGGTCTTCGAATCCGGGCTGTGCGCGCGCAAAAGATTTGATCGTGTGAAAGATGTGCTGCGTTGACGCGGCGCGAACGCAGGCATAGCATCGTTGCATGGGGCTTTTTGCCAGCAAGAAATTTCCTCGCGGGCCGAGCGATGGTCTCAAACGGTGGACTTTCGGGCCGCTGAACAGCACTCCGCTGGAATACTTCACCCATCTAGCCCACGAATATGGCGACGTGGCGGGAATCCGCATCCTGAATTTCAAGACGATTTTTATCAATCATCCCGACACTATCGAGCAGGTACTGGTCACCAACGCGCGAAAATACTCCAAAGGCCGGGTGCTGCGGGCCAACCGGCACGTTTTTGGCGAGGGATTGCTGACCAGCGAAGGCGAGTTCTGGCTGCGGCAGCGGCGGCTGGCGCAGCCGGCGTTTCACCGCGCGCGCATTGCTTCGTACGCCGCGACGATGGTGGAGTATGCGCAGCGGATGCTGGAGGGTTGGCAGAGTGGAGAAGAGCGCGACGCGCATCAAGAAATGATGCGGCTGACGCTGCGGATCGTGGGAAAAACTTTGTTCGACGCCGACGTTGAACGCGACGCGCAGGGCGTTGGCAAATCGCTGGAACTATTGCTGGAGATCGGCGCGGATTTCCGGCGGACCATCTTTGTGCCGCACTGGCTGCCGACGCCGACGAATCTGCGCGTCAAGCGGGAAGTGGCGCGCATCGAAAAAATTCTTTATCGCATCATCGCGGAGCGCCGCGCTTCGGGCCGCGATGCGGGCGATCTGCTCTCCATGCTGCTTGCCGCACAGGACGAAGACGGTTCGCGCATGACGGACAAGCAGCTGCGCGACGAGACCATCACTCTGTTCCTGGCGGGACACGAAACCACGGCCAGCACGCTTTCCTGGGCGTGGTGGCTGCTGGCGAAAAATCCCGCGGTGGAAGCCAAGCTGCATGCAGAACTCGACGCGGTCCTCGGCGGCCGCGCACCAACCCTCGACGATCTGCCAAACCTGCCGTACACCAATCACGTCATCACGGAAGTTCTGCGGCTTTATCCCACGGCGTGGGGATTGGCGCGGTTAGTCGTCGAGGACGACGAAATTGCAGGCTACCCGGCGACCAAGGGAATGGGCATAGCCATGGCGCAGTGGGTGGTGCACCGCGACCCGCGATGGTATGACGCGCCGGAAGAATTCAAGCCGGAACGCTGGCAGGGCGATTTGCTGAAACGATTGCCGCGGTTTGCCTATTTCCCGTTCGGAGGCGGAGCGCGCCAATGTATCGGGAACACGTTTGCGCTGATGGAAGCGGCGCTGGTTCTGGCCACGATTGCCCAGAAGTTTCGGTTGCGGCTGGTGGCAGGTCACCCAGTTGTGCCGCTGGCGTCCATCACCTTGCGGCCGCGGCACGGGGTGCGCGTAATGTTGGAGCAACGTCATCCGGCCATCGAGCGCGACACCTCGATCGGCGCGCAATCTGCCGTCGCTGATTAGCCTCATCCTTCCGTAGATAACCGCGGAATTCATCGAACGAACGCGCTCAACTTTGGATGGAGTCCTACCGGCTAGTGGTGACCGGGCCTAGCTCGGCGCCGGTTTGGACTACGCGGAGGATGGAATCGCGGGTGACCATGCCGACGACGTGGGTGCCGTTCTCCTCGGTGCCGCTCACGACGGGCATCTGGTTGACGTCGGCGGCAAGGAGGCGTTCCAGGAGCCGCAGGAGTGGTTCTTGAGGCGAGGCCCACAGTATCTTCTCACGGGGAATCATGGCGGCCTGGACGGAATTGTGGGCCCACTCTTCACGAGGGACGGAGTTGAGCATGTGGACGTTCATCATACCGACCAAGCGGTCATCCGTCAGGACAAGATGGCAGCGGCGGCCGGTGCGGAGAACCTCGCCGCCGTAATCCTCGAGGGTAATGTGGCCATCCACCGTGGGGATTTCCCGGGTCATGACGTCGGCTGCACTGAGACCTGCGAGCGCTTCGCGCACGGCGACCTGGGCGACGCTCTGCTGCGCGGCGTCGAGTAGGAACCAGCCGATCAAGACCCACCAGATGCCGGATTGCCAATCGCTCTTCAAGAAGAAGGATGCGCCGTAGGCCATCATCCCGTAGGCGACCAGCTTGCCGCTGGCTCCAGCGATGCGTGTCGCTCGCGAATGGCTCTTTGTCGCACCCCAGACGATAGCTCGAAAGATTCTCCCTCCATCCAGGGGAAAGCCAGGGATCAGATTGAAAAGAGCCAAGCGGAGATTGATGAAGGCGAGCCAGCCGGAAAGAGCGCCCAAAAACTCGCTGGCAGGAAAAACTTTTTCTAGAAAATGGAAAATGCCATAGAGAAAGAAGCTCGCCAGCGGCCCGGCAACCGCAATGTTGAACTCCTCGATGGCTCGGGACGGGTCCCGAGCAATGCGAGCCATCCCACCGAAAATAAACAACGTGATGGAAACGACGCGGATTTTGTAGCGCTGCGCAACGACGCTGTGGGCCAACTCATGGAACAGCACGGAGCCAAAAAAGAGCAGGCTAGTGAGCAGGCCTACGCCCCATTGCTCGGTTTGACTCCAGTGCGGATGGTCCACCGAGAACTGCATGGCGAGGGAATAGGTAATCAGCGCAAAAATGATCAGCCAGCTGGCGTGCAGGTAAATCGGAATTCCAAGAATCCGTCCGACTTTGAATCCAGAGGCAGGTGTCATCGAAGGTTTTTGCGTGGCAACGAGCGCTCGCGTGAACGGCGCCCGGCGTCTCTCCTCTTTTAACACTACCGCTAGATTAAGGAAACCGCCAATCGTGCGCGTCCAGGTAAACACGGCGTGTACACACCCACACGGAGGGGGTCTTCTCCATGTCGCGTAAATCCTTTATTTTCAACGTATTAAGATTGGCTGTGACCGTGCGATAGAGGAAGTCGCAACACGGGAGGCACGTCATGATCGCCATGCTCAACTTTGCCACTTTCGTTATCACCACGATGTTAGCCGCGGCTGCCGCTGCCGGATTCAACTGGCTGCTCTTGCGCGCGACGTTCCTGATGATGCGGCCGGCCACGGCCAAGAGGCTTCCTGCGCGCACGGAATTGGTGCGCGGGACGAAGGAACTGGCGCGGGCCTACGCAGGACAGCGCTGATCGCCGGAGCGACTGCACAGGCCCTCCGGTTCACCTCGGGTGACTAAAGCCTGCGCCGTGGGATTCTCCGGCGCGACGCATTTGGCCAGGCGCCTCCTCGACGCCAGCCAGAGCGACACCGGGAAAAAGAGAAGGGAGCAACACCATGCTGGCATTGAAGTACTTGTTGATGATTCTGGGTGCAGGGCTATTCGGCAGCGCAGGAGCTTTAGTCGTCTACGACGTCTTTCTGGCCGCGCAGCTTCGACGGCTGCTGCGGCGCAAGACCACGGATGAAACAGGCGTGGAGGTGGCGGCGCCGTCCTATCGCCCTTTCGGACCGGTGCGCTGGAAACTGGCGCTGCAACTGGCGGCCGTGGGCGCGCTGGCGATCTTGATTACGGAAGGCATCGTGGTGATTCCGGACGGAGCGGCGGGCGTACGCGTCAGCCAGATTTGGGGCGCGCGCCCCGGTACTTTGTATCCCGGCGTGCATGTGGTTACACCGCTGGTGGACTCCGTGGCGATCTTCGACACGCGCGAGCAAGTGTACTCGACGGTAGCGTCCGAGGGCGCGAAGCAAAAGGGTGATGTGCTGACAGTACAGGCGCGCGAAGGCTTGAACATCGGGCTAGCGGTTTCCGTACGCTTCCGGCTGGAACCTAAGAAGTTGGATTCGATTCACACGAACCTGCCGCAACCTGTCGGGGAGCAAGTGGTCGCCCCGGTGGTGGCCACCATCTACCGCCAACTTGCACCGAACTACATCACGCGGGAAATTTTTGCCACCAAGAGGGAAGAACTGCGCACCAAAGCGGCGGAATTGATTACCGCGCGGCTAGCGAGCGACGGAATCGTCGTCAGAGAAGTGTTGCTGCGCGATTTAGTACTTCCTGCGGAGTACGCGAAAGGGCTCGAAGGACTGCTCCTGAAGGAGCAGGAGAACGAGCGGCTGGGGACCGAGCAGGAGATTAAAGGCAAAGAGGTGAAGATCGCCGAGCTGGAAGCGGAAGCTCAGAAGGCGCGTGAAGTGAAGCAGGCGGAAGCGCAGGCCCAAGTGCGTGTGCTGCAAGCCAAGGCGGAAGCCGACGCCATGCAGTACACGCTGCCGCTGAAACAGAAACAGATCGAACAGAGCAAGCTGGAAGCCGAGGCGCGGAAGGAATCCACGCTACAGAATGCCGAAGCCGCGGCGCAAGCGAAGATCATCGACAGCAAAGCGGAGATCGAGCGACAGAAAAACCTTGCCGACGCGGAAGCCAACCGGATTCGCGTGACCGCCGATGCCGATGCGAACCGCATCCGCGTGACGGCCGCTGCCGACTCCGAACGGATGAAATTCGAAGCGGCGGTTCTGAAGTCCAACCCCATGTTGATTCAAAAAATCATCGCGGAGCGGCTGTCCGACAAGTTGCAGATCATGATGGTGCCAGTGGATGGAAAGAATTTCTTCGCGAATGACGTGTTTCGGTCGGCGTTCAACGGAGTAGGCAGCGCTTCGGACGAGGAAGAAGGGCCGACAGCTACGGCTTCGGCACAGCGCAAGCAGCCGAAGAGGCCGTAAGACCGCAGGAGGGATTCGCACAGGCCCTTCGTTTCACTCCGGGTGAACGGAAGACTTGTGCTACCGGGTTCCGCTAGCCAATACCCCTGTGGGTGGCGCGGGGCGCGGCGCTGGAAGGCAGGATCGATCATCGGCAGTAGGAAAAGCACCGCCGCGCTTGACCGATTTGCCGGGGATTGATTCTTCACCAGCGACGCGTTCCGAGCCACCCGGCTAGCGGTTTTGATTTCGAGAGAAGCGGAGGATGGAGGAAAAGCGGCGGCGAGCCGCCGCACTCCAAAAACGTCAGCGCTTTATTGGTTTGCGGAGGCCGAGGCGTTCGAGGCGGGGCAGGACTTCGTCGCGGAAGTAGGGGAACTCTTTCACGTAGTCCACGAAACTGATGGTGGTGCCGGCAAAGCCGGAGGCGGGAATTTTTGCCATTTCCTTGACGATGGTGTCGGGATCGCCGACGAGCGGATAGGTGCCGTGTCCGGCTGCGAAGCGTTCGCGCAGGGTACTCATCGCTTCTGCAGGAAAAGATTGGGCGTGCAGGCCCTGAAGGCGCATCAGGTTGTCGACGGCGCCCCAGTCGGCGTTTTCTCGCGCGTAGTGTTGGTAGTACTCCTCGGCTTCTTTCGCGGTGGGCCGGCAGACGACGTGGCACAGCGTGAAGACGCCAGCGTTTCTTCCCAGCTTCGCGGCACGCTCCTTAATTTGAACCACTTCCTTGGCGGATTGCTCGATATCGATCGAGATGGCGAAGAGAAAATCGGCGTTACGCGCCGCAAAATCGCGGCCCTCTCCGGACCCGGCTGCGTTCATCACCGGCGGATTGCCATCGAACGGCCGCGGGAATCCGTAGATGCCTTTTCCCTTGAAATATTTTCCTTTCCATTCGAACGCACCATCGTGGTTCCAGATGCGCGTGACCAGATCGAACCATTCCTGCGCGAGCGCGTAACGGTCCGTGTGCTTCTCCGGTAGATCAATGCCGAAAGCGTCGTACTCCGGCTTGTTCCACCCGGCAACGACGTTCAGGCCTAGCCGGCCGTGACTGAGCTGATCGGCGGTGGCGAGCTGCTTCGCGGCCACTACCGGATGAATGAATGCGGTGTGGACGGTGGCGAAAACGTTGATGTGTTTGGTCTTCGCGAGCAAACCGGTCGCCCAGATCAGTGTTTCCAAAACGCTGCCGTGAAAATCTGTTTCGCCGCCGTAACCAATCCAGCGCGCAATGGGCAGCATGAATTCGATGCCGGCTTCGTCAGCAAGCTGCGCGAGGCGAATATTATTCTCCCAGGAGTTGACCCAGCGCTCCGGAACTTTTGTAACGGACATGCCGCCGGAGCAGTTCGCGGAAAAGAAGCCAAGCTTCAGGACATTGTCATTGAGGATCGGAGATTGCTTGCGGCCCATTTGCACCTCGCATGCATTTCGAACGCAGCGCCGAAGTTCGGCAAAAATGTCACCGACAATGCGGGGCCATACGATACAACAAAGCGTTCCGAAAGCGATGGGCGAGAAATGAAACGGGCCACGTATAGGGCCCGTTTCTGTTGAACCAAAGTAGAAATCCAGAAACGCAAGGTTACTGCGGAGCGACCGAGGGATACTTCGGCCGCGTGGGGATGGGTTTGTAATCCTTGAGCGCTTCCTTGGCCAGCTCGATGGCTTTTTCGAGCTGCGGGTCGTGGCCCTGAACGACCAGGTCGGGGCGCTGCGGCACAACGAAGTCGGGATCGACGCCGTGCTGCTCAACGACCCACTCGCCGCCATTGTCTGTGCTCCAGAAACCGAAACCAGGCGCGGTAACGAAGCCGCCGTCCCGCAGCGGCTGCACGTTCCCGATGCCGACCAATCCGCCCCAGGTACGCACGCCGACGATGGGCCCGATCTTTTCGCGATGGAAAAACCACGGGAAAGCGTCGCCGCCCGAGCCCGCGAGCTCATTCACGATCATGACCTTGGGGCCGAAAATGCCGACAGGAGGCCAGGGAATGTCCTTGGTATCGCGCGGAGCCACCAGCGCGAGCAGTTGGCGCTTGAGTTTTTCCGTGTAGAAGTCCGGAATATTTCCGCCCTGGTTGTAGCGCTCGTCGATGATGATGCCATCTTTGTCGAGCTGCGCGTTGAAAGCCTTATCGAACTCGATGATGCCCTCGATCGAAGTGTTGGGCACGTACATGTAGCCGATGCGGCCGCCGGTCGCGTCTTCCACTTTCTTGCGGTTGGCATTGAACCAGTCGATATAGCGCGCGCCGGAATCGTTGCCGACGGGTTTGACCACGATTTCCCACGCACCGTCCGCCGAAGGCTTGGTGTTGATCTTCAGGGCCACTTGCTTGCCCGCGAGATTCTGGAAGTAGGAGTAGACCTCTTGCGAGGACTTGGCGTCCTGGCCGTTCACGGCAATCAAATAGTCCCCGGTCTTTACCTTAAGGCCTGGTTCGGTGAGGGGCGAGCGATTCGCTTCCCTCCAGTTTTCGCCGGGATAGATCTTCATGATGCGATAGTAGCCGCCGTCGGCTTCAAAATCGGCAGCGAGCAACCCCACGCTGACTTGAGCTTTCTTGGGACGATCTCCGCCGCCGACGTAAGTGTGCGAGGTGCTCAGCTCGGCGATCAATTCGCCGATGAGGTAGTTCAAATCGCTGCGGTGAGCGACCCAGGGAAGAAGCGCTTCGTAGCGGTCGCCGATTTTCTTCCAATCGTGGCCGGTCATCGCGGGATCCCAATAGAAGTCGCGCTCGATGCGCCAGGCTTCACGGTAGGTCTGTTTCCATTCAGCGCGAGGATCGATCTTCACCTGGAGACCGGAAAGATCGACTTTGCCTTCTCCGACTTTCTTGCCGGGAGCGGCGTCGATTACGCCAACGACGGGCCCGGCCTTGTAGAGAACCTTCTTGCCTTCCTTGTCGAGGTCGTAGCCTTCGATGCCAGTCAGCAATTCTTTGTCTTCCCGCTTTTCCATGTCGTACATGTGGAGCACGCCCTTCGGAGCGCCATCCTGCTCCGTCCCAAACGAGCGCGATTCCTGAGGCTGCGACATGTAGAAGAACTTGCCTTTGCGAACCATGAGGCTGCCATAGATTCCGGAGGGTAGAGGCACGGGCGCCACGCGCGTCGCAATGCCACTGAAATCAACCTGTACCGGCTTCGGAGGTTCTTCCTTCTTCTCTTCGCCTTTTTTTTCGTCTTTCTTCGCCTCGTCTTTTTTCTGCCCGTCTTTCGACCCGGCTTTCTTGTCGTCGCTCTTCTTGTCCTTGTCGTCTTTCTTATCTTTATCTTTGTCCTTGTCGGCGGCCTTTTCTTCATCGCTCTGCGGCGTGAAGGGGGAAGCTTCGTCGGCCTTCAAAGTCAGCGCGAACACACCGTCCGTGCTGTAGTAGTTGAAACGTTGATCCAGCTGGCCGATGCTGGGGAAAAAATAGCGCTGGGAGAAAAAGAAAACGTACTTGCCTTCGGGATCAAAGACCGGATTCGTGTCGTTATAGAAACCGTCGGAGACTTTGGTGAACTTCTTCTGGCCGAGTGAATAGAGAAACATCTGGCCCGCGCCGCGACGATCCGTCTTCGAGTAGGCGATCCACTGGCTGTCCGGCGCCCAGCTGCCATCGGTGATGTCGCCGTATTCGCCCTGATCGACTTGCACGGGCTTTTTGTCGTCAGTGCTGATCCACCAGAGACGGTGCCATTTGTCCCAATAGAGGAGTTTTTTACTGTCCGGCGCCCACGTGGGGCCGTAACGGTACATGCCGCCATCCGTGGTGATGCGCACTTCCTCGCCACCCATTTGCGGGCGCAGGTAAAGCTCGTATTCGCCCGTCTTGTCCGAGAGGTAGGCGATCCACTTGCCGTCCGGTGACCAGGCGGGGTTCATTTCGTGAACGCCGGAATTGTCGGTCGTGAGCGTGCGGGCGCTGCCATGCTCGGCGGGGACGGTGAAAATGTTGCCGCGGGCTTCGACGACCACGCGAGCGGCGGAGGGCGAGAGTGCGAAGTTGCTGATATTCTCGCCGACGTTCTTGAATTCGGCACGCGCCTCGATGTCTTCGCCGTGGACCTGGATAGGGATGTTGCTGGCCTTTCCGCTGGCGAGGTTGAATTCATAGAGCAAACCGCCATTTTCGTAGACGATGGCGTCGGGCCCAAGGCTGGGCCACTTGATGTCGTACTCTTTGTAGTCCGTCAATTGTTTCGTTTGCTTGGAGCCGAGGTCATAGCTGTAGAGATTCATCACGCCGTCGCGGTCGCTGATGAAATAGATGGTGTTACCGTGCCACATGGGGAAAAGATCCATGCCCGCTGTTTTGGGCAGCTCTTCGTACGTGTTGTTTTTCAGGTCGAAGATGGCGATGGGCAGGCTCCAGCCGCCGCGGTAGCGCTTCCAGGTACGAAACTCCTGTGAGGTTTCAAGGTAGGCGATCTTGTTGCCGTCGGGAGAGAAGCTGGTGAGATCGGCGCGCGGAACTAGCAGGCGCTTAGGCGTGCCGCCCTGCGGCGAAACCAGAAAAAGCTGGGAGTAACGGCCTGGCGGCGCGGCGTAGCGGTCGGAGCGAAAGAGGATATTCTTGCCGTCGGGTGTCCAGCCGAGGACGAGGTCGTTCGAAGGATGATAGGTCAGCCGCTTCGGTTCGCCGCCTTCGGCGGAGACGACGTAGACATCCGGGTTGCCTTCATATTCGCCGGTGAAGGCGATCCATTTTCCGTCGGGCGAAAATTTTGGGAAAACCTCGTCGCCGATGTGTGAGGTCAGCCGCCGCGCGGCGCCGCCTTCGCGGGAGGCGATCCACAGGTCGCCGGCGTAGGCAAAGACCACGCGGTCCTTCGAAATATCGGCAAAGCGGAGCAGCCGGGTGGGGCCATCCGGAGGCTGGTCGGCCGCGCGCGCTGGCAAGGCCAGCAAGCAGGCCACTGCCGCCAAACACAGCGACAGCAATACATTCAACCGGACAGACATGAGCTTCATTAGGAGTGCTCCTGAATTTGGATTTCCCGGGATAACTGGCTTCCAATATGGACGGCCCCGCGGGCAATACGTTTCGCCGAAGATAGATACTTCCTTTGCTCTGAGAAAGTTCCGTAGTCCACGGATGTTGCCGCAAAGCCTGAAGTTAAGGTTGAGGCGCCGGACCATGCTTCTCGTGCAGCCGTGATATCATCAACCCGTAACCCCGTGTACGCCAAGCAAAAACTGTCCCCGCCGCGCCCGCGCGGCTGGCTTTTTATCCGTCTGCTGCCTGTCGTTTTTCTCTTTTCCTCAACTTGCTCGGCGCGCGCCGATTCGTTTGAGGATACCGCTCGGGCATTGGCAAGAAAAGTTGCTTCCTCCCTTCAAGGGGCCACAGTAAGTTTCGAAAGTCGAAACCTTGCCGCGCTGACTGAATCCCGCTATTCGGCTCTTGTAGGTGCGTTCCGGGATGAATTGCAACGACGTGGCGTAAAGGTATTGCCGCAGCATTCGTCTGTAAGAATTGTTCTTGCGCTTTCAAAACGCCTGACAGATTACCTCGGCATTGTGCAGATTGTGCGTGGAGAGGAAACAGAGACTATCGTTCAATCCTTTGGCCGAATCGCTGATGCAAATCTGGGAATATCTGCGCTTTCGCTTCAGCTTCACAAGGAGTTTCTATTCGATCAGGATCGACCCATCCTTGATACTCAATCCTCAGACAATTTCAAACACGTGCTCGTACTTGGACCCGGGGAAATTGCGTCTTATGAGCTGCGGAATGAAAGTTGGGTACTAACAGACGTGACGCGTCTGCCGCTCGTTAGAACGCAGGAGCGGCAGATCCGGGGCACGGTCGCGATGGGCATCGACGAAATCACAGCGCGTGTGGCCGGAGAGATTTGCGTATTTCCTATGCTTGCACTGGACCGGGCGAAATGGTCTTGCAAACCAGAGTCAGAGGTGGATTTGCACACCTCGGCGAAATCAGATTTACTCTGGGGCAAGAAATCTCCTCCGTGGAGTTCCGCCGCTGCTTTGGAATCGGGTGACCACTCAATTTACATGATCAGGGGCGAAGACGGTATTTCTCGTATGTACGAAGACGGGCCAAGCCCGGTGGTAAGCTTCTCTGGTTGGGGAAGTGAAATTGCTAGCTTACAGAGTTCCTGCGGAGCCGGCTGGCAGCTCTTGATCAGCAACTCCACGGATTGGACGTCCAGCGACAATGTGACGGCTGTTGAATTCCAGGAAAGAACGGCGATCCGGGTTACAAATCCGGTCGACTTTCCGGGCCCCGTCATTTCACTACGCAGATCCGCTGTCAATACGCTGGAAGGACAAACCAAAGCGGTCGCCATTGTTCGAAACCTTCAAACGGGCAAATATGAAGCTTATGTTTTGTCGATCACTTGCGCTGGTTAGCGCTTTGGCGTTCTCTATCCCTTCGGCAGTTTCATCAACAAACCCGAAGTATGGCGGAACGCTACGAGTCGAGTTGCGAGAGACTTCTATTTCACTGGACCCGCGGGAGTGGAAGGTTGGCACGCTAGACTTCGCAACTGGGGAGAAGCTGGGCGCGCTGGTTTACGATCGTTTGGTGGCGCTGGATAACTATGGGCGGTTTCAGCCGCAGTTGGCGGCGGAGTGGTCGCACGATGCGGGGTTTAAGCGATGGCAGTTTGTTTTGCGCGCGGGCGTGAAGTTTTCAGATGGATCGGTTCTGACCGCGGCAGATGTGTTCGCGGCGTTGCAACCATTGCTGCCGGCCACGCAACAGATTCAGGCTTCGGGGAACAGTGTGGCCATCCAATCCAGCGCACCGATTCCCGATCTGCTTGAGGAACTTGCTTCGGGGAGATATTTTGTTTATCGCGTGCAGCCGGATGGTACGCTCCTCGGTACCGGCCCATTTTTTGTATCGGAGGCGTCGCCGGGCCTGAATCGAGTGGATGCGGCAGCAGTCCCTGCAGAACAAGCTCCCGACACGGGGGGTAATCGCGGCGGAGGGAAGGCCTTGCATTTGTATTTTCGCGCGAACGAAGAGACCTGGTCGGGCCGGCCATTCGTGGATGCCATTGACGTGATGCTGGGCGTT
>Ga0210407_10001410_pt1 | contig 22645 bp, 18 predicted proteins | sample IncBWC27MmetaG_FD_150860 | JGI IMG/M metagenome (GOLD analysis project Ga0210407, IMG submission 150860) | Forest soil microbial communities from Barre Woods Harvard Forest LTER site, Petersham, Massachusetts, United States - Inc-BW-C-27-M | ecosystem: Environmental > Terrestrial > Soil >... | reverse complement strand
CAAGGCGGATGTACTCGCTGAGCTTGTTCTTGAGCAGCTTGATACCAACCGACCTCATACACCAAAAGGTAGCTACCGGTAGCTACTTTGTCAAGTGCTCGGCATAGCGGCCGGATCGCACGCCAGTCTCAGTTACCGTCTCCGCAACTTTTGAGAGCCGACTGGGTTCGTTTCGCAGAATCTTTGCCGCCGGTTCTCACCGCTTCTGCTTCGGGGCCCGTTTGGATGTTTCGTCGACTCGAGCTGCTGCTGCGTTCCAACGGCCCAAAAAAATCGATGGCGCGATCTATATCTTCTCACGCACGGCTTCAAGTTCAGCGATCGGTATTTGGTTTCTTCTTTTCCCTAACCGCTATTTCAACCATTCTTCTAATTGCCTCGGCACGAGACGGGACGTCGATCTGACCGCGGCGCCAATCATCCACCATCCGCAAAAAGGACTCAGATACCCGCATCTGAAAAGGGCGATCTTGAGCACTTTTTGAGGGGCGGCCACGAGGCCGTTTGTTGGTTGTCATTTTTGTATATTTTGTATTGACATTAAATACATCGACGCTGTATGGTTCCTTGCGCATTCCGTTGCTGAAACGCGAACCCGCCAAAGGCCATTCCCCAGCCAAGGAGGTCGTCCCATGGCACAAGCAATTTACGTGGTTATCGCAAATACCTCCCTGATAAAAGTTGCGAACGCGAAACAATCCACAAACGCTCTTCAGCGGTTCAAGCGCGTTCTCTCTACGAGGGCCGCATGAGAGCCCGGTCCAATCTGGTCGACCGCCGCACTTTTATCGGCGGCTCGGACGCCCGGATCATTATGGGCGATTACGAGGCTACGCTGATCCGCCTTTGGAAGGAAAAACGCGGCGAAATCGAACCCGAGGACTTATCCGGCGACCTCCTGGTCCAGCTTGGCACCGTGACCGAGCCTTTGAACCGGCACTGGTTCGAAAAGAACTCCGGCCATGTCGTCACCGACGTGCAGCGGCAGGTCTTTCATGCGGTGCACCGGTGGATGGCCGCGACCCTCGACGGCCGGGTCGAAGCCTCGGGAGCCGTGTTCGAGGCCAAGTTCATGCTGCCGTGGAATTTCTCGGAAGAAGCTGCCGCCGAGAAACATATGGCGCAGCTGCAGCACAACATGTGGGTCACGGCGTCGCGGACGGCGGTGCTTTCCATCATAACCGGCGGCGGCAAATGGGTGGAGATGACGATTCCGGCCGACCCGCTCTACCAGCACCTCCTGCTGACCGCGGAACGAAAATTCTGGCGCTGCGTCGAGATTGGCGAGCCTCCTCACCCCTTTAGCGTCGACCCACCGCGGCCACGGATCGAAGCGGTCAGGACCATCGACATGAGCGGCTCCAACGCGTGGGCGGAGTTTTCCAACCTCTATCGCCTGACCCGGCCTGCGGCGCTCGACCATGATCGGGCGAAAACCGAGCTGAAAGCACTTGTCCCTGAAGACGCCAAAGAGGCCTCAGGCCACGGGGTGCGGGCGAAGCGATCAAAGTCCGGGGCGATCAGTTTTGAACTGCTTGCTGAGGAGGCCCGCCATGCAGCAGTCTAGCACTAGTGTGGGGGCACTGGCGGCAGCGCTTGCCAAGGCCCAGGCCGAAATCGCAAACCCGGAAAAATCCTTAACCGCGACCATCATCTCGCCGTTCCCGCGCGAGGGGACCCGGACCTTTCGCTATGCGCCCTTGTCCTCCGGACTCGATCTGGTCCGCAAGTGCCTGGGCCAGCACGAGATCGCAACGGTTCAGGCCACTGCCATCGACCGCGACGGTGGCTTGATCAGACTCACCACCACGCTCGTGCATGCCTCCGGTGAATGGGTGTCGTCCGACTGGCCGGTCTGTCCGCTGACTGAAACGGCGGCGCCCCAACGGTTAGGGGCTGCCCTCACCTATGCTCGCCGCTATGCCCTGTTCACCCTGGTCGGGATTGCTGGCGAAGACGATCTCGATGCGCCTGACCTTGTGCCGGCGACTGGGCCGCTCGTCTCACACGATGGACCATTAGGACCCGATAAAGAAGTTGCCGCAGGTCGGCCATTGCAGGTCCCAGAAAGGCGAACCCGCTCCGAAAAGATTAGGCCACCAACTTTGTCGGCAAATGCCTCGGATGAGCTACGTCGTCGGCTGCTATTAGATATTGAGCGGCTCGAACACAGTGAATCCCTTGCCAACTGGGCACAACAGGCCCTGCCCCTGAAAAACCAGCTCTCAAGGTCGGATGCCCAAGCGGTCGAGGACATCTTCACTGCAAGGCTAAAGCAGCTTGAGGATTTTGGGCCAACCGCACCGAAAAACCGAAAGGCGAATGGCTATGGTAACCAGTCATTCGAAATCGATGCTGACGAGCAGACGGTCAGCGTCATCTACAAACCCGTGCCTGAACGCGATCGCGACCATCTGAAGTTCGTGGTCTCCCAGCCCTGTCTCATCTGCGGCCGAACGCCTTCGGATCCGCACCACATCAAGTTTGCCGAACAGCGGGCGATGGGGCGGAAGGTCAGCGACCGGTTCACCGTCCCAATCTGCCGACTGCACCACCGTGAACTGCACCGGAAGGGCAATGAGCGTGCCTGGTGGAAAAAGCAGGAGATCGATCCGTTGCCCGCGGCGGCCAGCCTTTGGGCCAAGACTCATGCAGTATCCTCTGCCGCAATAAACATCGATGGCGAAAACGCTCAGCCTGCTGAAATCAATGGAGCCGGCACGGCGGGCTGGTCGCAAAACGACGAAACGAAGCCAATTTTTGGTCCAGAGGCCGAATGACCTCCTTCCGGCAAATCGAGGCCAACCGCCGCAACGCGCAGCTCAGTACGGGACCTGTCACCGAAGAGGGCAAAACAAGGTCGCGGCAAAATGCGGTTCGCCACGGGCTCACCGCAGAAACCGTGATCGATGCGCTGGAAGATGCCGAAGACTACGCGGCTTTCGAAATGGCCATCACGGCCGACTATGACGCGCAATCGGCCGTGGAGAGAGAACTGGTGCTGAGACTGGCGAGCCTGTTATGGCGGCTGCGTCGCGCGACCGCCATTGAGAGTGGGCTCTTCAAAATCCAGGCCAAACAGCTGCTTCAGTTCCGCCAACGACGGTCGGCTCATCAAAACCGCAAAGATATCATCGGCAGCCCGTACGGAGACGCCCTCGCGGCCGAGGACTACACGCGGCAGAATGAGATTGACCCCACCGGCGGTCTCGATGTTGGCTCACAATCGACCATGGAGCCGGCTGACCAATTCGACGAGGTCACACGCTCCTTTGTCCGCCTTTCCAACCTGCCGACCTACCCGCTCGATCGGTTGAGCCGCTATGAGGCCACGCTGTGGCGCCAAGCTTGCCAAATCCTGTTCACGTTGCGCTATCTCGATCAGCGCAAGCCGTGGGACAGATTGAGGTTGCGATGATGCGAAACTCAAGACGGCCGTGCCGATCAATTTGCACACGCCAGAATAGACGCAAATCTCAAGAGCCGCCCCGCCGACTCCCGATGGGCTATCCCCTTTGTCCGCTTGTGCTCCCCAGAACCGGACATTCAGAACGCGCGCCAGCATGTCCGCAAAGGGCCGCTTCTGTTGGAAAACTCCGGGATCCTGAGCGAAGCTGGGTTGGTCCTTAAGAACTATTAGAACTTATTAGAGCGGCCGGCCTTCGAACATTCTGGCCGGTTGAGGGGCACACCATTTGGTCTGGACAGCGTAAGAAGCAAAGAGCCCCGACGAATGCCGGGGCTCTTGTGTTCACGAAAAAGAAGAAAGGATCAATAGCTTGCAGGGGCGCCCCAGTTGAAGCGGTAATTGATCCCGCCCTTCACCACGTCGATCTTTTCGGTGGAGCTTACGAACGTCGTGCTGAAGACACCCGTGGCGAGGGTGATACTATTGACGCCAACGTTGGTGTGACCGAAGTCAAAGTGCTCGTATTCGATCTTGGCTGACCAAGCCGGTGCAAAGGCCCACTCGAAGCCAGCCCCGACGACCCAACCAGAGCGATCGGTACTGCTAGCGCTTGTGTCAACGAGAGTCCCGGTCGGTGAAAGAAAGACTCCCGATGAACTGGTCTGGTCCAAGGCCACGCCGCCCTTTCCATAGAAAAGCCAAGGACCTGCCGCCCAGCCTATACGGCCTGTCAAATCCGCAAGATCCTTGATTCTTCCGGTGGTGGTGCTCGAGAATCCTACGCGACGCGGCGCGGTGCTGACCGTGGTCTCGGTCCCGCTGATGTTCGTCCAATCCCACTCGCCCTCCACGCCGACCACCAAGTTATAGGCGGTCTGATAGTTGAACCCTACCTGCGCGCCGGCAAGCCAACCGCTCGAGTGGATCTCGTCGAAAACGGTCCCGGTCGGAAAGGCCAAACTGCCTGGCGCGAGCTCGGTGGATTGGCTTCGACCCCAGCCCCAGCCACCGTTGCCACCCACGTAGAAGCCGGTCCAAGTGAATACAGGGACCGGCATGGGCGGGGCTTTCACGGGAAGGTCAGCCGCAAAACCGGGCGATGCAAAAAGCGCCAACGCCGCACTCGCCAAAAGTACCTTTTTCACCACGGGAACCCCTCCGAAAAAGCAATTATGAATATGAATCTGATGGAAGTTTAGCCTAACCGGTGGACATTCGCCTGTAACGCTTCTGCAACACCCGCGCTATTTTTGCCCGATAAACCTGTAAGGTTTGTGTAAGCAAACGCAGCTAGAGCAGCCCTAGCTTTAACCCTCACCGAAATGCCATTTTCCTGCTTGCGTTTGGACAGGTTTGCTTCTGCGCAGCCGCGCTCTGAACCCTAGAAGGCGCCGCATGCGTCAAAAAGAAACTGCGCTTAACGCGGCGCTCAAAACAGCCGACACAAGAGCCATATGCCTCGCCCTCGACGAACTTGTGCGTGGCTCATCCAACGTTTCGATACTCGCAAAGGATGCCGAGATTGACCGTTCGGTTCTTTATCGCTCTTTTCGCGGCGAGAAGGGGCCAAGGCTTTTCCTTGTGATGAAGGTTTTGCGGAGCTTGAGTTTTCAGTTCGTTGTGGAATTTGAGCGGCAGCCAAAGAGGATCGGACCAAACCGGTTCGGCCAGGGTTCGAAAACTACCCCTCACCTTGAACTTCGCGATAGCGCAAGAGCGAGCGCGAAATTTCTGACACGCGCGTTCGAAAGTTTTGACATAACTGAAATTGGAAAAGCTCTCGAAACCGTGCTGCGTGCGCAAGAGAACGTTGTAGAATTTGCGAAAAGAGCATCGTTGCAGCGTAGCAGTCTCTATCGCTCGTTCAGCCAGCGCCGCGACCCACAACTTAGTACGGTTGTAAATTTCCTATCCGCGTTAGGTTTGCGGCTCGCGGTAATCCCCGTGAGCAGCGAATTGATGTACGACCAATTTCGATTGGAATAAGAGAACAATTCCGGTGCTACTCTCGACTACGCCGGCTCAGCGCCGTCCCTCGCTCGGTGCGCGGCGAGAACGGAGGAACGCCAGCGAGCCTGTTATGGCCGTTGGGTCGCGCGAACGCCATCGAGAGCGGGCTGTTCAAGATCCAGGCCAAACAGCTGCTTCAGTTCCGCCAACGACGGCAGGCTCATCAAAACCGCAAAAATATCATCGGCAGCCTTTTCCGAGACGTCGTCGCGACCGAGGACTACACGCGGCAGAATGAAATTGACCCCGTCGGCGGTCTCGATGTTGGCTCACAATCGACTTTGGAGCCGGCTGACGCCAAGCTTGCCAACTCCTGTTCACATTGCGCTATCTCGATCAACGCAAGCCATGGGAAAGATTAAGGCTGCCTTGATTTTGAAATTCAGGTTCGCCATGGCCATCAAGACTTGTGACACTACAGAGCGTCTGTCGAAATGCGGAGCGCTGGCGCGCCTTTTTCGTGCCCCAGGAGCGCACATCACCAAGTGCGCGAACATGCCGTCGGCAACATGCCTCCGAGGATGATTCTGTCGTCGCTCGATGCCGTTTACCCTGGCAAGACGCGCGGCGGTATCGCGTGTGTGTGTCATCACAATCCCGAAACGAGATGCCCGCCATCCACTGTGACCACGCTGCCGGTCATGAAGGAGCCGGCGTCGGAGACGAGCAGCAGCAGAGGACCGTCGAGTTCGGTCAGCTGGCCAAGCCGCCGCTGCGGCACGCGTTTGACCAGCGCCTTGCCTGCATCGGTTTCAAAGAAATCATCGTTAAGCTCGGTAGCGAAATAGCCAGGTGCGAGCGCATTGACGCGAATGCCGTAGCGCGCCCATTCGAGCGCCAGCACCCTTGTCATCTGGATCACGCCGGCCTTCGAAACGGCATAGGGCGCAACCCCGCCAGCCACGCGCAAGCCCAAGATGGAGGCGATATTGACGATCGAACCCCTGACGTTGTTTGCGATCATCCGCCGTGCCGCAGTCTGTGCAACCAGCCAGACGCCCTTGAGGTTGGTATCGATCACCCTGTCCCAGGCGCGCTCGTCCTGATCGAGCGCCGCTTTGGTCGCGGTGACGCCGGCGTTGTTCACGACCGCATGGATCGGACCGAATTCGGCTTCAGCTTCCTTCAACGCGCCATCGACCTGCGTGGCCAAAGTGACGTCGAGGACTACGCTCTGCGCCTTGCCGCCCGATCCGTTGATCTCGGCAACGTTTTCCGCAAGCGCCTCGGGGCGGCGCGCCGCCAGCGTAACGTGGGCGCCGTTATTGGCGAGGAAGCGCGCGAAATGCTGGCCAAGGCCGCCCGAGCCGCCGGTGACCAGAATGTGCCTGTCTTCAATCTCAAACACCGGAATCTCCCACGAAGAGTTGCCCAAGTCATGCATCAGGACGCTCGCCATTTTCGCTCGGCCTCGTCCCACGCGGCCAGCGGCTGCAGATCGGGCACCCAGGCAAGGCCGGTCTTGCCGTCCGAGGAAATCGCCTCCGGCGTGACCACCATGTCGAGCAGCGCGGGACGGTTGGCCAATGCCCGTTCGATCGCGGGCTTGAGCTGCGCTTCGGTTTCGACCCGCTCGGCGTGCATGCCGAACGACCTCGCCATCCCCGCATAATCGGCGAATTGCAATCTTGTGCCGACGACCTTGCCATGCGTGACGGTTTGATCGTGGACCTCGATCTGCCACGCACCATTATTGGCAACGACGATCAAAACGGGAGCCTTGTGACGCACGGCGGTGTCGACCTCGATCGCATTGAAGCCGAATGCGCCATCGCCGGTTGCCACCACCACCGGCTTGTCGGGAAAGGCGAGACTGGCGGCAATGCCGTATGGCACCCCGATTCCGATGCAACCGAACGGACCGGGATCCAGCATTCGCGGCGCGTTCAGCCCGACACGCGCAAAGGAGAGAAAATCGCCGCCATCGGTGATGACGACGGAGTCGTTGCCAACGGCTTCCTGCAGCGCCGACAAGACCTTGTTGGGGTGAAGTTTGCCGTCGGAGCCGCTGGGCGCCGAGGCCATGGTCTGCTGAAGCTTCCGCGCCCGCTCTTCATGCCCCTTGCGGAGTTTCGCAGCCCATTCACGGTCGACTCCTGAAGGCCGATTGCCCGCATGCTCGACCATTGCGCGCAGCGTCTCCGCCGGCGATGCCAGGATTTCGACGGCACCGCGGCGATTGTCGCGGATCTCCGTCGAGGTATCGCTGATACGGATGAATTTCGCCGACTGGAAAACGGCCGGCGATCCGTAGGCGAGCTGGAAATCGAGCCGTCGTCCAACGGTCAGAACGACATCGGCATCGCCCATGACGGAGCCACGCATCGCACCCACAACGGAGGGATGGCTGTCGGGAACCAGGCCGCGGCTTTCGCCCGTATCTAGGTACACGGCGCCGAGCCTGTCGAGCAGTGAAATCAGTTCCGGCCCTGCACCGCGGGCGCCGCGACCAGAAATCACGAGCACGCGGCGGGCCGACCACAACAGGTCGACCGCCCTTTCGATCTGTGCGGGATCGGGATGCGTAACAGTGCGCGGCTTGTCGCAAAGATGCTCTTCGAGCTGCAGCGCCTTAGGTACGATTCCCCGCAGCGTGTCGGTTGGAAAATCGATGTAGGAAGGACCGGGGTCTCCACCCTCGCCGAAAGCACGCGCGATCGCTTCATCGAGTTCCTGCAGCACCAGCGACGGCTCGCGCACCGTGCGCGCGTAGCGCGTGATCGATCGCACCAGTTGCGTGTGATCCATGTCCTGCAGGCCGCCCCTGTTCTCCTGCGGGCGCGGATTGCCGCCGGATACAACCAAAATCGGCGCCCGCGAAACGTGGGCGTTGGCGATCCCGGTGATGGCGTTGGTCATGCCCGGACCGGCGGTGACCAGCGCCACCCCCAGCTCGCCGGTCAACTCCGCATGCGCCTGGGCCATGTGGACCGCGGCGCGCTCGTCGCGGACGTCAATGATGCGGATTCCTTCCGCATCCAGTCGCATCCAGATCGGCATGATATGCCCACCACAAAGCGCGAAGACATGTTTCACGCCGCGCTGCTTCAACAGCTGGGCGATCAGTGCGGCGGCGCTGTCAGGAGAGACTTTCATCACTACGACTCCGATTGGTTGAAACAATTGATTTCTGGACAAGCTTCATGCGAGCCACGCCACGAGCAGCGAGACGGTGAGAACGCCAAAGACATGCGAGGCGAGAATGGAGCCCGATGTCACGCCGGCTTCGAGGCCATAGAGCTTGGCAATGGTGAACGGCCCCGATCCGATCGGAAGGGCGCTCAAGATCACGGCCGAATGCGACCAAAGCGGTGGCATCGTGAACACGTAGAAGGCGAGGAACGCCGTGACGGCAGGTTGCAAGATCAGTTTCATCGCCACGAGCTTGGCGATGGACACTGCGTCGCGGCTCACCACACTTTCCTGCGCAAGAAAGAGCCCGATGCAGACCAGCGCAACCGGCGAAGCGGCCCCGCCAAGCAGCGTGGTGAAACTCTCGAAAGGCGCCGGGACTTTGATACTGCTGAGGCCGATGCACAGCCCTGCAACGGGCGCGATCAAAAGCGGGCTGGTGAGCAAGGCATTGGCGACCTTGGTCCCGGTCGACCAGAAGCTTCTCCCTTTCTGCAGATCGATTTCGACGACGACGACCGCGAACAGAAACAGGATGCAGGCCGTGAACAGCGTCGCAATGATCGAGGCTGGCGCGCTTTCGGGGCCGAACACCAGAAGGCACATCGGAATTCCCATGAATCCAACATTGCTGTAGCCGGCGTCGAGTCCCTCGATACTGGCATTTGCAACGCGTCGCCCTCGAATCCGGCTGATCGCGAAGGCAACCGCAAAGGTGATCGAAGAGCCGCCGCAGAAAGCGCCGAGGAAGCCGAACTGACGGACCTGATCCGGCGTAATCTTCGACATCGCCACGAACATCAGCGAGGGCAGCGCCAGATAGACCGCGAAACGATTCAGATTGTCCGTCGCCGTCTTGTCGAAGACGGAGAAATACCCGCAGATGAATCCGGTCAGGATCAAGGCGAATATCGGAAGTGCGGAGTTCAATACGGCGTGCATTTGACGGCGAGCCCGAGGCGGAATGACGCGGACGGTTGACCATGGTCAGTTCGTGAACTTCTTCTTCAATTCCCGATGCAACACCTTGCCCGTGGCGTTGCGCGGAATTTCGCTCTCAAGCATGAAGGCATACGACCGTGGACGCTTGTATCCCGCCAGGCGCTCCTTCGACCATTCCATCAGGTCGCCCTCCTTCAGATCGGCGCCTTCATGCAGCACGATCACCGCGTGCACGCGCTCGCCCCATTTTTCGTCGGGCAAGCCGATCACCGCGACGTCCTTCACCTGCGGGTGCGCGCCGATCAGCGCCTCGACTTCGGAGGGATAGATGTTTTCGCCGCCTGAAATGATCATGTTGCTCTTGCGATCGGACAGATGGATGTAGCCGTCGGCATCGCGCCGGGCCATGTCGCCGACCGTGCAGTAATCGCCGCGGAAGGCCTCCTTTGTCTTTTCGGGCAAGCGCCAGTAGCCGTCGAAGGTATGGGCATTGCAGGAGTACAGCTCGCCCGCTTCGCCATCCGGCACCTCGTTGCCTGCTCCATCCAAAATCCTGATCGGCGCTGCGCCCACGCACTCGCGGCCCACCGAACCAAGCTTGGTGAACTGTTCGTGTGGATGCAGCATGGTCACCCACCCGGTTTCTGTGGCGCCATAGAGTTCGAATAGGCCGGAGTTCGAAAACATCTCCATGACTTCGCGCTTGGTCTCAGGCCGCGCGGGCGCCGAGGAGATCATCAGCTTGGTCACGGCGTCGAAATTGTATTTGCCACGGACGGCGGCCGACAAACCGAGCATCATTATGTAGTGAGTGGGCACGAGCGAAGTGAATGTGGAGCCGTCCTCCGAAAGGGTTTGAACGCAATGTTCAGGGTCGAAGCTCTTGCGGGAATAGATGAAGTTTGCGCCGCCGCAATAGCCGAATGCGCCGAAAAAATTCAGGGAATTGGCGTGGCACATCGGCATGACCAGCAGGGCCCCGTCATTGCGATGCAGCCCGAGCTCGATCTCGGTGACCATCGATAGCAGCACGCCGCTACGATGGCTTCTCACGACGCCTTTTGGATTGCCTGTCGTGCCCGAAGTGTACATCAGCGTCCAGGGGTCAGACAGCTGCACGCGCTGCTCAGGTTCACTCGCGCCGGCGGCGGCGAGGACTTCTTCGTACGCGCGATAGCCCACCGGGCACGCATCAGCGCCAAAGTGGATGTAGCGGTCCGGCTTGATCGAGAGGTTGTTGCGGACCTCTTCGACCACGTCGACAAGCTCGTCCTGGACGATGAACGCAGAGGCTTCGGCATTTTCAAGGATATACTGAACTTCCTTGCCGATCAGACGAAAGTTGATCGGCAACGCCACCAGGCCTGCCTTTGCCGTGGCGGCAAAGATTTCGCACCATTCGACACAGTTATAGGCGAGGATCGCGACGCGCTCGCCTTTGGTGAGGCCAAGGCCGATCAGGGCATTGGCGAGCCGGCACGAGCGGTCATTCCATTGCGCGAACGTCATCGAACGTTCGAGATCGCGCGCGCCGACGCGATCAGGCGACAGCCGCGCATGAACCGAAAGCATTTGTCCGAAATTCAGGAGGTCTTTCACGTTCTGCTCCTAACGGGTTTTCAAAAACACTGGTGGTAACGGTTCAGTTCAAAAGGCCGATCGATATCCAGGGGACGGCGGCAATGACGACGGTTCCGATCAGAAGCGCCAGCATGTAACCCAGCATCGGTTTGATGCCTTCGTCGGGATGGATCCGGCTGATTGCACAGGCCGCGTAGTAGCCGACGCCGAAGGGTGGAGCGAACAGGCCGATGCCCATAGCCAGAATCACCACCATGGCGTAATGCACTTCATGCACACCGACTTGTTTGGCGATCGGAAACAGCAGCGGACCGAACAGCACGATCGCTGGAATACCTTCCAGCACGCTGCCCAGGACGATGAACGCGATGATCGTCACGCCGAGGAACATCGGTGCGCCGCCTGGCAGGCCGGTCATGAACGCTGCAAGCGAGGTGGAGAAGCCCGATTGCGTGAGCGCCCACGCCATTCCGGTCGCAGCTCCGATGATGAGCAGGATCGCGCCCGACAACGCGGCAGTTTCGGTCAGCATCGGATAAAGACGACGCCAATCGAATTTCCGATAGATCAGTAGCCCCGCAAGCACGGAATAAACGATGCCGATGGTGGATACCTCGGTTGCGGTCGCGACACCGCCGACGACAGCGGCGCGGATCACGAATGGCAGCGCGATCGCGGGCAAGGCGACAAGGAAGGTGGAGCCGACCTCGCCCCATCGGGCGGGCTTTACGTGGGACAGGTCTTCGTTGCGGTAGCGGCGCCAGACCACGACACACAACATGATGGCAAGAACCAGGCCCGGCAGCAATCCACCGGTAAAGAGTGCTGCGATCGATACTCCGGTGACCGATCCGATGGTGATAAGGACGAGGCTCGGCGGGATCGTTTCGGTTTGCGCACCGGTGGCCGACAGCAGCGCGACGAGATCGCCGGGCTTCGCACCGCGCTCAATCATTTCCGGAAACAGCACGGGTGCCACCGCTGCCATGTCGGCCGCTTTGGCGCCAGAGATGCCGGAAACCAGGTACATCGCAGCGACCAGGACGTATTGAAGGCCGCCGCGGACATGGCCGAGCAGGCTGGCAAGAAAGCCGACCATGGCGCGCGCCATGCCAGTCATCTCGATCAGAAGGCCAAGGAATACGAACAGCGGCACGGAAAGAAGGATCAGATGGCTCATGCCCTCGTCCATGCGACCAATTACAACGGTCGACGGCGTGCTCGTCGTCAGCGTGATGTAGGCAAAGGTGGCAAGTCCAAAGGCAAAGGCGATCGGCACCGCGGCAAAGACCATGATCGCCACAAGCACCACGAAGAAAATCAGGAGATTGAGGTTTCCAAGCGGCACCAGCACCGGTCCGAGCGCATAAAGCACTCCGCCAACGACCGCGACGGTAGCTACCGCCAATCCGATCTTTCGCCCATCGCCGAACGACGCGAGCCGCAACAAGGCGATGATCAGCATCAGGCCGAGGCCGACTGGCAACGCGGCCGCGCGCCAGAGGCTGGAAATGTCGAGTGCCGGCGTCGAGACGAAGGCCTCATCTGACGCAAACTCAAAAGCGGGCTGCAGGACAAGAACGAGGAATGCCAGAGGAGCAGCGATCGCCAGCACGTCGAAAAAGGCGCGCCGCTGCGGGCTGACCATGCCGACGAAGGCGGTCATCCGCATATGCTCGCCGCGTTGAAATGCGACCACCGCGCCGAGCATGGCCAGCCATAAAAAGAGGATGCTGGCGAGTTCGTCCGACCAGATGATGGGCTTATGAAACAGGTATCGCGCGGAAACACCGCTGAACAAGACGATGATTTCCGCGATCACAAGCAACGCCGCGACGGCCGCGACGATCGAGCCAAGCCATTGTTCGGCTTTTTGCAGGGCGCCCGCTACCCCAGTCATCCGGGGCAGCGTGACGCTGGTTTCCTCCACTAAATGCATGGCGATCACCCGATGTTGCCGGCGTATTTTTGCAGCAATGCCCAGGCTTCGTCGCCGAATTTCGCTTTCGCATCCTTGTAGAAGGACGTCTTTGCAAGCGCCGCCTGGAACGCCTCGGGCTGGGTTGTATTAAAGGCGAGCCCCTTAGACTCGAGGGTCTTCTGGTAGTCCGCGTTTGCCTGGACGATGTCCGCACGCTGCTTGATGGCAGCGGCGTTGAAGTGCTTCTGCATCACTTGCTGGGCATCTTGAGGAACGCCCTTCCAGATCCGCGCGCTGGCGATAAGCCAGAAACCATCCCATGCGTGATTGGTCAGCGAACAGAATTTCTGAACCTCGTAGAACTTTGCAGACTCGATCAGTGCCAGCGGATTTTCTTGACCGTCCGCGATCTTCGTCTGCAGGGCGGAGTAAGCCTCGTTCAGAGGGATACTCACCGGCGCCGCGCCCAACGCCGAAAACATAGCGACCCACAGCGGCACGACCGGAACACGAATCTTGAAGTTGGCGAGATCCTCAGGCGCCTTGATTGGATGGGTGCTGCTGGTGATCTGCCGGAAGCCGTTGTCCCAGACCGAGGTGAACGGCACCAGACCCGCCTTCTCGATATTGCGTCGAATGAAATTGCCGACTTCGCCGTCCATCGCTGCCCACACCTTGTCGTAGTTCGTGAACGCGAATCCGACACCTGTCAGAGACGCCGTGGGGATCAGGGTCGACAGAACGGTGCCCGGCATCGTGGCGAGCTCGAGCGCGCCAGAACGCAACTGCGTCATCATGTCGGTGTCGCTGCCGAGCTGGTTGTTCGGAAACAGGCTGATCGCGACCTGGCCCTTGGTCTCGTCGGTGATGGCGTCGATCGCTTCCTTCAGCCGAACGTTGACCGAATGGGTCGCAGGAAGGTCGTTGCCGAATTTCAATTTGACGGGAGCGGCCTGGGCCAGGACAGCCGGACTTTTAAGAGAGGCGGCACCGAGCGCGCCTCCAACAGCGCATTTCAAGAGCACACGACGGCTGACGGCCTGCATTGCATCCTCCCTGTGAATTGGTTTTATTGAATTCGAATACTGAATTCGTATACTGAATTCGAATGCAAAGCAATGGCTTTTTTTGCGACTCGCTGGTAAAAAACAAAAAAGAGCCGCCTGAGGTTTCCAATGTCGCAGCTTCAAACCCAGCCCACCCTCGTGGAACAGGTTGTAAACGCTATCGTTTCCGAGATTGTCGACGGCGAACTGCCGGCCAATGCCCGCCTCATCCAGGACGAGCTTGCCAAGGCCTATGGCGTCTCCCGGCAGCCGGTCCAGCAGGCCCTTCTACTGCTCAGGGACCGGGGGCTGGTTCGCGAGGCGCCCGGCCGAGGCCTGATCGTTTCCCCGTTGGACGTGGGTTTTGTTCGAAATCTCTACGAAGTTCGGGCGATGCTGGATGGACTTGCGGCCAGGCTCGCGGCCGAACGGGGTTCGGAACGGGCAAAGTCCGAAGGACCCGCATTCCTCGAACTAGGTCGCGCCGCGGTCAAGAGCGGCTCCCTGCACGACCAGATTGAGGCCGACATGAAATTCCATGGCTTCCTCAACGAACTGTCCGGCAATCCACTGATCGGTGAGACGACCGCGCCGCATTGGCCTTATCTGCGTCGTGTCATGGGCGAAGTCTTGCGGGACGACGTGCAGATGCCGCAAACGATCCTGCAGGAGCACGTGGCGATCCTGGATGCCGTCATTGCGGGCGACGGCGCATTGGCGGAAACCCTCAGCCGCAACCACATTTCGCGCGCAGCAGATATTTTCGTTCAACGGCTTCAGGCGCAGCACGACGCGTCAGAAGAACAATTGCGTCAGCGGCGAGCCCGGATCATTCAGCGTTGACGACAAAAGCTCGCGGGCCCTCAACGCGCGGCCCTGCCTGTGCCTTGGTCACATCCAATCCCTTCGTCTGTGCTACATTTCCGACAGGAGAATGCGCCAGGGAGGAAACCCATGAAACTCAAATCTGCACTTTTTGGACTTGCCGCCCTTGGTGGCCTTGCGGCGGCAGGAACCGCGTCTGCAATGCCTCTCGCCCCACTTTCCCCAGCTTCGAATCTCGAGAAGGCCGCTGCAGTCTGTGGCCCTAATGGCTGTGTCCAAACGGCCCCCGTCTACCCATATGGCTACGTGCTCTACATTCGCCCGTATCCCAATTACACCCGCATTGTTCATGACAGGCGTTATCGGAGTGTCAGAACAGGGTGCTTAAGAATTGGCTATGATCCCCTGCCGTACCGCTTCGGCTCAGCATCGGTAAGGGCGCCGCCCGTCCGGTTTTTCTGTGGAGGCTAGCACCCTACAACGTCGCTGAAATTTCTAGCACTTGTGCAGCAGCCCTTTTTACACGTGAGGCGTTAGAGGACTTCGGCAAGACGCTTTCAGCGCTCAAGCACTGTGGCGCACTTATATACCCGAACATGGAACGCGAGCACGCAGCGTTCGAGTATATAAAGCAAGACGGCGAGCCGGTGCGCTCGTTACACCCATGCCATGAACTCGAAGGTAAAGCGTGCTGTGGACTTCTTTTTGGAGATCTGCATCGTTCTAACCGCTCTTCATCCGGGTGAACCAATAACATCTCAATGCGTCGGCTTCCTCTTAAACTTCTGAACTGGCTCAGGACAAAAAGAGCACTTGAGGATCTAAATAGAGGGGAGTCTAAAAATGGATTCCTTTACTGTTGCACCCGAGCTGAGGGGTACGAAAGGCGATATCCTCGCTGCCAGAATCGAAGTGCCCATTCTTGCTGCAATGATTTACGGTATTGTCGAATTCATCCGATTGGGTTGGTCCCTAGATCACTACTTTTACACTTACGCACTGGTTCTAGGCGGCGTTGCTGCCTCAGTAGGTCTTTTTACTTATTTTTTTATTGTATCGGTGAGGCGCAAAAGGAGCTGGAAAAATCTCTTAGTTCTGCTCGCATTTCTTCCATATTTCTATTCGTTATACATCATTGGTGTTCTTGGGCTGTACACTATATTTGAAGGCATCGTCGGAATGTTTTCGTTTTGGTCAATGCTCAGTGGGATCTTTTGGGTTTTTATGGGATTTCATCTGATCTATCGGTTTTATCTGATGACAGAGATCGTCAGGCAACACGATGAAAAAACGGCGCTGGCTTCGCAAAAAAGTGCCATGAGTTGAAAATGGTGTGGATGCGTCTTGCGTCATCACCTATGTGTTGCGCGAGTCCCTACCGAGATGTGATCTGGCTTGGCCCTACTGCATCGGCAAGGCGTTTGGCATCGCGCACGACCGAGTAATCACAGCACCCGTGATTGTGCTCCAGATGAGCACACCAAATCTCAACATGAAATCGGTGTCGGTATTCGTATCGCTTAGGTGCGCCATACCAAAAACCAAGGAAATCATAATGAAAAAAATGTAGGACCAACCCTGATATGTTGCTCTATAGGTCTCCTCTACGTCGAAGCATTAGTGAGTCATGATCGCTGCCGACAAACGGACGATTTGGTTAGCCGCGGGCGTTCGTACTCCTTTTGTAGGCGTGGACGGGCCGTTCGCTGCTCGTGACTCATTGTCTTTGTCGGTGCCTGTAGTGCAGGCAATGGCGGCTCGGGTGGCCGGGTCCATTGATTTTGCCATTTGGGGCGCGGTGATAGTCAATCTTGCCTACGCCAATCTGGCCCGCGAGGTCTGGCTTGAAAGCAAACTCGATCCGCACGTGCCGACATTCACCACGATCATGCAATGCAGTACCAGCATGGTCGGCGTATTTGAAGCGGCTGGAATCATCGAGCGAACGAAAGCGGCGCTTGCTCTGGTGGGCGGCGTCGAAAGCATGAGCCGGGTACAGATCGGCCTCGGACAAAATTTGTCAGATTGGCTGCGGCGCATGTTTCAAGCGCGCCGTGCGGCACAACGTATCGGACTGCTTCGAAAGCTACGACCGTCGGACATCCGTCTTTTCGTACCTGAGGTAAAAAACCGCGTTACCGGCCGGAGCATGGGCGAGCACACCGAAGATATGGCGAAAACCTGGAATATCGACCGTTTCGAGCAAGATGCGCTTGCGCTACAGAGTCATCAAACCGCCATCGCCGCCCAAGACCGCGGGTTCTTTGTAGATCTGATTGTTCCCCTGGACGGAATATCCAGAGACCATTTTCCACGCCGCGATACGTCAATGGAAAAGCTTGCGAAACTGAAGCCGGTGTTTGACCGGACCAGCGGAAAAGGAACCATCACAGCCGGCAGCAGCTCGCCGCTCACGGATGGCGCAGCGGCGATCTGGGTTGCAACCGAAGGCGGCCTGGCCCGTCTGCCCGGCGGCGTACCGCGCGTGCGTCTTGTGGACTTCGAAAAGGCGGCCGTTGATGTCTTCAACGAAGGACTGCTGATGGCGCCGGTATCTGCAATTCCAAGGCTGCTCGCACGCAACAATCTGACCTTTAATGACATCGCATTGTGGGAAATTCACGAGGCATTCTCGGCCCAGGTGCTTTGTCACATCAAAGGTCTGGAAGACAGGGACTTCGTTCGCGACAAGGCCGGTGTTGAACATACATTCGGAAGTTTTCCCCGCGATCGGATGAACCCGAACGGCGGCAGCGTGGCACTTGGTCATCCATTCGCGGCGACTGGAGCACGTATTTTGAGTCAAGCCGTAAAGGAACTTGCCGCCAAACCAAAAGGCGCGCGCGCAATCGTCAGTATTTGCGCCGACGGCGGCTTGGGCACTGTTGCGTTGTTGGAAAACTGAACAAGCCGTCGATTGGCGTCCAATGTCCGCTTCGGGCCAAACGCAACCACCCTATGGCACTTCGATGCCGCAGAGTGGGCGCCGTCCACAGCATCAAAACGGAAGTCGTGGCCTGGCTCCGGGACGTATGCTTTGCCAACAGAAATGCTGCGACCACTACGGGATGCCCGTCTCGGGCCAAAAGAAGACTCATGCGCTGCAACAAACAGCATCTCTATTCGATCACGTCGCAAAAGCTCAAGCGTCAACTGATGATGGATCAGTGCAACTTCATCGCCGATTTTACATTGGGATTTTGGCGAGACGAGTACGCACAAGATCAATATGACTTCGCAGCGTATATAAATTGCTTGCATAGACAGTCGGCAACTGCAGATGGTTCGCGCGCTGATCAATCTGATCCAGTTTCGCATTCAAAGCGTTAGCGTCGAACTGTGGTCCTTGAGCCTCCATATCGCTCTCGATCGACCTGATTTCGTCATATAGCCGCCTGATCCTCAGTTGCATCGTCCAGTCGTACATCTGCGGCAGTAACTTGAACGCCGGGTATAGCAATGCGGTCAATGGGATCAGTACGACAAGAGTCTTTTCGACCAATGTCGCGATCCAGAACGGAAGGTATCCTTGCAGAAATGGCTGTCCGGATTTGTAGAAACGGTGTGCCTCTCCACTCAGCGGAAGATCGATCGATTCGGCAGCAGGGAATTGTCCTGCCTTCTGGAAAATTCCAGGCTGCGAATGAATCTGGACGGCTGCATCGAGCAAAAGGTACTGCAAGGCTGAATGCAGGTCCGCTCGCACGGCAAGACTGGCCTTCGGCGCCAACAGCACGACATCCGCTGGCGGGCGATCCGTCGACAGATCGACGACCCCGGCAGGCAGGACCAACTTATGCAGAAAAGGATAGATAGCGATTAAAGCGTCCGCGTGCAGGTAGCTTTCAGCCTCGATGCCTTTGGCATTGAGGAGAGACTGGATTACGGGAGACTCCCAGCCGGTCACAATGAACGCCGCGTCGATTTCGCCGGCGATCAGCTTCTCAGCCGCAACTTGCGGTGCAAATCCCGATAATTCGCCTATGATACTATCGAGCTTCGTCCTTGATATTATTTGCAGCGCCAACGCTCGCCCGCCGCTTCCCTCGGGGCCAATCGAAAGTCGGCGGCCTCGCAACCCCTGCGCGCCCTCGCCAATCTCAGCGCGGCGGAAGAGCCATAGCGGCTCGTAAAATATGGTGCCAAGCGATTCTAGTTCCGGCGATTCCTCCTTAGTTGTGGTGCCACCCTGTGTGAAACCTACGCTTACCCCCGACTTAGAATCGCGTAGCCGTCTCAGATTTTCGAGACTGCCGGTCGTCGGCTGTAGCTGCAGCTCGACACCTGCTCTGGCCAGGATTTCACGGTAGCGGATACCCAATTCGTAGTTGGCGCCACCCTCGGCGCCAGTAGCCATTACTATCGTGTGTGGCGGTAACGACTCAAAGACGAAGACCCCTGCGCCGAGCAAAATCGCCACTGTTGCGGCAACCGAAAGGTAGCGCCAGAATTTGTGGACGTCATTTCCAATATTCATCGAGCGCCAATCCTCGATTGCTGTAGTGACTTCGCACCAATCGCAAGACGCCGACAGGATTGACGAAAGGCAAAACGTCGACCAGCCGCAAATCACTCCCTAATAACTTACGGCAGAAATAGCTTGATGTGCATCAACGCAAAACACAGCAGAAGCCGCGCCCGGGCTCCGGAAGCGTTGCTTTGCAGCGAAATGATGCGACGGGCCAACTCCGGTCATAGTGGTACCGCGCCTACCGGATCATCTGCATCGGTTGCTCTTGGCTTCAAAGTGCGCACCGGCGGCCGCAGTTCTGCGGTGAGCTGACGCTGCCGTCAACGGAGGATCGAGGATCGCTTTCGTGCAGTTTTTCGCCAGCGCGACCGCACTGACGCTGCGGCGAGCGAGATCGCGCTGATCGCGACGCCGCCAAGCCTCCTCCGCATCATCCCGTCTCTCGCACCATAGGAAGTCGGCGAGGGCGCTCCAGGCCCAGCACGGCCAGCGCATTCGCAACCGCCGGGCCAATCGGCGGAACGCCGGGCTCGCCGACTCCGGTTGGTTTCTCGGTCGACGCGACGATGACCACTTCGACCTCTGGCATTTCGTCGATGCGCAGTGAGCGGTAGCTGTCGAAGTTCCCTTGTACTGGCCGGCCAGCCTCGATGGTGACCTCGGCAAAAAGGACGTGACCGAGTCCGAAACCGATCCCACCCTGCATCTGCGCCCGGATCACATCGGGGTTGATGGCCACGCCGCAATCGACCGCGCACCATACTTTATGCACGCGTGGACTGCCGCTATTGTCGGCCGAAACCTCCGCGATCTGTGCCACATAAGTGCCGAAGCTTTCGACAACGGCGACCCCCCGCGCGCGCTTGTTCAACGGGCCGGGGCCGGACCAACCCGCCAGCGTCGCAACCGCGCGCAGCGCACCTGCCGCGCGTGGCGACTTGCCCATCATATCGAGGCGTCCCGCCACCGGATCTTTGCCGGCGGCTTGCAAGAGCTCGTCGACGAAACATTCGACCGCGTAGCTCGAATGGGTGTGCCCGACCGAGCGCCACGACAAGACCGGCACGGCAGACTCGGTCGTGTGCAGCTCGCAACGGAAGTCGGCGATGTCGTAGGGAATGTCGCGCGCGCCTTCGACCGAAAGCGGATCGATCCCGTTCTTGATGATCATCGATTCGTAGGGCGTGCCCTTGACGATCGATTGTCCGACGATACGATCTGCCCACGCGACGATATTCCCGCCGCTCACGGCGCCGCGCAGGCGGTGCAGAAAAAGCGGCCGGTAATATCCGCCACGAATGTCGTCCTCGCGCGTCCACATCAGCTTGACGGGACGTCCCGGCCCAATCGCCTTGGCGGCTTGGGCAAGCTCGGCAGCGAGATGCATATCGGCCTGCCCGCGCCGGCCGAAGCTCCCGCCGGCCAGCATGGTTTCGATCTCGACGCGCTCGAACGGCAGCCCCAGGACCGAGGCGATCATGTTGTGGTCGCCGGTCTGCAGCTGGCATCCGAAGCGGGCCCGCGCACGTTCCCCATCCCAGTGCAGAAATCCATCAAGCGGCTCCATTGGCGCGTGGGCAAGATAAGGAAAGGCGAACTCTGCCTCGATGACCTTTTCGGCTTTCGCGAGCACGGTCTCGGCGTTGCCACGCTCCGCCACTGCGATTCCGGGAATGCGGGCAAGCGCCCGGTATTGCTCGATCATCTTTTGGCTGCTTCGCTTCTCGGCCGCCGTATCGTCCCAGGTTATGTCGAGAGCTTCACGGGCTTTCAGCGCGGGCCACATGCCCTCCGCATAGACCGCGATTCCGGTCGACAGTTGCTTGACGTCGACCACGCCCGGAATAGACCGCGCGGCCGCCGCGTCGAAGCTCGCAACCTTGCCGCCGAAGCGCGGTGGGCGGGCAACGACGACCGTCAGCATTCCAGGCGCATAATTGTCGATAGTAAAGTGCGCTTTGCCATTCGTCTTTTCCGGCACGTCGAGCTTTTTGACCGCGCCCTCGCGGCCGATGAGCCGGAACGAACCGGGCTGCTTGAGCGGCGCGTCCTCGGGCACGGGCAGCGCTGCGGCAGCTTCGGCGAATTGACCGAAACGCCCTTCGTGCCCTGTTGCTGGATGGCGCAGCACGCCGCGCTCGACGAGGATTTCAGAAGGCGGCACGTTCCACAGATTGGCCGCGGCCTGCACTAGCATGGCGCGCGCGGTCGCCCCCGCCTTGCGCATTTGATCATACGAGTTCGCGATCGCGGTCGATCCGCCGGTGCCCTGCATCCCGAGCAGGAAATTGTTATAGAGAGCCGGAATGGAGGGGGCATGCTCGGCGCGCATCTGCGCCCAATCGGCGTCCAATTCCTCGGCCACCAGCGTGGCGAGCCCGGTGAACGGGCCTTGGCCGAATTCAATATGCTTGATCAGCACGGTAACGAGATCGTCGGTCCCGATGCGAACGAACGCATTCGGCGCCAAGGTGGCGGAAGGCGTGCCGGCGCCGAAGTCGGATTGGCTGCGCGCCGGAAGAGGCATATAGAACCCGATGACGAGCCCGGCGAAGCCCTTGAGGGCGGCGCGGCGCGTGAGGCTTGTGTCGTGATGAGTCATGGCTTAGCCCTCCAAAAGCTTTGCGGCGTCGTGAATCGCAGCACGGATGCGGACATAGGTCGCGCAGCGACACAAGTTGCCATTCATGGCAGAGTCAATGTCGCGGTCGCTCGGCCGCTTGATTTCCTTGAGCAGAGCAGTCGCACTCATGATCTGCCCCGACTGGCAATATCCGCACTGCGGCACATCACGGGCGATCCAGGCTCGCTTGACCGCATCCGCCTCGCGTCCGCTCAGTCCTTCGATGGTCGTGATCTCGCTGTCGCCGACCCCGGATACCGGCATTGAGCAGGAGCGCAGCGGTTGACCGTCGAAAAAAACCGTACAGGCCCCGCATTGGGCCATTCCGCACCCGAACTTGGTGCCGGTCAGGCGGAGATTGTCTCGAAGGACCCAAAGCAACGGCGTGTCGTCCAAGACGTCAACCGTGTGGGATTGGCCGTTGACCTTGATCTGCAAAGCCGCCATCGCGCATTCTCCTTTCTACTGTGAATTGTTCGAAATCGCTTCACGATCTGGTCGTGGCCAAAACCCTGGGCCAATCTTCCGGAGACATTCGCTCCTTCAGTCATCGGCTCGTCCGACCGTGATGATCCCTGGTTCCCGACGGTCCGGCGCGGCTTCCTCAATTTCAACGGTTGCCGTCATGCCGGCCGTAAGGACGATTTCGGGTGGCACCTCTTCGAGGTGGATTCGGACTGGGATG
>Ga0210407_10001408_pt1 | contig 22712 bp, 19 predicted proteins | sample IncBWC27MmetaG_FD_150860 | JGI IMG/M metagenome (GOLD analysis project Ga0210407, IMG submission 150860) | Forest soil microbial communities from Barre Woods Harvard Forest LTER site, Petersham, Massachusetts, United States - Inc-BW-C-27-M | ecosystem: Environmental > Terrestrial > Soil >... | reverse complement strand
GGCGGCAATTTCGTCCTCGAAGGAGGCGATTTGGAACATTCTCGCGGACCCCGACAAGTTGGCGAAGATCTAGGATTTTTGTTTAGGAGAACGGCATGGCACTGCGCATATTTGCTCTTACAATGATGATGGCGGCCACAATCGGTACCGCTCCGGTTCTGGCTGCCGACGATGCAGGATTCAGCAAGGATCTCAAAGCGACCATTGCACTTCAGGGGATGACCTGCGATCAGGTGATCAACGCCAAACGCAATGCTGACAGCGACTACACCGCAACGTGTAAGGACGGCAACCGCTATCACGTGTATGTGAACGCGCAGGGCCGGGTGATCGTGCAGAAGCTCTAACCGCCATCCCCGAGCCCATGAACACCGAAGCAAAGCTCGAAGGATCCTTCGCGCAATCGCCGTATGCCGCTCGCAGCGCACAGATGTTTCCGCATCTCACAGCGGTACAAATCGCCCGCCTCAGCGCGCATGGCAGCAAGAGCGCCATTCAAAAGGGCGAGGTGCTGGCCGAGCCCGGCGACCGGCTGCCGATGTATGTCGTGCTTTCCGGAAGCATCGAGATCGTGCAGCCAACCTTGACCGGGGAGACGCTCATCGTTGTCCACACCGCGGGAAGTTTTTCCGGCGATGTCGGCACCCTGCGCGGCATCAGCGCGGTGGTGCGCATGCGCGTTCGCGAAAGCGGCGAGGTGCTGTCGATCGACGAGGCGCATCTGCGCACGATTTTTCAGACCGACGCGGAGCTGAGCGAGCTTTTCATGCGCGCGTTCATTTTGAGGCGCGCGGCCCTCATTTCGACTCAAAGCAGTGACGTCGTGTTGCTGGGCTCAACGCACTCCGCGGGTACGCTTCGGCTGCAGCAGTTCCTGACCCGCAACACCTATCCGTTCGTGAATCTCGATGTCGACAGCGACCCGTCGGTCCGCGAGTTGCTGGACCGCTTCGAGGTCAAGGTCCAGGACATTCCGGTCGTGCTCTGCCGCGGTTCCGTGGTGCTCAAGAATCCGAGCAACGAAGAAGTCGCCGCCTGCTTGGGGATGAACCAGCAGATCGATGACGACCGGATTCGGGACGTCGTCGTGGTCGGCGCGGGGCCGGCGGGGCTGGCCGCGGGAGTCTATGGCGCATCCGAGGGCCTTGACGTATTGGTGCTCGAGACCGGCACGCCGGGCGGTCAAGCAGGGTCGAGCTCGAAGATCGAGAATTATCTGGGATTCCCCACCGGGATCTCCGGGTTGGCCCTCGCTGCCCGCGCCCTGATTCAGGCTCAGAAATTCGGCGCGGAAATCAGAACTGCGTACTCCGCGCTGCACCTGAACTGCGATGAGTGGCCCTATGCGATTGAATTTGCGAATGGCCACGCCGTGCGCACGCGTACCGTGATCATTGCCACCGGGGCCGAATATCGCCAGTTGGCGTTGGATAACGCGTCGCGCTTTCTGGGCATGGGAATCTACTATGCCGCGACGAGTACCGAGGCGCGGCGCTGTGGAACCGCAGAAGTCATCGTGGTGGGCGGCGGCAACTCCGCTGGTCAGGCCGCGGTCTATCTCGCGGCCACTTGCAAGCGCGTCAACTTGCTGGTGCGAGCCAACGGCCTGGCGGACACCATGTCGCAATATCTCATTCGCCGAATTGCAGACACGCCGAACACTATCTTGCGTACTCGAACCGAAATCACATCACTCGAAGGCCAGGAGCAACTTGCCCGCGTGAGCTGGAAGACCGCGCCGGGCAACGTGACCGAGACCCATGATATCGGCCACGTGTTTCTCATGACGGGCGCGCTGCCTTGCACCGGTTGGTTGAATTCCTGCATTGCACTCAACGAAAAAGGATTTGTGCGAACCGGCTCTGATTTGCGCCGCGAAGATCTGCCGCCGTCGAAATGGACGAATTCCCGTCAGCCCGAGTTTTTCGAGACCAACGTTCCCGGGATTTTTGCGGTTGGTGACGTGCGCTGCGGCAGCGTCAAGCGAGTCGCTGCCGCCGTGGGCGAAGGCTCAGCGTGCATACAGCAAGTTCACCGCGCGCTTCATGAATGAGCGGGTCCAATGGGGCGATTAGAGTTCAGTGACTTTTTCGGGACGACAATCGCCGGATAGCAGGTGAACGAGGCCGACCAGGTTCCCATGCAGGCGCCCGCGTCGATCGATATGGTTCTCGGGTAGGAGCGATTTTGCGCCGTTAACGATGAGGGGCTTCAGAATATGGACAGAAGCCTCACTCAGCGACAGCGCCCCTTTCTTGTACAAATACCAAGCATTCACAATTTGCGAGTAGCCATACCTCTTGCCGGATACCCGCCCTGACTGCATCCCCAGATGCACGCCGAGAAGTAGATTGCATTCCACCAAGCGTCCTTTTTTTGCCGCCTTCCGTGAGAATTCCTTGTCCTCGAGCCAGCCATAGAGAGCCAACCGTTCGTCGAATTGCATGTCGTCGATAGCCGACATCCTGAACGCCATGTTGCATCCATAGAGATCCGCGATATCGGACACGGTGCGCGGATCGGCGGGGCGGGGCGCTGCGATCAGGTGCCGCGCTTCTTGCCACGAGATGGGTTTCGTTCTTGCTCCATCACGAATCACGATGCCATTCACGCCGGCAATGTTCGATTCAGACGAAAACACTCCCGCACATAGTTCGATCCAATTCCCGGCAGGCGCAAAATCATCATCGAAAAAGACGGCAACGTCCGCGCGACCTCGCACCCGCTGCAAGCCCGAGTTGCGCTGCGCGGCCAATCCGGTGGGGCCGAAGACGTATTCGACGTTCAAGTCGGTCGCAAGCGGGACATCCACATCGGAGGCCGCCGTTGCAGAAATTACAATCATCGATGGGGCTACGGTCTGGTTTTCCAATAGACCGATCACTTGGGGTAGTGCCTGCGGTCTGCCCTTGGTGGCAAGAATGACTGCTACCCGAATCGGTACTGCGAGGTGTCCATTGCGGGAGACGGAAATCATTCGATGAGTTACTCAACCAGGCCCTTCGTATGTCGCCGCCGATATTGCGGCGGAATTGTTGTAAATGAATGACAGCGCGTGGTTCGCATAGTTCACTGCGCACCGCGACGCGCGATCTGCAAGGATGCACCAATAGAACATTTCGAATCGAGGAGTGCAAGGGGCCGCTTTCAAGGGATGATTTCAATTCGCGCCAGGCCAGCGGTAGGATAAGTCTTACGGCATGGCCGTATCCTGTGTGCTATTACATCCGGCGCTAATACGAAAACAAAGTCTTGCCTCATGAGCACTTCCACCATCCGCAGCGTCCGCATTTATCACAATAATCTTTGGGCCAGATATAAGGGCGCCATTTTCTCAAAGATCTTTGCGAATAGCGGCGGCAGCGGAGTGTCTACTGCATTCATACAAGTGGGAGAAACGGACCTCTATCGGCAGGATATGGGTGGGGTTGATCACTCGTATCACCAATACCCGTACAGTCTTTTGTTCGCGGGATCGTACGATCAGATTCCGCCGTACAAGTTGATCGCATCGCTATCGGCGGACTTGATCAAGAACCCCAGCGACCTGGTCATTCTGCCCGGCTATCACCGCCCGGAGTATTGGGTGATGTTGATCATATGCATCCTGCGGCGTCGCAGGCGCGCGGTATTCTGTGATTCAACCACCTTCGACCGTGCGAAGAATCCTTGGAAAGAAAAGGCGAAGGCCCTTTTCTTTCGGCAATGCGACGGCGTTTTTTGTTATGGAAGCAGGAGCAAGCAATACGTTGCGAGTTATGGGATTGACCCGCAAAAGATCTACGATGGTTGCCAGGCGGCCGCACTCGCGCACGATTACGACGCCGCCGCGATACAGTCGTATTACGGCAGCAACTCGTTCAGCTCGGCTTCTGCCTCTGCCTCTAAATTTCTATACGTGGGCCGCCTGGCAGAGCAGAAAGGACTCCTCGACTTGCTGGACGCCTTTTGCCGCATCCGGCAACAGATCCCCGAAGCCACGCTCGACCTGGTGGGGTCCGGATCGCTCGAGGAAGAATTGAGGCAAAGGTCGAGGCGGTTCGGAATCGAATCCGCCGTGGCGTTCCTGGGCATAAAGACTCCGGAAGACATCGGGCGATTGCTCATGAGGAGTGCCGCGATGATTCTTCCCAGTCATACGGAGCCTTGGGGGCTGGTGGTCAACGAAGCACTCAGCTTCGGTTGCCCGGTGGTGGTGAGCCACGTCTGCGGCTGCGTCCCGGAACTGGTTCGTGACGGCGTCACCGGATATTCATTCCCCGCCGGGGATGTGGATGCGCTGACCAATGCCATGATGAGCGCCGCGCGGTTATCCAAAGAGCGAAATGAGGTCGCTCGTCGATGCATGGATGTGATTGCAAATTTTACACCCGAGCGGGCGGCCACGCAGATCCTGCGCGGTTGCGTTTCCATTTTGAACGCACCACAATGACTTTCTGGTGCGCTTTTGGGGCCTTTTTACCCGCGGGGCGGAGATCCGCCGAGCAACTCTGTCACGCGCCGGATCCAGAAGGCGAATCGACTATGAATAATCATAATGGGACGCCTGGCATGCATATCGGTATTGACTGTACTGCGCAATGAAGCGGGTTTTAACCTATGGCACGTTTGATCTATTCCATGTCGGCCATATACGACTGCTGGAACGCGCAAGGGCGCTGGGCGATTATCTTGTGGTGGGACTTTCTACCGATGAGTTCAATTTGGGGAAGGGAAAGAATAGCGTCTTCAGTTACGCGGAGCGGTTCGCGATACTGAGCGCAGTAAGACATGTTGACAAGATAATTCCTGAAGATAACTGGGATCAGAAAGTGAACGACGTCCTCGCCAACGAAATCGATATTTTCGTGATAGGGGATGATTGGCGGGGCAAGTTCGATTTTCTCAAGGCCCATTGTGAAGTTACGTACCTACCCAGGACCGCGGGCATTTCAACGACCTACATCAAGTACCTGATTTCAGAGCAATGAAAAAGGCCGCAGCCGCCATAAAAGCCGGTGTTCGCACGATAGCCGCCGGTGTGTTTAGGCTCTGCGACTATCTGGTCCCGATGGATGATCGGATCGTGCTGGTCACTCTTCCCGATGGGGATGATCAAGGTGTTTCTCTGTGTCTGGCACTGGAGAAATTGCGCTGGAAAGGGAAAATTCATTGGCTGGTGCACCAAGACCCGGCCCCGTTCGGCGAGTGGCAACAGCGGCGCGGTTTGGGCAATGTCGATATTGCTTTTTCGCATCTGTATTCGCTTCGCGGCATTTGGGCTTATTTCAAGGCGAGCTACGTCTTTTATACGCACGGCGCATTGTTCAACTATGCCCCGCCGAAGGGCAAACTGGTGGTCAACCTATGGCATGGGATGCCGATCAAGAAGATTTGGCGCGGGGTGCCTGGATCTGAACTGCCGCTGTCCACCTATCTGATCAGCACATCTGCTTTTTTCAGCAATGTGCTCATCAAAGCGAGCGGATTCAGCTCAGATCAATTACTCGTGACCGGGCTGCCGCGAAATGATTTTTTGACCATGACCCGCCCTAAGTCTGTGGAATTTGTGGCGCGGTTACGCGGCGACGCCAAGCGCCTCATCTTTTTCATGCCCACCTATCGGAATTCGGCGCGCGGATTCATGACTCACGATGGGACGGAGACCAATACGGTATTGGGGTTGAACGAGGCGGATGCGCAGCAGCTGCATTCCTGGCTGGAAAACAATCGCTGCAAATTGATCGTAAAGCCGCACCCCATGTCCATCAATTCGGGAAAAACATTCGAAAATGACGCCCACTGGGCCATGATAGATGAGCATACGCTGTTCGAAAATGGTCTTGGTCTTTACGAATTGTTGGCTCAAGTAGACCTGCTGGTAACCGACGTTTCCTCTGTTTATGTCGATTTTTTGATCACTCAGCGCCCGCAGATCCTCTATTTCCCCGATATGCAACGGTATGAGGAAACACGAGGACTCCTGCTTCATCCCCTCGAGGACTATTCACCGGGTCCTATCGCGCAATCGTTTTCTGAGCTTCAAAATTGTCTGGACGCTTGGTTGTCGGGTGACGATCGTTGGCAGTCGCGCCGCACGCAGCTGCGCGACCTCATGATACCCGCATCGCCGCAATCCGCCGCGGAGTCATTGCTCGCCGCACTCGCCATCCACGCTTAGGGCTGCTGGTTGAATCTATGGCGCGGGCCGCTGCAGGATCCAGAAAGCCGAGCTGGGCGCGAATTTTTTCATGAAGGTATCGCGCCAATAGTGTCCGTTCCAGCGAAATGCCTCGCTCAGCAGCCAATCAACCATGACCAGCGGCATCACGGCAAAGGGCGAAGGTACTCCCAGTTTCTTGGCGATTACCGACAATGGGTTGAACATGCACGCGCGACGGGCCAGGACTTTGAATCCAATCGTGCGCACCAAGCTTTCGAACCATTCGACGGGCAGTCCGCGCTCGTTGGCGGTCAAGCCGGCCCGTGCCTTGCGCCAGTCGCCCATGGAAGAGATCGGTTCCCGCAAAACGAATAGTCCGCCGGGCTTGAGCACGCGGGCAATCTCTGCCACCACGTGACTGACGTTGGGGATATGGTGCAGCACGCCAAATGAGGTCGCCAGATCAACCGTGGCCGAATCGACTCCAATGTCGCCGATGGCGGAGGGCTTCAAATAGCTGGCCGGTTTGCCGCCGATATCGTCGTGCCACCATTGTTCCGCGGGTTCAATCGCTATGAACCGTCCGACGACGGGCGCGAGGGGAGTGATGTCGTCGCCGGCAGCGCATCCCAACGCCAGACAGGTGTCGAATTGCCGGTTGAGAAGACTACCGATCGCATGAAATCGGTTGAGCGCGTCGTACTCATAGGCATATTGGTTGTCCGCATCCGTAATCTTGTAGTGATTGGTTAGAAGATCGAAGTATCCGGAGACTTCACTTTCGTACCATTCGCGGATTTGGTCAGGCGAAAAACCGTCCCCGTAGAGCGTTCGGCCTGAGATCTCGTCTTCCGTTGCAGATGGAATCGCCATTTATGCAATCCTCACGCGCTAGGCAGCGGGGGCTTGCCGCAACACCAGTTTACGCAACACGCCGGATACTTCCTTGATCACCGGCCGGTCGATCGAGTAGACCATCGCGGTGAAAACGCCGATGGCCGCCAACGTGCGCAGGCCTGAGAAAACCGCGGAATGGATGTCGGATGTCAGCAATGGCTGCGTGTGATTCACAACCACCAGCGCTGCCGCGGGCAGCCAAAACGGCATGAACGCACGGGTGGCAAAACCGGCGATATCGCCTGCCCGGCCACCTAGAATACGTACCGCGAACGAGAAATCGACCATGCCGCTGAACAAGCGTTGCAGCGCGACGGCGATTGATGCCCCCCGCAAATCGTCGACATAGGCTCCAACCAAGGCGGCCAGCATCATACTGCCCGCATCCAGCATCAGAAGTCCGGTGCGCAATCTCCATTTACCAAAGGAATCAAGGGTCACGGAGCCGATCGGCGACAACATGCGCATCGGCAGAGTCAGCGCGATGGCGACTGCGGTCACTATCGCCATGTCCCATTTGCCGCGCCATACGAAATGCATCAGCCACGGTGCGAAACCAACCACACCCAGGCAGAGGACGCTGCATGCAAAGTGGATCACCGAACTTGCGCGCAAGAAGGCGCGGTTCAACGCCCGCGGATCCTGCCTCATGGCGGTAAAGATCGGGAATAACGTGTTGCCGATACCTTGCGCCAGCAATTGCCCGATGTTCGCCGTGAGCTGGAAGCCGAAATAATAGTAGCCCAAGGATTCCGCACTGATGGCGCGGCCCAGCACGAAGTAATCTCCTTGCTGCGAAAGGCCGGTCAGGAAGGCGGTGACGATCAGCCACTTGACCTGGCCCAGGATCGCAAGAAAACCCGTTATCGATAAGCCGAAGGACGCGATCGGTGTTGGCGTGATCCGGCGGTTTAGAAAATATCTGACGATGGTTGAGACGACCAGCCCCAGCCCGATGCTGTAGTACCTGGCACCCAAAAACGCCGAGATGAGAACGACGGCGACGTTCGTCGCGGCAACATAGAAATCGACCATACACATCTCGCGAAAGCGCAGATCGATGCTGAGGCGCGCGAACTGGATCGAAATCAGGGACGTAAAGGGGACGGAGAGCGCGGAGAGACCGACGACATAGACGAGTTCAGAGTTGCGGTAGAAGCTGCCGAACGCCAATCCGAGAGCCACGAGGACGCACCCGCCAATGAGGCCCATGTACAGGGAGAAATCGGTGTAGTCCCTCACCAAAGCCTGGTATTGGTCCTGCCTCTGAATGAGCATTTTTGATGCCCCGGCGTTTTGCAGACCGCCGACAAAAGTCAGTGCGACAGAAACCACCGCAAAAATGCTGTAGTCCCGTGCGTCGAGCACGAAACCCAGGACGATCTGCATGACGAACAGCAGCGCCCTGGAGAACAGCACGGAGACCGACATCCACATCATTCCGGATGTCGCCGAGGCGCCGAAGGATTGCTCTTTTCTCACGCTGTCCACAAAGGCGCACTGATGGCAGGATCAGTTTTGCGACGCATGTTCAAAAAGGCGTTCAACGCGGACGTCGTTATCGGCTCCCGCAGCTCAAGCACTCGCGGAGAAAAACGCGCCGATTCGTTTGCGCATATCGTTCGCAAGCGCATCAACGTACGGCTCGTGCATCATGCTGATATGGGTGCCGACAATTTCAACAATCTCCGACTGATGCGCGAATTCCTGCCAAATTCGGCCGATTTGCGGCAGGTACAATAACGGCTTCACGGTCGCCTCATATACAACGACGTTTCCCGAATAGCGCTTCGGCACGTGGGCAAATAGGGCCTGGAACAGGCGATTGACAAACGATTTGTGGACCGGCTGATAACGCGAGACGTCCATGATGCCGTTTATCGCATATCCGCCGCCGAGCTTTTGTCCGCGCTTCAGGCCGATGGCTCCCTTGCCGATCGCCGTGGCATTGTTCGTGATGCTCCATAGCAACGAGTGAAAGGTCCGGCTTCTCATCAGGTCCCCGTGACTGGCCCAACCGCGTACGTTGCGGGTGAGCTCAGACCAATAGCGCGGCTTCCAGCGGGACAATGCCACGCCGGTGTTTTCCGGCACGCCATCGATGACGAGGAGTGGTCCGACTTCGCGCCCGAGCGCACGCAATTTGTCGGCCATTGCGAGCGCGATGACTGCGCCGACACAGTATCCGCCCAGCAATAGGGGACCTTCGGGCTGGAATTTGTCCAGGGCTGCGGCGTAGAAATCCGCGAGCGATTCCACCGAGCTGCCAAATTCGACATCGGGCATGCGATTCGGCGGCGCTTGTATTCCATAGAAGCGGATCGCCGGCTCGAGACGCCGGGCCAAATCCAGGAAATCGGTCCCGGCCACTCCCGATGCGGAGTGGACGCAATAAAATGCCGGACGCGGCGCGTCGGGCGCTATGGCGCAATCGTTGATCGGCACGATCGTCCGCCCCGAGGCGCGGGAGGCGTGAGCGAACAGGGCGCTGGTATTGCGAGGCACGACGGTGCTCAATGGTGTACTCATCAACGAACCCGCGCCCGCGGTTGAAGTCCGGCAAAGCCGATCTCGAGGGTCAGGTCCCAATCAATGAACTTTATTCTAGACATATTGGGTCGCATGCGCGACTTGGAACGTCGCTCATCTATGCTCTTGTCCGTTTATCCAGGCCTACCTGAATTTGATGTCTGTCACCTATTGTCGGCGCTTTATTTATACCGAACAAACATTTTAGGAGCGACTTCAGATGGTGTAGGACGAATTGAAGTGCATGGTGCGGTTTTCACCGACAGGGCCTTACCCTAAGCCCATGGTAGCTTGGCCCAACTATGGCAGCTGAAACTTCAATTACGGCGGGTGCGACCCCCGCAAATTTGGTGTCGAATCCCATTGATGCCGGTTGGATCTTGGACGGCAACCCGGTGGCGCGTCTGCAACTCCTGTCGAGCAGCGCGGATGGGACGGCCAGCACTTATTTCTGGGATTGCACGGCCGGGCGGTTCAACTGGTTTTATAGCTTCGATGAGACCTTCCATGTCCTGGAGGGCGAGGTCAAGCTCAAATACCCCTCCGGGACATCCCACAGAGTCGTCGCCGGCGATACCGTCTTTTTCCCGGCCGGGTCAAGCGCCGAATGGACGGTGGATCGCTATGTCCGAAAACTGGCTTTCTGCCGGACACCGATCCCCAGGTATCTGACTTTCGCCCGACAAGTGGCTCGCCGGCTCAAGCGCCTTGCCCGCGGCGGCTCTGCCAAGGACGCCGCCTCGGGCTTGCTCTAGAGGGAGCAGACGCCGGTTTTCGAGGCGCTGCCGTTCCAGTAGGTCAGATCCTGAATGCCCGACGGCAGGCCGGCCGAGCCGTAGATCGGGACCCCCCCCTGGAAGGAGAACACGTCAGCGCCGCCTCGCGATAGCGTGAACAGCGGAGTTCCGGCCTGAGAGGGTACTTTGAATGAAACGACCCCGGCGGCTGCGTTCTGGGTGTAGGTCTTTCCGCCGACGCTGATCTTCAAGACGCCGGGACTCGTCAAAAACGCCAGCAATTCAATGTTGTTTTGCGGAGTACCGGTGGCGATGGTGACTTTGTCGGTTTGCGCAGGGCTTGCCGCCGTCGTCGCTTCACGGCGGTAGAAGTAGTACAGGACGTCATGGGTGATTTGGGGCTGCTGACCGCTCAGGAACCAGGCGGCATAGTAGCCGGTAAGATTGTAAAAACCCGTACCGATGGTTCGTTGCAAAGTGGTATCAGTGGTGGGTGCAATTGCGCTGGTTTCCGTAAAGTCATTCCAGGTGACCAACTGGATCCAGTCTGCGTCCCCTTGGATCGAACTGTTCCACGCATCTCGGAATGCCGCGCTGTTTCCGGCTTCCCAATAGACGGAATCCTTGGGGCGGTATTGCTGCGGATCGACCGGCATCATGAAAACCTTGCTGTATGTCTTATGCACGATTCCCGGATCGCCCACCTGGGCGCTGGAGTTGCCGACCGTAGCCGATCCCCAATCGCCAAACCCATAGGAGAAGGGCGCGAATGCATCCGCGGTGGCGGACCATCCCAAAAATGTCGGTACGAAGGCGACGTGAATACCTTGGGACGCCAGCCGGCTGATTACCGACTGCCACCAACTGGCAGGGTTCAAGGCGGCGTCAAATGCCGACACGACGAGGCGGCCATCGCTCAACCGGTAAGCGGCCGGGCTGGCGGCCGCTGCCGCGATGATCTCGACCACGGCATTGCTGTCCGAGCCGAGCGCGGTAATGTCCGGCATGACCACAATCTTGAAGCGAGAGTCGACGGCTTGCGCCGCTGCGAGCATCAGGTGCAGGGCGCTGTTGCTGTCGGTCGCATCGGTCGCCGACAACGAGTCAAACGTGAATCCGGTAATGCCGCGCGCAATCGCCGCGCTTACCTCTTGCTCCATGTGGAGCTGCCGCCAATTCGTATTGGTGCTTATCGCAACTCCCATGGGCCTTTGGCGAAGGAAGCCGCCTTGCGCCGCCCATTTGCCGGACTCGCCGCTTTTGCTTAGATAGTTCCGGTTGTAGTAATCGTTCGCCGATGCAGCATTGTCGATCGAAATTGGGTAGGGGTTGAAATAATGCGCAAAAACCCGCTTCGGTGAATTGAATAGAGTGGTTGCCGAGGGCATCGGCGCAGGCAGACAAGCGTCTCCACTATTCGTATTGGCAGGAGCCGAGGCTGTCGGGGGCGTGGCGGGCGCCGCCGGCGCGGTCGGTGTGGTCGGGGAAGTCGCGGTCGATGTCGTTGGAGGCGTTGGTGCGCTGTCGCTGGAGTTGCTGCTTGATCCGCAGCCGCTGATTGCGGAAACCAAGAACATCAATGTCAGCGGAGCCAATGCCGCCTGCGCGTTCGACCTGAATACCATAACCACCCGTTCCTTTGAAAATGTGATTTCCGGAACGCGAGCAGCTATAGAGTGAGTTCACAAAGATGGCTCTCATGCTATCTTCGGAAACCCCGCTATCTGTGACCCACAGACCGGAAGCTTTGCGTCACCGGCTTGCGCCGGGTATGCCCTTATCGAGATGGCAGTACATCAGAAGAAGCAAAAACGGGCACAGTGTCTTAGCGCACAGACAGGTAGAGAAATTGCGAGAACGAATTTGTGACGCAATGCCACGCACGGCGCGTGCGGCTGTGATGGCGAAGCGATGCGCCGATTGACGATTTGAGAGCCGGAAAGACGGCGTATTCTTCGCGTGCCGCTTTTATGTTCCCGCTGCAGGGCAAGGCGGTTCCGCCGGGCGGGAAAAAACCCGGGATGTCAAGTATGGATTGTCGAGGATAGATTCTTCCACGCCGGCGCAAAACTCGCTCGCGCCGGCGCGCGTATCGCTGCCTGCGTGTCGGCAATTGCCGACGCCTCAACGGCCGAATTCACGGGATGAACCCGCCGTGTCAGACCACAACTTACGTAGAGCAGGGCTGATGTCTGGCATCTTTAATTGCGCATGTCTGGCGAACTACGGCCTCAAGGATCCGCTTGGGTGGGTTTGGGGGCGATTGATGCGAATATTGATATACAGCGCCAATTTTGCGCCTGAGCCGACCGGCATCGGCAAATATTCAGGTGAGATGGCCTGGTGGCTCGCCGAGCATGGGCACGAAGTTCGAGTGGTGTGCGCGCCGCCCTACTATCCGGCGTGGCAGGTAGATGAAAAATATCGTTGGCCGCTCTTCCGCCGCGAAAAGTGGCATGGCGTCGATGTCTGGCGTACTCCCCTCTGGGTTCCAAAGTCCCCGCGCGGGCTCTCGCGAATATTGCACCTTCTTTCGTTTGCGATCAGTTCGTTTCCGGTGATGCTGTGGCAGATCGCGTGGCGGCCCGATGTCGTATTGACGGTGGCTCCGGCTTTCATGTGCGCGCCGGCCGGCTTGTTGACCGCATGGCTGTGCCACGCCAAGCGATGGCTGCACCTGCAGGACTTCGAGATCGACGTCGCATTCAGCATGGGACTGTTGAAGGGAAGGCTTTTGCAGCGGATCGTATTGCGCATGGAAAGCTCGCTGTTGCGACGCTTCGACACCGTATCAACGATCTCCAGCCGAATGATTCAGCGCCTGCTTTGCAAGGGTGTGACCGCCGGCAAAACCCGTTACCTGCCGAACTGGGTTGATCTTTCCCGAATCAAGCCCCCGAAGAATGGCAACTACCGCGAGAAGCTCGGAATAGCCGCGGACGCGATCGTCGTATTGTTCTCAGGGACGCTGGGTGGCAAGCAAGGGCTGATGGTGATACCCGAAGCCGCCAGACTCCTCGAATCGCGCCGCGACATCGCGTTCGTCGTCTGCGGCGACGGGGTCATGAAGCCGCAACTCGAATCCGCGGCGGCCGGCCTGACGAATATTCGCTTCCTGCCGCTGCAGCCTGTCGGTCGTGTCTCGGACTTGCTCGGCATGGCGGACATTCATCTGTTGCCGCAGAGCCCTGATGCCGCCGATCTGGTGCTTCCTTCGAAACTGAGCGGCATGCTCGCGAGCGGCCGGCCGGTGATCGCGACATGTCGTCCGGGGACCGAAATCAGCGAGATTGTCTCCACGTGTGGCTTGGTCGTGGCGCCGGAGAATGGCAGAGAGCTTGCGCTCGCGATTACCGAACTCGCGGACAACCCGGACGCCAGAGTCTTGCTGGGCGGCCGGGCGCGGAGTTTCGCAGAGAAACATTTCGAGCGCGACGCCGTTTTGAACACCATGTTTGCACCAGCCGCGGTCGAGTTGGCCGAAGTGCCGGATGACATGGCTGCGCCGGATGACGTGGCCGCGTGAAAGAAAAGACACTAAAATCATCTCGTTAAGACAGGAAGTCGCGGTACCTTTGAAGTACTCTTTAGGTAGGGACTGGCATCAGCAAGAAGTAAAAAATTATGAGCGCAGCGCACGCAGACGTGAATCTTAAAACTCAGCGCCCAGAACGCCTTCGCCGCGGGTTCGGTCTTTTGGCGCTCTTGTGCGTCTGCGCTCTTGGTTTCGGCGCGGCACCGGCAACCGCACAGCCGGAATATCTGTTGGCTCCGGGTGATATCTTGAAGATCAGCGTGTTCAAGAATCCCGACTTGAGCCTCGATGTTCGGGTATCCGAGTCCGGTGCAATCGGTTATCCGCTCATCGGCTCTGTGCCGGTGAAGGGTCTGACCCTGCCTGCAGCGGAAAGCAAGATCGCGCAAATGCTGAGAGACGGCGGTTTTGTCGTCAATCCGCAAGTGAATATTCTGCTGACCGAAGGATTTGGGAACCTGGTATCCGTGATCGGCGAAGTCAATAAGTCCGGTCGATATTCCGTCGACGCGGCGGGCGGCCATGTTTCTGGAATGCTTGCCGCGGCCGGGGGAGTCTCGCCGACCGGCGGTGAGCTGGTCTCGGTTTCCGGCGTGCGCAGCGGCAAGCAGTTTCGACGAGACGTTGATATCGTAAAGATGTCATCGACCGGAAATACAGCCGATGACATTGAGCTGTATGGCGGTGATACGGTCTATGTCAATCGCGCCCCCTTGTTCTACATTTATGGACAGGTCCAAAAGCCCGGTCAGTATCGGCTCGAGCGTGCAATGACGGTGATCCAGGCGCTCGCTACGGGGGGCGGCCTCACAGGCAAGGGAACACAGCGCGGCATCGTTCGACACCGCCGTGACGCCAACGGAAAAGTGAAGGAAGAGGGCGTTTCAATGGATGACGACGTCCAGGACAAGGACGTGATTTACGTCAAAGAGAGTTTGTTTTGATCAAGTTCAATTCACCTGGTTGCCGCCACGGAGGCCGCGCTTAGCATGAGCTTCAATCAATTTCTGGTGATTCTGCGCGCCCGGTGGCGGCTTGCCGCGGGCATCTTCCTGGCCGTGGTCCTCCTGGTTGCATTCGCGAGCTTCGTCTGGCCCAAGCAATACACCGCGATTGCTTCCATCGTGGTCGACACCAAAACCGACCCCGTCGCCGCGGGTGGCGCCGCCGCGGGCATGGGTGGACAGCCGCTGGCCACGTACGTCAATACGCAAGCCGACATCATCTCCAGCGAACGCGTGGCACAGCGAGTCGTGAAGACGTTGAAGTTGGACCAGCAACCTGAGGCCAGGAAGCTATGGGCGAAGGGCACCGGCGATGACATCAGCGTTACCATCGCGAACTTTCTTCTCGAGAAAAAACTTCTCGTCGCGCCCGCTCACGACAGCCCGACGCACGCGAGCAACGTCATCGATATATCGGTCCAATGGTCGGACCCGATTACGGCCGCGGCACTGGCCAACGGTTTTGCGCAGGCCGCGATAGAAACCAATATCGAATTGAAAGTGGAGCCGGCCAAGCAGTACGCAAGCTGGTTCGATCAGCGCTCGCGTGCGCTGCGTGCGGATCTGCAGGAGAAGCAAAAGCTGCTTTCCGACTTTCAAAGCAAGAATGGGATCATTGCGACGGACGAAAAACTGGACGTCGAAAACGCGCGCCTGGCCGAACTGTCGACCGAGTTGGTCAATATCCAGACACAGCGGCAAGACAGTCAATCGCGCCAGCATCAGGTCGGTTCGGACATCAATTCGTTGCCTGAAGTGCTGCAAAGCCCGGTCATTCAGACGCTCAAGGCCGCCTTGTCGCAGGCGGAGGCAAAGAGGCCGGATATTGCCTCGCGCCTCGGCAAGAACCATCCTGACTATCAGGCAGTGGAAGGGGAGATTTCCAATCTGCGAAGCCGCATAGCGCAAGAGAGCGCCAATATCGCGGCATCCCTCGGTAGCACGACCCAGGTCAATGTGCGCCGTGAGAACGAGGTGCGCCTGGCGCTGGAGGCCCAGAAAAAGCGCGTCCTCGAGTTGAAATATCAGCATGACCAGGCAGCGATGTTCCAAAGCGACGTGACAGCGGCGCAGCGTGATCTGGACGAAGTGTCGCAACGCTTGGCACAAAGCAACTTGGAGAGTCTGACGCAGCAAACCAACGTGGTGCAATTGAGTACCGCATCGGTGCCCAAGGAGCCTTCCAGTCCCAAGCTCATCATCAATTTGATACTCGCGGTATTTCTGGGCGGCGTTCTGGGAATCGGGGGTGCGGTGTCGGCCGAGCTGCGCAACCGCTGCGTGCGCGAGGACGAGGATATGCTGGAAGTTCTGGGAGTGCCCTTGCTCGGCAAGATCCCTTTCATCCAAGTGCGTGCAATCGATGCCCGTGCGCCGCAGACGGCAACGGGCCGGCTCGAACCATCGGTAATTTGAGTGTTTTCGCCGTTCAAACCAAGAGCTTCAAATGAACAAAGTTGCCGATAGGCCCATGATGATCAAGCGCCAGGATGCTCCACAAGATCGCGGCCGTGCGATAGGCGCAATACTCGTGGAGCAGGGCCGGCTGAATACCCAGGACGTGGACGACATTCAGCGCTTTGCCAATGCGCACGGGGTGCGATTTGGCGAGGCGGCCGTGCAGATGAAACGCATCACGGAACACGACATCGAGTCGGCGCTGGCGCAGCAATACAATTATCCGGTATTGGCACGGGGCGGGGTGGGCGGCGTGGCCGATGATGTCATCGCGGCCCATCAGCCGCAGAGCGAAGCGGTTGAACCGCTGCGCGCGTTGCGCAGTCAATTGATTCTGCGTTGGTTCAACAGCGCCAGCCGCAAGGTGTTCGCCGTCACCAGCCCCGAACGAGGCGAAGGCCGCAGCTGGCTCGCCGCCAATCTGGCGACGATGTTCGCGCAGCTCGGGGAGCGAACGCTGCTGATCGATGCCGACATGCGGCATCCGCGCCAACATCGACTGTTCAATATCGACAATTCGGTGGGGTTGTCCGCTCTGTTGACGGGACGCGCGGGCCGGGAAATCGCCCGCCGGATTCATCCTCAGCTGCGATTGTTCGTGTTGCCGGCGGGTATCATTCCCCCCAACCCCCAGGAGTTGCTCGCTCGTCCGGTTTTCGAGGTGATTCTCGATCATTTTGCCGCTCAATTCAGCCTGGTGATCATCGATACGCCCGCGGTATCGGAAACCGCGGATGCGCAGATCCTGGCGGCGAACGCCGGCAATGCAGTAATGGTTGCGCGCCGCAATCAGACACGGCAGGCGAAGTTGGCCGCGGCGATGCAGATATTGGCCGACACCGGCGTAAACGTCATCGGCAGCGTTCTCAATGAACATTGAGCGGTAAGGTTGCTGTAGCTTCGCGACCCCTGTTGTTGCATCGGATTTGGCCCAAGATGAAGACAAAATCAGCCACCGACGTTTTTAGCTTACGGACGCTATTTGCACTGGTGATAGTGCTGATCGAAGTAGTGTTCATCAACAGCCTGGCCTCGGCCGGAATCGAACTCATACTTTCCAGCGTCGTCGTGACGATAGCGCTGCTGATACAGCTGAGATTCGGCGTGCGGCAGGACGCCGCTTCACCGGCGGACATCGTCGTTTTCATTTTCAATTGGTTGTTTCTCGATCTGGCTCCGAAGGTCCAGTTGATGAGCATGCCGCAGCGACTCATCAATACTTCCACCGTTACGGTGGACGGAGTCGCGCTGACGAATCTGGTTTGCGCGCTCTTCATGATCGCCTTCACGGTTTTCTACGTATTCTTGAGCAGGCGCGGCGAAAACCCGCAGCCAACCCTGGCCGCACCGGTCGAACCCCGCCGGGAGTTCACTGCGGGCGCCGTCGGACTCGCGCTCTTTTTGTGCATCGCCGTCGTGGTAGTGGCGGCGCCGGGCGCGTACCGATCGGTTGAGAATGCGGAGGTGGCCTCGCCGGCTTCATTGGTGATGAACAGGTTCCTGCTGTTCCTTCCTTCTGCGACCCTCTTGATTCTTCTGCATGAGACGGTCCGATCGGGCCGCAAACTATTGTTCAGCCGCGTCTGTGTGCTGCTGCTGCTGCTGCTGCTGGTGATCGCCACGGAGAACCCGTATACCGAGAAGCGCAATGCGCTGGGCCCCATCTATCTCGCCCTGCTGCTCGTTCTATTTCAGAACTGGTTTGCAACCGGAACCAGGCGGCTGCTATTGCTGGTCGGCAGCATGGTTTTGATTTTTCCGGCGATCGCCATATTCACCCACAACCACCGGCAATCGCTGGCGGACGTATCCTTTCGCCAGTTTTCAGATCAAATCGCGGATCATTACTTTTCAGTCAACTATGATTCTTGGGCCAATATCTATACGGCCGTGGAAATCGTGAAAGTACACGGCATGCAGTGGGGCCATCAATTGCTGGGTTCCCTGTTGTTTTTCGTGCCGAGCTCGATTTGGAGCACGAAACCGCTGGCAACGGGAATATTCCTGGCCGACTACCTCATCACAAACTACAGCATGTGGTTCACCAATCTATCGGCGCCCCTCGCCGCCGAGGGGTACCTGGACTTCGGGCCGGCGGGCGTCGTTCTCTATGCGTGCATTCTGGCCCTGTTCGTGGCGCTTTTGAACAGACTTGCGCTGCGTCGTGATGGATGGATCGCGTTTCCGATGGCAATTTACGCCTCTATTTTTTTGATGATCGTCTTGCGTGGATCGCTGATGATTGCGCTGGGATTCGGCAGCGCGGCCTTTCTCGCATTCTGTTTCGCCGCTGTGCTGTTGTCGGTGAAAATCGGCGTGCGGCACCGGATTCCCACCCGAATGGGCGCCCGCCCCACGATGGTCGGATGACGCGCTGCGTGTCGTTCGTCGGTCCGCTGCCGCCTCCCGTCAATGGCTTTTCAAGCGTGTGCGGGATGATGTTGGATCGGCTGAGAACACGCATGCCGGTAGAGGTGTTCAACAGGGCGCCCAAGTTGCGTGCCCGGGCATTTGGCGTGCTCGAGCAGCTTGCCAAACCTGTGAAGTACTTCGGCATGTGCCTTGCCCGGCGCGACATGGTCTGTTATCTGGCGCTGTCCGGCGGCCGCGGTCAACTCGTCGATGTGTTCTATGTGCTCATCAGCAAGCTGTTCCGGCGGCCAATCTTTGTTCATCATCATAGTTTTGTTTATATCAATTCGCCTTCGTGGTTCAACAGATGTTTTTTCGCCCTCGTGCGCAATGCGGCGCATATCGTGTTGAGTCCGAATATGGGCGAAACGCTGGCGAGGGTGTACGCGCTGAGTCCTGCCGCCGTCCGGGTGGTCTCGAATGCGGCCTTTTATGATTCGGACGATGATCCGCGCGCGCCCGGCGACGATGCCGCGCCGCTGCACCTGGGATTCCTGTCAAACATCACCATCGAAAAGGGTATCGTTGAGTTCTTCGGCATCCTGGAGAGGCTGAACCAGTGCGGCGTGGAATACCGGGCGCATATCGCCGGCCCGGTGGCGCCCGATACACGGCAAACATTCGAGAAATTGCTCGGGGCTGCAAAAGACGTGGACTACGTGGGTCCCCTATACGGCGCTCAGAAAGAGCGGTTCTATCGTCAGTTGGATGTTTTTCTTTTCCCAACCAATTACGCGAATGAGGCTGAACCGCTGGTCATCTACGAGGCGATGCGGCAGGGCGTACATGTCATGGCGTGCGATCGGGGGTCGATAGCCGAGATGCTCGGCAATGGCGCCGGTCTCGCCTTTCCCAGGGAACACATGGTGGAATCAGCGGCCGCGCATATCGCGAGATTCAACGAAGATCGGCAGGCGTTGCGGGCCGCGAAACGCATGTCGTTGCAGCAAGCGCAGCGCGTGCGCTGCGCGAGCAAGGTGGCGCTGCAGAATTTGCTGGCTTGCATGCAAGGCACGTATGAACCCCTGAGATTATCACTGTGAAAAAAAATCTATGTCGGATGGTGTTGGTCTTTGGCATGGGGGCATGGGCGTCGGCTTCGATGGGCGGGGCGGTTGAATACAAGGATCCGCTTGATATCGCCGTTGCGCCACTCGACGAAGCGGCCGCGCTGCAGAGAAGCAACCGGCTGATTCTGTACGCCGGTGATACGTTCAGCTACGACAACAATGTCTATCGCCTGCCCGCTTCGGTCACCGACCTGACCCCGCTGCCGGGCATCGGGCGCAACCCCAGCCGGGAGGACGACATTGAATCCGTGACGGGTGGGCTCGACGCCGAATGGCTCTCGGGAGCCAGACAGAGCGTCGATGTGAATCTGCGCGCCGACTACAATCGATACATTCGAAACACCGACCTCAATAATCTTTCGAGCAATGACCGTGTGGCGTGGAATTGGGGTTTGGGCACCGCGCTCTCGGGCAAGGTGGGCGCGGACTACACCCGGGTGCTCGGCGGATTCTACAACACGGCGGTATATACGCGCGACATCGTGAACAGATCCGATTATTTTGCGTCCCTGCGCTATCAGGTCGGTCCGCGGTGGGGGATATTCGGCGGTCTGATGGGTTCGGATTACACAGTGACGCCCTCGCAGGCGACCTTCAATAATTCCAAGTCGAAGAGCGTCGACGTGGGCACCGACTACACCATTGAGATGAACCGGCTGGGCTTCGATTATCGGTACAACGACTCACGTGCTTCGAATAGCACCCTGGTGAACGGAGTGCTGTTCAATCCGGACTACCGGGAAGAACGGGCCCGTGTGCTGCTCAGGTATGCGCTGACCGACAAGACAATTCTCGATGCCAGCGCCGGATATTTGAAGCGCGAGTATCCCAGCAACGCCATCGGCAGTTTTTCGGGTGAGATCTGGCGCGCCGCGTTTCAGTGGCAGCCGACCCCAAAGACGCAGCTGCTGGTAGGGGTGTGGCAACAGCTCGATGCGGATCTAACTTCGCAGACAGACTACTTCAAGGATAGGGGCGTCAGCCTCACGCCCGAATGGATTGCGTCGGAAAAGCTGACGTTCTCGGCCACGCTCTCGCGGGACACCAATGATTATCTAGGTTCGAACCCCGCGGGTTTCGTCACCGTTGTTACCACACAGGCGCGGCATGACACGCTGACCGGGGAGACCGGCAGCCTGGTATACACGCCCTTTCGGGCGATCGTGCTCACCTTCTCCGCCGCCCATGTAAAACGCGACTCGAATATCGCGCAGTTTCAATTCAATGATTTTCAGGGCAGCGCCAACATCACCTATCGATTCTTCCGCTATGGCGACAATCAATGATGAGCTGCCGCGCTGCGTCTGGTCTCAATCAGAAACAAGACTCCGAGAAGCGCCGCCTGCAGTGCGCAGCCCAAAAGCCGGATCATCGTTCCTTCGTTCGGGTTCAGCCGGGTAAACAGCGAGGTGGCGACGATCATGAACGCGGCGCCTGCCGTCGCGCTGACGATTTCGCGTGACGCCTTCAGCTCCGCAAGAAAATACAGTGAGAACGGCGATTTCACGATCTGAAATGCGGCCGCGATCGAGGCAATGAGGCCGGTTTCAAGCGCGACCGCATAACGAGGCGGCAGGAACGGAATGCCGAGCCGCAGCCCCACGAACACCGCGCCGCACGCGCATACGGAGATTGCGGTGAACAGGCGCAAGCTCTGAAGGCAGATTTTGCGGCGCAGCGCCATGTCGCCATGCGCGGCGGCAAGCTTGGTGATGATGATCGGCGTAATGATCAATGGAATGAAGGTCATCATGTTGAATATTTGATTGCCGATGCTATAGATGGCGTTTTCGGACGCTCCGCCGTCGCCAAATATGATTTTCCGTTGGATCAACCACTGCGAAAATGTGACCGCCGAGACGACCAGGATCTGCTTCGCTCCATAGGCGAACAATGTCTTGGTCTCGATCCATGCGTCGGGCAACAGGCGCTGGAAAGAACCGGCCGATTGCGGGGATCCGGATTTGACATGACGCTTGATGAGTGCGGTTGCCATGTATGAAACGCCGACAACCTGCGCGCAGACCAAAAAAAACATCAGATCGACACCGGATGTGGCGGTGCCGGCGAAGAAGGCGAAGCCCACGAAAATGAGCGAGGTGGCCATGTAGCAGATGCCGACATTGATGCTGGCATCCAGCGCAAATGACATGGCTGTCAACAGCGATGTTGAAATCATGAATGAGGAGTAGATGCAAACCGACAGGATTGCCGATCCCGGAGAACCCGACACTTTGAGCTGGGAGGCGAACACGGCGCAAATGACGAGGCAGGCGAGAATAGTCCCGGCGAGCGCCAGGGCGCAACCTGCGGCAATCGTCGGACCCACGGGAGCCGCGTCTTTGAGTTTGCGCGTCAGCTGCGCATTGATCGACAACTCGATGCCGAACGAGCAGAAGGCGACGGTCGACACGGCGGTTGCAGTCAAGTAGCTCATCTCTCCGAAGCTGCTGGGCGCGAATCGCTTGATGGCGACGAACATCCCCGCGGCATTGAACACTCGCGCAATCAGCGACAGCGCCAGATAGACGCTGTTCTTTTTAAATCCTTGCATGGATCGGGCGTGCAGGAGATCCAACGCAGACCATCAGTGGCGGAAGGTTGCTGAACACGGAGCTGCGCGAGCCGACCACGGCGCCCTTGCCCACCGTGACGCCCGGCGCGACGAAGACATCGGCCGCCAGCCATGCTTCATCTTCGATGACGATGGGGAATGCCTGGATGTCGAATCTGGGAGAGTGAATGTCGTGGGTGCCTGCGCATAAATAGCTCTTCTGCGAGACGACGACATTCCTGCCGATTGTAATTTCCGCAAAACAGTACAGAACAGCGTGGTCGCCTATCCAGGAGTGGTCGCCGATTTGCAGCTTCCATGGATACGGGATGGTCACGCTGGGGCGAATGATGACGCCCTTGCCGATCCGAGCG
>Ga0210407_10001406_pt1 | contig 22737 bp, 19 predicted proteins | sample IncBWC27MmetaG_FD_150860 | JGI IMG/M metagenome (GOLD analysis project Ga0210407, IMG submission 150860) | Forest soil microbial communities from Barre Woods Harvard Forest LTER site, Petersham, Massachusetts, United States - Inc-BW-C-27-M | ecosystem: Environmental > Terrestrial > Soil >... | reverse complement strand
AGTAGCTAACGCCGACGCTGGTGGTCGGCCAGGACCTGCGCGATCACCACCGAGATGCGCTTGGCCGTAGGGATGTGCAGGAACTCGTTGGGGCCGTGCGCGTTCGAGTGGGGGCCGAGCACACCGGTCACGACGAACTGCGCCTGCGGAAACTTCTCGCCGAGCATCGCCATGAACGGGATGCTGCCGCCTTCGCCCATATAGGCCGGCGCCGCCCCGAACGTCGCCTCCGAGGCGTGCGCCAGCGATTGCTCGAGCCACGGCGACAAGGCCGGTGCATTCCAGCCGGCCGCACTCGGCCCGGGCTCGTATTCGACCTCTGCCCCGTAAGGCGGGTCTTTCTTCAGCAGCGCGCGAACGCGATCGCCAGCAGTCTCCGGATCCAAGGTCGGCGGCAGGCGCAGGCTGAGCTTGGCAACCGTCGAGGGCAACAGCACATTGCCGGCGTTGATGGGGTCGGGCAGGCCGTCGATGCCGATAACGGCGAGCTGCGGTCGCCAAGTGCGATTGAGCACGAGCTCGGTCAGATCATCTGACATCGGCGACATGCCGGGCATAAGCGGGAACTTGGTATACACCGTATCGCCGAGGGCCGCCGCGGCGCGCCGGGCCTGCGCCACCCGCTCGGGCGGAACCTGGGCATAGAGCTCGGCCGGGCGGACGGCCCCGGTTTCCTCGTCTTCGAGACGCGACAGCAGCCGGCGCAGAATGCGGAAGCTCGACGGGACGACACCGGAGGCGTCGCCCGAATGGACGCCCTCGTCGAGCACTTGAACTGTCAGCGTGCCCGACGCGATGCCGCGCAGCGAGGTGGTCAGCCACAGCTGATCGTAATTTCCGCATCCGGAGTCGAGACAGACGACGAGCGACGGACTGCCGATCCGCCCGGCGAGGTGATCGACGTAATAGGGGAGATCGTAGCTGCCCGATTCCTCGCAGGCTTCGATAAGGACCACGCAGCGCGCATGCGCCACCCGCTGCTCGCGCAGTGCCAGCAGCGCGCTCAGCGCGCCGAACATCGCGTAGCCGTCATCGGCACCGCCGCGGCCGTAGAGCTTGTCGCCTTCGAGCCGCGGAATCCAGGGCCCGTAGCCCTTCGTCCATCCGACCATCTCGGGTTGCTTGTCGAGATGGCCGTAGAGCAGCACGGTGTCCTCGCCCTCGCCCGGGACGTCGATGACGATGACCGGGGTGCGCTCGGGCAGCCGGACGACCTCGAGCGAGGCGCCTGGCAGTGACGAGAGCCTAGCCCGTGCCCACCGCTCAAACAGCGCCACGGCTTCGTCCATGTAGCCGTGCGCCGCCCAATCCGGGTCGAAGGACGGCGACTTGTTGGGGATCTTGATGTATTCGACGAGCGTCGGGACGATCTCGTCACCCCAACACTGGTCGACAAACTTTGTCGTTCTCGTGATATCGATCATTCGACAATCCCGATCGGAAAGAACCTCGCTTCCTCGTTATAGGACCCGGCCTTTGTCCGAAACAAGGATCGCCCGGACCGGCGCTCGCACCATCGCAACAATTAGTTGTCTCGATTGTGAACAGCCGCTGTATCTGCAGCAAATCTGCAGCAGATCCTCGTCTTCAGGTTGTAGCCAACACACCGCGATCCGCATCCCCAGCATCCATAGCCTCTGGTCCGGACGAGAAGATGCACCATCGATATGGCAATTTTTTGGTTCTTGAGGATCGCGGAACGTAGGTGAGTGCCGCGCCCACGAAAGTTGACGCGCTCGGGGGCCAACCGTACGATCTCGGTACGCCGTTAGGGCCCCTCAGCACGGGAGGATTACCGTCATGGCCAAGATCGTCCTTGGGATCGCCACCTCGCACACGCCGATGCTCAACACTCCGGCCAAGGACTGGCCGAGTTTTATTGATCGCGACGGAGTCCGCGAATTTCTCGACAAGGAGGGCGATCCCGCCACCTACGAGGAACTGCTGAGCCGCCCCGACCCGAGAGCGCTGCCGGAGTTGACGCCGGAACGCTTCCTCGCACGTCACGACGAGGCCCAGGCGGCGATCGAGCGGCTGAAGCAGAGTGTGCGCCGCGCCGAGCTCGACGCTTTGATCATTGTTGGCGACGACCAGAAGGAGCTGTTCCACGAGGATCACCTGCCGTCCATCCTCGTCTATTACGGCGACACCATCCGCAACGTGCCGCTCTCGCCCAATTTCAAAGGTCCGGAATGGTCGCGGCTCGCCACCGCGCGCTATTATGAGGAGAAGGAGCCGCGCGATTATCCTGTCGAGGCACCGCTGGCGCTGCACCTGATCGGCGAGTTGATCGACCGCGAGTTCGACATCGCCTCGTCGAACGGGCTGCGGCCCGGGCACGGCGAAGGCCACGCCCACGCCTTTGTGCGCAAACGGCTGATGGAGGACCCCGACCTGCCGGTCGTTCCGGTGTTTCTCAACACCTATTACCCGCCGAACCAGCCGACCCCGCGGCGCTGCTGGAAGCTCGGCCAGGCGATCCGCGAGGCGGTCGAGAGCTATCCGGGTGATGCGCGCATCGGCATCGTCGGCTCGGGCGGGCTCAGCCATTTTGTCGTCGACGAAGAGCTCGACCGCGGGATCATCGACGCACTCAAGCAAAAGGACGGCGAGGCGTTGCAGTCCTTGCCGCGCAAAAAGCTCAATTCCGGCAGCTCGGAGATCCGGATGTGGATCGCGGTCGGCGGCGCTGTCGAGCACCTCGATATGGCGTGGTCGCATTACGTTCCGGGCTACCGCACCCCGGCGGGCTCCGGCACCGGGCTCGGCTTCGCCCTTTTCCAGTGAGAACGGCTTTGCCGTCGAGATTGCTTCGTCGCTCCACTCCTCGCAATGACACCGTAAGCTGTCATTGCGAGCGAAGCGAAGCAATCTCGGGCCACTGGGGCATCCCGAAATGACGACCTGAATGAGGTCAGCAATGAGCAAGCAGAAGGACAGCGACGATCTGGTCCGCGTCGGCCCCGGCACGGCGATGGGCGAGATGATGCGGCAGTACTGGATTCCGGCGGTGATGTCGTCGGAGCTCGAGCGCGACGGCGCGCCGCTGCGGCTGATGCTGCTCGGCGAAAAGCTGATCGCGTTCCGCGACAGCTCGGGCCGGGTCGGGGTCATGGATCACCGCTGCCCGCATCGCTGCGCGTCTCTCTTCCTCGGTCGCAACGAGGAGAACGGCATCCGCTGCGTCTATCACGGCTGGAAATATGATGCGGCGGGCAATTGCGTCGACATGCCCAACGCTCCGCCGCACCAGGACTTCAAGGACAAGGTCAAAGCCAAGGCCTACAAGGTCGCCGAGCGCAACGGTCTCGTCTGGGTCTATATGGGTGCCCGCAACGAGGCGCCGCCATTGCCGGCGATCGAGGCGGCGCTATTGCCCGAGGCCGAATTGCAGATCTCGTTCGTGCAGCGCGAATGCAACTGGCTGCAGGCGCTCGAGGGCGATATCGACACCTCGCATTTCGGGTTTCTGCATACCGGCAGTGTCCAGCCCGAGGAGGTGGCGCCGGACAGCCTGCTGCGCTGGACAGTGACCAACCGCGCGCCGGAATATCACGTGACCGACACCAACTACGGCACGATGTACTGCGCCTATCGCCCGGCTGAGAAGAGCCAGACCTATTGGCGGTTCGCCAATTTCCTGTTTCCGTTCTGGACGCAGACGCCGCAGGGCCCGTTCGATCGGGTCAACACCCGCGCCTGGGTCCCGATGGACGACACCCATACGATGTTTGTCAGCCTCAGCTGGCGCGGCTCGCCGCCATCGATGCGCCCGCTGAAGAACGGTCAGATGGTGCCGGGCGGGCGACTGGGCTTCGACTACCTGCCGAACACCACCGACTGGTACGGCCGCTGGCGGCTGACCCAGAACCCGTCAAACGACTGGATGATCGACCGCGTGGCGCAGAAGGCCGAGAGCTTTACCGGCATCGCCAGCATCCATGGCCAGGACCAGGCGGTGACCGAGAGCATGGGTGGGATCACCGACCACGACTTCGAGAACCTGGCGCCGAGCGATTTGATGATCGCGCGCACCCGGCGGCGCCTGTTGCGCGCCGCCCGCGCCTTTGCCAAGGATGGCACCGTTCCGCCCTGCGTCGACGAACCGGGGATCTATACCGCGGTGCGCAGCGGCGATTTCCTCGCCGACACAAAGATCGCCTGGCGCGACGCCTACGAAATGCAGATGCGCGCCGCGGTGCGCCCGCTGCAGCAGGCGGCAGAGTGAGGCTGAGCCCCTCTCCGCCCTTCAGGGGGGAGAGGGAGGGGCCCGCATAGCGGGAGGGTGAGGTGGGCGCCTTCATATAAAAACTGCTCGTTGGTCCCCTCACCCTGCCCTCTCCCCCCGGCCGGCGGAGGGAGAGGGTAAGTAACCGTCGTCCGCGGGAAACTTCGATACTCGCTTCATTTCGGGCCAATCTCAGAGGGCTACTCTCGTCTCGATCCTAAACGTCTCGTAATCGGCGTGCAGACCCTGCTCGTCCCGGTCCAGCAGGCCTGCTTGCGCCAGCGCTTCGACATCCTCATGCACGCGCCGATAATCCCGGCCGAGAGCGATGGCGAGAGCACGGATGCTTCGAGCGGGCTGCCGGTGCACATGGCGCGGGAGCTCGAGGCGCCTGGGGGTCAAAATCCGCGAGAACGTCTCAAGGGTCTCGAAGCCCACATGCCGTTCGGCATTCTCCTGCGTTAGCTCTCCGCGCCCCGCGCGATGCCACGCATCCACAAAGCGACGACCCATGTCATCGAGCGTGTCGCCGATATGCACCTGCAGCTCGCGTTTGTTCCCCGTCTTCATCGTCCTGCCTTCCTTGCCTCACGGACAGCGGCTTTGAAATCCTCGATCAGCCGCTCGGGGCTTGCGAAGCGGTAGGCATCTTCGACTTGCCCGATAGATTATGGCATCGATAGACATATGTCGTTTCCCGTCATATTACGATCCCAAGCAAGCATCTGTATTATCGGAAATGCGGGCCCTGCGCAGCGGCGATTTCCTCGCCGACGCGAAGATCGCCTGGCGCGACGCCTACGAAATGCAAATGCGCGCCGCGGTCCGTCCGCTGCACCCGCTCGGCGACATTGCCTTAACAGCGCGGGCCGTAGCGCCCTCGCCGACAGCGGTATTCACGCGTCTGTTGCTGCTCGACCTTGCGAACGCGGCCGTGATGCCCTCAGGTTCTGTTCCAGATCAGGGCAGCAACCTTCTCGGAGTAGCCCGGGCCGATCCTGTCAGCCAGTTGCAGATAGCGCTCGGCGAGACCGCTCGTCGATAGAACCTCCGGGATGCGGGTGTGGACGGCACCATCGGGGCCCCACGCCGCTTCGAACATAAGCGCGCGGTCGGCGGATCGTCTCCGGGCCGCTGGATGCCGAGCCGATCGGAGATATCGATCATGGTTCCGTCTCGGGTGTCGCCGATGCCGTCGCCGGGCCAGACTCGCGCGTCGCTGAGGGGCTACCAACGCAACAGAGCCTCTGTCATGGCGTCACGGTGATGCAATAGGTGATATCCTGCGTAAAAGTCCCGCCGAGGTAGATGGCGGCCCCTCCGAATTTCAGCATGTAATCGCCCTGCGCAAGAGTCCCTGGGATAAGGGAGTAAAAGCCATCCCCGACGGCGGGCGCGACCGGGCCGCGGATGTTGAGATCCCCGTACAGGTTGTCAGGCGGCGGTGGCAGTGTGTACGGGAAGGGGTGAGATGGCAAACGAGTGTAGCCCACGTTGACGGAAGTTCCAGTTTGGCTGCAACTCTGATCGGCTGGCGACAGCATGGAATAGAGCCCCGTTGCACTATCCATCGTAGCGGTGGCGAAGGCCTGCAATTTCGGGACGCCCAGGTTCTGCGGGTACTTCGACTTCGGCGTACCGAAGGGGCAGTTCCCTCCGAGATTGGGCCTACCACATTCATTGTCCCACTCGATGTTAACGAGCGGGAAAAAGAGGGCAGTGCCCTGCTTCACGCTAATGTTGCGCGTTACCGTCCCGGAGGCGCTGCCGGCCAGGAAGAGCAGATCCGAATAAGGCTGCCCGTTATAGGCGTCGGCTCCTGTGTCATCGAGGAGCGGGTTTTCGGACGCGGGAATGCTGTACAGCCACTGCCACCACACCACCGTCAGCTCGGCCTGAGTCAGTTTCTGCCAGCCGGGGGCTGCATAGGCTTTGTGGGATGGCGGCGCAATCACCGTTGACACCGCAACCGCTAATGCTGCCACCACCGCCCAGCGCATCGGGCGGCGAGAACGATAAAAGGCCGCAAGGGTCATAGAAGCCTCCCTGTTAAATCAGCCGACTCCCGGTATGGGTTAGCGCGTCGGTCAGCGCTTGGAGGTAGGGTAACGGAACGTAACTAATCTGCAACAAAAAATTAACTAAGCTATGGAGCCGGCCTGTTTCCGCGGTAAGAGGGCCTCCGGCGGACGTTTGCGGTCTGCGGAGTACCCCGACCGCCGAAACCGCCGAAGGCGGACGCCTCGTCTATGTTGCTGGTCGGCGGCCCCAGGCGAGGAAGCCGTCGTTCTTGAAGCCGGGCTTGCCGTAGGCGAGGGGGGTGCCAGCGAAGGTTTCGACCCGGCCGCCGGCGGCTTCGAGACAGACGACCCCAGGCGAGAAAGCCGTTTTAGGGGTGTGGGTGCGCGCTCGACCGCCTTCTGCGCCTGGATTGTGAGCACCGGACCTAACCAGATCGCTCGCCCATTCTGAAGATCCCGTCGATTGTCACTCGTAGTCTCCCACAACAGGACTAGCGCCGGGCTCCGTCCGGTTTCACCATGGTGGCCTGCTCCAGCACCTCGCGGATAAACCGGGTGTAGGGGACGCCTCGGGCCTTGGCTCTGGCCTTCACTGCATCGAGCAGCGGCACAGGCAGGCGCATGTTGAGCCGAGCCGCCTTCGCCTGAAACTCGAACTTCACCGGCTTGAATTGTGAAAAATCCAGATCGGACAAGTCCTGCTCAAGGAAGGCTTCGGCCTCCTCGTCAGTGGTCATTCTGGGGACCTTGCGCTTCATAGTTCCGGATCTCCCTTTCGTGCATGTAACGGGCGCTCACCGGTCGGATCGTCGGCTGTCCGAACCTCTCCCGGATAGTGAAGGCCACAAACAGCGGTCGTCCGCGCCCGGTGCGGCCCACGGCGATCAGCCGATCCTCAAGGTGGGCGTGTTTCGGGTCCGGGGCGATTCGCGGCTCGCCGCGCAAAAGCGCCTCGATCTCGTCAATGGAAACACCGTGCTTCTGGCAATGCGCCCGGTTGCCCCTGTCCCAATCAAAAAGCCTTGAGACGACCTCATCGACCATAGTTTAGCACTGTACGAATGTACGTACAAATCCAGGGCCGATCAGGCGCGGCGGCCCCAGGCGAGGAAGCCGTCGTTTTTGAAGCCGGGTTTGCCATAGGTGAGGGGGGTGCCAGCGAAGGTTTCGACGCGGCCGCCGGCGGCTTCGAGAATAGCTTGGCCGGCCGCGGTGTCCCACTCCATCGTCGTGCCGAAGCGCGGGTAGAGGTCGGCTTCGCCGGCGGCGATGACACCGAATTTGAGGGCGCTGCCGCAGCTCTTGCGTTCGCGCACCGGATCGTAGGCGAGAAATTCGGCAAGCCGCCGGCTGTTTTCGTGCGAGCGGCTATGGATCACGACGAGCCCATCACCCGGGCTGCGGGCATGAATCGGCTCGGGCCTGCCACCGTTCCGCCGGCGCATCGCGGTGCCGGGCCCGTAAGCGGTGTAAGTGAGACCGACCGCCGGCCCGTGCACGACGCCGAGCACCGGCCGCCCCTCCTCGACGAGTGCTATCAGCACCGAAAACTCGCCGTTCCGGGCGACGAACTCGCGCGTGCCGTCGAGCGGGTCGATCGCCCAGAAACGGTCACAGCAAGGCGGCATGCCCTCGGATTCGCACAATTCCTCGGCGACGCACGGGATGTCGGGAAAGGCCGCCATCAGCCGCTCGACGATGATCTTCTCGGCAGCGAGGTCGGCCTCGGTCACCGGGGTCTTGTCGGTCTTGTGGCGAACGTCGAATTCTTCGGCATAGACCTTGAGGATCGCCTCGCCGGCGTCGACCGCCGTCCGGCATACGATATCGAGCATTTCCCGACGGTCGGTGCTCATGCTGCCGCCCGCCGCTCGGTGGTTTGAATTGCCTGCCACAGGCGCTCCGGGGTCAGCGGCATGTCGAGACGCTCGATGCCGAGCTCGCCGAGCGCGTCGACGACCGCATTGACCAGCGCCGGCGGGGCGCCGATCGCACCCGCCTCGCCTGCCCCCTTGACGCCGAGCGGGTTGGTGCGGCACGGCACGACGTTGTAGGCGAACTCGATCGCCGGAAGATCGTCGGCGCGGGCGATGCAATAGTCGGTCAGCGACCCGGTCAGCAGCTGTCCGCTCTCGGGATCGAATACGGTGCGCTCAAGCATCGCTTGACCGACGCCTTGCGCGACCCCGCCCTGCACTTGGCCTCGGAGCAGTAGCGGGTTAATCACCGTGCCGAAATCGTCGACGACCAGATAACGCACGATCTCGATATGCCCGGTTTCGGGTTCGATCTCGACCTCGCAAACGTGGCAGCCATTGGGGAAGGTGGGCTGCGGTGGCGTGTAATTGCCGGTCTCGGCAAACCCCGGCTCCACCCCCGGCGCCTGCTGCGCGGGATTGAAGGCGGCGCGCGCCACCTCCTCGATGCCGAGCCGGCGATCGGTGCCGGTAACGGAGAAGAGACCGTCGGCAAATTCGACATCGGCCTCGGCCGCCTCGAAGAGGTGGGCTGCGATGCGGCGTCCCTTGGCGATCAGCTTGTCGGCGGCCTGGGCGAGGGATGCGCCGCCAACCGGCAACGAGCGCGAGCCGCCGGTGCCCCGCCCGAAGGAGATCGCTGCGGTGTCGCCCTGCAATACGCGAACCTTCTCCGGTGCGACCCCGAGCCACTCGACGGCGAGCTGGGTATAGGCGGTCTGGTGCCCCTGCCCCGATGATTGCGTCCCCATCAGGATCGTCAGAGTGCCGCTCGGGTCGAAGCGCAGCTCGGCGAACTCATCGGGCGGGAACCCCGACTGCTCGATATAGACGGCGTGGCCAAGCCCGCGGTAACGGCCCCGACCCCGTGCCGCGGCACGGCGCGCCGCAAAGCCGGCAAGATCGGCGGAGGCAAGCGCTTGGTCCAGATTGCGGGCAAATTCACCGCTGTCGTAGTTGAGGCCGAGGGGGGTCGTGTACGGCATCGCCTCGGGCTTGATGAAATTGCGCTGCCGCAGCTCCTGCGGCGCCACACCGAGACGCCGGGCTGCATAGTCGATCAGCCGTTCGATGGCGTAGGCCGCCTCCGGTCGGCCGGCGCCGCGATAGGCATCGACCGGCACCGTATTTGTGAACACGCCCTTGACCCCGACATGGATCGCCGGGATCGCGTAGACCCCGCTGTGCATCACCGCACCCGAGACGGTCGGGATCTCCGGGGCGAAGTTCGACAGGTAGGCGCCCATATTGGCCAGGATCGCGACATCGAGCGCGAGGAAGCGGAGCTCGTCGTCGAGCGCCAGCTCGAGCCGGGTGAGGTTGTCGCGGCCCTGCGTGTCGGTCATGAAGGCGTCGGAGCGCTCGGGTGTCCATTTGACCGCGCGGCCGAGCTTTTTCGCCGCCCACAGCACAAGCACGTGCTCGGGATAGAGAAAGAGCTTCATCCCGAAGCCGCCGCCGACATCGGGGGTCACCACCCGGATCCGGTTTTCCGGGATCTTGAAGACGCTTTCGGCCAAGAGATTGCGCAGGAAATGCGAGCCCTGGGTCGAACTCCACAGTGTGTAGGCGTCCTCGCCGTGATCGTATTCTCCGAGGGCACCGCGCGGCTCCATCGAGTTGACGACGACGCGATTGTTGACGAGCTCCAGCACGATGCGATGGCGCGCCCCGGTCATCGCCTGCGCCACCCCCGCACCGTCACCAACCTCCCAGTCAAAGCAGAGATTACCCGGTGCTTCGTCCCACACCTGAGGTTGCCCAGGGTCGAGGGCATGCTCGGCGTCGACAGCGGCGGAGAGCGGCTCATAGTCGACTGCGATCAGCTCCGCCGCATCACGCCCGGCAGCAACGCTCTCCGCCACCACCATCGCGACGGTGTCGCCGACATGCCGCACGCGGTCACGGGCGATCGCCGGGTGCGGCGGCATCACCGAAGGCGACCCGTCACGGTTGGTGACGGCGCTGAGACAGGGGATCGTCCCGAGCCCGTCGCGGGCGAGGTCTTCCCCGGTATAGACGGCGAGAACACCCGGCGCGGACGCGGCGGCGGTGGTGTCGACCGCACGGATCCGCGCATGCGCGTGCGGCGAGCGCAGCATGAAGGCGTAGGCTTGTCGCGGGCGGTTGAGGTCGTCGAGATATCTGCCGCGGCCGGTGATAAACCGCCGGTCCTCGACGCGGCGGACCGGCTGACCGATGCCGAACTGCTTCATGGGACACCACCTCCGACCTCGGCATATGGCCGCGAGGATAGGTTTTGCCATGGTGGCCGACCACGCTTTTGATGAAGGCTAGGGTTTGCCGGCGCTCCAGGCGGCGTTGGCATTGAAGAGCGCGATCGTCGACAGGCCCATCTTGGCGCTGGCGTCTTTGACCTGCCGGCTATAGGCGACATAGACCAGGGTGTCGTTGGCTTTGTCGTAGATTCGGCGCACCGCGATCGATTTGAAGAACAGGCTCATCCGCTCGGAAAAGACCTCCTCGCCCTTGGCGCTGGTGACGATCTTGCCGATCACGATCGGACCGGTCTGCTGACATGAGATCCCGCTGTTCGAGGGGTTCTCGAACCAATTTCCCTTCCTCAGCCGGTCGATCACGCTGCGGTCGAAATGCACAAGATGGCAGGTGACGCCGGTAATCTTCGGGTCGGCAACCGCCTCGACCACAATGCCGTTGCCGGTCCAGTCGTTGCTGAACCGGCCGACCTCGTCGGCTCGCGCTAGGCCGGCGGAGAGGCAAAAAAGCACGATCGGAGCTAACTGCCGTATCATCGTTGCGAAACCTTATGCCGTGGCGAGCGTCACCCCAGCATGCCCGACACCGTCGCCGTCATCGAGACCGATATCCCGGCACGCCTCGATCGCCTGCCTTGGTCCCGGTTCCACACGCTCGTCGTTGCGGCACTCGGCATCACCTGGATCCTCGACGGGCTCGAGGTGACGTTGGCGGGCTCGATCGCGGGGGCCCTGCAGGAAAGCCCGGTGCTGCATTTCGATGCCGAGGAGGTCGGCCTCGTCGGCACCGCCTATCTCGTCGGGGCGGTCACCGGCGCGGTGGTGTTCGGCTATCTGACCGATCGCTTGGGCCGCAGAAAGCTGTTTTTTGTGACGCTCGGGCTCTACCTCGTGGCGACCGCGGCGACCGCCTTTTCATGGGATTTTTGGAGCTTTGCGGTGTTCCGTGCTCTGACCGGCGCCGGGATCGGCGGCGAGTACACGGCGATCAACTCGGCGATCCAGGAGTTCATGCCACCGCGCTTTCGCGGCCGCATCGATCTCGCGATCAACGGCAGCTTCTGGATCGGTGCGGCATTCGGAGCCGCGGGTGCGGTCGTCTTCTTGCAGCCGGGCACCTTGCCGCCGGATTGGGGCTGGCGGGCCGCCTTCGGGATCGGCTCCGTGCTTGGTCTGGGAATCCTGATGCTGCGTCGACTGCTTCCCGAGAGCCCGCGCTGGCTGGTGCTGCACGCCCGCCCCGGCGAGGCAGAGGAAGTCGTCGAGGAAATCGAGCGCCGCGTCGCGAATGCCGCCGGGGCGCCATTGCCGCCGCCGGCGGGCGGACGAATTCGGCTCGCCGTGAGCTCGCACACCCCGATGCTGCGGATGGTGCTGGCGATCGTGCGCGACTATCCGCAGCGCGCCGTGCTCGGTCTCGTGCTGATGGGCTCGCAGGCGTTTTTCTATAACGCGATCTTTTTCACCTACGCGCTCGTTTTGACGCAATTTTACGGCGTGCCCTCGGCCTCGATCGGCTGGTACGTGCTGCCCTTTGCTATCGGCAACTTTTTCGGTCCGCTGCTGCTCGGTCCGCTGTTCGATCGGATCGGACGCAAGCCGATGATCGCCTCGACTTATGCGATCTCGGGGGTGCTGCTGGCGATCGTCGGGTATCTCTTCCGCGAGGCGGCAGTCGACGCCCGAGAGCTGACCCTGTGCTGGAGCGGAATTTTCTTTTTCGCCTCGGCGGCGGCGAGTGCCGCTTATTTGACGGTCAGCGAGAGCTTTCCGATCGAAGCCCGGGCATTGGCCATCGCCTTCTTTTACGCCGTCGGCACGGCACTAGGCGGTGCGGCCGCCCCGTGGCTCTTTGGCGTATTGATCGGCTCGGGGGAGCGTGGTGCGGTCTTCAACGGCTATCTCTTCGGCGCGGCCCTGATGATCGCGGCCGCGCTGACCGAGCTCGCTATCGGCATCAAGGCCGAACGTCAACCTCTGGAAAATGTTGCGCGGCCGCTCTCGGCCCTCGCCGACTAAATGAAGGCGGGGGCGACCTCGGCCATGAAGCGCGCCATCTCGTGCTTGACCTGGGGGTGGGGCTTGAGGCCGACGTTGAAGTAGAGGATGACCTCGTCGAACCCGGCGGCCTCGACCCTCTTCAGGGTGTCGGTGATCTGGTCCGACGAGCCCAGCAATACCGAGTTTTCGGTCAGGTCTTCGGGGCGCACATTGCGCAGCCGCTCGACCATCCCGATGAAATAGCGATAGCTCGGCGGTGCCGTCGCGGGATCGCCTGGAAAGGCGGCAATCACGCACTCCTTGTAGTAGCGGATCTGCCGGGCGCGGGCGGCCTCCTCCTCCCCCGAGGTGTCGGCAAAATGGATAAAATAGCTGCACATCAGCCGCCCCGGCGGGCTGGCGTGACGGGCGCAGGTCTCATTGTAGAGATCGGCGACCTGGCGCAATCCGCCATAACTCATCGCGGCGGCAAAGGGCGCCACGATCAGACCGCAGCCGAGCCGGCCGGCAAGCTCGATCGAGGGCTGCGAGAACGAGGCGACGTAAGCCGGAAGCGGGCGCTGTACCGGGCTCGGCGTGATTGCGACATTCTCGAATTGGTAATGCTTGCCAGTGTGCGAGATCGGGCGATCGGCCGACCACAGCCGGCGGACGATCTCCAGCCCCTCCTCGAAGATCGCCTGATTGTCCTCGAACGAGACCCCGAATGGCCGGTACTCCTGGCGGTCATAGCCGCGGCCGGCGGCGAAATCGACGCGGCCGCCGCTCAGCAGGTCGAGGGTCGCCCATTGCTCGGCGACGCGGATCGGGTGATGCAGCGGCAGGACCGTGACCGCCGGGGCGAGGCGAATATGCCGGGTCCGGGCGGCGACATTGGCGAGCACGAGATCGGGGCAGGAGAGCACGCCCAGGGTACTGAAATGATGCTCGCCGATCCAGGCCGAGTGGAGCCCGACCTCCTCGGCGTAAACCGCCTCGTCGATGATGTCGGCGACAAACCGGTTGGCGGTTCTCGTGTTGTTCGCGTACCGGTTGTCACTCAGCGTGAAATAGCCGAATTTCATCCTCTGTCCTCGCCTGCCGGGGTCGGCTGCGTTACGCCCTGCCCCACAGTTCCTTCGTCGCGAGACGCGCGCCTTCGGCGAGGGCGGCGAGCTTGGTCCATACCACGCTCGGGTGGACCTCGCACGAGGTCGAAAAGCTGGCAAAGCCGCAATCGGCGCCGGCGATCACGTTTTCGCGCCCGACCACGCCGGCGAACCGGCCGATCCGCTGGGCGATGGCTTCGGGATGCTCGACAAGATTGGAGGCGTGGGTGATGACCCCGGGGATCAGCACCTTTCCTTCCGGCAATTTGGCGGTTTCCCAGACCCGCCATTCATGCTCATGGCGCGGATTGCCGGCCTCGAACGAGTAGGCCCCGGCACGCACGCCGAGCATGATGTCGACGATATGCTTCAATTCCATGTCGTGGACGCGCGGACCCATATTGATGCTGTAGCAAGTATGGTAGCGGATGCGCTCGGCCGGAATGCCGCGCAGCGCATGGTTCAAGAGCTCGACGCTGGCGCCCGCCCATCTGCGGCAATCGGCGAGATCGATTTCCGGGTGCATCGCCCAGTGGCTGGCGAGCTGCGGATCGTCGATCTGCAAGACGAGGCCGGCCGCGACGATCGCCTGGTATTCCTCGTGCAGCGCGTCGGCCAATGCCGCCCGGAACTCCTCATCGGTATTGTAATATTCGTTGGCGTTCCAATTGGCGAGGTTGGTCGGCGAGACCGCTGGCATGAAGGCCTCCTCGCACGCCACCCCGGAGAGCGCGGCCCGCAAATTGTCGATGTCCTGCTGTAATGCCTGATGCCCGCGATAGGAAATCGGGCCGGTGCATACCCATTGGGTCGGCGGCGCCCGACCGGCGGCACCCGGCATCTGCGCGGCCCATTGGTAATATTCCGGGAAGGCCAAATGCTCGCGCGACCCGCTCCAGCCGCTCCTGCCGCCCGCACTCTTGCGCGGCTCGATGCCAGCCAGGCGCTCGTTGACATACGGAATGAACCCGAAACGGCCCATTTCGCCATCGGCGATGATGTCGATGCCGGCCTCGGCCTGCTGCTCGACGACCTCGGCAACCATGCTCTTGACCCGGTTGGCATAGAGACCGGCGTCGAATGGCTCGCCTTGCTCCTTTGCTTGGATCATCTCCAGCAGATCGGGCGGCCGCGGCAGGCTGCCGACGTGGGTCGTGAGTATCCGCTGCGTGCTTTGTTTCATAACATCCCTCCCGCTGCGGGCAGCGTAGCGCGAAAGGCCGATCAGGTCAGCACCGTGCGCAGTGCGGTAATCGACGGCACGAAAAAGTAAGCGGCCGCCGTCAGCGTCACGAACTGGTTCGGTATGTCGAGAGTGGTGCGCCTGCTCCCGGCCGGATAGTTTGGGTACGGCTCGTCCATTTCGCGCGGACCATTGCCGGCGGCCTGTCCGATGATTGGGTCGAAGCCCGGCGTCACCGGCGCGCCGCCGCCCGGCCGAACCTTTCCGCCAACAAAGTTGGGGTTGTTCGCGTAGCTCCGCTGAATGAACTCGAACTGCCGTTCGATCGAGGTCTGATAGCAGACAAACATCAATCCCCGGCTGTGTCTGGTTGTCGTTTCTCCGGGTTCCACTTCTGGACCAAACGGGATCCCGGCGCGGATGATCCGGTGCCTCTGGACTTCCGCCTCGTTGCCGGTGTCGTCGCGGGGGTAGACTTTCCGAATGTGCGCTGCGTATGGGCATTTGCGTTGCTCGGGATCGTCGCCGAACTCGAAATCATTGTTGCGTTTCTCATCGTCGCCTAGCGCAGGCTTGTCGTAGAGCGGAGCGCGTTCAAGCGGAGCACCGCTTTTCCAGCGGCCGAACATCCGGGCGCCGAGCAGCTCCTGATCCATCCCCAGCCGTGCGGCCCGCTCGCGAACGAACCTACGAAACTCGGGCACTTTCTGCTCGAGGCGCCGGAACACCATATAGGAGCCGTTGCGCATCCAAGGCGCCGCCATTTCCGGCGTTGGGCCTTTCTTACGCGGATCTTCGGGATGCTGCCCCGGGTAACCGAACACAAACTCTCCCGGCCATAGCAGATCCTGACCCGGCAACCCCTGATCTGGCCGGTAAGTCGGGTTCGATGGTCGCGTTAGGCCACGGATACCAGGTTGTGAAATCCCATCGAGATAGCCGAAATGCTCGTGCCCGCGTTGCGCTCCAGGTCGAACCTTGCCCATCTCCGAATAGACAATCTTGATCGCCGTCCCGAACCGTTCGCGTAGAGCGTTACCATGATAGGTCGCAAAAGCCGGGTCGGGACCGGCGATCAGAAAAACGCCGTCGAGGCGGTCCGCCAGGAAGTCGCGTGCCCATTTCGACGGAGGCGGGTCGTCGAGAGCGGCGATCGTCTCCGGATGATCAGCCCCGCGCTCGAAAGCCGGATCGAGGCGCGGCCGGCCCGGACCCAGCAGCCGCGTCAATCCATCCGTGGTGAAGCCGAGGCTCAATCCCAGCCAGGCTTCGGTCTTTGCTTCTTGTTGGCGGCGTCGTTCATAGGCGCGCCGTTCGCGGTCTTGCGCTGTTCGGGCGCTCGTTACTCGCCGAACCAGATACTCCTTCGTCCCGGCTTGGAAGCGGATAGCATCCACGATTTTAAAGAACATGAACAGCTGGGCATTCTTGTGCATGCCGATCAGCAGATCCCCCTGAATCTCGTCCAGATCCAGTCGGGGCACCATCTGTTGCGCCACGTCGCCCCCTATTGCCGCTCTAAGGCGCCACCACTCGTGCGACGGCGGTGGCGCCTTACGATGTTTGAGAGCCGGGTCAGATCATCGGCTGCGCGGCAGCCGGGCACTGGCGACCGTTTACCCGCCCATGCCGCCTTCAAAACCGATCAGCACGTAGTCTTCGAGCCAGTACAGGGGCTCAGGCTCCTCCCCCTCAGCAGGTTTCTCGTAAACTGGGAATCTGTATTTGATGCGGTACGCCATACCGACCTTTTGCGGCTCCCCTTTAAAGGTCCACTCTTGCCGGTAGGGGCCGTCCAGTTCCACCTCGATCTGGCTGACGTCGGGGGGTTCTTTCCCCGGGCTGGGAGAACTGCAATAGATGTCCATTTCCCCGGCCACTAAAACCGGATCGCTGTCGCGCATGTCGCGGTTGGTATAGGGGTTCAACCTGAGGATCAGATTGCCCAGATCTTCGGCCTCCGACATATTCATGCTCCTTCCTGAGTTGAGGGTCGAATTCAGACGCCCTATTGGCCCTGCGCCCCTCGGGTTTCAGTCAGCCAGCCGTGCAAGCGCGGCTCGCTCGATGCAATGACGAGCCTGACGTCATCCCGTCGTCGCCCGTGTGAACTAGCTCACATTGGGGAGATTTTCTTAACCGCGACCTCCGGGAGCGGCAGAACATGCTTGGGCCGTTAGATTGGAGATCCTCGATCGAGTGCGGCCAGCGCTGCACCTACTCGAGCGGGCTCGTCAAGGGTCCCGAGCGCCTTGAAAATAGCCGCCGCATCCTCGAGCAATCCTCGCGCTTCGACAGGATCGCTTTGAGACAATTTTGCGCGCGTAACCAGGATCTTTGCGAGGTCGTTTCGAGCACCAATGGCTTCGAAAATTCGATGCGCGTCGGTGACGTGCTGCATAGCAACCACCGGTGACTCGACGGCGAGGCATTCCGCCAGCAACCGATGCGCCAATCCTTCCACGTACCGATACCCTTTTGCCTGGCTCATGGTAAGCGCGTCGTCGATCAGCGCTCGTGCGGTCCCGAGCTCCCCCCGAGACAGATGGCCTTCAGCCAGCCGGAGGGCCGGGGTCACTCGTACGTGGTGCAGGCTAGACCGGTCGAACCAGGCGATTGCTTCCGTTAGATCGGCGATGCCGGCATCGAGCTGGCCGGCCCTGATCTCGCCGTACCCGCGGAATACTTTCGCCATGGCGACGTCGAAGGGCAGAGGGTTGAGCGTAAGGGCTTCCTCGCAACAGCGCAGGCCCCGTTCAATCTCGCCCTGGCAGATATAGGCGGAACCGAGGCGATACAGGCCCACCACTTTGAGGCGCGCATCGTCGAGCGTGGCGGCATGCGCGAGCACTCTGCGGCAATAGGCGAGGCTCACCTCCCAGTCACCCAAATAAATAGCAGCCTGCGCCGTGTTGAAGAGCGTGCGACTTGCCCACCACAAATTGCCTTGCGCCTCGAGGATCGGGACGGCGCGATCGCCCGCTTCGATCGCCGCGCGCAGCTCGCCGCCGAACACATAAGCCTGCACCGCGCAGGAGTAGATGAAACCTTCGATGTCGTCGCATCCGGCAGCCGCTGCGATCGCCGCGGCCTCGCGACAGTGCTCGATCGCCAGTGCCGCCGGGCTCCCTGTCAAGCCGTGCAGATACCCGGTCCAGCAGTGCCAGGTAGCGCGGCGGCGCGGGTCGCCAGCCGCCTCGACAACGCTCCGTATGTTCTCGAGCGCCGTTAGGTGTTCCGCCTGTCGACCGAGCGCGAATTTTACCTCGACCTGTTTGAGCACGGCGTCGATGCGGCGGAGCCGGTTGGGCTCTGTCTCGGGCATTGTCTCAAGCCGGCGCGCCGCGTCGTCGAAATAATTCAGCGCGTCGCTATTAGCCCAGCGGCGTTGTGCTTTTTCCGCAGCCAGAATTGCGAAATCGACCGCCTTTTCGGCATCATCGCCGCGGCCGAAATGAAACGCCAACAGTTCCGCCACTTCCTCGGTACGGTCGGTGTAAAGTTGTTCGAGCGCGCGTCCAATGAGGCCGTGCCAGGCGCGGCGGTGCCGCTCGAGCATGGCGCCGTAGGCAGCTTCCTGGGTCAATGCATGGCGGAAAACATACGTCGCGCCCTCCGGCTCGACGCGCTCGGAGATGAATTCGAGACGGACCAACTCCCGCAGCTGGGCTTCGAGCGGCCCCGAGCCTTTCCACACCGCACTCAGCAGACGAAATGAGAACTCCCGGCCGATCACGGCGGCGGTTTGGAGAAGTTGCTTGGTTTGGTCCGACAACCGATCGATGCGCGCCATCACGACATCGTGGATCGTGTCCGGAACCATCAGATCCGTTCGGAGATCCCTCGCCTCGCCCGCGTGGAGCGCCAGCTGTTCGAGGAAAAAAGGATTGCCATCGGCCTTGGCGACGATTTCCGCGCTCACCAGCTCGGCAAGGCGCTCCGCGCTGAGCACCGAGCGAACCATTTGAAGGCTATCGTCGCGGGACAATGGCTGCAGCGGCGTTTGCCCCGCATACGACTTGTCGATCCACGGGGGGCGGTACCCCGGCCGATAGGTCGCCAACATCAGGATGCGGGCCCCGGGGGCATTCTCCGCCAGGAAGCCGACGAACTCTTCCGATATCTTGTCGACCCAGTGGAGGTCCTCGAGCACCAGAACTATCGGGCGTAAGCGACTGCCCTTGACACTGATTTGCTGGAAGATCTCGAAGGCCTTGGCTTTCACCGCCTCGGGGTTCGACAACGCCGGCGAGCCGCCCAGATCGTCAACCCCCAAAAGATGCTGAAGGACGGGGGCGTCCTGCTCGGGGTCCATCCTGACCTCTTGCAGACCGGAGCGAACCTTATCGATGATTGCTACGGGGGTGTCGGTCTCGACAATTCCGCAATTGCTCCGCAGCAGGTCGAGCAGCAGCCAATACGGGATCGCCGTGCCGTACGAAACACACCGCCCCTCGATCCAGGTGACGCGTCCTTGGGCGAGCTGGCGATGGAATTCGGCGAGGAGCCGAGACTTGCCGATCCCGGGCTCGCCCACAACGCCGACCGCTTGGCTGCGACCGCTTTCGACCTGCCGCAGAAAATTGTTCAGGATCGCGAGCTCGCTTTCGCGGTCGACAAAAACTGCCGCGCGTGCCGGCGAGAACTCGCGGAGCCCGGAGCGGCGATGCGAAACACCAAGCAGGCGATAAGCCAGGATCGGTTCAGCCTTGCCCTTTATTGCGAGCGGACCGACAGGTTCGACACGCGCATAATCTTGAGCCAGCAGGCGAGTCGCCTCGCTCAACAAGATGGTTCCCGGTTCGGCGGCCTGCTGTAGTCGGGCGGCGACATTGGCTGTATCGCCGATCGCCGTGGGCTGCATCGCCAAGCCGCCGCCAACCGGGCCAAAGACAACGGGGCCGGTGTTGACGCCGATCCGCACGGGCAGGTCCAGTCGGGCGGCGTCGGCGCCGCCGCCGTCCCCGCTCAGAACGCGTTGGATGGCAACGCCAGCCAACAGAGCGCGGCGCACATGGTCTTCGTGGGTCAGAGGCGCGCCGAACACCGCCATAAACCCGTCGCCGAGAAACTGCGGTGCGGTACCTCCGTAGCGATGTACCTCGGCAAGGCTGGTGTCGAGAAACGAGCTGACGAGATCCCGCATCCCCTCCGATCCGAGCCGATCGGTCAGCGGCGTGGACCCCACGATGTCGCAAAACAACACCGTAACCTGCTTTATTTCGCCCGGAAGAGCGCCCTGGGCATGCGGAGCCCGCCGAGGGCCAGACTCAGGCGTTAAAGACGCGGACGCTGTGTTTTGCCGAACGGGTCCATCAAGAGACCCGCCGCACTGGCCGCAGAACCGGTGCTCGACAGGATTATCGGCACCGCATGACGGACAAGCGAGACCGAGGGGCGCGCCGCAGTGCCCGCAGAACTTCATGCCCGAAGGGTTCTCCGCGTGGCACCGGGAGCATCTCATACCGTGGCTCTACAAGCTAACGCTGGGGATGATCCGCGGACGCGAATATTGACGGCGAGGTAAACGTACAGGGGACCTCGCACAGGTTCAAGTTGTCTGGCCGGCCCGATAGGCGCTCCCGCGGCGTGCCATAAAGCCGTCCGGTGTTAAGATTTCTTCTCCTGTGTGACCGACCTCACATTAGGGCGCCGCGGCCGGTGGTTACCTGCTCCGCCATCGAATGGTTTCGCCATTTCGGGGAGTTCGCCGTGAGCACCCATAAACCGATCTTTGTTCGCTGGGCCGAGGAGGCTGAAGCCAAGCAGGTATGCCTATGGGCCGGGCTCGAGCGCGACGCGGCGCCCACGCAAGTCCAATTGAGCAGCCATCGTCTCCTACCGCGCCGTTGGCGGGCTTGGGCTTTGTTGCTTCGCCGATTTCGCGGTTTGCTGCAGCCGGCGGACGCGAATTGTCCGAGACGATGAGCAGCGTTAACATTAGGGTGCGATTGATGAGCAGCGAACGCGGCGACCATGGTGCCGTCGGGCGCGAGCCGTTCCGCCTGTTACGTGAGAGGCAGTAACGAACGCACGGCTCGCCTTCGAGTAGCTGCTCATGGAGGGGCACTGTGATGGCCGGTCCGACATATGAGGAAAAGAGGCAGATATTCGAGCGCCACTTCCTGCTCGGAAAATTGACCCCCGGCGAGGTCGACACCTTGCTGGCTTACTCGCGGGTCGAGCGGTATCCCGCGACCACCGAGATCTACGCCAAGGGTTCGCCGGGCAACAGCATGATGCTGGTGTTGCGCGGCACGGCAAAAATGAGCTCGGTCTCCGCCGAGGGAAAGGAGATCGTCCTGAACATCATGAACCCCGGCGATCTTTTCGGCGAAATCGCGCTGCTCGATGGCGGTGAGCGATCAGCGGACGCGGTCGCGATGACCGACTGTGAACTCTTGGTGCTGAATCGCCGAGACTTCATGCCGATCCTGGAGCACCGGGCGGACATTTGCATGATGCTGCTGCGGATCCTGTGCCAGCGGTTGCGACAGACCAGCGAGCAGGTCGAGGACGTGCTGTTTCGGCATCTCGAGTCGCGGGTTGCCAAAGCGCTGGTGCTTCTTGCCGAGAGCGCCACCTTGCACGGAGTTCCGGGTTCGCCGGTTGAACTTCACGTCTCACAGCGAGAGCTCGGTGCCATTGCGGGCGGCAGCCGGGAAAGCGTCAATAAGATTCTGCAGAGCTGGCACAAGGCGGGCTGGATCGAGCTCGGCAAGGGGACGATCCTGATCCGCGATCTAAACGCCATCGCCCGCTTGGTGACCTCGCCCGAGCTCTGATCCCGGCGACCTTGAGGCCAGTCGTTCTTTTTCGGGCGACGGCGTAGCCTATATCGGGAGGTCTGCAACCACCACGCGGTGCCCAATGCCGCTCGCCTCCTTGCGGCACGAGTCTTGGATCAGAACGACGTCGGCCGGGCTCTACTGCGAGCCGGGGGATTTCTACATCGACCCGCAGTCTCCGGTCGCACGCGCCGTGATCACCCATGGGCACGGCGACCACGCCCGCCCGGGGAATGAGGGGGTGCTCGCCACGCCGGACACTCTGGCGATCATGCGGCAGCGCTATGGCGAGGCGGCGGGCGGCGCGCTGCAGCCGCTCGCCTACGGCGATAGCGTCACGGTCGGCGGTGTGGCGTTGCGGCTCCTACCGGCCGGGCATGTGCTCGGCAGCGCCCAGGTCGTGCTCGATTATCGCGGCGCTCGGGTTGTCGTTTCCGGTGACTATAAGCGCCGGCCGGACCCGACCTGCGCACCGTTCGAGCCCTGCAATGGTGATCTCTTCATCACCGAGGCAACCTTCGGGCTACCGGTCTTCCGCCATCCGCCCGACCGGCAAGAAATCGACAAGCTGCTGCATTCGCTCGCCCTCTTCCCCGACCGCTGCCATGTCGTCGGGGTCTACGCGCTCGGCAAATGCCAGCGCGTTTTGGCACTGCTGCGGCGAGCGGGCTACGAGAAGCCGGTTTATCTCCATGGCGCGCTGATCGGCTTGACCGAGCTCTATGAGAACCTCGGGGTGTCGCTGGGTCCGGTCCTCCCGCTCGCCGACGTTTCTCGCGACGCACTCAGAGGGCGCATCGTGCTGGCGCCGCCGGCCGCGACCACCGACCGCTGGTCGCGCCGGCTGCCCGATCCGGTCGTTGCGATGGCGTCGGGCTGGATGCGGGTCCGCCAGCGCGCCAAGGCACGGGGGGTCGAGCTCCCCTTGGTGATCTCCGATCACGCCGACTGGGACGAGCTGACGGCGACCATCGAGGAGGTCGCCGCCGCGGAGATCTGGGTCACCCATGGCCGCGAAGAAGCGCTCGTGCATTACGCGCGGCAGAAGGGCTATCGCGCCCGGGGGCTCGCGCTGACCGGCTTCGAGGAAGACGAGTGAACCGCTTCGCAGCCCTCCTCGACGCGCTGCTGTTCACCCCCTCGCGCAACGGCAAGTTGCGGCTGATGCAGGAGTATTTTGCGAGCCAGCCCGATCCGGAGCGGGGCTGGGCGTTA